>Ga0210407_10000739_pt1 | contig 34364 bp, 31 predicted proteins | sample IncBWC27MmetaG_FD_150860 | JGI IMG/M metagenome (GOLD analysis project Ga0210407, IMG submission 150860) | Forest soil microbial communities from Barre Woods Harvard Forest LTER site, Petersham, Massachusetts, United States - Inc-BW-C-27-M | ecosystem: Environmental > Terrestrial > Soil >...
CAGGTTCAGCACCATCGGCTGCGGCGTCGGGCCCTTCATGTTGATGGCAATGGTGCTGTCGTCGCGCAGCTCGATATCGTCCGGCTTGGCGATCTGCAGCATGCGCGGCATCACGAAGCGCATGTAGCCCGGCGACTGCAGCGCCCGGTCGAGCGAATACTTGAGCGCTGCTCCGTTGACCGGCCGGCCGCTCGGAAACGTCATGCCCGGCCGGATCTTGAGCACGACCGTGGCGCCGTCGCGCTCGAACGTCCAGGATTGCGCGATGCTGCCCTCGAACTCGTTGGGGAAGGAGCGCGAGAGGCCGACCGCGCCTTCGACCGGCCGCACCTTCCACGACACGACCGGGTCGTAGATGTTGCATTGCACGGCATAACCGCCGACCGACTTGAAGACGTGCGGATCGAGACTGTCGATGTCGGTGTCCCAGGCCAGGGTCAGCGTCGGGCTGCTCTCGGCCCGCGCTTGACCGGCCGGCAGGCCGCCGAGCGCGGCGGCGCCGGCACCCGACGACAATTTCAGAAATGTACGTCGATCCGCCTTCATGCCCATGATCGTCACCCCTCCAGTATCCCCGTATCATCCTGTCTACACTGTTCCATTGTTGTCAATCGATGGCGAATTTCTGGAACCGCTTCGACCCAAGGCGAAAAAGGATTACAGGATTTGGGCCATTTACGGCGCCGGCTGTTCCATTTATAGCTCAGAAGCTTCGCAAAAATGGGACATGGAGATCGGTCATGAATTCGGTCGGCAACGTTGCACGGGTGCTCCGCCTGTTCACGCCGGAGCGCGGCGTGCTGTCGGTGACCGAGGTTTCCCAGCTCCTGGCCCTGCCCAAGAGTTCCTCGTCGCGTTTGCTGAAGGCGATGGCCGAGACCGGCCTGCTCGCCAGCACCGATGCGTCCGGCTACTGCGTCGGCAATCTGATCTTCGAGACCTCGCGTCGCCACCGCGTCAACTCGACCCTGAGCGCGCTCGCCGACGAGGTGCTGGCGCGGATCGCCAAGACCACCGGCCACACCGGCTATGTCGCGATCCTCGACGGCACCGATGTGCTGGGCTTGCGGATGCGGCCGGGCAGCAAGCCGTTGCGCGTGGTGACCTCGCCCGGCGACCGGCTGCCGGCCTTCTGCTCCTCGACCGGCCGCGCCCTGCTGGCGCGGCTCGACGACAAGGCGGTGCGCGCGCTCTATCCGGCGCCGCTGCAGCCGCCGTCGCCCAATGCGCCGCAGAGCATCGAGGACCTGCTGGCGGCCCTGGCCGTGGTGCGCGAGAAGGGCTGGTCGCAGGCGACCGACGAGAGCCTGCCCGGCGTCGAGTCGCTCGCCGTCTGCGTGGCCGACCGCGAAAGCGGCGAGCGGGTCGCCATCTGCATCTCCTATTCCGCCGCCATGATCTCGGCCAACGAGAAGTCGCGCATCGTCACCCTGCTGATGCGCGCAGGCTGGGAGGTCGGCACGAAATTCGACGACGAATACTGGACGGGCCCGCGTTTCGCCGCCTTCTCGGCGCCGTTCTGGAACGAAGCGGCGTGAACGGCGGCAACGACAGGGAGTAGCCCGGATGTCACTCGAATTGCTGATGTTGGGCAACGTGCCGGTCGCACACATGGTCGAACGCGCCCGGCTCGCGGAGGCCAACGGCTACGACACGCTGTGGGTCGCCGACGAGCGCTTCTATCGTGAGGTCTATTCGACCCTGGCCATCCTCGCCCAGCACACCAGGAGCGTTCATCTTGGGACATGCGTGACCGACCCGTTTAGTCGCCATCCGGCGCTGACGGCGATGGCCATCGCCACCCTCGACGAGATTTCCAACCGACGCGCGATCCTGGGCTTCGGCGCCGGCATCTCGGGCTTTGCCGAACTGGGCATCGTGCGCAAGAAGCCGGCCGTTGCCATCCGCGAGGCGATCCACGTCGTCCGCGCGCTGCTGAAGGGCGAAGCGGTCGACTTTCATGGCGACGTGATCGGCTTCACCAACGGCAAGCTTTCCTTCAAGCCCGTCCGATCGGACATTCCCGTCTACGTCGCGAGCAACGGCCCGCTCGGCCAGCGCATGACCGGCGCCGTCGCCGACGGCGCGATCATGGAGGGCTGCGGCAATGTCGAGGAGGTCAAGGCCTTCCGCGCCATCCTCGCGGAGGGCGCCCAGCGCAAGGGCCGCGATCCCGCCGCGGTGAAGGTGGTGGCACGTCTCAACGCCTGCGTCGGCGCGGACGGCCGCAAAGCGCGCGACGCGCTGCGGCCGGGCGTGGCGCGCATGCTGGCGGCGGGCCGCTTGAAGTTCATGACCGCCCAGGCGCAAGGCCTCACCCTGACGCCCGAGCAGGTCGCGCCCTTCGCCAACGTCCGCTATGCCGACGGTGCCGCGCCCTATGCGCCGCTGCTGCCGCTGGTGACCGACCGCCATGTCGATGCCTTCACACTCGCCGGCACGGCCGACGAGGTCGCCGACCACATGAGCGCGCTCCGGCGTGCCGGCGTCGATGCGTTCCTCGTCATGCCGTTCGCCTGCGAGGGCTCCACGGCCGAGCAGACGCTGGTGACGCTCGGCAAGGATGTGTGGCCCAGCGTCAAGCGGCGGGCGTAAGGTCGCCTCGATGGGTTTTTCGTTCCACCGGCCCGACACGATCGACGCGGCGATCTCCTTCGCCGGCGTGCACGGCGAGGACGCGCGCTTCATCGCCGGCGGCACGGATCTCATCATCCAGATCAACCGGCGCCGGCTGGCGCCGCGGCATCTGATCAGCCTGGCCGGTCTCGGGCTCGACCGGATCAGCGAGACGTCCGGCGAGTACGTGATCGGTGCGATGGCGACGCACGACGCCGTCGTCACCTATCCCGGTTTCCAGCACGAGCTGATCGCGCTCGCCGAGGCCTCCGCGGTGATCGGCGGCCGCCAGGTGCGCAACATCGCCACCGTGGGCGGCAATATCGTCAATGCCTCGCCGGCGGCCGACCTCGTGCCCGTGCTGTTGACGCTCGACGCCGTAGTCGAGCTGCGCGGTCCGGCCGGCGCGCGCTCGCTGCCGCTCGATCGCTTCCTGGTGGAACGCGGCCGCACCGTGCGCCGTCCCGACGAGATCCTGACGTCGGTCCGCTTCGCCAAGCCACCGACGGCCAGCGCGACAGCGTTTCTCAAGGCCGGGCGGCGAAAAGCCATGGAGATCTCGGTGATCTGCGTGGCTGCCCACCTGGTGCGGGGCGGCAAGGCGCGGATCGCCGTCGGCGCCGCCGCGTCGCGTACGGTGCGCGTGCGCGACGCCGAAGCGCTGGTCGAGCGGCAGGGTGCCGGCGCCTTCCACGAGGCCGGCCGGCTCGCCGCCGCCGAGGTGACGCCGATCGACGACGTCCGCGCCTCGGCGCGCTACCGCGACCTCTTGGTCGCGGCGCTGGTCGAGCGGGCGCTTGCGTCCTGCGCCGAACGCATCGGCAAGGCCAACCCATGACGCGGCAGGCGCTCGATCTCACGATCAACGGCGAGAGCCATCAGCTCGCGGTCGAGCCGCACTGGTCGCTGCTGCACGTGCTGCGGCGCGAGCTCGGCATGACCGGCACCAAGGAAAACTGCCTCGAGGCCGAATGCGGCGTCTGCACGGTTCTGCTCGACGGCAAGGCGGTGAACGCCTGCATCCTGCTGGCCGAGCAGTGCCGCGGGCGCTCGATCGTCACCATCGAGGGGCTGGGCGACCCCGAGCACCTGCATCCGCTGCAGTCGGCCTTCATCGAGCACGGCGCCGTGCAATGCGGCTACTGCATCCCGGCGATGATCCTGACCGCCAAGTCCTTCCTCGACGAACGCCGCGGCCACGTGCCGAGCGAAGCCGAGGTGCGCGAGGCTTTGTCGGGCACCTTGTGCCGCTGTACCGGCTACCAGAAGATCGTCGAGGCCGTGATCGCCGCGGCCCGCCAGCTCAACTCGTGGCCCGAAGAAGCGCGGAGGGCGTCTTGAGCAGCTACGAAAGGCGCGTCGCCGGCAAGCGGCTGCCCCGCATCGATGGCATCGGCAAGGTGACCGGCAAGCATGTCTATGCCGCCGACTTCGCGCTGCCCGGCATGCTGTTCGGCAAGATCCTGCGCAGCAGCGAGGCCCATGCCCGCATCCGGCGGCTGGATGTCGCCAGGGCGCTGGCGCTGCCCGGCGTGCGCACCGTGCTCGGCGCCGGCGACATTCCCCAGATCCGCTTCGGCACGGCGATCAAGGACCGCACCATGTTCGCCCAGGGCGAGGTCCGCTTCCGCGGCGAGGCGATCGCCGCCGTGGCCGCGACGAGCCTCGAAGTCGCCGAGGCGGCGGTGCGCGCGATCGAGGTCGAGTACGAGCCGTTGCCCGCGGTCTTCGATCCCGAAGAGGCCCTGTTGCCCGGCGCGCCGCTGGTCCATGCCGGCTGGAGCGACTACCAGGCGCTGCCGGTGTTCGATCGCGAGGGCAACATCTCCGGCCGCTCGGCGATCGGCGACGGCGACCTCGAGGCGGGCTTCGCCCAGTCGTATCGCATCTACGAGCATCGTTTCACGACCCAGCACGTCCATCCGGGCTACACCGAGCCGCGCGCCGCCGTCGCGAGCTGGGACGGCAACGGCGACGTCATCGTCTGGAGCAACACGCAGCTTCCGTTCGACATGAAGAACATGCTGGCCGAGGTGCTCGACCTGCCGGCCAGCAAGGTGCGGGTGATCGTGCCCGGCATCGGCGGCGGCTTCGGCGGCAAGCTGCGCGTCGGTGTCGAGCATTACGCGGCGTGGCTGGCGCGGAAGTCGCGGCGCCCAGTCAAGCTGATCACCACCAGCGAGGAAGAGCTGACCGACGCCTATCCGCGCCAGCCCACGATCGTCACCTTGAAGACCGGCGTCACGCGCGACGGCAGGCTGCTGGCGCGCCAGGGCCGGGTGATCCTCGACTGCGGCGCCTTCGCCAACTCGGGCCCGGCGACGGCGGCGATCGCGCTGCAGGTGCTGGCCGGCCCCTACCGCACGCCGCACCTGGCCTTCGAGGGCATCGCCGTCTACACCAACAAGGGCGCGACGGGCTCGTTCCGCGCGCCGGCCGGGCCGATGGCCAACTTCGCCGTCGAATCGCAGATCGACCTCATTGCCGACGATCTCGGCATCGATCCGCTCGAGTTCCGTCTGCGCAACGTCTATCGCGAGGGCGACAAGGGACCGGCCGGCGAGACGCTGGCGAGCGTCAGCATCGAGGAGTGCCTGCGCAGGGCGGCCGACTCGATCGGCTGGAGCGAGCGCAAACCCCTCGGCAAGAAGGGCCACAGCCGCGGCAAGGGCATCGCCTGCTCGTGGTGGTTGACCACCGGCGGCTCGTCCGGCGTCTATGTCCGGATCAATCCCGACGGCACGGTGACCCTGGTGAGCGGCGCAGTGGAGCTGGGCAGCGGGGCGATCACCGGGGCCGCGCAGATCCTGGCCGAGGAGCTCGGCGTCGAGCTCGCCCAGATCAACGCCACCGACGTCGACACCCATGTCTCGCCCTACGACTATGGCGCCCAGGGCAGCCGCACGGCCTTCTCGGTCGGCAATGCCTGCATCGCGGCCGCCCGCGACCTCAAGCGCCAGATCGGCGCGCTTCTGGCCGGGCAATGGAACGTGCCCGCCGACAGCATCCGGCTCGAGGCGGGCAGCGTGGTGAGCGGCGAGAAGCGGATGTCGCTCGCCGACGTCGCTGCGTTGTCGCAGCGCTCCGGCGGCGGGCTGATCTCGCACGGCACGGCGATCCAGCCGATGCCGGTGTTCGATCCCAACCGGGTCAGGCACCATCCGCTGCCCGCCTGGACCAGCCACTCTTTCCATGCCCATGCCGTCGAGCTCTCGGTCGACCAGGTGACGGGCGAGGTTTCGATCGATCGCTACGTGGTGGCCCAGGACGTGGGCTACGCCATCAATCCGACCTACATCGAGGGCCAGATCGAGGGCGGTGTGGCCCAGGGCATCGGCCAGACCCTGAGCGAGGAGATCGTCTACGACGGCGGTCGCGTCTTGAACGCCAACCTCACCGACTACAAGATGCCGACCATGATGGACATGCCGCGCGTCGAGTGCATCCTGATCGAAAAGCCGAGCGTCAACGGTCCGTACGGCGCCAAGGGCGTGGGTGAACCGCCTTGCATCCAGCCGCCGGCGGCCATCGCCAACGCCGTCGCTGCGGCCACGGGGGTACGCGTGCAGTCGTTGCCGATCACGGCGGAGAAGATCGCCTTGCGCCTGGCCGGCAAGGCCGGAAAGGACGGTTGATGCAGGTGAGCGTGACGCTGTGGGGAAACCTGCGCCGCTTCGCGCCGCTGGGAGTCGGCCGGGCGGTGACGCAGGTCGCCGACGACGCAACGATCGAGGACCTCGTGGCCGAGCTGGGGGCCGAGCACGAGGTTTATGCCGCCGCCCTGAACGGCAAGGTGGTGGCGCTGTCGACGCGGCTCTCGCCCGACGATCGCGTCGCCTTGTTCGACCACCTGCACGGCGGTTAGGCCAAAGCGCGGGTTCGCGCCGAAGCGTGCGCCGCGCGCCAGTCTCGACGGGTTGCGGGGGCTCAGCTCCCTCCAAGGATCAACGTGCCGCATTCGACCTACCTGCCCGACCGCATGGGCACCGCCATCCTCTCGCCCGCCGATCCTGTCGAGGCCGGCAGCTTCCAGTCGTTCACCTTGGTCTACACGGCGGGCTATTTCGGCATCGACGACACCGGCTCGATCAAGATCGTGCAGCGCTTCGCGGGCGACATGGGACGGCCGCAATGGAGCGATCCGAAGGCTGCGAACTACACCACGGTCGAGGCCTCGAACGGCGCGGTGCTCGACGTGCGCTACGATCCCAAGATGAACATCCGGCCGTGGGACAAGACCCTGTTTATCCGGGTGGTCCGTGGCTTCCTGAACGAAGGCGACACCATCACCGTGCGCTTCGGCGACCGCCGGCAGGGCTCGCCCGGCATGCGCATGCAGACCTTCGTCGAACCGACCTTCGAGTTCCGCGTCCTGGCCGATCCCTTCGCGACCTACAACTACGTCGAGCTGCCCCATCAGCCGACATTCCCGGTCGTCGCCGGCCCTGCGGTCCTGTGGAAGGCCGTGCTGCCGACCTTGCGCCAGTGCGGCGAGAGCTTCCGGCTGGGCTTCAAGGGCGAGGACAAATGGGGCAATCCGAGCGATCGGGTCGAGGGAACGTTCGGGCTGCGCGCCAATCTTGCGGTCGCCGGGCTGCCCGCGACGTTCTGCATGCGGCGCGGCGCGGCCGCCACGTCGATCGAGGGCCTGTCGGTGGCCGAGCCAGGTGACCTGCTGATCGACGTGCTCGATGCGACGGGCCGCGTGCTCTGCCAGACCAATCCGCTCCGCCTCGCAGCGGACGCGCCGCTCCGTTCCTACTGGTGCGATCTGCACGGCCAGTCGGAGGAGACGATCGGCACCAACTCGGCGCGCGAGCTGATCGAATTCGGGCGCGACAAGGCCTTCCTCGACGGCATGAGCCACCAGGGCAACGATTTCCAGATCACCACGCCGTTCTGGAACGAGTTGAACGAGCTCACCCGCGAGTACAACGAGGACGGCCGTTTCATCATCTTCCCGGGCTACGAATGGTCGGGCAACACCGGCCTGGGCGGCGACCGCAACGTGATGTTCATGCACGAGGGGCGGCAGATCCATCGTTCGTCGCACGCCCTGGTCGACGATCAGGCTGACGTCTGGAGCGACGCCAACAGCGCCGAGGGCCTGTTCCAGGCGCTGAAGGACGAGGATTGCGTCGTGTTCGCCCATATCGGCGGCCGCTACGCCGACATCAAGATGGCGCACGACGCGCGGATCGAACGCTCGGTCGAGGTTCATTCCGACTGGGGCACCTTCGAATGGCTGGTCCAGGACGCGCTGGAGCAGGGTTATCGCATCGGCATCCTGGCCAACTCCGACGGCCACAAGGGCCGGCATGGCGCCAGCCATCCCGGCGCCTCGCTGTTCGGCGCCTATGGCGGGCTGTCGTGCCTGCTCGCCGGGGACCTCTCCCGCGCCGGCCTGTTCGACGCCCTGCGGCGGCGGCATCACTACGCCACCACGGGCTGCCGCATGGTGCTCGAGACGCGCGCCAGCTTCGACAACGATGCCAGGCTTTACGGCTCCGATCCCAATCTCGGCGCGGCAGCTTCTACGGCCAGCCGGCAGGCGATGATGGGCGACATCCTGCAGTCTTCCGACAAGACCGTGGCGTTCAGCATCGAGGCGCATGCCTCGGCGCCGATCGAACGGCTGGAGATTCGCAACGGCCTCGACGTGCTGGAGACCTGGCGGTCCTACGACGACGCGGCCCTCGGCCGGCGCATCCGGGTGATCTGGGAAGGGTCCGAGTATCGCGGCCGCGGCCGGCAGACCGTCTGGGACGGCGGCTGCACCTTGGACGGCAACGGCTTCGAGCGCATCGCGCCGATCAACATGTGGAACCTCGACAAGAAGATCGAGCAGAGCGGTCCCGGCACGCTTTCATGGAGCGCGCTGACGACCGGCGGGTTCGGCGGCTTCGATGCCTGGCTGGCTGATCCGCGATCGGGTCGGCTGCGCATCGATACGGCGCTGGTGAAATGCGACATCGCCGTTGCCGATATCGGCCGCGACGATCTCGTGTTCGACGCCGGCGGCATCAGGCGTCGCATCCGCATCTTCCGTCTGCCCGACGAAAATACCCATCGTCGCGTAAAACTGTCCCGTCGCATTGCGCTCAAGGACAAGGGCGACAACGCCCTCTATGTCTGCCTGACGCAAGAGGACGGCCACCTGATATGGTCGAGCCCGATTTACGTCTTTCCGTGAGGGGCAGTGAGGCTACGTTGGATATGAAGATCGTGCGCCTGCCGGCGTTTGCCGTTCTGGGCGCCTTGGCCTCGGCGGTTGGCGGTGCGAAGGCCCCAGCCGGTCGCCAGCCGATCGATTGGTCAACCGTGTCCCTCGACTCGATCGACGGCGGACCGTTGCCGACCGCCGATTACAGCGGCCGCGTGGTCCTGCTGGTCAACACGGCGTCCCGGTGCGGCTTCACCAACCAGTATCGCGGCCTGGAAGCCTTGTGGCGCCGCTACAAGGACCGGGGCCTCGTCGTGCTGGGAGTCCCGTCGAACGATTTTGGCGGTCAGGAGCCTGGCCGCAACGACGAGATCAGGCGCTTCTGCCAGGCGACCTTCGACGTCACCTTTCCGCTGGCCGACAAGCAGATCGTCTGCGGGCCCGGCGCGCATCCACTCTACCGCTGGGCCGCGGCCCGGACGGGGATGCTCGGCACGCCGAACTGGAACTTCCACAAGATCCTGATCGGGCGCGATGGCCGCCTCATCGACTGGTTCTCCGCGCTCGGTGGCACCGGCCGCAAGCTCGACCGCGCCATCGAGGCGGCGCTAATGTCCGTCTAGAGGAGAACGCCCCAATGACCCGGCCCCAACCGACCTGGCGATCGCTGCTGTTCGTGCCGGTGACCTCCGAACGCTTCCTGTCGAAGGCCCATACGCGCGGGGCCGATGCCATCATCCTCGACCTCGAGGACTCAATCCTGCCCGCGCACAAGGCAGAGGCTCGCGCCGCCCTGCCGGCTGCCGTGCCGCGCGTCGCCCAGGGCGGGGCCGACGTCGTGGTGCGCATCAATCGGCCGCTCGACCTCGCCGTGGCGGATATCGCGGCATCGGTCATGCCCGGCGTTGCAGCCCTCATGCTCCCGAAAGTGATGGGTCCCGAGCATGTCCGCCTGCTGGCGGAGTTGGTGACGGACCGTGAGGCAGCACTCGGCATGCCGATCGGCCACACGCGCTTCCTCGCCTTGATCGAATCGCCGGCGGCGCTGCCGCACCTGTTCGCCATCGCAGCCGAGCCGCGCATGGCCGGCATGTCAGTGGGCGGCGAGGACATGGCGACCGAACTCGGCGCCATCCCCTCGGCCGACAGCATGTATGTCTTTGCCATGCAGGGCCTCGCAGCGGCGCGCACCGCAGGCATCCTGCCCATGGGGTCGATGGGGCAGCTCGCGAATATCGACGACCTCGATTCCTATCGAGCCGGGCTCAAGCGCGGCAAGGCGCTGGGCTTCACCACGGCCTCCTGCATCCATCCGGCGCACGTGCCCATCATCAATGAAGAGTACGGCGCCTCGGCCGCCGAACTCGACCGCGCCCGCCGGCTGCTCGCAGCCTTCGATGCCGCCGCGGCCGACGGGGCCGGTGCGGTGGCCTTCGAAGGCAGCATGATCGACCTGCCTGTCGTCATTCGGGCGCGGCGGTTGTTGGAGCGAGCCGCGTCCTGGGCGTGATCAGGCGCGCCCGCCATTCACGTTGAAGGTCTGCTTGGTGATCATGCGGCTGTCGTCGGCGGCGAGGAACAGCGCCAGCCGGGCGATGTCGGCCGGCATGATGGTGTCGGGCAGGAACTGGTTCTTCACCACGGCGGCGACCTTTTCCGCCGTCGGATACCACAGCCGTTGCTGCTTCTCCGTCAGCACCAGCCCCGGGGCGATGGCATTGACGCGGATGCGGTGCTTGCCGACCTCGCGCGCCAGCGAATGGGTGAAGCCGACCACGGCGGCCTTGGCCGAGGCATAGCCCATCAGCTCGGGCACGCCGACCTGCCAGGTGATCGACGACATGTTGACGATCGATCCGCCGCCCCGCTCGACCATCTGCGGCACGACCGCCTGGGAAGCGAAATAGACGTGGCGGAAATTGACCGCCATCGTCTTGTCGAACGTCTCCGGCGTCACGTCGGGGAACGTCTGACGCTGGTCGTTGGCGGCGTTGTTGATCAGCGCCGCCACCGGCCCGAGCTTCCGCCCGACCTCGGCGATCGCCGCTTTCAGCTCGTCGGTGCGGGTGACGTCGCAGCGGATGAAAAGCGGCGCGTGCCGCGCCGATCCGGCCAGCGATTTCGCCAGGGCGTGTCCTGCTTCTTCCTGAAGGTCGAGGAAGGCCACGCGCGCGCCGTTGTCGGCAAAGCCCCGCACGAACGCCTCGCCGATTCCGCTCGCCCCGCCGCTGATCAGCACGATGCGGTCCTCGAGACTCTGGTACTTCGTGAAACTCATGCGATCAGTCGCTCCGTTTGTGGGTCGAACAGGCAGATCGTCCTTGTGTCGACGGAAAAGGTCGCAGGTCGGCCGGGCGGCAGCTTGACATCGGGCGCGACGCGGGCGCGCAGGCGCTCGCCGGCGATGCGGATCAGGACGATCGTCTCGGCGCCGGTCGGCTCGCTCACTTCGACCTCGGCCTCGATGCGGATGGCGGGAATGTCCGCCGCGCGCTTGGCGCCGTCGGAAATGCATTCCGGCCGGATGCCGAGGACGACCTCGCGATCGAGGTAAGCCCGGGCGGCGGCGGTCTGCATCGGAAGCGGCAGAATCGCCTGTCCGGGCTGGCCGGCGCCGATGATCGCGGCCAGCGAATCGCCGTCGCGCGCCAGACGCGCCGGCACCGTGTTCATGGGCGGCGTGCCGAGAAAGCGCGCGACGAACAGGTTCGCCGGCCTGTTGTAGACGGTCTCCGGCTGGTCGAACTGCTGGATCTCGCCGCGGTCCATGACGGCGATGCGGCTCGCCATGGTCATCGCCTCGATCTGGTCGTGGGTGACGTAGACGATCGTCGTGCCGATGCGCTGGTGGAGCTGCTTGATCTCGGTGCGCATGTCGACGCGCAGCTTGGCATCGAGGTTGCTGAGCGGCTCGTCGAACAGGAAGAGCAGGGGATCGCGCACCAGCGCCCGGCCCATGGCGACGCGCTGGCGCTGGCCGCCCGAGAGCTGCGCCGGCTTGCGCTCGAGCAGCCCGTCGATCTGCAGCAGCCCGGCGACGCGCGCCACCGCCTCGCTTTGCTGCTGCTTGGGCACGCCGCGGCATTCCATGCCGAAGGTGATGTTGCGGCGCACCGTCATCGCCGGATAGAGCGCGTAGGACTGGAACACCATGGCGATGTCGCGGTCCTTAGGCTCGATGTCGTTGACCACGCGATCGCCGATCTCGACCGTGCCGGCGCTCGGCCGCTCGAGACCGGCGACCACGTTCAGCAGCGTGGACTTGCCGCAGCCCGAGGGGCCGAGCAGCACGGCGAACTCGCCGTTCTCGACGGTGAGGTCGATGCCTTTCAGCACCTCGACCGGACCGAAGCGCTTGTGCACGCCCCGGACACTGAGCGCCGCCATGTCGTTCCCCTACTTGATCGCGCCGGCCGTCAGGCCGCGCAGGAAATACTGTCCGCCGAAGAAGTAGACCAGCAGGGTCGGCAGGGCGGCCAGCAGGACCGCCGCGCTCTGGATGCCGTATTGCGGCACGTCGGTCGGCGCGGTGACGCTGATGGCGATCAGCGCCGCCGTCACCGGCTGCTGCGCGCCGGTGGTGAAGGTGACGCCGTAGAGGAATTCGTTCCAGATGCCGGTGAATTGCCAGATCACCGTGACGACCAGGATCGGCGGCGAGAGCGGCAGGACGATGCGCCAGAAGATGCGAAAGTAGCCGGCGCCGTCGACGCGGGCGGCCTTCATGAGGTCCTGCGGGATGCCGACGAAGTAGTTGCGGCAGAACAGCGTGGTGAAGCTCAGCCCCTGGACGGTGTGAATGAGGACGAGCGCGCCCACCGTGTTGGAGAGGCCGAGGTCGCGCAGCACGAGGGCCCACGGGATCAGCTTCATCTGATCGGGCAGGAAGACGCCCATGATCACCACGGCGAAGATGACGCTGTCGCCGCGGAACCGCCACAGCGATATCGAATAGCCGGCGAGCGCGCCCAGCGCGGTCGAGACGATCGTGGCCGGGATGACCATCGCCAGGGAATTTCCCATGTACATCCGGATGCCGTCGCAGCGCTGGGCGATGCAGTAGCTGCTCCAGGCCTGGACGTAATTGTCCCAGGTCAGGGTCGAAGGCCAGCCGATCAGCGAGCCGAGCCCGATCTCCTGGGCGCTGCGCACCGAATTCAGCAACACCACGACCAGCGGAACGAGGAAGAACAGCGCCGACGCCGCGAGCGCGGCGTAGATCAGCCAGCGCGTGGGCCGAAGAATGAAATGTGCGGCGCTAGTACTGGTTTTCATGGAATGCTGATCCGGCCCAACCTCGCCCTGAGGAGGCCCGCAGGGCCGTCTCGAAGGGTGGGATGCACCATCGTTGTTGCCCATCCTTCGAGACGCCGCGCTGCGCGCGGCTCCTCAGGATGAGGTTGCCTGTGAATCAACATCCAATGAAAGCTGGCGCTAACCATGGGCGCGCTCGCGACGGGCGCGCCACTGGGCGTAGGCGTAGTAGGGCAGCAGCACCAACAGCAGCGACAACAACAGCAGGACGGCGGCGGCCGAGCCGCGCCCGAGCTGGCCGCGCTGGAACATGAAATCGTAGACCACGAGGGCCGGCAGCGTCGTGGCGATGCCCGGCCCGCCGCCGGTCAGCGCCCGCACGAGGTCGAACGTCTTGATCGCGAACTGCAGCAGGATGACGAGGACGGCGATGGCGATCGGCGCGATGCCGGGCAGGACGATGCGCAGGTAGTAGCGCAGCGGGCCGGCGCCGTCGATCTGCGCCGCCTTGGCGAGATCGGGATCGATCGAGCGCAGGCCGGACAGGAACAGCGCCATGGCGAAGCCCGCTGCGTGCCAGGCGGCGGCGATGACGATGGTGTAGATCGCCATGTCGCGGTCGATGATCCAGTCGAAGCGGAAGTCGACCCATCCGAGGCTGCGGACGAACTTCTGCACGCCGAGACCGGGATTGAGCAGCCAGCTCCACACCGTCCCGGTGACCACGAACGACACGGCGAGCGGATAGAGGAAGATCGTGCGCAGCAGGTTCTCGCCGCGGATGCGCTGGTCGAGCAGCACCGCCAGCCCGAAACCGGTGAGCGTCGCCAGGCCGACGAAGCCCACGCCATAGAGCACGAGATTGATGTAGGCGATCTCGATGTTCTCGGTGCGCACCACCGCGCGGTAGCTGCGCAGCCCGGCCCAATTGTACTCGGGCAGCAGGTCCGACGTGGTGAAGGAGAGCCATGTCGTCCACACCGTGAAGCCCACCACGTGGGCGGCATTGATGAGCAATGGCACCCAGATGACGGCAAGCGGCAGCGATTTGGCGATCCGCGCTCGCCAACCGGGCCACGCCCGCCAGCCAGGGCCGCGCGCCGGCCCCGCCTGGTTCATCCGCGCGCGTTGTCCACGGCTTGGGCGATGCGCGCCACGGCCTGTTCCGGACTCACCTTGTCGTTGTGGATGAACTCGGTGATGACGTCGATCATGGCGGCCGAGATCTGGTTGGGCTGCGCCATGTTGTGGGCAAGGCTGAGCAGCACGCGTTTGCTCTTGAAGGCCTCGATCAGCGCCGCGGCGGCGTCGCGCTGGCCGTCCGACCAGGCCGGCCCCGACAGATCGACGTCGGTGCGCACCGGGATCGAGCCGGTGGTCTGCGAGTATTTCTCCTGCACGTCCTTCTGCATGATCAGCCTGGCGAGCAGCAGCTGGCCGGCCTGCAGGTCGGCTTCCGAGCGCTTCCAGAAGATCATCGAATCGGCGTTCAGCACGAAGCAGGGCTTGCCCTCGTCCTGCGGCGCCGCGGCGATCAGGATGTCGTCGATCTTGCCGCCCAGACCCTTGATGACGCCCTGGGCCCAACCGCCCATCAGCAGCATGCCGGCGTCGCCCTTGAGGAACTTGGGCAGGTGCACCGAGTAGTGCTGCGCCGCCGTCGTCGGATCCATCCAGCCGGCGATCTTGCGCAGCTGGGCGAAGGCCGCGGTCATCTCAGGCCCTTTCAGAGCCTTCGGATCGAGCTGCATGATGCCGGCGCGATAGGCGTCGGCGCTGATGCCTGCCAGGGCGATCTCAAGCTTCATGCCGTCGTCCCAGCGGATGCCGCCGTTGGCGACCGGGATGATGCCGGCGGCTTTCATCGCCGCGGCCAGCTCGTTGAACTCCGCCCATGTCGCCGGCGCCTTGGTCGCGCCCACCTTGGCCATCGCCGGGCGCGACAGGAAGATCGTGTTGATGCGATAGACCTGCATCGGCAAGGCGATCCAGTGGCCCTGCGGCTTGTGCAACCCGACCAGTTCGGCGGGGACCAGCTTTTCATAGTCGGCGGCGGCGACCACCGCATCGAGGTCGACGGTCGGCGCGATCTTGGACCACGCGGCGATCTCCGGCCCCTTGAGCTGCGAGGCGGCGGGCGGGTTGCCGGCGATGATGTCGGCGCGCAGCTTGTTCATCATCTCGGTGGTGAAGCCGGGCACCGGGCTGTGCTGCCAGATGCCGCCTTCCTCTTCGAGCCGCTTGCCCAGCCCGGTGATCGCCGCACCGTCGCTGCCGGCCGACCATTGCGAGATGAACGTCACCCGCGGCTTGGCCTGCGGCCAGGCCACTGCCGGGATGCCGGCCATCGCGGCCATGCCGGCGGCGCCGGCCAGGAAATCGCGCCGTCTTGAAAGCATTTCGTTCTCCCTCAGAACCACGAACACCGTGTCCGGCGACGTTCTGCTGCGGCAGGCCACCCGCGTCGCCTGAACGACATTCTCCGGCAAGCCGGGCGGAGCCACAAGCCGGTTCGAGCGCATGGCTGGCAGCGGGAGCCGCAGGGCGCCTTCCTACTGGCTACTGGCGCTTTCCTTTGAGGTAGACGCTGACGATCGTCTCATCTCCCGGATAGCTCTCGGGCGGCAGTGTCTGGATCTGCGCTTGGATGCACTTCCATTGGCCTTTCTGGAACAGGTAGGTGTCCGTGTAGGTCGACATGCTGGTCGTTTCGGTGCCGTCCCGGCGTATCGTGCGCTTGTTTGTCGAGCGAACGAGGGCGACATTGTCGATGATCGTGATGACCTCGTCGCGAACATCCCAGTAGACGACAACCTCCGGGTCGAACTGCGTGGCCCATTGCTTGAGATAGTCGGCCCGGTTCTGGCGTGTGCCCTTGGGCCCGATGCAGATGAAGTCCGCATGCATCATGGCGTCGTGCGAATCGACATCGTTGGTCACATAGTTGTGGATGAAGCGGGCATTCAGCGCCTTGAGCTCGGCCATAAGGTCGTCGTGCGGGAGACGTGACGCTACGGTTTGCATGGCATTTCCTTTCCTCGATCTAGACAGTGGCTGCCAGCCGACGGGCCACCTCGGCGGTCTTGGTGTCGGCCGGATAGAAGCACTCGATCTTCAATTGCTGCAGCGCGACGTCGAGCGGCATGGCGAACATTGTGAGCGTCGAGAAGAGGGCGAGATCCAGGTCGCCTTTGCGGAGGTGCATGGGAAGCACCGGCGAGGCGTGCGACGGGCCATGCGGCACCTTCCATCCCGACGGCAAGCCGGGGTAGGCGAAGATCTCATCGCGCAGCTGCGAGGCTGCGCTGTTGCCGCCCTGCGCGACTTCACGATGAAGGATTTGGATCAGGCTGCCCGCGAACTCTTCCCAATTCACGATGAACTGCCGCAGGCCCCTGGGGTGAAACACGACATGCATGGCGTTTCTGGCGCGCGCGTCGTCGATCTCGTAGGCTTCGTGAAAGGGGCGGAACAGCCGCCTGGAGGCGTCGTTTCGCATGCGGATGTCCCATCGTCCGTCGATGACGATTCCGGGATAGGGTTCTTGTTGGCGAAGAATGAACTCCAGCGCGCCCTGGACGTGCTGCAGATCCAATGCGTTGAAGTCGCGCTCGCCGAAAGGCGGGGCATAGCCCGCCGCGAGATGCAGGGCGTTTTGCTCGTTGAGCGGCAGGTCCAGCGTGTTGCCCAGCAGTTGGACCATTTCCCGGCTCGGTTGCGAACGGCCGGTTTCGAGGAAGCAAAGATGTCTCGCGGATACCGTCGCTTCAGCGGCGAGTTCGAGCTGGCTTAGCCTGCGAACCTGGCGCCAGTGACGCAGCAGGCTGCCAAAGTCGCGCGATGGGACATCGTGTCGGACGAGGTCTTTCGTCGTTTCCATGAGACGTAGACTAGACTTCGTCTGACGCGGATCAATTACCTCAGATGTAAGTGTCGGTCGTGCGGCCCGGCTAGAACGCCTTCGTTGGAACCGGGGATGGCGGGCAGGTCGGCGGCTTGTGAAGCTCGAGCGCCAGCAAATCTGCTGTCACGGTGGCCATCGGGGTTTCGATGGTCAGGCGATCCAGCACGCCCGAGTCGAAGAGCTGCGCGCTGATCGTGAACAGAGGTTTGTGCTGGTGCGGCTGCTCGTGGCCGCGCGAGAAGCTCATGAACACCGGCCAGGACTTCCCGGGCACGGCCACCGGCTTGTCGGCCGGCCGGCGACCGCGGATCGTGGCGGGATCCGCCGGCTTGACGTCGATCAGGAAGGTCTCGCCGGTCGCCTCGGCATCGAAGGCGACGGCCGGAAATTCCGCGGCGCCGCCGCGCAGCCGTTCGACCACGTGATCGATCAAGGCAACCGGCATCAGGGTGGGCTGCGGCAGCACGAGTTGCGCCGGCCCGTTCGGCGAGACAATTTGCGCCCTCAGCTCGTTGCCGGCCCGTTGCACCTTGCCATGGGTCTTGCGCTCGGCGCCGTTCTGGACCTGCAGGGTGCTGAAGCGGAAGGCATCGCCGGCGCGCGGCTCCTCGCCATCGAGCTTGGACGCGAGATTCATTTTCCATGTCGCCGACAGCGCGAGCTCGCCCTTGACGTCGCGCTTGAGATGCCAACCATCGCAGGTCAGCGTGAGGTCCTGCACCGCGCTGCCGACGCGCGCCGCGTTGACCGCCGCGCCCAGCCGCAGCGCATACTCCGCGCGGTACGGCTGTATTTGCGCGAACGCCGATTGCGGCAATAGCAGGGCGACAGCCGAGAGGAAACACATCAACGCGCGCATCGATGCACCTTGGGCAGTGCCGGCATGGAGGTCAATTGCCGCTTTGTCTCAGGCGCCTCGGCCCGCCGCCAAAACCGGGGTAGATTTTTTGCGCGCCAATGTTCAAACTTGGGTCGTGCTCCAAGAGTCGGGAGTGGCAAAGGGCATGATTGATCACGATGATCTCTTTACAACCCAGATGCGGGCGCTGGGATTCAGTCGCCCTGAACTGCCTGCGGATCCGCCCAGCCCCGCCGCCCTGGAAGCCGCAGACCGCATCTCGCGCTATTGGACCAGCCCGCATGCGGGCGCGCTGCGTCCGGGCTCCGAGGCCCACAAGCGTGAAGTGTGCCGGATGTTCCATGAAACGTTCAATCCCTACCGGCCGTCCATCATCGCCTGGCCAAAGCTCAGTCCGGAGGCGCTGCAACGTGTGACGTCGTTGCCGATCTGGGATGTCGCCGTACACACGGAGAGCCGGGCGCGGCTGCGCTTCGCCACCTATGCGCGTTCGGTCGAAGACGCGCAGGTGCGATCGGCCGTCGCGCTCAATGCCTGGGAAGAAGGCCGGCACAAGGAAGTGCTCGCCAACCTCGTCCAGGCTTACGGAATCGAGCTGGCCAGCGAACCGCCGTTTCCGCTTCCTCGCGATCCGCAGTGGGCCTACCTGATCACCGGATATTGCGAATGCATCGACAGTTTCTTTGCCTTCGGCCTGTTCGAGCTCGCCCGCCAATCCGGGTTCTTTCCGGCCGAACTGGTGGAGACGTTCGAGCCCGTCATCCAGGAGGAATGCCGCCACATCCTGCTGTTCGCAAATCTGATGGCATGGCAGCGGGCGAACCTGCCGTGGTGGCGGCGCCTCTACTTCGAGCTTCGCGTCGCGGCGGTCTGGGCGGTCATTGCCTGGGAACGCATCGTGCTGGCGCGCAGCATGGACGCCCAGGGCAATAACAAGGGGGATAAAGCGCAGCTCGACAGCACCTTCACCGCCAGCAGCGCCAACGCCATCAGCCCGGTCGAGATCGATGTTCGCGATCTCATGGCGCTTTGCCTGAAGGAGAATGATCGCCGCTTCGCGGGATACGATCCGCGGCTCTTACGCCCGACGACCGTGCCGAGGCTGGCCAGGTTTGCTCTTCTGGTCACCAAGCCCTGGATACGGAGAAAGGCCTCGTCGTCGGTTCAGGCCCAGAGCTGAGGGCAGCGATTCGGCAGAGGGCCTGCGTGAATCGGCACGGCCGGCGTGAGCCGGACATGGGCGATCGCCCGCGATGCCGCTATAACTTCCTGCATGAAATCGATGCCGGTGATTTTTGCCCGTCGAGCCGATCGGGGCGCGCAGGCGGGGGAACTGTCCCCACCGGTGGAGCCGCCCGCTCTCCATAATGTTGTGGCGTATCCTTGCCACAAGGTCGAACAATGAGCGAAACCCTGCGGCCGGACGATCTGGTCCTCGTGACGGGCGGCTCGGGCTTTCTCGGGTCGGCGGTCGTGCGCGCCCTGATTGCGCGCGGATCGCGCGTGCGGGCGATCGTCCGGTCGAGCAGCCCGCCCGACAATCTCGCGGGCCTGGGCTGCGAGATCGTCGCCGGCGACCTCACCGATCGGGAGTCCCTGGCGGCGGCCTTGCGCGGCGTTCGCTACTTGTTCCATGTCGCGGCGGACTATCGCTTCTGGGCGCCCGATCCTTCGGTCATCCTGCGCGTGAATGTCGACGGCACGTGCAGCCTGATGCGGGAAGCGCTGTCGGCGGGGGTCGAGCGGATCGTCTACACCAGCAGCGTCGCCGCGTTGAAGATCGCCGGTGCGACGAGCCCCGTCGACGAGACCTCGCCGCTCTCGCCGGACGAGGCCATCGGCGCCTACAAGCGCAGCAAGACCCTGGCGGAGCGTGCCGTCGAGGAAATGATCGCGCGCGACAGGCTGCCCGCCATCATCGTCAATCCGACGACGCCGATCGGGCCGCGCGACATCAAGCCGACGCCGACCGGACGCATCCTGCTCGATGCGGCGCGCGGCAGGATCCCGGCCTTCGTCGACACGGGCCTGAACTTCGCGCATGTCGACGACATCGCCGAGGGTCACCTGCTGGCCTTCGAGCATGGGCGGATCGGCGAACGCTACATTCTGGGCGGCGAGAACGTCCTGCTGCGCGACCTGCTCGCGGCAATCGCCGGCTTGAGCGGCCGTCGCGCGCCGCGCATCAGCCTGCCGCGGACGCCGCTTTACCCCCTGGCATACGGCGCCGAAGCGATCGCGCGACTGACCGGCAAGGAGCCCTTGCTCACGCTCGACGGCCTGCGCCTGGCGCGCTACCGGATGTTCTTCACCTCCGCCAAGGCCGAACGCGAGCTCGGCTACCGCAGCCGCCCCTATCTGGAGGGCGTGGCCGACGCCCTGACGTGGTTCCGGAAGGCGGGTTACCTGACATGAGTCTGGCGACGGCCCTCGGCGTCCTGGCGCTGGCGATCTGGCTCTACCTGCTGGTGGGTCGTGGCGGATTCTGGCTGACGCGCGAACGTGATGATCGCGAAGCGCCAACCCGGCCCGACCGCTGGCCGAGCGTGGTGGCCGTCGTGCCCGCGCGCAACGAGGCGGACGTCATCGGCCACTCTGTCAAAAGTCTACTGCAGCAGGATTATCCAGGCCCTTTCCGCGTCGTGCTGGTGGACGACAACAGCGATGACGGCACGGCGGCGACGGCCCGGGAAGCCGCCGCTGCCTTGGGCGCCTCCGAGCGCCTCGAGATCCTGCGCGGAACGGCTCTGCCGAAGGGCTGGACCGGCAAGCTCTGGGCTCTGCATCAGGGCGTCGAACATGCCTCCGCGGGAGGCGAGGCGCCGGACTATCTCCTGTTGACCGACGCGGATATCGGCCATGCGGCCGACAATCTCCGGTCGCTCGTGCTGCGCGCCGAGCGCTGCGGCTACGGGCTGGTTTCGCTGATGGCGCAGTTGCCGTGCCGGAGCTGGGCGGAGCGTTTCCTCGTCCCGGCCTTCGTCTTCTTCTTCCAGATGCTCTATCCGTTCGCCTGGGTAGCGCAGAAGGAGCGCAAGATCGCCGCGGCGGCCGGCGGCTGTATGCTGATCCGGCGCGGCGTGCTCGAGCGGGCGGGCGGGATCGCCTCCATCCGCTCGGAGATCATCGACGATTGCGCGCTCGCCCGCCGCCTGAAGGCCGAGGGGCCGATCTGGCTCGGCTTGACCCGTCGCGCTAAAAGCCTGCGGCCCTATGGCGGCTTCCGGGAGATCGGGCGGATGGTGTCGCGCTCGGCTTACGCGCAGCTCGGCTACTCGCCGCTGCTGCTGGCGGGAACCGTCGCCGGTATGATGTTGACCTTTGTGATGGCCTCGATCGTCACGCTTTTCGGCAGCGGACTTGCTCAGGCGGCGGGACTGTGCGCCTGGCTGCTGATGGCGTTCGCCTTCCAGCCCATGCTCCGCTTCTACCGCCTCTCGCCGCTCTGGGGTCTCGCCCTGCCGGCGATCGCCGCGGCCTATACGCTGTTCACCGTGCAGTCCGCCGTGGAAGTCTGGCGCGGCCGTGGCGGGATGTGGAAGGGGCGCAGCCAGGCCATGCCGGGTGACGCATGACGGGCGCCGCCGATTTCGCCTCGGGCAAAGGCCACCGGGATGAAAACTTCCCCGTCGCCTCCCGCCTGGTGCGCCCGGAGCTGCGGCCGCCGATCCTGGCCTTCTATCGTTTCGTGCGGGCCGCGGACGATGTGGCGGATCATGCCCGCGCGTCACCCGAGGAAAAGCTGGAGCAGCTTGCGCGGATGGAGGCCGGGCTGCGCGGCCAGGCCGGCGCGAGCCCGGAAGGCGACTCGTTGCGGGTGATCCTGCAGACGCATGGCCTGACCGATCGGCATGCGCTCGACCTGCTGGAAGCCTTCCGTCGCGACGTTACGAAACGGCGCTACGCCGATTGGGCGGAGCTCATGGACTACTGCCGCTATTCCGCGGCCCCGGTCGGTCGCTTCGTGCTCGACGTACATGGTGAATCCGCGACGCTCTGGCCGGCCAACGATGCGCTCTGCAGCGCTTTGCAGGTGATCAATCACCTGCAGGATTGCGCCAAGGACTACCGGTCCATCGATCGCGTCTACATCCCGCTCGACGCGCTCGAAGCCAACGGAACGGGAGTCGAAGCCCTGGCGGCATCGCAGGCCTCGCCGGCACTGCGCAAGACGATCGAACAACTGGCCCGCCGCACGCAAATGCTGCTCGAACAGTCACGGCCCTTCGCCGGAGACATCGCCGACCGCCGCCTGGCGCTGGAGGTCGGCGTCATCCAGGCCCTGGCGGAGAGCCTCGCGGCCCGCCTCGCGCGCCGCGATCCCTTGTCCCAGCGCGTCCATCACCATCCGGTGGAGGCTGCCGGGTTGGCGCTGCGCGGCGGGCTCGGCGTCGTCGCCGGCTGGTTCGCGCGCATCGGCCGTCACAAGCAGCCCCGTCTGGGCGACAGGCAGGGATGACGAGCGAACCTCAGGCCGCGGCCGATCCGGCGGCGCTTCAGGCGCAGGTTTCCGGCAGCTCCTTCTACGCGGCGATGCGCGTCATGCCGAAAGCGGAGCGGGCGGCCATGTTCGCCATCTACAGCTTCTGCCGGATGGTCGACGACATCGCCGACGATGGGACGCGGCCGCGCGCCATGCGGGCCATAGAGCTCGATCGGTGGCGCGCCGACCTGGGCGCCCTCTACGCCGACAGGCCGGCCGGCCAGGCCGCTTTCCTGAAGAAGGCGGTCCATGGCTTCGGCCTGCGGCAGGCGGATTTCCTGGCCGTGATCGACGGCATGCAGATGGACGTCGACACCGACATTCGCGCGCCCGATCTCGAAACGCTCAATCTCTACTGCGATCGGGTCGCGGTCGCGGTCGGGCGTCTTTCGATTCGCATCTTCGGCATGGAGGAGGGGCCGGGGCTGCAACTCGCGCACCGGCTGGGCCGCGCCCTGCAGCTCACCAACATCCTGCGCGACCTCGACGAGGATGCCGCGATCGGCCGTCTCTACCTGCCGCGCGAATTACTGGCGAAGGCCGGCATCGTCACCACCGATCCCGGCGCCGCGATCGGCGATCCGAGGATCGACGGCGCCTGCCGGGACCTGGCGGCCCTGGCGCTCGATCACTTCGCCGCCGCCGACCGCGTGATGCGCGCCAGGCCGCGCGGGCGCCTGCTGGCGCCGCGGCTGATGTCGGCTGTCTACCGCACCATCCTGCAGCAAATGCTTTTGGAGGGCTGGGTGGCGCCGCGCCGGCGCGTGCGCATCGGCAAGGCGCGATTGCTGTGGATCGTGGCACGCTGCAGCGTGTTCGGATGACGCAACCGGTCACGGGGGCGCGCGTCCACGTCGTCGGAGCAGGCCTGGCCGGATTGTCGGCGGCCGTGACCTTGGCTGGCCGCGGCGTGCCCGTCGTGCTGTCGGATGCCGCCCGACAGGCAGGCGGGCGCTGTCGCTCCTACCACGATGGCGTGCTCGACATGGAGATCGACAACGGCAATCACCTCGTCCTCTCGGGCAATCCCGCCGTCGCTCGCTACCTCGGCGCCATCGGCGCGCAGGACCGCGTGCGCGGACCCACCACGGCCGAGTTTCCGTTCTTCGACGTGCTGACGGGCCATACCTGGACCCTGCGCCCGAATGACGGACCGATTCCCTGGTGGGTCCTGGCAGAGAAGCGCCGCGTGCCGGGTACGCGATTCGGTGAGTACCTGGCGGCGGCGACCTTGATGCGACGCCACGCCGGTCGGCGGATCGACGAGGTGCTGCCATGCCGGGGCGTGTTGTGGGAGAAATTCCTGCGGCCCCTGCTGGTCTCCATCCTCAACACTTCGCCGGAGCAGGCGTCGGCCGATCTCGCGGGCGCGGTGATGCGCGAGACCCTCGCCAAGGGCGGCACCAGCATCCGTCCGCGGGTCGCAATGCCCAGCCTGGCCGGCGCCTTCGTCGATCCGGCCCTGCAGCGGTTGCGCCAAACCGGTGCGGAGATTCGACTCGGCCGCCGGCTGGCCGCGCTCAAGCTGGAAGGCGGCCGCGTGAGCGGATTGAGCTTCGCCGATGGTGAAGAACCGCTCGGCCCGGAAGACCGGGTGATTCTCGCCGTACCGCCCTGGACAGCGCAGGAGCTGCTGCCCGGTCTCACCGTGCCCGACGCTTTTTGCGCCATCGTCAATGCGCATTTCAAAGTGGCACCTCCCGCCCGCGCGCCCCTGCTGGTGGGACTTGTCGGCGGCACCGCGGAATGGGTCTTCGCCTTCCCCGACCGGCTGTCCGTCACCGTGAGTGCCGCCGATCGTCTTGTCGACATGGAGACGCAGCAGCTGACGGACTTGCTCTGGCGCGACGTCGCCGCGGTCCATCGTCTCGACGGTCCGCCGCCGCCGTGCCGCATCGTGAAGGAGAAACGGGCGACCTTCGCCGCCACGCCGGCGCAGGATGCGCGGCGTCCCGGGTGCCCGACGCGCTGGACGAACTTGTTCCTTGCCGGCGATTGGACCGCTACCGGATTGCCGGCGACCATCGAGGGGGCGCTGCGATCCGGGGAAAGAGCCGCGGCACTCGTGCCATGAACGACGCATTCGACGATCTGATGGCGATCGAAGCCGATATCCGGCGCGCGGCGCAGGCGCTGCTGCGCCAGCAGCGGAGCGACGGCCACTGGGTCTTCGAACTCGAGGCGGATGCGACGATTCCGGCCGAGTATATCCTGTTGCGCCAGTATCTGGGCGAGCCGGACGATCCGGAGCTCGAGCGCAAGATCGGCGTCTACCTGCGCCGCATCCAGGGCATGCATGGCGGCTGGCCGCTGTTCCATGGCGGTGAGTTCGATATCAGCGCGACGGTGAAAGCCTATTTCTGCCTGAAGATGATCGGCGACAGTCCGGACGCGCCGCACATGGCGCGGGCCCGTGCGGCGATCCTGGCGGCGGGCGGCGCCTGGCGGGCCAATGTCTTCACGCGCATCCTGCTGGCCCAGTTCGGCGAGCTCGCGTGGCGCCATGTGCCGGCCATCCCGGTCGAGCTGGTGCTGCTGCCGCGCTGGTTCCCCATCCATCTCTCGCGCATGTCGTACTGGGCGCGCACCGTCATGGTGCCTCTGCTGGTGCTGGCGGCGCTCCGCGTGCGGGCGCGAAACCCGCGCGGCATCCGCATCCAGGAACTCTTCGCTGCGACTGCCAAGGCGCCGCCCAAGGCACCCACTCATCGCAAACGCGGTTGGGCGCTGTTCTTCAACGGGCTCGACGGCGTGTTGAAGGTAGTCGAGCCCTTGTGGCCCAAAGCCCTGCGCCGTCGCGCCATCGAGCGCTGCGCGGCCTTCGTGACGGAGCGTCTGAACGGCGAGGACGGGCTGGGGGCGATCTACCCCGCCATGGCCAATGCCGTGATGATGTATGACGCGCTGGGCCACCCGCCGGAGCATCCCCACCGCGCCATCGCCCGTCGCGCGATCGACAAGCTTCTGGTGATCCGTGCGGACGAGGCCTACTGCCAGCCCTGCGTCTCGCCGGTCTGGGATACCGCGCTCGCCATCCACGCCATGATGGACGTGGGGTCGGAGGAGGCGGTGGCCGCCGCGCGGCGCGGCCTTGGCTGGCTGCTGCCGCTGCAGGAGCTCGAGCTGAAGGGCGATTGGGCCGAGCGGCGCCCCGACGTGCGTCCGGGCGGCTGGGCCTTCCAATATCGCAACGCCCACTATCCGGATCTCGACGATACGGCGGTCGTCGTCATGGCCATGGATCGCGCGCGACGCGAGTTCAGGGCAGGCAATGGCTATGACCAGGCCGTGTCGCGGGGCGCCGAGTGGACCGTGGGACTGCAGAGCCGCAATGGCGGTTGGGGCGCCTTCGATGCCGACAATGTCGATCACTACCTCAACAACATCCCCTTCGCCGATCACGGCGCGCTGCTCGACCCGCCGACAGCGGATGTCAGCGCCCGCTGCGTCAGCATGATGGCCCAGCTCGGCGAAACGGCGGCCAGCCCTGCCATGCGGACAGGGCTCGACTATCTCCGGCGCGAGCAGGCCGCGGATGGAAGCTGGTTCGGCCGCTGGGGCGTGAACTATGTCTATGGCACGTGGTCGGCGCTTTGCGCGCTGAACGCGGCCGGCCTCGGCGGCAGCGATCCGTGCGTGCGCAAGGCGGCGGACTGGCTGATCGCCATCCAGAACCCCGACGGCGGCTGGGGAGAGGATTGCACCAGCTACAAGCTCGACTATCGCGGCTATGAAGCTGCGCCGTCCAACGCGTCTCAGACGGCCTGGGCGCTTCTCGGGCTGATGGCGGCAGGAGAAGTGGACCATCCCGCCGTGGCGCGCGGCATTGCGTATCTGCAACAGACCCAGGAGGCGACCGGCCTGTGGCGGCAGGACGCCTATACCGGCGGCGGTTTCCCGCGCGTCTTCTATCTGCGCTATCACGGCTACCCGGCGTTCTTCCCGCTATGGGCCTTGGCGCGCTACCGAAACCTCAAGCGCGGCAATGTCCGGCGCGCGCTTTTAGGCATGTGATGATCCTTGCCGCCACCGGCTTGCAGCGAGAACGGCGCATCATCGCCGGCGTCGACATCGAGGCCATCGCCAGCGGCGGCGATGTCGCGCAGCTGGAAGCCGTGCTCGACCGGCTCGCCGGTACGGCGAGTGGCCTCATCAGTATCGGCATCGCCGGAGGGCTGGCGCCCGAGCTGCAGGTCGGCCAGTGGGTCGTGGCCGACGCCGTGCTGGTCGACGGCGAGCCTATGCCGACCGACCGGGCCTGGACGAGCCGGCTGGCCGCCCGCTTGCCGGAGGCGGCGAGGGGATTGCTGCTCGGCGCCAACGCCATGGTGGTGGAGGCGACGCAAAAGGCTTCGCTGCACGGCACGACCGGCGCCGTCGCCGTCGACATGGAATCGCATATCGTGGCGCGGGTGGCTCGGCAGCACCGTCTGCCCTTTGCCGCCGCCCGGGTCATCTCCGATGCCGCGCACCACAGCTTGCCGCCGGCCGCGCGGGTCGGCATGAAATCCGATGGCACGATGGATCTGCCGGCCGTCCTGCGCTCGCTGCTGGCGGCGCCGAGCCAGCTTCCCGCCCTGATCCGGACTGGCCTCGAAGCGGAGCGGGGCTTTCGGGCGCTACTCCGCGGTCACCGCGCTCTTGGCCCCCGCCTCGGCGGCCCGGATCTCGCTTAGCCGCCGCTCGACATGACCGGAGAAAACGAAATCCGCCGGACGCTGGCCTTCAAGCGAAATGTCCTTGGCCATCGCGCCGTCAGTGCGGACGCCGCGCGTGGCGATCGACAGCGCCTTCAGGGGATGGCGCATCATGTCCTTCACCGCCGAGGCCTCGAAGCCGGAATGGACCATGCAATCGGCGCACTTCTCGTAGTTGCCGACGCCGTACTTGTCCCATTCGGTGTCGTCCATGAGTTCCCGGAACGTCTTGGCGTAGCCCTCGCCCAGCAGATAGCAGGGTTTCTGCCAGCCGAAGACCGTGCGCGTCGGGTTGCCCCAAGGCGTGCAGTGATAGGCCTCGTTCCCGGCGAGAAAGTTCAGGAACATGATCGACTGGCTGAACGGCCATTTCCGCCCGCCATCCCCGCGCGCCAGGATGCCGCGGAACAATTCCTTGGTCTTGGTGCGATTGAGGAAGTGCTGCTGGTCCGGCGCGCGCTCGTAGGCATAACCGGGCGAGACGGTGATGCCGTCCAGCCCGAGCGCCTTCATGTCGTCGAAGAAGTCGGCGACCTGCACCGGATCGGCGTCGTTGAACAGCGTGCAATTGATGCTGACGCGAAAGCCCTTCGACTTGGCGAGGCGAATCGCTTCCACCGCCTTGTCGTAGACGCCGCGCTGGCAGACCGACTTGTCGTGCATGGCCTGGTTGCCATCGAGATGAATGGACCAGGTGAAGGAGGGATGCGGCTTGAAGTCGTCGATCTTCTTGGCCAGCAGAAGCGCGTTGGTGCACAGGATCACGAACTTCTTGCGGGCGAGGTAACCTTTGACGATGGCCGGCATCTCGCGGTGCAACAGCGGCTCGCCGCCGGCAATTGAGACCACCGGTGCACCGCACTCGTCGATCGCCGTCATGCACTCGTCGTACGACAGGCGCTGGTTCAGGATCTCGTCCGGATAGTCGATCTTGCCGCAACCGGCGCAAGCCAGGTTGCAGCGGAACAACGGCTCCAGCATGAGCACAAGCGGGTAGCGTTTGCGGCCGGCCAAGTGCTGACGGACCACGTAGGTTCCGATTCGAGCCGCCTGCATCAGAGGAATTCCCACGACGACGCTCCTCTATCCCACCGACGGTACGACCGGCTTGCCCGACGGCGTCCTGAGCTCGTTGGGCAGCCTGAACTCGATATTCTCGCGGACACCGTCCATCTGCTCGACCTCGACCTTGCCATGCCGGCGCAGGGCCTCGATGACATCGAGAACGAGTTCTTCGGGCGCGGACGCGCCCGCTGTCAGCCCGACGGTCTCGACCCCGGCCAACCATGCCGGATCGATCTCGCTACCATCGGCGACCAGGTGACTCGGCAGCCCTTGCTCGACGCCGATCTCACGCAGCCGATTCGAGTTAGAGCTGTTGCGGCTGCCGACCACCAGCAGGAGATCCACCACCTCGCACAACTCGCGCACCGCCGACTGTCGATGTTGGGTCGCATAGCAGATATCCGAGACGTCAGGCCCCTCCAGATTCGGGAACCGCGCCTGGAGGGCAGCGATCACGCCCCGCGTATCGTCGACGCTCAGCGTGGTCTGGGTCACGTAGGCGACAAGCGCGTCGTCCGGAAGCTCGAGTCGCGCGACATCTTCGGCCGTGGAGACGAGATGGACCGGCGCGCCGACCTGCCCGATGGTGCCCTCGACCTCGGGATGACCGGCATGGCCGATCAGGATCAGATGGCGGCCACGTGCCACGTATCGCTTGCCCTGGATGTGGACCTTGGAGACGAGCGGGCACGTGGCATCGAGGACCGGCAGGCCGCGCGATTTCGCCTCGTCGATGATCGATTGGGCCACGCCATGGGCGCTGAAAATCGTCACCGCGCCGTCGGGAATCTCATCCAGCGTCTCGACAAAGACGGCGCCCATGCGCTCGAGCTTCTCGACCACATGGCGGTTGTGCACGATTTCGTGGCGGACATAGACCGGGGCGCCGAATTTCTCGAGGGACCGCTCGACGATCTCGATCGCCCGGACCACCCCCGCGCAAAACCCTCGAGGTTGAGCCATAAGAACCCGCATCCAGATCAATTCCTTCCATCAGCGTCGTCGCGATCGGACATTTGCAATCGTGGATTGCCTCAAGCGCAATAGCGGAATTGCAATGGCGGTACGGTCGCGTCAGAGGGCGTCGCCGGTGAGCGACCAGGGAGCACATGCCTGCCAATCAGGCCGTTTGCAAATCTGAAACATTTTCCGACACCAGCGGTCCGGACACAAGTGGTGCGTTGGCGCATGCACTGCAATGCCTGCGGAAAAGGTTGGCGGTGGTATCCGCAAGATACTGGCTGGTGAATCGCCAAAGCGGTCTGATTGTTGCGACGCCATTCGCGCGACGCATGATTGCAATCCGCTACGGCTCTAGGGGCCTTTGCCTTGGTACCGATAGGTCGCCGACTCGGCCTCTCGCTTGGCTTGCGAGTTCCACAGTCGCAGCGCCTTGAGCGCGGTTTTGGCCAGTTGAGGCAGGAAGCTCGGGCGCAGCAATTCCGGTTCGAAGGCGTTCATCCGACGGCTGTTTTCCGAATAGCAGTCCTCGAGGAACCGGCGAAAATTGAAGCCGTCGAGGAACATGCTGACCTGGGTGGCGGCAAAATTCTTACCGTCGTTCAATTCCTTGCCACGCCGTGCCAGGCCGGCCATGCGGCCCACGGCGCGCAGGTAATAGCGCAGGCTGGTGAGCGGCAGGATCGTCCGGGCGAGCCATCCTCGCCGCGCCTCCGTATAGGCCATCCAGTTGACGAAGAAGACGATGTGACGGGTTTCCTCGTACATCAACGTTTCGAAAATCTTGAGCAGCTCCTTGGGGAGAAACTCCGACTGCAAGGCGATCTTGAACAGGCCGAAGCCCAGGAACGAATCGAGGCATTCGCCGAAACCGAAGTCCTTGAACCGCCGGTCGATATTGTCGCTGATATCCTCCATCGGCCGCTCGGCGGCATCCAGGCCGTACTTCTCGATCATCACGCGGATCAGCCTGGCGTGACGGGTCTCCTCCAGGCCCTGCAGGGCAAGGGCTTCCCGCAGGACCGGATCGGCCACCGTTTCGGTGAACGCGGCCACGATCGCTCCGGCCCGGCGCTCGGTGTAATACACCTCTTCCCAGAATGGCACGGACCGCATCCGGTGCAGCGCCTCGTCGTCCAGCACGGGCCAGGGCAAGGTCGTGGGATCATATTCGCTGTAACTCTGCGTAAACTGCCGACAGAAAGCATCGCGATGTTCTAGCGATCCGATTTTCATGCTACTCGCCCTTTCTCGCGTGCATTCAAAGCCACCGATCCCGTCTTGTCCATTCCCGGCTTCCACTGTCCCACCGACCGTCTCCGTATCCATTCTTGAGGCGTTTTGTGTCCATCAGGACTTCGTTGATCGGTCGTGTCGTCGCGGCCAGTACCCGCTACCCGGTGATCGTGCTCCTCCTCGGCATCGTGCTGACCGGGGCGGCGCTGGTCTACACGGCACGGCATTTTGCCCTGACCGCCGACACCTCCGAACTGATCTCGACGAAGTTGAAATGGCGGCAATACGAGCTGGCGTTCGACCGGGCGTTCCCGCAGTTCAACAATCTGACGATGATCGTAGTGGACGGCGCGACCCCCGAACTGGCCGATGCCGCGGCCACAAGGCTCACCACAGCGCTGCAGGCAAATCCCCAACTTTTCAAGGCTGTGCGGCGCCCCGATGGCGGCGCGTTTTTCGATCACAACGGGCTGATGCTGCTGTCGCTGGATGAGGTCGAGGCGGCCACGCAAGGGCTCATGCGGGCCCGACCCATGCTTGCTTCGCTCGCCGCCGATCCCAGCCTGCGCGGCGTACTCGCCGCTATCTCGAACATCCTGGAAGGCGTCAAGCACGGACAGGCTACGCTCCATGACATAGAGCCGGCGATGACGGCGCTGGCGGGCACGTTTGACGAAGCGGTGGCCGGCGAGCCGGCCTTCTTCTCCTGGCGCACGCTCATCGCCGGGCAGCCCGCCAGGCCGCGCGAGACGCGGCATATCATACTGGTCCAGCCGGTCATGGACTATGCGGCGCTGGAGCCCGGAGCGGCCGCGAGCGAAGCCATTCGCGCGACGGCGCGGTCTCTCGACCTCGATGCGGCGCATGGGGTGATCGTGCGCTTGACCGGCCTGGTGCCGCTGTCGGACGAGGAATTCGCGACGCTGGCCCAGGATGCGCACCTGCTCCTCGGCGCGATGTTTGCCGCCCTATTGGGAATTCTGTGGCTCGCGGTGCGTTCTGCGCGCGTCGTACTGGCGATTCTCGTCACCACGGTCGTCGGCCTGATCATGACCGCCGCCATCGGTCTGCTGGCGATCGGCCGCTTCAACCTCATCTCGGTCGCCTTCATCCCGCTCTTCGTTGGCCTCGGCGTCGACTTCAGCATTCAGTTCAGCGTCCGCAGCCTGGCCGAGCGTCTGATACATCCCAATTTGAGGGCGGCCTTGATCGCGACCGGCGCGACGATTGGACGGGCGCTGTCGCTGTCGGCCGCCGCCATTGGCGCCGGCTTCTTTGCTTTCCTTCCGACCAGTTACGTCGGCGTGGCCGAACTCGGGACCATCGCCGGCCTCGGCATGATCGTGGCCTTCGCCTTGTGCATCGTGTTGCTGCCGGCGCTTTTGATGCTGCTGCGGCCGCCGACCGGCCGGCTGGCCGAGGTCGGTTTCACGATGCTGGCGCCCGTCGACACCTTGGTGCGTCGCTACCGCCGGACGGTCCTGGCCGGCGCGCTCGTCGTGGCGGTCGGCTCGTGCGCGTTGCTGCCGATGGTGCGTTTCGACTTCGATCCGCTCAACCTCAAGAGCGCCAGGGTGGAGTCGATGGCGACGCTGCAGGCCCTCTCGTCCGATCCCGACTGGACGCCCGATGCGATCAACATCCTGGCCCCGTCGCTCGCCGCGACGGAGCCGCTCGTGCGCCGCCTCGATGCCCTGCCGGCAGTCTCCCGGACGGTAACGCTCAACAGCTTTGTGCCTGCGCAGCAGAAGGAGAAACTGGCGCTGATCGGCGCCGCCGCGACGCTCCTCAAACCCGTTCTCGACGTCGCTCCGCTCGCGTCGCCATCGGACGCGGAATTGCAGCAGAGCCTCGCCGCAACGGCCGCTTCGTTACGCGGTGTGGCAGCGGATGCGACAGATGCCTCTGCCGTCTCGGCACGTAGGCTTGCCGATGTGCTGGAGCGTCTGCAGGCCGCCACCCCGGATATCCGCGCCGCGGCCGCTTTTGCCGTGGTCACCCCGCTCGGGGTCATGCTCGATCAGACTCGCGCGCTGTTGCAGGCCGGGCCGGTGACGCTGCAGACCCTGCCCCCCGAGCTTGTCGCCGACTGGATCTCGAAGGATGGCCGCGCCCGCATGCAGGTCTTGCCGCGTGACAGCGGGGAAGACAACGCATCGCTGCGGCATTTCGCGGACGCGATCCTCGCCATCGCGCCGGATGCGACCGGCCGGCCGATTTCCATCAGCGCCTCCGGCGACGCCGTCGTCGAAGCGTTCCTTCAGGCCGGGCTTTATTCGCTCCTTGCCATCATCCTGCTCCTGGCGGTGGTGCTGCGCCGGGCCCGCGATGTCGTTTTGACGATGCTGCCCGTGCTGCTGAGCGGGCTGCTGACCTTCGCGACCTGCGCGGCGCTCGACCTGCCGCTCAACTTCACCAACATCATCGCGTTGCCCCTCCTGTTCGGCGTCGGCGTCGCCTTCAACATCTACTTCGTGCTGGCGTGGCGGGCGGGCGAGACGGGGATGCTGCAGTCGAGCCTGATGCGCGCCGTCGTCTTCAGCGCGCTCACGACCGCCACCGCGTTCGGCGCCCTGTGGCTGTCGAGTCATCCCGGCACGGCCAGCATGGGCAGGCTGCTGATGATCTCCCTGGGCTGGGAGCTTCTCGTCACCTTGCTGTTCCGTCCCGCCTTGCTGGCGCAGCCGCCGGCGAAATAGCACCCGGGACGAGCGGCTTGCGGCCATCGGGTCGCGCGGGCACCATGGCGGTCCAGAAAAGGGAGTGGGAGGTCGCTCATGTCGAACGAGCTGGCCAAGGTGTTGCGGCGCTTCGAGGAGCGGCTGGCTCACCTTGAATCCGAGATCCATAGCGGGCCCACGCATTGGAAACGATTCCACCTGCACAATGCGCTGGATGCTCTCGAGGACGATCATACCGCCGCCGACCTGCATCTCGACGAATTCGACAGGGTCGAACTCGCCCGGGAATTCCCCGAGCTCGAAGCCGACAGGGTGCCGACCGTCGAGGAGCTCAGAGCCCGCTTCGACACGATCGCCGGCGGAATGCTTTAGGGCAGAGGAGAGTTGCCGTGAGAGCTGAACGATGGACCGCCGAACCCTTGACCCAGGGCGAGATCGACCAGCGCGTGTTCGATCTCTACGACGAGTATTGTCATGGCCGCATCGATCGCCGCGCTTTCCTGCAACGGGCGGCCGTCGTGACGGTCGGCGGCCTCGCCATGGCGCAGGCGCTGCTGCCGCGTTATGCGCAGGCCCAGACGATCTCCTTCACCGACGAGCGCATCAAGGCAAACTACGTCACCTACCCGTCGCCCGGCGGCACCTCCGGCACCATGCGCGGCTACCTGGTGCAGCCCAAGGGCAACGGTCCGTTTCCTGTCGTGCTGGTGATCCACGAGAATCGCGGACTCAATCCCTATATCGAGGACGTGGCGCGGCGCGTCGCGACCGAGGGCTTTCTGGCGCTGGCGCCCGACGGCTTGTTTCCGGTCGGCGGCTATCCGGGCAACGACGATGACGGTCGCACGCTGCAGGCTGGCCTCGACCAGGGCAAGCTACGCACCGACATGCTGAACAGCGCGCGCTACCTCAAGGCGCACGCGCTGTCGTCGGGCAAGCTCGGCGTCACCGGCTTCTGCTGGGGCGGTAGCACGACCAACTATTTGGCCGCCATGCTGGGCGCCGACATGAAGGCGGGCGTGCCGTTCTACGGCGCCGCGGCCGAGACCGCCGCGGTGCCGGCCATCAAGGCGCCGCTGATGGTCCAGTACGCCGAGAACGACGAGCGCATCGACTCGATGTGGCCGGCCTACGAGGCGGCGTTGAAGGCGGCCGGCGTGACGTACGAGATGTACATCTATCCCGGCACCCAGCACGGCTTTCACAACAACTCGACGCCGCGCTACAACGAGGCGCAGGCCAGGATCGCCTGGGAGCGGACGATCGCCTTCTTTAAGAAGAATCTCGCCTGAAGGCTTCAGGGCGTCGCCGAGGAATAGACCTCGACCGGACCATGGATCGCCATCTTTCCCGGCCTGGCGATCGCGCCCTCCATGTTCGGCCTGTTCGGCGATGCGCCGCAGCCATCGACCCCACGCTGCGCGATCGGTGATCTACGCCCGGCCG
>Ga0210407_10000740_pt1 | contig 34347 bp, 26 predicted proteins | sample IncBWC27MmetaG_FD_150860 | JGI IMG/M metagenome (GOLD analysis project Ga0210407, IMG submission 150860) | Forest soil microbial communities from Barre Woods Harvard Forest LTER site, Petersham, Massachusetts, United States - Inc-BW-C-27-M | ecosystem: Environmental > Terrestrial > Soil >...
GACCTCAATGGTCGATGTCATGCTGATGCAGGCGCTCATGAAGGCGGTGCCGGACAATGCCGGACTTTTGATCGTTGGCGACATCGACCAGCTTCCTTCGGTCGGTCCCGGCCAAGTGCTGGCAGACGTCATTTCATCCGGTGCGGTGCCTGTGGTGCGTCTCACTGAAGTCTTCCGGCAGGCGGCGCAGAGCCGCATCATCACCAATGCTCATCGCATCAACCAGGGCTCGATCCCCGATCTCAGCCCACCCGGAACCGAGAGCGACTTCTACTTCGTGCAAGCGGACGACCCCGAAACCGCCGTATCGCGCATTATCGAATTGGTGAAGACGCGGATCCCGAAACGGTTCGGCCTCGATCCGATTCGCGACGTCCAGGTGCTTTGCCCGATGAACCGCGGTGGCGTTGGCGCCCGCTCGCTGAATATCGAACTCCAGGCCGCGCTGAACCCCGCTGTCGACCGCAAGGTGGAGCGGTTCGGTTGGACCTTCGCCCCCGGCGACAAAGTCATGCAGATCGAGAACGACTATGACAAGGAAGTCTATAACGGCGATATCGGCTACATCGACGATGTCAACCCGGACGCCGGCGAACTCACCGCGAGCTTCGACGGCCGTTCAGTCACCTATGGCTTCGGCGAACTCGACACCCTGGTGCCCGCCTATGCCGCCACGATTCATAAATCTCAGGGCTCGGAATACCCCGCCGTGGTCATCCCGGTCATGACGCAGCACTACACCATGTTGCAACGCAATCTTCTCTACACTGGCGTTTCCCGCGGCAAGCGGCTGGTCGTGTTGGTCGGACAAAAGAAGGCCGTCGCCATCGCGGTGCGCAGCATCTCGGGCCGGCGGCGATGGTCGAAACTGGCGGAATGGCTGCGTCTCGGGCAGCCCGTCTCACGGCAAATCGGCATGGTGGGTTGAGCGGTGGCGGCAGAGGATTTTCTTCAGGACGTACAGGTGCGGCAGTCCCCCGGTGATCCATGGCTGGCACCTTTGCGCCGTGTTCGCGGCAAGGTCGAGTTCGATGGATGGAGCGGATCAGCAACCAAAGCCTGCTGGACATGCTTGAGGTGCCCCCGTGCGCGACCTGACGCGTGGCGGCTACAAGGAGCAAGTTCGCGGGTACGTCCGGGATGGTCACTGCGCCTATCGGTGATCAGGTCGTTCCGATCGGCCCGCAAGCGTACTCGCTCGCTTCATACCGCTTGCAGCCAAGCAAGGGTGCAAGGTGCAACCGTTCGCTGCGCGCAACCTTGATACACTGTTTGCGCTAGGTTTTCTGAAATGGCACCGTGCCACCTTTCAAGTGGCCGCTGCGAGGACTTCACGTCTAGTGCGTCATATCCGCAAAGACCTATCGCGGAGCCGCCAAGCTCTGAATATATTTCTGCTTCGAGGCATAGTGGACATGGCCGGGCTTGCTGCTCGCCCGACCCGGTAGCGATTGACCCAACGCGGATTTGGGACCTGCAACTCTTGCCAAGTGAGCACTCGATGGAGAGACCAGTTCGGTAGGCGACGTAATTGCTGCGGCTTTCCTTCAATGCGGCAGAAGCTTTTCAGACTTCAGACGATGACTTCACGTTCAGTTGACTTCATCCGATGCTAATTACTTGCACTAAGCAAAGCATTGGGGAAACTGCCTTGCTTTAGGCCCGCGATGGAGACAGTCCCCATGAATACGAGCGAAGCCAACCCATCCGATCTGGCGCTACGTAATATTGAAGGCCTGCTTCCCGATTTGGCTGAGTTCTACAAGGATGTGCATTCACACCCCGAGCTATCGATGCAAGAGACGCGGACGGCCAAACTCGCTGCGGACCGTCTTCGAGGGGCCGGCTATGAAGTGACGACGGGCGTCGGCAAGACTGGCGTGGTCGGCCTGCTTCGGAACGGCGACGGGCCGACGGTCATGCTGCGCGCGGATATGGACGCGCTACCCGTCGAGGAAGCGACCGGCCTTCCTTACGCGAGCAAGGCGACAGCCACTGATCACGACGGCAATACGGTTCCCGTGTCGCACATGTGCGGCCACGATATGCACGTGACCTGGCTCGTCGGGGCGACGAAATTGCTCGCCGAGGCCAAGACGACGTGGGGCGGGACGATAATGGCGGTCTTCCAGCCCGGCGAGGAGACGGCGGAAGGCGCGCAGGCTATGATCGACGACGGGTTGTTCAAGCGCTTCCCGAAGCCGGACGTGGTACTTGGTCAGCATGTTATGGTAGGGCCATCGGGCACGGTCGCAGGACGTGCAGGTGCGATCACTTCGGCGGCGGATAGTTTACAAATTCGCCTGTTTGGTCGTGGCGCACACGGGTCGATGCCGCAGGCGAGCATTGATCCCGTGGTGATGGCGGCAGCGACGGTGCTTCGCCTCCAAACCATCGTTTCGCGCGAGATCGCGGCTGCGGAAGCAGCCGTCGTAACCATCGGCGTGCTTCAGGCGGGTACGAAAGAAAACGTAATTCCCGACGAGGCCATTATCAAGCTGAACGTACGGACTTTCGACGCGGGCGTACGAACGCGCGTACTGGCCGCGCTCGAGCGGATCGTCAACGCCGAGGCGGCAGCCTCCGGCGCCCCTCGCAAGCCCGAGATCACGACGCTGGATCACTATCCTCTCAACGTGAACGACCGCGATGCCAGCAAACGCGTGGTTGACGCGTTCCGAGTACATTTCGGAACTGAGCGCGTCCGGGAAACGGGCCCGGCCCCCGCCAGCGAGGACTTCGGATCGTTCGGTACCCAATGGCACGTACCCTCGGTTTTCTGGTTCGTCGGCGGCACTGATCCGGAAGCTTACGCAAAGGCTAGAGCTGCAAATAAGCTCAATGAGCTTCCGGTGAACCACAGCCCGAAATTCGCTCCCGTTCTTCACCCCACGTTACAAACCGGCGTGGAAACGCTTGTCGTCGCGACCCGCGCTTGGTTGTCAGCATAACAACGCCGGAAAGCGGTATATGGAAAAGCTTCCGCTTGTCCTTGATCTGACGGGCACCTTTGTCTTTGCGCTTAGCGGGGCGTTGGCGGGGGTCAAGCGAGAATTGGACTTGTTTGGCGTACTGGTCCTGTCTTTCGCGGCGGCAAATTCCGGAGGCATCACCCGAGACTTGCTGATCGGCGTCGTGCCTCCGGGGGCGGTCGCCGACTGGCGCTATCTCGGCGTGTCGCTTTTTGCAGGCCTCATCACCTTCTGCTTCTCGTCCTTGATCGTGCGGATGACGAACTCGGTCCTTATTTTTGACGCGGCGGGTCTTGCGCTCTTCGCCGTTACTGGCGCGTCGAAAGCGCTGGCCCACGGACTGAACCCGGTCATGGCGGTAGTGCTCGGCATGGTGACCGGGATCGGCGGTGGTATGGTCCGTGACGTGCTGTTGGCGGAGATACCGACGGTACTCCGGGCAGAACTATATGCCGTCGCGGCACTGGTAGCCGCAGCCATCGTGGTTGTCGGGGACATGCTGCAGTTGCCGGTCGCCCCGGTGACAGCGGTAGCGCTGATTTCATGCTTCTCGCTCCGCGTCATGGCGATGAGGCGTGGCTGGCGGCTGCCGGTTGCGAAATTCAATAATCAGCACAATTCGGATGTGGATGATCCTGAAAAACTCTAAGTGCCCGATGCTTGGATAATGCCCGTCAACAGTGCCGCGCAGAGTGGGCTTTAGTCCGTACATCGCTACCATGACCGGACTTCCGTTATTGGCACATCGCGACATTTCGCTGCGATGCAGAACTTCGTCGCTATCGGGGCACAGCGGACATCGAGCAAGCCGCTCCAATGAGTTCGCGCCTAGCAAAGTGCAAAGGTAGAATGCTCACCATTCAAAATAGGCGCCTTGCAGCCATGTCCTCGCAAGATGCCAAGGTAGCACGGTCTCACATCTCACCCGAACTCAGCCTACCGGTCGCGCGATTACCGTGACGGTGACATGGTGTCACTTTTCGCAGGCAGCCCGCACCGAGCGCTTGACGCTCAGCGAGCTGCCGACGCACTTCGCGTTTCATTTCTATTATGCTGCTTGTTGCATTTTGGTAACTGCCCTTCTGCAAGAAAGCGATATGTTGAAGCGGGCTGAGGGAGGCTGCATGTTCGAGGTATATTTAAACGAGAAGCATGATCGGCTATTGGTGATCGAAAAAGGGCATCCGATCCCCGTTATCGAAAACTCAGGACGGTGGCGTAAGAAGAAGGGGGTTGTCGCTGTTAGCGACGAGATCAAGTTGGCCTTGCAGAAAGACGGCTTCTATTGGCGCAGACTAGCCGAACATCGAAAGGGCAACGCGGGACCGCGCAGGCCAGCTTCGCGGGTTGCCGCCAATGATTGCTAGTGCGACGTTCATATTAGCGAGTGTTCGAGCATCGAACCTGCCTTCGATCATGGGCAAATCTCCCCTAATCAGATCGTAAGCAGGCCATAATTCCAACCAGAACGGGTTTGTCAGCAGAGGCCGGATGGCGAGGATCCATAGAGGGACGAGGCGGTGCCGGCGATATGGCCCTGCGGTTCCATCGCAAGCGATGTGAAATTGGCGAAGCTGCGGTTTGAATGGCCGGCCCTTTTCTACCACGAGCACGATGGCCAACGAAGCCAGCGCGCAGAGGAAAAACCCGGTGGCAAACGGCAAAAGCGTGCCGTCATAGTCTTGGCCGATCGTTGTGCCGATGCCGATGCCAAGCAACGTGGTGATCGACCCACTGCCAGGCCTTGAAAAATCCCGTTATCGTTTCGAGCCCTGTCCCACCATGCAAACCCGGATGCGGCGGTCCTCAATATTTTTTGGCAGATATGGGCCTGTTTCGCACTGATCTATTTGGCCGTCGGCGGCGCCTTCCTTGCGGGCGGCTTAGTCGCCTATGCTTGGTATCTATTCGTGCATCATTGCGCCCATCACGGTCACGATAAGTCGCCGTTACCACTGCTTGAGCATCACCGAAGACATCATAAATTCGCGACGAGAAACTACGGCGTCAGCACAACGCTGTGGGATCGCGTATTCGAGACGATGTTGCGCTAATGACCCGCGAAAGAGGTAGAACGCCCTCCTCGCGCGAAGCGTGGATTTGTCGCGAGGCGCCAGCGCCAAGTCGTTTTGATGTTCTGACACCTCAACCTTCACAGGGTTGAGATCGCGATGAGACTTGATAACTGCGCCATGAACTGACCAGAAGCGATATCGGCGCGAGTCCGTTTGGCCCTCAATAGCGGACATCAGTCGCGGCTAGTCCGCCTATGCTAAGCTTCGCGTTTAGGCCCTCTCCAGCGCAAACGGCAGCGACCTCAGCCTCTTGCCGGTCGCCACGAAAATCGCGTTGGCGACAGCCGGCGCGATGCCGGGCGTGCCGATCTCGCCGATACCACCGATATCGGCACCGGAATTGATGATGTCGACGGTGATGTCCGGCGCATTGTCGAGTGTCAGAACGGGATAGCTGTCGAAGTTGGATTGGACCACCTTGCCCTGATCGAATTCGATTTTGCCGAACAGTGCAGCCGACAGACCAAAATTAATGGCGCTGCGCACCTGCGCGACGACGTTCGGAGGGTCGATGGCGAAGCCGCAGTCGACAACAGCATGAACGCGCCTTACCCGAATATCGCCACCGGATATCTCGACATCCGCGATCTGGCCGACGAAGGAGTGGAAACATTCCGTTAGTGCAAAGCCCCGCCCGATTTTGGCGGCGCCGCTCGCTGGCGCGAGCGGATTGGCAAGGTCGTGACGGCCCATCTGATCCAGCAAGACAGCGGCGCGTCTAGCTGGCTCGTACTCACCGGCCGCAGTCAGCAGCATCGCGCGGTAGTGCAGCGGTTTCGCACCCGCCGACGCCGCCAGTTCGTCGATGAAGCTCTCGACGAAGAAGCAATTGAGGCTGTAGCCGACCGAACGCCAGAAACCGACGGGCACGCCTGTATCGACGGTGAGATTCTCGATGCTGCGATTGGGCAGGCCATACAAAGGAAACAATGCGCCGTCGACCGTCGAGCGATCGGCCATCAACCCGCCCTTCGCGGAAGGCATCGCGCGCGCGACGAACTGGTCGGTCGCGGACGGAACTGCGATGCGATATACGAAACTCGTCGGTTGGCCCTTGGAATCGAGCGTCGCCTCGACGTCCACCATCGCGCCGGGACGATAGACGTCGTCGCGAATATCCTCGGCGCGAGACCAGATCGTCTGGACAGGCGTTCCCCTGAATTTCTTCGCGATCTCAACTGCCTTGACGATATAGCCGAGATCGGCCCGCCGCCCGAAGCCGCCGCCGAGATATGGCGTGAACACTTCGACCGCGTCGCTAGACAAGTCGGCTGCGCCGGCGGCGAGCATCTGGACGAGCGAAGCCGATTGATGGCCGGCCCAGACCTTGGCACTCGTTTCGGTCACGAGCGCGGTCGCGTTTATCGGCTCCATCGTCGCGTGGGCGAGGAAAGGGGCGTCATAAGTCGCCTTGACCGTCCTGCCCGAAGCCTTGCCGATGTCTCCCGCCGCGTCGATCACCCATCGGGGCTTGTAGTCTGCGCCCTTGTCGAGCGCGGCGCGGTAGGAGGCAAACACGTCCTTGGTCGAGAGTTTCAGGCCTTTCGACTTGTCCCAAACGATGTCTACCTTCTCGAGCGCAGCTGTTGCGAGCGCAAAGGAATCGGCAACGACAGCCACGTAGTCTCTGCCTTCGACCACGCCGTGTACGCCAGCGATATTCGTGGGCAGACTTGCCCGGGTGAGGGCGCCCCCAATGCGCGGAGAATGACGAATCGCAGCATAGAGCTGTCCCTTCTCACGGGTATCGATGCCGAAGCGGGCGCGACCATGAACTTTTGGCGGGACATCGAAGCGAGGGGCGCCCTTGCCGACATATTCGCCAGCTGCCAAAGGTGGAACGGTGATGTCGCGCGGCGCGAGTTTGGCTGCTTCGGCGGCGAGTTCGCCATAGGTTGCGCTCTTGCCGTCTGGAGCGACGATCTTACCTCCGGCGATCTTCAATTTGTCTGCTTGCGTGTTGAACCGGTCGGCCGCCGCACGGGTCAGCAGATCGAGAGCAGAAGCGGCGGCGGCACGGATAGGCTCAGCTATGTTGCGCGTCGAGGTCGAACCGCCTGTGCCCTGAAGCCCGAGCGCGCGCAATATCTTGTCGAAAGTCCAAAGTGTCGCCCGCTGCAATTGACCGACGTTGGCGCCATCGATCGGCAGACCGTCAAGCAGCATGACTGGATTGGCGTATCGCGCATGGATCGGCGCCGGCGCGGCGCGGATAGCTTCCGGCGATAGGTGCAATCCCTCGGCTGCAAGCAAGGTGGCCAGCGCATAAATGCCTTGCCCCATTTCCTGATGCGGGACGACGACTTCAACCATGCCGTCGTTTGCAAATTTGAGCCATGCGCCGAAACCGGCCTCGCCCTCGCTAGTCGGCAGTTTGTAGCTGTCGACGCTCCTGAGGCGCACAGCGATCGCGCCCGCGCCGACGAGTAGCCCGCCGCCAACGACACCAGCCGCGACGAGAAACGTGCGGCGGGCGATCTTTCCCGCGCGCGAAGGTGTTTTGTCCGCGATCATCGTGCGCTCCCCTGACTTTGTGGGGCGATCCGGCCTTTGAGACTGTCGAGCGCGTAACCAACTGCCAAGCGTATCGCATCATATGATCCGCAGCGGCAAATATTGGTGAGTTGCGACAAGACTTGGTCGCGCGACTGTTTTGGATCGGCAGAAATGACGGCGGTCGCGGCCATCACAAAACCCGGCTGGCAGTAGCCACATTGCGGCGCCTGCGCCTTGATCCAGGCCTGCGTCACTGCTGTGGAAACGTCGCCGGCCAGGCCTTCGATCGTCTGCACAGTCTTGCCTGCGACATCTGCCAGCCTCGTCAGGCAAGACCGCGTCTGCTGGCCGTCTACGATCACCGTACACGCGCCGCAAAGGCCAACGCCGCATCCGAACTTGACACCGACGAGGTTCTTTTCGTCACGCAAGGCCCAGAGAAGAGGGGTTACGGGCGGACTGGCCATCGAGGCCGGATGGCCGTTAAGGGTGAAGTCGACACTCATGTGGCATCCTCCAGAGGGCGTGAACCGATAGCCGGGCCGCTCACCTTTAACCAGTAACCCTCCATATATCGGACATCACCGACCGCGCCAACGATGTCCTGTTATCGGGGGTGAAACGCGAGCCTTGGCGCGATGTGGTGTCGTCGTCTTGCGGGACTTGCCCAAAACTATGGAAAGTGGTCCAATTTCTTTGGGATGCTGCCGCATGTCCGAGTGCCAGCGACGAAAATGGGTTGCGGTGGGAAGGATTTAGTTGGCAACACCCCGCCTTGATCTGCCGTGCAATCGCCGGGTAGCCGGTCTTGATCTAAAGGAGTCCCGCTCGCCGGGTAGCCGGTCTTGATCTAAAGGAGTCCCGCCCCGGCGTGATCCTTAAACAACTCGGCATCGCGGACGTACCTCAGACCTCGGCACCGGGACGTCCGCCGAGATCGAGGAAGAACGGCGTCTGCTGTATGTCGCCATGACGCGCGCCAAGGATGATCTGCATCTAATGGTGCCGCAGCGGTTCTTCACCCACGGCCAGAGCGCCCAAGGCGACGGGCACGTCTGCTCACCCGCGCGTATCCATAGACCGCCAACGAACTCAAAGCCGCCAAATGCGCAAAGATATTTCAGGAGAAGATCAGCGGTGCGCGGTCCGACCGCAAGCAACTTACGCGCCTGATGGCGGGCCTGGCAAAGGGGGATGTTTTGATCGTCACCCGTCTCGATCGACTGGCGAGGTCCACACGCGATCTTCTCAATCTGCTGGGGACGATCGCCGATAAAGGAGCGGGGTTTAAGTCTCTGAGAGACGCCTGGGCAGACACGACGACGGCGCATGGCCGTTTGATGCTGACCGTTTTGGGTGGTCTCGCCGAGTTCGAACGCGAACTGATTCGGACACGGACTGGGGAGGGGCGCGAACGTGCGAAGGCGAGAGGGGTCATCTTGGGTCGCAAGCCGAAACTCACCAGCCACCAGAGAAGGGAGGCAATCGGTCGCCGAGAGGCGGGAGAGGTGCTAACGGACATCGCACGCTCATACAACGTGAGCCACAGCACAATTAGCCGATTGCGCTAGTGTTCGCTATTAGTGGCTCGGGTTCGACCATCTTACGTTCGGGAGTCTCCCACCTGGCGCAAACCGGGCATTGCCGTCTGGCCGAGACAAGGCATCGATTGGGCCTCACGGCCACGCAGCTTTTTAAAAGTAGCGGAATGAACGCTGTTCTGGCTGTTCGCGCCGCACGGCGAAAGTGGTATAAATTTGCGCTGCCCCCGGCTGGTTGGCGCGAAGCTTGAGTAACCCGCGCACCGATGGCCAAGAACAGGAATAGAGACGAATTCACCGAGAAGACTAAACTCCAGATCGCCAAGCGGGCGGGCTGGCTTTGTTCCTATCCGCTTTGCCGTCATCCGACCGTCGGAGCAACGTCGGATGGCGAGGACGAGATTAACATAGGCGCCGCGGCGCATATCACCGCCGCCGCCCCTGGCGGCCCGCGCTACGATTCGAATATGACGCGGGATGAGCGACGTTCCGCGAAGAATGGCATTTGGATGTGCCGCGATCACGGAACCGCGGTTGACTCGAACGATCCGGAGTTCACAGTTGAGCTACTGTGCTCCTGGAAAGCGCAAGCGGAAAAGGAATCGTGGCGGCGCGTCCTGCATAATGACGTACCTCACGGCCCCGTGGCTGCATCCGACGCTCAATTAACGGCTCGATTTCGCGCCGCAGCTGCCGTTGACATTGAGGTATTCCGGCGCACGCCAAAATGGCCGTCCACGTCAGTCGCGCTCACCCTGAAGATTTTTGACCTCGGCGAGCCAGTGACCACAAGCGCGCTGGCCAACGCGGTCTCATCGCTCGATGACCTGATCCTTGTTGCTCCGCCGGGCATGGGAAAAACGACGACGCTCTTCCAGATCGCCCAAGGCATTCTGGCCAATCAATGCGGCACGCCGCTTGTGGTGCCGCTCGGCGACTGGGCGACAGAAGACACATCTCTGGTCGATTCCATCTTGAAGCGTCCAGCGTTTCGCGGGATTTCGGAAGACGACTTCCGCACAGTTGCTAGCAAGTCGGGTGTAGTCTTGCTGCTGGACGGCTGGAACGAACTGGACGGCGCTACCAGGAAGCGCGCGACGGTACAACTCGAGACTCTCAAGGCGCAACTGCCGGAACTTGGCCTTGTGATCTCGACGCGCAAGCAGGCCCTTGACGTTCCTTTTGTGGGAACACGTGTCGACCTCATGCCGCTCAGCGAAGCGCAGCAGATGGAAATAGCTACGTCCCTGCGTGGCGATGCGGGTGCGCGTATCGTGGATCAGGCTTGGCGTACGGCGGGCGTCCGCGAACTGGTCGCCATCCCGCTTTATCTTACTACGTTACTTGCCCTCCCTGAGGGAGCGCCGTTTCCCGCGACGAAAGAAGAAGTCTTACGGCGGTTTGTAGCGGCCCACGAAGAAGATGCCCGACGTGCCGAGACGCTGGGTCAGGTCGCCCAAGGGTTTCAGCAGGAATTCCTCGATGGCCTGGCCGAGGTCACCACGAGCCGGGCCAATACGGCCCTAACTGACAGCAACGCCCGGAAGTCGATTTCCGACACGGAGAACAGGCTGGTCGCAGACGGCCAAATTACCATCAAGCCCCAGCCCAACGCCGTGCTTGAGGTGCTAGTTAGCCATCACGTGCTGATGCGCGCCGGCGATGCACCCGGCTATTCGTTCCAACACCAGCAATTTCAGGAATGGTACGCGTCACATTGCGTCGGACGCCTAATGCTGGACGCGGTCGAAAGCGCCGCGTCCCGTGACAGGCTCAAAGCCGACATCTTGGATCAACGCCCGTGGGAAGAAGCCGTGCTGTTCGCCGTCGAACGGCTCGCGCGCAGCGGCGAACCGCAGGAACAAGCGTGCGGCGCAGCCATTTTGGCTGCGTTTGAAGTTGATCCCATGCTTGCGGCGGAAATGATCTTCCGCTCGACCGACGCGGTTTGGGGGCGGATCAGCGCCGAGATACAGCGCCTTGCGAGAAAATGGCACGCGCCTGGGACTGTTGATCGGGCGCTCCGGTTCATGATTACGTCAGGCAGGCCGGAATTTATTGATCTGGTCTGGCCATTGATAGCGCACCAGAACGATCAGGTGCATCTGTCAGCGCTTCGCGCGGGCAATCGTTTCCGTCCGTCGCTGCTCGGCAGCGACGCAGCAAAACGGATTGCGGGGCTGCCGCCGCAAGTCAGGAAAAATGTGCTCCACGAAATCGCGGCGAAAAGCGGGATGGATGGTCTCGATCTCGCGACGGCCATTGCAAAGGAAGATAGAGCCTCCGAAGTGAAGGTCGAAGTCATACACGCGCTCGCGTTTCGCCGCGCCGATCGCCACGTTGCCGAAGTGTTGAGCACCGCAGATGACAGTATCTTTGATCTTTTCGCGACCGAGAGACTTATCGACCACGTCCCGGATGCAGTCGTTCAAAAGAGACTGGAAGCCGCGCGCGAACGTCAGCGCAAAGCAGGCGTTTCACACTATGAGCGCCTGCGGTCGATTATATACTTGGAGGTTGACCAAGACCACGTTCCGGAAATTACGGCGATTGTCTCCGAAATGGAGATTGACCAAAAGCGCGACGATAGGCACCTGCTCTATGAGGTGCGCAAGCGTTATCCCCGCGCGCTCGCGGACGGCTTGTTGAGCCGGGTGCGCGAAGGTCGCTCGCTGTTTTACGGCGCAGACGATATCTTGGCCTCCGCGGGCTTCGCGCTCGATGACGACAAACTCGTCGAAATAGCTCTTGCCGAAACGAGCGGTCACGACGACCGCGCAGAAGCTGCGGCCTCGGTGCTGGGGCCCTTAGCCGTTGGCCGCATGATCGAAACATATCTTGAGGCCAAGAAACGGGTCCGTGATAAAAACGGCAAATACGATCAGGCTGCGAGTGATCGCTATCATGATGTTCGTTTGCGCATTGGGCACACGTCCGGCGCAAGCCTGATCGCCGCGGTCCAGGCGCGCGCGGCAGAAGCGGATAGTGAAGAAATCGCAGAATTGGCCGGACTGCTCTCTCGTCAGTCAGAGGGTGAAGACGAACGCGCAAGGCCCTTCCGCGCTGACGCGCTGGCCACAATTGCTGAGCTGGCGCAACACTGGGGCGAGCGCATGCTTGCGGCAGGCGATGGTGCGAGCCGCTGGCAGATCGCCTCGCTTGCGTCGTTGATCAGCCATGCCCCGTCTGTAGCCTTACTGCCGTTGCTTAAACGGCTTCTCGATAACAACCTGCGGCGTTACCGAGCGTTTTGTGAAGAAGCCGAGGAAAACGGCTGGCGTCCCGGCAAGGCTATGAACGAGGCCCGTATGCCAACTACGCACGAATATGTGCGCGCTTTCCGGTCCATCAAAGGGCCCGAGACTGCTGCGCTGATGGAGGAATATCTCGCCGATCAACATTTTGGTCAGTTGGCTGCGAGCGTACTTGGCGCGCAATGGACGGAGGACAATGAGACAATAGGCGATAAGAAATTCGGGGGCGGTGTGGACTTTTCGCAGGTGGAAGAGCGCCGGGCGACCCGCGCGGCTCACCCCGCCGAAACATCAAGTGAAGCGGAGGCGATTTTCCGCATCATCGATTCGTTGATCACCGATCAATCGACTGACGACCAGAAGAAGCGTGCAGTTGACCTTGGTATCGTCGCTGCGCGGCTACCGCATGGTCAACGGGAAGTCACGATTCAGAAGCTGATCTCACTTGCCCCAAGGCAAGCGCGCGCGGCACTGCTTCTCAACTTGATCCTTTCCGGCGAAGAGATCGACACAAAGCTGATTGCCGCTGGCATTGCCGAGGTTCTTGAGGCGGCAAAAAAAGAGACGTGGATACTCACCCAGAGCGAAGCGTATCAGCTCAAGGAGTGGCTGCGGCTGCTGCCGTTTGCAGATCACCCAGCAGGAGCGCTACCGATCGTGCGCGGCTTGCCGGACGCCCAACGTACCCCGCATCTCTTGGAAGAGATGGTGGGCGCTCTTGCCGATGCGCCCTCCGACGAGGCCGAACAAGTCTTGTTCAGGCTTGCCGAAGAAGACCCGCGTTTTTATGCGAACCAACGCTGGCGTGACACGGTCTTGCGGATGAGCACTTTTTCGGCCGCCCTGCGGTTCATTGATCTCGCTGCCGAGGGCGTCTTTAACCTTAGTTCAACTGACGGTTGGCACTTGGCGCGGCAGATTGGTGGCTTGATCCGCGAACATCCCAAATTGCGCTCGCATATTTTCGGCTTGCTGAAAGATGGCCCGACCTCGCCCGGCCTCTTGTTGCTTGCACAGGCTTTCGCGGAGAGCCCAGACACGGAGGGTTTGTTGCTTCTGATCAGGTTCGAGACCGAGCAGAAGCGACCCATGGTGGGCTGGCACACGATAGAAGAAGTCGTCACGGAGCGTGTGCCATCGGAGAATTGGAAGGCCGCATACGACGTGGTGCCTGTGCCTGCCGTTGAGCTTCGCAAAAGACTGCTGGGGATGACGACGACTGGCGGAGCCGATGATACCGCCGCCCGCTGCCTGAACTTTATTGATAAGATTAGGGACCAATACGGAGCGCCGGAGAGCGAGCCACGCCATCCCGATTTGGCATCCGGTCGCCCTTGGCCGATCATAACACCCGATCCCGACGCAAAGGACGCTGGATAGACTGGCTAGCGGTGGGCGTTGAACGAGAAACGTGAAATCGGCTCCCGCCAAAAATGGCGTCATTTCGTTCCGCGTACTTCATTGGTTTCACGATTTATCGTGGCCTACCGGCTCGCTTGGCGAGCCATAACAGTCGATGCAGAGGGTCAGCATGCCAATGCACATCACCGACAAGATCATATCCTTGGACAAGCATCGAGTACCTCCTTCTTTGCTGAACGGCACGTCTCGGCATCAGCTCATCGAAACTGTTGCGGCGCCTTACCCGATGCTTACCCGGGCAAAAATTGGCTTCAGCCAAAATTCGAGATGTGCCTGATTTTATTGGCGCGCCATTCAGAATAAAACTGCGAACTCATACACAATTGAAATTGCTTGCGATTTTCCTGCCTCCAATGGTGCGGCGGCCGTCGGCACCGATTTCGGCCTCACGCGCTGCCGTAGGGCATCTCAGCACGCCTCACGACAGCGTGCGCCTTGATCGCTCTGGGATCGTAGTATTGTCGTCAGGAGTTGTCGAAGCTTTGAGACCGAGGATTTCGCGTACGCGCTCGATCGTCACAAGGCAATGGCGCTCGAAGAGATGCACTCCAGAATCAAGCTGATGATCGCGACTGCGGTCGGACGGCGCGGCAAATGGAGGACATTATGGCGTGGCGTGACGATAAAGCCCGGGCAACCCTGATCCGCGATGCGGCGGGAAGCGTTCATCCAGGCAAGAGCCCCCGGGCCTTCGCCGAGCTTCTGTTCGGCTACACCAATCTCGAGGACCTCGCCAACTACGATGCCTCCTCGCTTGCCTTCCTCGCGGAGCAAGCCTGGGAGCATGTGCAGCAGCGCACGGCGGGCAATGCCGATATCCGCGTCGTCAATCCGACGATGCCGGACGGGCGCGAGATTTCCGTGCTCGAAATTCTCAACGACAACATGCCCTTCCTGTTCGATTCCACCATGGCTGAGCTCGCCGTACAGGGCATCGAAGTCACCCTCGTCGCTCACCCGATCATCGCGGTGGAGCGCGATGACCAGGGCAAGTTCCTGCGCTTCTACGGCGAAGCATTGCCGGAAGGGGCAAAGGGCGCGAGAGAGAGCCTGATTCACCTCCACATCACCCGCTTGGATGCCGAGGCCGACCGGCAGAAGCTGATCGACGGCCTAACCGGGACGTTGAATGACGTGCGCGCCTGCGTCATTGACTGGCGTGCCATGCGCGACCGGGTCGAGCAGGCGATCAAGACTTTCTCTTCCAATCCGCCGCCGCTGCCGATCGACGAGGTCGCCGAAGCCAGCCAGTTCCTGCAATGGCTGTGCGCGGACAATTTCACCTTCCTGGGCGTGCGCGAATATCGCTTCTCGTCCGACAGCGATGCGTCGGACGACATCACGACCGGCGAAGGCCTCGGCATCCTCCGCGAACCGGATGCGAAGGTCCTGCGCCGCGGTAGCGAAATGGTGGTGATGACGTCGGAAATCCGCGAGTTCATGCGCGAACCCACCCTACTCATCGTCATCAAGGCCAACGTCTCCAGCCGCGTTCATCGTCGCATCCGGATGGATTATGTCGGGATCAAGCTCTATACGCCCGACGGCCGGCTCGAGGGCGAATTGCGCCTCGTCGGTCTGTTCACCTCGGGCGCCTATACGCGCTCGGTACGTCAGATCCCTTATGTCCGCCACAAGGTATCGCGGGTGCTCCAGCGCGCCGGCTTCGACCCGGGCGGCCATTCGGGCAAGGCGCTGATGCATATTCTCGAGGAATATCCGCGTGACGAACTGTTCCAGGTCGACGTCGACACGCTCTACAATTTCGTCATGGAGATCCTGATTCTCTATGAGCGCCCCCGCGTCCGGGCGCTGGCTCGGGTCGACAAGTTCGATCGCTTCGTCTCCATCCTCGTCTACATCCCGCGCGACAAATACGACACCGACGTGCGCACGCGCGTCGCCAACTTCCTGTCGCAGGTCTACCGGGGAACCCTGTCGGTCTCCGACGTGTCCTTCCCCGAAGGATCATTGGCGCGCGTCCACTACATCATCGGACGCTATGAAGGTAAGACTCCGGCCGTCGAACGGGCCACGCTGGAAGCCGGGATCAGCGCGATTGCCGCAACCTGGGCTGACAAGCTGAAGGCCGCGCTGACTGCGTCTACCGACGGCATGCGGGCGCGCATGCTCGCCAATCGCTATGCCCAGGCCTTTAGCGGCGGCTATACCGAGGTTTTCACGGCGGAACAGGCGATCGCCGATATCACGACCATCGAAAAGCTCACGCCAACCCGTCCGGTGACGATTTCGGTTCACCGCTTCGAGGGCGAGGACGATCCCAGGCGCTTCGGCTTGAAGGTGTTCTCCGACGCCGCACCGCTGTCGCTGTCCTATCGCGTGCCGGTGATCGAAAATCACGGCCTGCGCGTGGTCAATGAACGCACCTATCAGATCCAGCCCGGCAACATGCCGGAGCCGGTCTGGCTGCACGACATGACGATCGAGACCAGCGACGGCCAGCCGATCGAGATCAACCCGGAATTCAGCCATCGCCTGGAAGCCTCGATCATGGCGGTGGTCGCCGATCGCGCCGAACCCGACGGATACAATGCCTTGATCCTGCGCACGGCCCTAGGCTGGCGGGAAGTCTCGACCATCCGGGCGCTGTCCCGTTACCTGCACCAGATCCGCGCTCCGTTCAGCCAGGACTATATGTGGGAGACCTTGCGCAAAAACGCCGCGATCACCGCCAACATGGTCGCACTGTTCCAGGCCCGCCTCGATCCGCGCCTCGTCCTTACGGATGCCGAGCGTTCAGCGCGTGAGACGGCCCTCCTTGCCGAGATCGAGGAGCAGCTCAAATCCGTCGCCTCGCTCGATGAAGACCGTATCCTGCGCCGTTTCACCAATCTGGTGCAGTCAACCATCCGCACCAACCTGTGGCAGGTCGGCGAGGATGGACATCCGCGTCCGGTTATCTCCTTCAAGTTCGACGCGCGCGGGATCGATGACCTGCCGGCGCCGCGACCACTCTACGAGATTTTCGTCTATTCACCCCGTGTCGAAGGCATTCACTTACGCTTCGGCAAGGTTGCGCGCGGCGGACTGCGCTGGTCGGACCGGCCGCAGGATTTCCGCACCGAGATCCTCGGCCTGGTCAAGGCCCAACAGGTCAAGAACGCGGTGATCGTGCCGGTCGGCGCCAAAGGCGGCTTCGTGCCCAAGCGTCTGCCACCGCCCTCCAATCGCGAGGGCTTTATGGCCGAAGGCACCGAAGCCTATCGCATCTTCGTGCGCTCGCTGCTCGAACTCACTGATAATCTCGACGGCGACGACATCGTGCCGCCCGACTCCACCGTGCGGCATGACGGCGACGACCCCTACCTCGTCGTCGCCGCCGACAAGGGCACCGCCACCTTCTCCGACGTCGCAAACGCGATCTCGGCCGAGAAGAACCATTGGCTCGGCGATGCCTTCGCCTCCGGCGGCAGCCAGGGCTACGACCACAAGAAGATGGGGATTACGGCGCGCGGCGCCTGGGAGGCGGTCAAGCGCCACTTCCGCGAGCTCGGCAGCGATATTCAGACCATACCGTTCACCGTTGCCGGCGTCGGCGACATGTCCGGCGACGTCTTCGGCAATGGCATGCTGCTCTCGCCGGCGACGAAGCTCGTGGCGGCTTTCGATCACCGCGATATCTTCATCGATCCCTCGCCCGATCCGGCGATCAGCTTCGCCGAACGCAAGCGCCTGTTCGACCTGCCGCGATCGAGCTGGCAGGACTACGACAAGTCGCTGATCTCGCAAGGCGGCGGCGTGTTCTCGCGCTCGCTCAAAGCGATCCCGCTTGCACCGGAAGTGCGCACCCTTCTCGATCTCGACAAGCCGCAGGCTACGCCTTTCGAGGTGATGACGGCGATCCTGAAAGCGCGCGCGGACCTGCTGTGGTTTGGCGGCATCGGCACCTATATCCGGGCGTCGGGGGAGAGCGACGATCAGGCCGGCGACCGCGCCAACGATCCGATCCGGATCACCGGCGGCGACGTGCGCGCCCGGGTAATCGGCGAAGGCGCCAATCTCGGCGTCACCCAGCGCGGCCGCATTGAAGCGGCGCAGAAGGGCGTCAAGCTCAACACCGACGCGATAGACAATTCCGCCGGCGTGAACACATCCGACGTCGAGGTCAATATCAAGATCGCGCTGGCGCGCCCCGAACGCGAGGGACGCCTCAGTCCCGCTGACCGCAACAGCCTCCTTTCCGTGATGACCGACGAGGTCGGCGCCCTGGTGCTGCGCAACAACTATCTGCAGACGCTTGCGCTCTCGCTCGCCGAACGCAAGGGCGTGGCCGAGACCGGCTTCCTCACCCGTCTGATGCAGTCGCTCGAGCAGCGCGGCCTGCTCAGTCGCGCCGTGGAATTCTTGCCCAACGATGCAGAGATCACGGAACGCACAAGGCGCGGCCAGTCCCTGACACGGCCTGAACTTGCCGTGTTGCTCGCCTATGCCAAGTTGACCCTCTACGATGACCTGCTCGTCACCAGCGTGCCGGATGATCCCTATCTCGCCCGCGAACTATCGCAGTATTTCCCGCGCGAGGTTCAGGACAAATTCCCGACGGCGGTCGAGTTCCATCGGCTCCGGCGTGAGATCATCGCGACCAGCCTCGCCAATGCCGTGATCAACCGCGGCGGACCGACCTGTATGGTGCGCCTGATCGACGAGACTGATGCCGATATCCCAACCATCGTCATGGCCTATGTGGCGGTGGACGAATGCTACGGACTGAAGTGGCTGAATGACGCGATCGACGCACTGGATGCCTGCATCGACGGGCAGTTGCAGCTGTCCCTCTACGCCGTGATCCAGGATCTTCTGCTCTCCCGCATGATCTGGTACGTGCGCAATGTTGATTTCAAGGACGGTCTGGAAGCGGTCATCGCGCGTTTCGGCCCCGCGATCCGTGAGATTGTTGCCGGGCTCGACACCGCACTGCCGGCGGACCTGCAAGCCGCGCGCAGCAAGCGCCGACAGGAGTTGACCGATGCAGGTGTCCCCGCCGGCCTCGCCGGCGAGCTAGCCGATCTCGACGCCCTGGTCTCAGCACCCGATATCGTGACGGTTGCCGAGCGCACCGGGCGCGCCATCGGCGATGCCGCCGCGACCTTCTTCGCCGCCGAGGCCAATTTCCGTCTCGACCGCATCATCGCCGCCGCCCGCAGTGTGCCGGCAAACGATTATTTCGAACGCCTCGCCATCGACCGCGCCATCGACCAGATCGCCGCAGCCGAAAGAAGACTGGCCGCGGATATGCTGGCAACTGGCCAGTCGGGCCCGGAGGCCGTCGCGACCTGGCTCGCGGCGCATCCCGGAGCGACGCGGATACGCCGCTCCGTCGAGGAGATTTCTGCCAGCGGCCTAACGCTCGCCAAGCTAGCGGTGGCGGCGAACCTGCTGGGGGACTTGGTGAAAGCCTGAGGGCGTGCGAGGCAGCGATGTCAAACTCTGAAAGCGCAATGCTAGCGCAGGTTGTTAGCCGGCGAACGGAGGAATCCAATGATCCACGCTACTTGCCATACCGCCGACAATGTCCGCTGCATCGAGTTCGATGCCACACCCTGGTTCAGCGAGGCTGACCCTTCGAGCATTATCGATTTGGCCCAACGAGGATGGGCCAGCACAGCGATTGCAGATTCCCTCGAGCGCCGACGAGGATACGAACACTTGCACGACCTCGTTGAGTATGCGGCGAAGCGACTGCAATCGGAATCCCTGGAGGACCCAACCTGGGAAACCTTCGAGTGCGTCGTCGATGGACCGGAGGCCGTGGCCTGGCTCGGGAAAAATCGGCCCGATGTTGTGGCAATTCACGGGAAGTCGCAAGAACTACATAAAACGAGCAATCCTCCTAACTCTCATCAGCAACCACGCCCACCGACGAACGCTGACTGAGGTCGCTACCTGTCCACAGCGTTCCGGCAGGTCACGAAAGCCCCGCGACGATCGTGAATGTTGCGCTGCAAGGCACGTAGCAAATTCGGGAAAATGAAGCCGGGGCCGACAACTTCCCCACAGTTCTTCCAGACCATTGCAAGCCGTGGCGTGATTCTTCCAACGAGGAACGGTTGAACGGTGAGAACGGATTGCTGTTGACGCCGAGCATCGACCATCTCTTTGATCGCGGGTTCATTGGGTTTGAAAACAACGGCACGCTTATCATTTCGCCAGTTGCCCATCGTCAATCACTTCAACGAATGGGCATTAATACGACAGCCGCTATTAACGTCGGTGTGTTCACCAGCGGTCAAAAGCACTTCCTGGAGTTCCACAGAGAGGCACTGCTGCTCCAATCAAATCGAGGTTAGCAGCCTTGCGTCAGAACATGAACCAAGATCCGATATGTCCGACGCCTTTGAATTTCGGCAAAGACATGCGGGCTGCTCTTTGTCTACCAAAGCAAGCTTATACGGCGCATCTCAAGCCGCAACGAGTCGCCAAACAAACTGTCAAGCTTCGCGAAGAAAAAATGTGCCAGCGAAACTTGTAGTTGGAGAAAAGTTGAAGAAGCGAAAGCGGTCGGCGCCAATTCTTAGACTAAACTATTGAAAAGACTGGCGCTCCCAAGGGGAATTGAACCCCTGTTTCAGCCTTGAGAGGGCCGTTTCCCCGGTGCCGCCCGTTTAGCGGCAGCTTCGAGAAAAATTATTATTGAAGTGGCCCCGAATGTGGCCCCGGATCGAAACGCCGCTCCAGATGTTCTAAAAATCAGACTTAAGTGTTTGATTTCATGTGGGCGCACCAGGGCTCGAACTTGGGAGCCGGGGTCGGATGTGCGCATGGTCTTAGACCTCCGCCAGGTGGGAGTTTTCTTCCACCCGGCAAGTCTAAGCCATAACGACCACCGGCTATAGCAACGCGTAACGCTATCTTTTACAAAACACCTCCGATTAGAACGGCATGTCGTCGATGTTGAGCTCGGCCGGCTTGAGCGACCAAAACGAACCGAACTTGCCTGTGACGGTCGGTTTGGAACTAAGTCGGGCGCTCAACTCTTCCGCCAGAACGTGGCCGCGATACTCGTACCGGCCGTTGCTGTTCTTTTGCGCCGCGACCACATAGGCTTCATCAAGCTTGCCATGGCGCTTGCCCGCGACGAGACTTTCCATCTCCCCGCAGTTTAAGGCAAAATTTCCGTACATGTCATTCCAGGTCGCGAGCACGGCGCCGCGCTTTTTGCCATCAATCTCGGCGAAATACTTTCGCGCATCGATTTGACGCCATCGCGGGTCTTCGAAGATGTTCGCAATCGTATCGGTCATGAATGCGATCCTTTCTTATTGCGGACCGCACACTTTCGGTGAAAGCCCTCAAGCCCTTCAAGGCAGCCTTCGTCAACCCCCGTTTTCCCTTACTTTGGGGCGAGGGAAAGTAAGGTCGCCCACGCTGTGGTTGCTGAAAGCCTCTTGGTCTAAGGGATTTGCCTGGTGGGCGCACCAGGGCTCGAACCTGGGACCCGCTGATTAAGAGTCAGCTGCTTTGCCAATCAACAGGAGGGCACTGGGTTTTCGGTACCAAGGCTTAACGCCAGGCGATATTCCGAGCTGCTCAGATCGCCGCACGGGGATCGACCCGAACCGGGTCTTCCCTTTTCTACGCTAAGGACGCCTAATTTCCGCTGACGACCGAAAAGATTCTCCCGATGGTCGCTTCTCAGGTTAGATGTGGCCACCAAGCGACCGAGACTTAGCTCGCAACCGATTGCCGGGCGAAGTGCGGCGTTGCCCGCATCGATATGAAAAGCAACTTCATGAATACCGCGTTCCTTCTAATGGCACAGTACGGGGGCAAGGCAATTGTTCCGATTGAGGACGTGTGCCGCGATTATTTTTCGCATCTCAATCCAACAAAATTGATCCAGAAGATCGGCGCGGGTGATATTCCGATCCCTCTGGTGCGAATGGAAAGCAGCCAGAAATGCGCAAAAGGCGTCCACCTTCTGGATCTAGCCAAATATCTCGATGCGCGAGTTGATGCCGCCAGAAAAGAGATGGCAGCGCTGACGACCTAGCTCCCGTCTCTCTGGGGTGGTCATAAATACGTTGTGCGCTCAGTCGAAGCACACGCTATCACCCGGAGCAATCGTCTTCGTTCTAGGCTGCTTGCATCGGTGGGCGCGCTTGGTGTCAATCTCCACCCGGATGTTGTCAACGTATCGGGTCAGCGCATCACAAAAGGCTGTCGCGCACTCGCAAGGGCGCGCGCCGTTTACCTTGTTCGAAGCACGCAGTATCAATTTTGCGATTGTGGTGTACGCTATCATCTGCACGTCGATGCTCGACTTGCATTGAACCAACTTTTGGGACTGGAGGGTAACGTGGCTAAGAAAGCGAAGAAGGCGAAGAAGGCAAAGAAGACCGGCAAGAAGAAAAAGAAGTAATCTCTAAGGTACTTCTCACTGGAACAAATCAAGTCGCGGGGCCGGATTTGCAAGCGCTGATCGAAATTGCCGCGGCTTGATATGCTTCAATAACGCCAGCTTTCAAGCCGGACCAGGATGCGCGCTTGCGTTGACCCGGTCCGGCTTTTTCTTTTCCGAGTGGCGGGTCGTGATCGCTCGAAAAAGCGATGGCCGACTGTGATTGAACTCCCCTATTGCCCGTTCGACATCATGAGCAGCACTATTGCTGGTGCAGCGCAGAGGTCGCGGCCCATCTACCGTATGGGCCCCATAACCCATAGCCCAAAGATGACGAGCAGCGACTGGAGAGCATATCCGGTTAAAGCCTCCCAGAGGAATGAGCGAGGTTGTTGGTCTGTCCAACTAAACTGTGCCAATCATTCGGTACTGCGTACGGTACTGCACGACTATTTGCGAAAAATGCTTAGTTGCTGATTGAGCAACGGGGAATGATTTCCACAAAAACAGGGGAATTTGGCACGGGAACAGGGTATTCGAAGGGTCGCTTACCGATCCGCGATGCCGCGCCGTTGCATCACCAGTTTGCGGAGCACATGGCGCTGGATCTTGCCGCTGCCCGTCATCGGCAGTTCGCGGAACTGCTCGACCGACTCCGGCAGCTTGTAGTCGGCAACCTGATCACGTAGGAACGCGGCAAACTCCTCGACCGTCGGGACCACATCGCCCTTGGAAACCACGCACAGGCAATTGCGTTCGCCGAGGCGGGGGTCCGGCATTCCGATCATCGCCGCGTGCAGGACCTGGGGATGAGTATAGAGAATCTCTTCCACCTCGCGCGGGAAGAACTTCTTCCCGCCGCGGTTGATGATCTCCTTGCTGCGGCCGGTGATCTGCACGTTCCCCTCAGCATCGACCACCCGGCCGAGATCGCCGGTTCGGAACCATCCCTCCTTGTTGAAGGCCGCTTCATTGGCAGGCGGATTGTTGTGATAGCCGAGATGGATCGAGGGACCGCGCGACATCAGCTCGCCGATTTCTCCGTTCGGAACGTCATTCCCCACTGCGTCAACGATGCGCAGCTCCATGGCGCGCACCGGCCGGCCGATGGTGCCGTTGACCTTCTCCGGATCGTCGCTGAAACGCGTATAAGTCTGGAAGCCCGCTTCGAGCATGCCATAGAGTTCGATCAGATGGCCTTTCATCCGCTTCTGATAGTCACGAATCGTCTCGACGGCGGCCGAGGCCCCTCCGGTGATGACGACGCGCAGAGATGAGACGTCAAAAGTCTCCGCGCCAGGCGCATTGAGCAGGCCAACAAGACCGGCAGGCGCGGTCGGGATGTAAGTGACGCGCTCGTTCCGGATCAGCTCAAGCGCCGCGCGCGGATTGAAGCGCTCCATGAGCACAAGCGTCGCGCCAGCCAGGATGCTTTGCAGGAGCGTGATATAGCCCCAGTTCAGGCCGAGCGGCAGAAAGACCAAAAACACCTCGCGTTCGGTGACCTGCATGTCGTGATTGAGCAGGTCGACGGCATAGAGGGTGGTATTGAAACTGTGCAGGGCGCATTTTGGATTACCTGTCGTCCCCGACGTGAAGCACATCCGGCACACCTCGTTGGGGTCCATCTGCACCTTGTCGCCGGCGGCGATCGGCGGCGAAGCTGCGACGCCGCTATCGAAATCATGCATTCCGTTGACCGCACCGCCGACGACGATTAGCCGCTTCAGCGCGGGGTTAGCCTGCTGCAGGCCGCGCGCCATCCCGGCGTAATCGAAATCCTTCCATTCCTTCGGAAAGACGTAAGCCGAGCTGCCGGAAAACTTCAGCATGTAGTCGAGCTCGCGCGCGCGGAAATCGGGGTTCACCTTGTTGGCGATGGCACCGAGCAGCTCCAGCGCGATGAAGGCGACCGCGAATTCCACGCGGTTGGGAAGCTGAATCGTCACGACACCACCGCGCTTGATACCGATGGAACGGTAGAACTGCGCAGCGCGCTCGATCCGATCCTTGAGCGCGCCATAGGTAATCGTGCCGTGTTGATCCTTGATGGCCATGCGGTCCGGATGCGCGGCGGCGCGCTCGGCGAGGATGTCGAAAACCGTCTTTTGCAGCCAGAGCCTTTCGCGGGTGTATTTCGCGGCGAGCTCGGCAGGCATCATATTGACGAAAGTCATGGTTTCCTCCCTCAACGGACCGCGCGGAACAACCCGCCATCGACCGGAATCACCGTGCCGGTGATGTAGCTGCCGCGCGGAGACACCAGCAGTGCGACAAGGCTTGCGACGTCGTTCACGGTGCCGATGCGACCGAGCGGCACTTCCTGCTTAAGCGCGCGACGCATTTCCTGCGCCGGCTTGTCGCCTGCGGCAAACACCTTCTCCAGTCGCTGCGTATCGATATAGCCGGGACAGATGGTGTTGACATTGATGCCGAAACGGGCCGTCTCCAGCGCCAGGGTCTTGGCGTACCCGATCACCGCGCCCCAGCTCGCTACCGAGAGTCCGAAGCGTGGGATCGGCTGAATGGCCGAGATGGCCGTAATATTGAGAATGCTGCCGCCGCTCTTCTGCATGTGCGGCAGCACGCCACGGCACATGCGCACCACATACATGAAGTTTTGCTCGATCGCCTTTTGCCAGGCGACATCATCGAAGGTGGCGAGATCGCCCAGCGGCGGCGCGCCGTCATTGTTGACAAGAATATCAATGTGACCGAACGCATCGATCACGGTTTTAACCACGCGCTCGCAATCTGCGCCCTGACGGCAGTCGGCCTGTACCGGCAGAATCTCGGCGCCCGTCTCTGATCCAATCTTCGCCGCCGCGGCGCGCAAATCCGCCTCCCGGCGAGCGGTGATAGCGACGCTCGCGCCTTCAGCCGCCAGAAGATGTGCGATGCCATAGCCGATGCCCTGGCTTGCTCCGCCGACGATGGCGCATTTTCCCGCGAGGTCGAGGTTCATGTCTTCAGGCTTTCGAAGAAGGCTTTCGCGTTGTTGTGAAAAATCCCGTCGAGCACGTCGTTGGGATAGCCTTGCGCCTTCCAATCGCCGATCAGGCGCTCATAACTGAGCAGTGGATAATCAGCGCCAAACAAAATACGTTGCTTGAGGCGGCGTGGAATTTCGTGACGCAAATCGGCGGTGTGATATTTCGGCGACCATCCATGCAGCTCGTACCAGATATTACGCTTGTGCATCAGCACGGCAATGACCTCGGCCTGCCACGGCCAGCCCGGACGCGCAGCGACAATCTTCAGTTCCGGATAGGTGGCCGCCACCCGATCAAGATGGCGAGGATGGCAATCGTCAAGGATGACGCCCGCGCCGCCGGGAAGACCGGCCCCGAGCCCGGTGGTGCCGACGAAGATCAGCACCGGGATCCTGGCTTCGATGCACAGTTTGTAGAACGGGTCATAGAGCGGGTCGCTTGCCGGAGGGCTCAGCGAAGCTGATACGCCGAGACCGAGAAAGCCGATACGCTTGTCGATGCAGCGGCGCAACTCCTTCAGGCCCGCATCGCCCGAACGTCGTGGGTCGATATGGATCCAGTGCCCGAGGATGACGTCGCGATGGGCAGCTTCCGTTTCGAAGGCGTAATCGTGCAGCGCCTGCATCTCCTCCATCGGGAGAAACTTGGAGAAGCCGAAATCGAGAATCGTCTGCACATTACTGTCGTGGAAATACTGCGCCATCTCGGCTTCGGAATGAAAATTGACCTGCGAATTCCAGGTTACCTTTTGCTGGTCCTGCTCGGCGGGGGTTTGCAGCGGGTAACCGCGCCGGGTGCCCCAATGCGAATGCACGTCGATGATTTTCATGGGTGAGCCACTCCGAGATAAGAGCGTTGAATGCGGTCGTCGGCGAGAAGCGCCCTGCTCTCGCCTTCGACGGCGATACGGCCGTTCTCCAGCACGTAGCCGTAATGCGCGACGCGCAGCACCTTGCGTGCGTTCTGCTCGGCGATGAAGACGGTCGTGCCGGCTTCGTTGATCCGTTTGACGACGTCGAGAATGAGGTCGAAGGTTTTGGGCGCGAGCCCCAGCGAAGGCTCGTCCATCAACAGGCAGCGCGGTCCCGACATCAGCGCCCGACCGATCGCCAGCATCTGCTGCTCACCGCCAGAGAGAAGTGCTGCCGGTTGCCGCTCGCGTTCCCGCAGGATCGGAAACAGCAACAACACCTCCTGCATGCGTCTCTGTGTGGCCTGACCTGCGATCAGGTAGGCGCCCATCTCCAGGTTTTCGCGCACGCTCATCTCACCGAACAGATGCCGTCCCTGCGGGACCTGGATCAGGCCGCGCGCAACACGCCGGGCCGAGGACCAGCCGGTGACGTCACTGCCCGCAAATTCGACGCTGCCGCCCTGCATCGTTGTGAGGCCCGAAACCGCGCGCATCAACGTGGTCTTGCCAGCGCCATTGGCGCCCAAGAGCCCGACGATCTTCCCCTCCCCGATCTCGAGGCTGACGTCGCGGACGACAGGCACGCGGCCATAACCAGCGCAGAAATGGGAGAGGCGCAATGTCATGCCGCATCTCCTAGATAGGCTTCGATCACGGCCGTGTTGGCCTGCATCTCGGCGGGCGTCCCGCTGGCGAGCAGGCGCCCCTGATTGAGCACGCTGACGCGCTCGGCCAAATTCATGAGCACCCGCATATTGTGCTCGACAACAACCAGGGTGATCCCGTGCTCGCGAGCAAGCTTGCGCATGGTCGTCACCGCCATTTCGGCCTCCGCCTCGCTCATCCCGGAGACAGGCTCATCGAGCAACAGCAGCCGCGGCTCGGCGGCGAGCGCGCGGGCTATATCGACGCGTTTCTGAATGCCGAATGGCAATAGCCCCGCAGGCGTGTCGACGAAGGGCGTAAGCCCAAAAGCATCGAGCAGCATGCGTACCCGCTCGTGCGTCTCTCGTTCCGATTGAACGGTCTTCTGAAGCCGCAGCGCCGCAGCCAGCAGGCCATAGGATTGATGCCGATAAAAACCGGTCAGCACATTATCGAAGACGCTGCGATCGCCGAACAGCTCGACGTGCTGGAAGGTGCGCCCGAGCCCAAAGGAAGAAATGACATGCGGCGCGAGGCCGGCAATCTCCTTCTCGGCGAAGCGAATCGATCCCGATTGCGGGGCGACCATGCCGGTGACGGCATTGATGACGGAGCTCTTGCCGGCACCATTCGGGCCGATGATGCCGTGGATTTCGCCGCCCGCGATCACGAGCGACAGTTCGGCGACTGCGACGACGCCGCCAAAACGGACAGAGAGCGCATTGATCTCAAGGAGCGCCATAGGCCGGCTCCTTGGCAGGCGGCTTAGGTGACCGCAACGTTTCCACTTTGGCGACCAGGCCGACCAGTCCTCGTGGCAGGAACAGAAGGGTTCCGAGCAAGATGAAGCCGTAGATCAGCTCGCCATATTCCTGCACCCCCCGCAGCGCCTCGGGCAACGCCGTGAGCACCAGGGCGCCGGCGATCGACCCCGCGATCGAACCGAGCCCGCCGACGACGATGAAGGTGATGTGCTGGATCGAAACGAGAATGCCGAATTCGGGCGGATCGATGAAGCCGACGACGCCGGCCAACAAGCCGCCGGCGAATCCTGCGAAGGCGGCATTGAGCGAGAACGCGATCACCTTGACCCGGGCAACCGGAATACCCAGCGCCTGAGCTGCGAACGGACTCTGTCGTACCGCGTCGAAGGCGCGGCCATAACGCGAGCGTTGAACATTGTAGCCGACGACCACCGCTGCCGCGGTAAGCGTAAACACGAGAAAATAGAGTGCGACGTTGGATTGAAAGCTGAAGCCAAAAATCTCCGGCCGCGGCACCTTGAGCCCGCGAATGCCACCGGTGTAATCGGGAAACTCTTCGATGACGATGCCGACAAGCTCGAGAAAGCCAAGCGTGGTCAGCGCGAGATAAAGCCCCGACAGCCGCCGCGCCGGGTAGCCAAGCGCAGCACCGAGCAGGGCCGATATGATGACACTTGCCGGCAGCCCTATCAGCGTCGGCAACCCGAGACGGGTCGTGCAAAGCGCGGTGCAATAGGCACCGATCCCCATGAACGACGCGTTGCAAAGCGAGATTTGTCCGCAATTGCCGCTGAGCAGATTGAGACCGACGGCTGTGATGATGTTGATCATCGCCAGCTCCGCCAAATAGAGATAGTAGCTCGTGGCAACGAGCGGCAACGCGGCGAGAAGCGCAAGACCGATAAGGGTGAGCAGGACGCGTATACGCATCGCTACACCCGTCGAGCGCTGGTTCCGCCGACAAGGCCTTGCGGGCGCAAGAGCAGCAGCAGGATGAGCACGCCGAACGGCACCAGATTCTTGAAGGTGGCGCCGAAAAAGGCGCCGGCATAGGTCTCGAGCAATCCCAGCATGAGGCCACCGGCCACGGCGCCGCCCAGGCTGGAGAAGCCGCCAATCACCGCTGCGACCAGGCCTTTGAGAATGAGATGGCCGATCTCGGGATTGATTCCGATCACTGGCCCCAGCAGCAGGCCGACAAATGCGCCGAGCATGGACGACAACGCCCAAGCCGCCGAGAACACCGAACCGATGCGAATGCCCATCAGCTTTGCGGCGATCGGATCGAGCGCGGTCGCGCGCATCGCTTTACCGAATTTGGTGTAACCGAAAAAAACGATCAGCGCGGCAACGACCACGAGCGTGCAGAAGATGAAGACGAGATAGGCCGGGTTGAGCCGCAACGCCCCGAGCGCCAGTGGCGGGCCCACAAAAGGCGCGTCGATCGAAAAGGTGTTGTCCTGCCAATGCAGGCGGATTGCCGCCTTGATGATGAAGCCGATCGCGAATGTGACGATGACCAGCGTGAATTCCGGCTGGTTCACGATCGGTCGGATCAAGAGCCGCTCGGTGACCATGCCGAACGCGGCGGCGCCAAGCAGAACCAGCGGCACCACCGCGAGATACGGCAAACCCAGCCCCGACAGGATCAAAGCGAGATAGGCGCCGAGCGTGACGATCTCGCCTTGCGCGAAATTGACGATACCGCTCGCCTTGAACGGCAGCACCAGAGCAAGTCCCACCAGCGCATAGATGCTGCCGATGCTTAAGCCCGACAGCGCAAGCTGGAGGATGATCCGCAAGGTCATGAGACCACCCTCACCCGCAGTGCGCCCATTTGTTACTCGTAGCGCTTGAGGATGTCGCTCTCGCGCTTGCTGTCGAATGGGACGGGGACCCACTCGCCGTTCTTCACCTCCATGGCCTGCAGACGCAGATTGCCAATGTGATGCTTCCTGGTGAAGGTACGCGGCGTGGCAATCGCGCCGACACGGTACTCATTCGTGACTTCGAGCGCATCGATCAGCTTGTCGGTGGTGAGATCCTTGCCCGCGCGCTTGAGCGCGTCGGCCACCACATAGATGTCGGCGTAGGAGAGCAGATCGAAGGTGTTCGGCCGCCCGGCCGGCAAATTGGGATATTCCTGCTTCCACTTCGCTAACCAGGATTTCATCTCCGGATTCGACGACGTCGGCAACAGCGGGATCAGCGCAAAGCCGCTGGCGCCTTCTGCTGATCCTTTGGCAGCCGAAAGCAGTCCCTGATCGACCATGGTGGGACCGACAAAGAACGGCTGGTTCATTCCAAGCTCCTTGGCCTGGCGCATGGCGATCGCGGCTTCCGCCGGATTGCCGAAGACTGCGATGACCTGCGGATCAGTCCCTTGGATCTCCAGCAGCTGTGGTGTGAAATCCTTGTCGCCAATGTTGAACTCGGCGCGCTTGACTGGCGCGATCTGATACCACTTCTTTAGCTGGGCGGTGAGCGCATCGCCCTCGTTCTTCGGATATTCCTCGCGGCCGTTGAGAATCGCGATTTTTGTCGCCTTGAGATAGTCGTGGAGATATTCGGCATAAAGTTCGCCATAGCGCGGGACCTCGGTGGTGCCGCCACGGAACATATTGCGCGCGAACGGCCAGGTGACGCCAGGCGCCGATGCAAAGGATACGTACATCACGCGCCCGTTCTCGCGCACGAAGTCGATCGTACCTAGGGTGCCGTTGCTGCCGGCGACGCAGAAGATCATGAACACATGATCCTGATCGATGAGTTTCTTCGCCGCGGCGAGCGCCTTTGTCGGCGAGTGGCCGTCGTCTTCGAAAATCATCTGAAGCTTGCGGCCATTGATGCCGCCTGCGGCGTTGATTTCCTTGATCGCGAGATTGGCGCCGTCGCGACCAGCGAGGCCGATATAGGCGGCGGGACCAGTGATCGGCCCAAAGGCGCCGATCGTGATGCTGTCCGCTGTGACCCCGGGCTCTTCGGCACGCGTTTGTCCGGACAACGCATAAAGCACGGCTGCCGCGCACAGCAGGCCACGAAGCCCCTTCCCAAACATCCCGTCCTCCCGTATATTTTTTCTTCTCTGACTGAGCGCTCAGTCAATTCCAAACGGCTTCGAATGTCAACCAACACGGGACCATCCCGCTCTGCCTCAGCACCAAGGCCTACAAAGCGAGCCAACTTTCGATAGAAAAATGAAAGCAGCTACCACGCGCGCCACGGCCCCCCGCCCGGTTGGCACCAATACCAAGGATCCCGAACTGATCCGCGATCGGAGGGAGCAGCTGATCCGCGCGGCGCTCGAGGTTTTTCAGGAGAAAGGCTTTCATGCGACGACAGTGCGCGACATCGGCCGCGCGGCCGGTCTCACCCAGGGCACGATTTACAATTATGTGCGGTCGAAGGAGGACATTCTGTTCCTCGTCTGCGACCGCGTGATCGCCGAATACATTTCCAGTATGGAAGCGGCTGCGGCCGCAACCGGCGATCCCGGAGCGCGCCTGCGCGAAGCCTTGCGCCGTGTGACACGGGTGATGATCGAACAGAGTAGCGCCATTCTGCTCGTCCACCACGAGAGCCACAACCTCGACCGGCGTTCCTTGCGAAGTCTGCTTGCACGCGTGCAGGGCTGGATCAACCAGTTCGAGGACCTCGTCGAGGATGGCCTTGGTCGCGAGCATCTCCCGACCTCGAAACTCAGCCTGCTGACCAATATTGTGACCTTTCTTCCGACTCTGATAGCGCTACGCGCTTGGTCACTGCCAAAGGATCTCACCCAAGAGCAATACACCGATTGGCTCGTCGAATTCATGATGCGAGGATTGGGTTTGGTACACCTTGAACGGAACTGCTGACCCTGGACGCGTCAGCTACGGTCACAGTTGCGGCTTTGAAGAATTAGAGCGCAGTGCGTGACTTTCGCCGGAACAAGGCGCAACTCTGAGACGAGCTAGATAGCTAGGCCGAGAGAGACGCCGACCCCGCATTCTCAACGATCATCGATCTCGCGGACTCTAGATGCGCCGACCCACGTGTCACTCCATTCCGCCGATGTCGATCTCTGGGCCGCATAAATTTCAGCACTAAACGCGTCCGCGTGCGTCGGGCGCTGTTCTGACCGAGCGGCTGCTGCCGATTGACGACGTAAGCAGATCTCCTAGACCGCGCTCGCGTAAGACGTCTGCGTGAGCAAGCCGGTGATCTGGCGCGCGTCGCTAAATGTCGCGATAGTTCCGCCCCGATCTTCAACGATCCGCCGCGCTTTTGCGACCATCTCGGTGTTGGAAGTCGCAAGATGGCCGCGGGAAAGATAGACCGCATCTTCTAGGCCGACCCGCACGTGACCACCGGCCAGATAAGATTGCGCGACTGTCGTGAAGGCGGCCTTGCCGATGCCGATTGCTGTAAATTCCGCATCAGGGGGCAGCAAGTCGCGCGCATACAGAACGGTCTCGGGCGCAGGCCGAAATCCGTAGCGAACACCCATGACGAACGAGCACAGAGGCGGCGCCTGCAGTGTGCGGTCGGCTAGCAAATCACGCATAAGCGCGATGTCACCGGAATCGAACAACTCGATTTCCGTCTTGACGCCAACCTCGGCAATGACCTTCGCCATCCTCCGGACATTGGCTGGCGTGTTGATCACAACTTCATTACCGGAGTTCATGGTGTTGAGATCAAGGGTACAGATGTCCGGACGTAGCACGGAAATATGCTCAACCCTTTTTTCCGGTACCATCAAGGTCGTGCCTTCTCCGGCGACCTTCGGAATCCCTGTCCTGCTTTGGCGCGCAAGTCGCTGATCAGCTAGGCCTAATTCCATCGCGCTCAAAAAAAAAGGACATCGGGAATCAGGGTGACCAACGTGAAAACTGAAGACGATCTCTGTAGAAAGAATGAAGGTCCGCTCATCTTGTGCCGTCAAATGGAGCTTTCCCAATGTCTGATAGATACGCCAAGTATTCCAAACTGAAGATAGACCATCCCTCAGATCGAGTATTGAGGGTGACGTTCGATCGACCCGAAACGTACAATTCGGTCGACGCGGAGACGCATACGCAGCTCACTAACATCTGGCGCGACATCAACGATGATCCGGATATCAGTGCGGTGATCGTGACAGGCGCAGGCAAGGCGTTTTCCGCGGGGGGCGATTTCGAGATGATCAAGAGCATCCTCGAAAATCCGGTAGCGCGCATGGCGACATGGAAGGAAGCAAAAGACCTCGTTTACAACATTATCAACTGCAACAAGCCGATCATCTCCGCCATCAACGGGGTCGCCGTGGGCGCAGGGCTAGTCGTCGGCATCCTGGCGGACGTTTCGATCTGCGGAAAATCCGCACGGATCGTTGACGGTCATACACGCCTCGGCGTCGCCGCTGGCGATGTGGCCTGTATCATCTGGCCGCTGCTTTGCGGGCTTGCCAAGGCGAAGTACTACCTGCTCACCTGCAAGCCGTTATCTGGCGAGGAGGCCGAACGGATTGGCCTCGTGTCCCTGTGCGTGGAGGATGGCGACCTGCAGAATGTTGCCCTCGAGACCGCTCAAGATTTCGTCCACGGAGCCCAAAGCGCCATTCGCTGGACGAAGTATGCTCTCAACAATTGGCTGCGCGTGAACGGTCCGTTATTCGACACCTCTACTGCGCTGGAGATGCTTGGTTTCGCAGGTACCGAGGCGCGGGAGGGGCTGGCTTCTCACGTGGAGAAACGAAAGCCATTCTTTCCGAAGGATTGCCCGATCTGACGGCGATTTAAGCCGTTCTCCAACTTGATCATCAATTCCGGACGGCTAGCGCGAGAAATCGCCGAAAAGCAACTTTTCAACCCTACTGACCTATACCTGGCAATATCGCAAGTATGGCCGGATCCAGATCATGCGGCTCGGTGGCGCGGAGATCGGCGTGGGGCTGATGGGCACCTGGCTCCGTGTCCGAGAGCAGGTGGATTCGAATTTCCTCGGCCAGCATGCGCAAACGGCGGTATCGACGTCACGCGCATGGTGTAATAGCTTGAGCAGGGCTTTGCCAGCCACGGGGCCTCGATGGCGCCAGCGCGGGCGCTCGGGACACTGGTAGCACTGGTGCAGCGCGAATCAAACGTGCTCGCCTATATCGACGGCTTCTGGATCCTCGGCTTAATGGTGGCGAGCTTGATGACTTGCGCCCCGCAAGGCCCGTTCACACCGGAGCCGTTCGGCGTCGCGAAGGCCTTCTTACGCAAATGCGGTGCGAGCGTGCGCTAGTGAGGGTTCAACTTCTGCTAATGGGAGATGCTGTCGAAAAAGTCTTTTAGGGGTACCAAACGAATTTTTTTAAAGCCGCTGACGCGTTTCGTGCGCCGCGACGTGAGGGACCACGTCGTGTCTTAGGAAAACGGCCACGGACCCTCGTATCAGCCCTACAGAGCATCGCAGCGGCGGAGTAATTCAAAACTCACCATTTTGCGAGATTTCAGCGTCCTTCGATTTTCGACTTTTTCGAGAGCATCGGGACGGTCCGGACGTGCTCCAGCCCCGCCAGCGCTTGAAGTTGGCAAGGGACGCAAAAGACAAGGAGCACACCATGTCGCAGAAATCTAGCTGTGCAACCATTGCTGCTGCGCTCCAACTGGGAATTCGCCGTGAGCAGATCACCTACTGCCGAATCGCTTGCGTAGCTTAGTGACATCCGCGGGCTCGACTGCCGACGCAGCATTTCCCCACGTATTGCGCACATATGTGAGGACGTCCGCAACCTCGGTGTCATTGAGATTCCAACCGAAGGCAGGCATGGCCGGCGCTGTCGGCGCAGCTGAAGTGGCAACGGCGCGATTTCCGATCAGAACAACTCGGATCAAGGATGTGGGATCAGCAGACTGGACCAAGGGCGCGCTCGCCAGCCGCGGAAATAGGGTCGGAACGCCCGCAC
>Ga0210407_10000741_pt1 | contig 34258 bp, 35 predicted proteins | sample IncBWC27MmetaG_FD_150860 | JGI IMG/M metagenome (GOLD analysis project Ga0210407, IMG submission 150860) | Forest soil microbial communities from Barre Woods Harvard Forest LTER site, Petersham, Massachusetts, United States - Inc-BW-C-27-M | ecosystem: Environmental > Terrestrial > Soil >...
CACCTGGCCTCCGAACACGGCGGAGCCTTCAAACAGGTAGATGAACAGGTTGGTGTCCCAGAAGATCCGGCTCATTGCCAGCCTTCGCGCAGACGGTTCACGTAAGCGTCGGCGGGCTCTGATTTCCAGAGTTTCTTCCCTGACCCTCGCAAACGCAGCAGCGGATCGCCTTCCAGTTGTTGCCCGGTTGCTGCTTCCGACCATTCGCGATACCAGTTCAAGAGGGCCTGATACTCCTTCGGCAGGTCTTCGGCTTCCGGAACGATCTTGGAGCCTTCGCGCGCGGGATGATGGGGATCGCCTTTGCGATACAGCCGGCGGCGGCCTTCGGAGGTTTCCAGCAGCATGCGGTAGCGGCCGGGATTGGGGGCGCGGTTGGCCACGCAATGTTGCACGATATGGACGTAAACACCGGGGCGCAGTTCGTCGCTTATGCCCTCTTGTCTGGCCCGCTCGAGGATTTCTTCCACCGAAAAGTCAGCGCCTGTCCGCCGCTCGCGATGGAGGAGCGCCGCGGCCACCCAGACCTCGTCTGCCACCTTGATGTCCACCCTGGCCGCCATTCTTCATTCTCCACGCTATTCTCTGCTACCAAGTATTATCTCTCATTTCAGTATTCAAGGCAAGGCCGTCGCGGGAGCGCTTTCCCAAAGCTGCCGGCCAACGCAACCCGTCAGATCAAAAGTTCAAAGTTGAAAGTTCAAAGGAAAGAAAAATCCAACCCAAGACCCAGGTACCAAAAGACGGAACCCCGGGCACCCGGCCAAATTGAGTGCAGAATCACGTCGGCACATTACTACCGGGAATTGGAATGTGGCAAGTGACTGCGCTTCAGTCACCTTTGCGTGTGCGGTAGAATGGCTCATGGCAATTGGTTCTCATATCATCCCTCGCTTCTATCTGGAACAGTTTGCCAACGCGAACCGGCGCAAAGGCAGATCGGGAAACGTCTGGGTATACGAGAAGGGAAAACCACCGCGACAAGCCTCGACAAAAGCGCAGGGTTACGAAAACGGATATTTTGCGTTCGTTCGCTCTGATGGAAGGCGTGATGAGTCGTTTGAAACCCAGTTGGCGAAGCTAGAAAATAGATGCGACGATGTGTTGGTTTGCGCTAAGAGCAAACTATTTGACCTAAGAGTTTTGATACACCGAACAACGCTAGCGTTCTACATGGGACTTCTTTTTGCGCGGTCTACATCACGCAGGAAATTCTCGGCGGGGAATTGGGCGAAACTCAAAGGGCCTTTTTCGCAGTTGGAGTTCAACGAAGAGTACGTGCAGGATACAGCCGCCCATTACACCGAGTATACGGGAGAAGTGGTAACGCCTGAGCAGGTTCGCCAACTGATTCGCAAACAGGCACAACGGTTTTCTGAAAAGGAGATGATCGGCAATACTTTTATCCAAGACCTTCTGTTTCACGCTGAGGTAATGAAGACTGAACTTGTACCAAGGGCGTGGCAGGTTTGGCAAGCTCCCACGGGAACAGAGTTCGTGACTTCGGACAATCCGGTCGTCACCTTCGTTAGACTCAAAGAGGATTTATGGCATCCGGGGCATGGATTTAGACAACCGGGCGTCGTGGTTGCCTTTCCATTAGCTCCCACGGCCTGCCTGACTGTTGGGTTCGCAGATCGTCCTGAATTTCAAGAGGTTGATGCCGCCACAGTAACACTCCTGAACGACATAGTTGTTCGTTGCTCGGATAGGTTCGTCTACTCAAAGACGCTCAGCGAGGAAATCAAAAAGATGGTGAATGAAGTAGGGCGAACATCAGTTCCGGGCGAGACGGCTTTCGTGGGGGCTTTTCCCGATGCGCAGCGGATTGAAGAGCACCTGCGAAGAACAATGGGAATACGTAGGCGAAAAGCGAACTGACAACATTTAACAACAATTGAAATGGGGCGGCGGCGCTAAGTCATTGCCGTGCAGGTCTTTGTGGCGTGGGAGTGCAATGCGATCCCCACCGCCCCTACCAACATCTTCTTTCATAACAGTGAGTTGCAATTTTGCGAGGGAGCTTAGCCGATATGCACTACGTATGCCCGTCATTGTGACACCGGACAAGTATGATGTCTGGCTTGATCCCGATGTAACGGACTTCGCGGCCATTCGTGACATTCTCAAGCCATATGCCGCCGCATCGGCGGCGAGGGCTCGAACCGCCTTGGGCTGAGGACGCAGCAGCAAATAGAATGCGACGACGTGCGTGATCATCAGCACGGGCACGTAGAGGATCGGGATCGCGTATGTGGCGACCACCTGCCCCGCCGGCTCTTTTTACCTAACCACAAACTGTTGTGGGTCAAGCGATACGTACTTTGCTCGGTGACGGCGCGACAGCCTTGGCTCGTAGCAGTATTTGGAACGCCAAGCCATGGGTTATGAGAAGAAGAGGCACGTAGGCAGCCAAGATGAAATAACCAGCGCCTAACAAGCCTGGGGTCTCCGGGAGTGATATGCGGCTTCCCAGGTAAAAGGCGAAGAGCAGGTCGGCAGTTCCGAAGATATTGAAGACCCAAGTCAGCGCCGTCCCCGTGCGGGTTCCCAGGCTGGCCAGAGCGAGCAAAGCCAGAATGGCGGTTATGAAATCGCCGTAAGCTACTGGTTGAGCAAATGCTGCCGGCAACTCTGGAGATACAACCCCAGGCAGCACAAATGCCAATCCGAGGAACCTGAACCCATGCAGCAGCAGAATGGGCTTCAGATTCTCGGGACTGGGGCGTTCCCTTAGCGCTGGCCAAATATAGTGCCACGCTACTGCTCCCCAAACAGCCAAGCCGAACGCTGAACTGACTGCGAACAAAACTGGAGATGGCATGATCGATCCTTTCCGGTGCAATTTCGCGCTACCACTTCTTGAAATGTATCGAGCTCCTGAAATTTATCGGGTTGGTTTTTGAATGATCGTTTCTGCTCGTTCCGACGTTTCGAGACAGAATTAAATGCTCACTGGTGTCCTGTCTGCAGTGGCCAAATTCACTTATTGGTAGGGCTATCTCGCAGTAGTATCCCGAGCGGCAGAAGTGGCCCGACCGGAATGAACTGCTCGTCCATGAGGTTTTCCTTCGAGAGAGGTAGGCTTTCGATGAGGGCCCGAGCCTCCGCCACGTCCTTGCAGTTCAGTAGGAAGATGACGCCTCGGCCGTCGCCGCGCGTGAACCACTGCTGAATCTTGCCGTCGAGATACAGGGGAACGGTCGCACGAATTTCAGCGGGCATGATTTTCATGACTTGCTCGACCGTAACCCCCGGTTTTGGCGTAAGGATCGTCAGCACTCCGGTGATCTCGGGCTGCGGTGGAGTGGACTGACCTTGCGCCAGGGGCGCCAGGACCGTCGCGAACGCCAGCAACAGGTAGGACATTTCCATCTTCATTGTTCAGCTCCTTTGATTCCTTACGGAATTTGACTTGGTACCGTTGGGTACCACGCACTCGTGATGGTACGATACGGTACCAGCGTTGTCAAGGAGAGGGTTATGGCTACGGCATCGATGTCAAAACGCCGCCAGAAAGGCGGGGACGAAACTGCGGTACGCGAGCGCATCCTTGAGGCAGCCTTTGCGGCGTTCATGAAGAGTGGCTACGCAACGGCCAGCATGCTTGAGATCGCGACGCGCGCGCGCGTTTCGAAGCGAGAACTTTACGCGCTAGTTGGCAACAAGCAGGAAATGCTGATCGCCTGCATAAGCGAGCGTGCCAAGCGATTTGACGTGCCCGCTGACCTGCCCGTGCTGCGCGATCGCGAGACCCTGGAGCAGGTGCTGGCTTCTTTCGGGACGAAGCTCGTCCGCGAGATAAGCGATCCCACGGTCATTGCGGTATTCCGACTGGCGATCGCCGAGGCGGTCCAGGCCCCCGAAGTGGCGCGTACGCTCAACTCTATAGGACGCGAGGCAAGCCGCTCCGCCTTGCGTGAAATCATGGCCCGGGCCCAGGCGTCAGGCCTGCTCACGGGCCGTCCTGCCGAACTTGCGGAGCAGTTCGCCGGGCTGCTCTGGCGCGATTTGATGGTCAGCCTGCTCCTCGGCGTCGCCGAGCAGCCGAAGCAAAGCGAAATCGCGGTACGCGCCCGCGACGCCGCAGCCGTCTTCCTGAAACTTCATCCGTTACCGAATGATTCGTCGGCCCAATGACAACTCCCCCTTGCGGGAATTAGGAAATAGGGACAAACGAGACGTTTTCTGATTTTTTGAGAGCGTCGGCGACAGGGGTTCGCTTCACACCGCCTGAAACTTGTCTGGACCTTGTGCATCCACTGGCAAGAAGAGGAAGAAGCGCTTAGAATGTGCAGTCTCTTTCTTCCCGCCGCGGCATCCATAGATTGCGAGGTGCACGATGATGACTGACGCAAACCAGATGCAAAGTGTGGACAACCAACCGGCCGCGGGAAATGGGCTGGCAATCGTTCGTATCACGATCGGAGCAATGTTGGTCTGGGTCTTTTTCGAGAATCTGGGGAAGGGTCTCTACAGTCCGGGGGGCTATGCGGGCCTGATCAACTATTACATAAAGGCGAGTCACTCGCCGGCGGCGTGGAAGGCAATTATGGGATTGATGGCGAGCCATGCGGCGATGGCGGCTCCGCTGCAGGCGATTGCCGAGATTTCTCTTGGAATCCTGCTGGTCATTGGTCTGCTGACGCGCCCGGCCGCGTTCGCAGCGTTTCTGTACCTGGCCAGCCTCTGGATATCTGAGTTGGGCACGTCGTGGATCTGGGAACTGCTGGTTCCGGTGCTTGGATCGCTTGCGCTTGTGGTGGGGCGGGCCGGCCGAGCTTGGGGCGTTGACGCCTTGCTGGCGCGGCGCCGGCCGTCCTCCCTATGGTGGTGAGTTGAGGCAAGATCAAATGCGAGTGTCGGTCGTGATTCCCACGCACAACGAAGCGCAGTCCATCGGCCGCGTCCTGGCTGATCTCCCGGCCGATATGGTCACCGAGGTTCTGGTTGTAGATAGTAATTCAACTGACGGGACTCCCGAGATCGCCGCAAAGATGGGAGCCCGCGTCCTCCGAGAACCTCGCCGCGGATACGGTCGCGCCTGCTTGACCGGACTGGCTGGTGCAAGCAGGCCTGACGTTGTGGTTTTCCTCGACGGAGACTACAGCGACCGCCCTGCGGAGTTGCCGATGATCCTGGCTCCGGTCATCGAGGGGCGGGCTGACATAACGCTCGGTTCGCGCCTGGGCGGCAAAAGCAACCCCGGTGCGCTGCCGTGGCACCAATCATTTGGCAATCGGCTGGCCGCCGGCTTGATCCGGCTTTTGTACGGCGTAAAGATCAGCGACCTCGGACCGTTCCGCGCCGGCCGCGCAGAGGTGCTGCGCGCCCTCGCCCTGGAAGAGACTACCTACGGCTGGGCGGTGGAAATGATCGTGAAAGGGGCCATCGCGGGATTTCGGATCGTGGAAGTACCGGTGAGCTACCACCCGCGCATTGGAAAGTCCAAAATCAGCGGGACGGTGAAGGGCACGATAGGAGCAGCGTGGTTCATCCTGAGCCGGATCGTGGGTTATTCTTTTCGACGTCGAAGGGCGGGAGCGCCGCGACCGGCGTAAGTCCCGATGGACGAATCTCTCATGGAATCCTCCAACCAGACTGTTGAGTCTCTTTCGCACCCAAACCGGACGTTAGTCATTATGGCGAAGGCGCCAAAGCCCGGCATGGTCAAGACGCGTCTCATGGAGAGCCTTCCTTCTGCCGCAGTGACAGCGCTGTATCACTGCCTTTTAGAGGACACGCTCGCGTTGGCAACGTCATTGACGGGCGTGGAGGTCGCGGTGATGTGCCCTGAGGCGGATCAGGAGGAATTGGCGCAGCTACTAGGCAATACCGTGCAGGTGGTGGCGCAAAAAGGCGAAGGTCTCGCGGCGGGACTCATCTCTGTTTTTCGGCATTTCACTGCCGGCGGCCGGCAGCAGGTGATCGCGTTCAATAGCGACAGTCCACACCTCGCGCCGTCGGTTCTGGACAGCGCGTTCGAAATACTCGCCACGCAAGACGTGGTTGTCGGGCCAACGCACGATGGAGGCTACTATCTGGTTGGCGCCAAGGCCGCTCACCCAACGCTCTTCGAAAACGATGGTATGGGAACATGGAATGCGCTGGACAGATTGCTGACGCGCACGAAGGCCCTTGAACTCTCAACCGGCTTCACGGAACCCTTCTACGACATCGACGTCGCAAACGACTTGATGCTGCTGGCTCGGGAATTGCGGCTCGCTCCCGAGAAGGCCCCAAGGACAGCGGGCTGGTTCGGCGAATGGCAGCAAGAAGTCGCGCAACTTGGTCATGGTACAGCAGGAGTGTGAAACTCTCACCCTCGCACAGGGTGTACGGCCTGGGCGCCATCATGCTTGACTCGCTGACAACTGGCCGCACTATAATGCTCAGCGAACCCGGCCGAGTAAAGGTAACCGCACTATGCGATTTTCGTGTCCATAGACCTTTGTAGGTCATCCAAACCGAAGTTCCATTCATTCACTGAGGAGAACATCCATGACCAAGTTGCGCCCTTTGATTACGATCGCTTGCCTGTTGCTGGGGATGCTGCTGTTTGCAGGCACTTCCCGGGCACAGACGCGCCCAGCCATTGTCGAACAGCTTGCCAAGACCTATGGCCTTGATTCGTATGGGCAAATAGAAGCGATCCGGTATACGTTCAACCTGGAGCTTCCGGCCTTGAAAGTGAGTCTCTCACGCTCCTGGGAGTGGGAGCCCAAGACCGGGAAGGTCACCTATGAATCCAAAGATAAGGACGGCAAGCCGGTGAAGGTTAGCTACAACCGGAATCAGATCAACAGCGCGCCCGCCAACGTGAAAGAGAATATTGAGCCGGCCTTCGTCAACGACAATTATTGGGTGATCTTCCCTCTCCATGTTTACTGGGACACCAGTGCGACTGTGACAGAGAAGGACAAACAAAAATTGCCGATCGGAGCGGGCACGGCAAAGCTGGTGTCGGTGAAATATCCTGTGGAGATCGGCGGCGACACGCCGGGAGACACTTGGGACCTTTACGTTGGCAAGGATGGCCGAGTCGCGCAATTCATCTATCACCGGGGCGGACCCAAGAAGCCGAGCAACGTCACCACAACCTGGGCGGGCTACAAAATGGCTGGCCCACTGCTCTTCTCAACGGACCATCGCGGAACGGCGGACGGCAAGCCGGCGCGAATTTTCTTTACGAACGTGGCCGTCAAGGTAACGGGGTCGGACACCTGGATGGACGCGAAATAGGAAATGCGCGGGATCGCTCGGTCAATCGATCTTGATTGTCACGCCGCGGGCTCTCGCGCTATCACCACCGTGGTGCAGGAACTGCCGACTTTGGGGAGATCGCGATTCGCGGCCATGCGGATTTCCAGGCGCGGGCGCTCTCCCCGAATGACCGGGCAATAAAAATCCGGCTGGGGTAGCGCCCCTTGCAGGCGCCGTCGTCCGGCGCATCCTCCATGACACGGTTCTCGAAACTCGCAAGGCTGGCACGCTTCTGGAAGTGTGCGCGCCTGCTCAAAAGGCGCAGAGTTCAGAATCTCGGACCCTGACAAAATTAACTCGGACAACGGCTCTCCGGGACCGGGCCAATAGACACAGGGCTGTGTCGTGGCGCGCGGCGTGACCCTCACTGTGCTTACGCCACATCCTCCTCCGAGTGGGGGAAGGCCGGCCATCGCTCGAACCAACGGCTCGCCAATGGCGATCACATCCGTTTCCGCAAAAAGACGCCGGAAGCCCTCCCAATACTCTTCGTAAGACAACGCATAGATGTCGGATCGCACCGCCTGGTACACGTTCACACGGAGAGGAGCGTCAAAGCGTTTGGCTACTCGCGCGACCTGCGCCAGGCGCACGTAGTTCGCCTTCATCATGACCGCAACGATGGTTACAGGCACGCCAAGCCTTACGCAACGTTCCGCTTGGCGGTGGATCAGCTCCCAATTGCCGTTCCCGCGCTGTGTATCCTGTTCCGCTTGCGTCGGGTAATCGAGAGAAAACTCAATATCGTGAAAAGCGCGCAAGTCATGGTCTTCCAGAACTGCAACACTGTGGCCGTTCGAAGTAATCGTAAGCTGGATGGGTTGCGTGCGCAGGTACGCCAGAATTGCTTTGAACTCAGGATGCATGCCGTTCTCGCCGGTGCCCAGATTCACCGAACGGATCGGCAGGCGTTCCATGACGGACTTCACCTGGTCCAGAGAGAGTCGATCCGCTCGAGTTGGATCGCGGTAGCAGAAGGAACACGCGAGATTGCATTCGTTGGTGAGCCCAAGGCCGAGCGAAATCCTGACGTCAGTCGCTTTCGCGTTGGATGCGCCGCCCGAAACTTGGACAGGGATGTTAGTCACGCCCCGTCCTCCGCCACCGAACTTGCGCAACGTGCCAGCCAGTGTGTATAGCGGGCGATTGCGGCGAACTCTGCACGGTTGCCCAGCTCTCGCTCCAGTTCAAAAATCCGTTCGTAATCCGCGCTGCGAGAAACCCGTGGCGGCAGATAGTCCGCAAGGACGCGTACACCTCGCTCGGCAATCGTCGCCAGCGACGCCTCTGTCAGCATGGCTCGCAAGCTGTCTGGCGTAAACAGCCGCACCCTGCCTCCGTAAAGGGCTTCTTGTCCCCACTCAGTGGTGAGGCCATTTTGCGCTGCAGTCAAATCTCCCGCCTGAATAGCTGCCTTGAACACTTCGCCTGCCTGATTACGCACGAGAACGGACAATAACGCCGATGAATCCCGCAGGGCGCGAGCCGCATCGCACAACACAGCACCCGGGTCGTTGCAATATTCCAGGATGTTGTGGCAAAGGATTACATCGAACGATCGAGTGTGGAACAAGCTCGCTAATTGCGCAGCGTCGCCGTGTTGCAGTACAACCTTGTCCGCAACCCCTGCTTCGCGTGCCGTGCGCTTTGCGATATCCAGCATCGCTGGAGAGGAATCCAGCAGCGTGACGTGAATGCCAAATTGCGCCAGGCGAACCGCCGTCGCTCCCGTTCCGCCCCCAAGATCCAGCGCACACAACGGCGCTTTGGCTTGCAGGGGAAGAAAATCCTGCAGGTTGGCAAAGGCCAGGTCGGAGCGCAACCGGCCCTCAGGCGTCTCGAGATACGCGGCATACTTGCTGGCGTCGCTCTGGAAGCGTTCACTGTCGGCCTTGGCAGTCATCAGCATGCGACCCTTAAGCGAAGTCGATCCCCAATCCGATCGCTCGGAAGAACCGGTGCGTAAGTCAGAAGAATAAGCGTACTCAAGCGAGGGTAGAAAACCAAGCCGCACGTTGTTGTGAATCCCTTGTCCCAAGCCGCCGCGCCGTAACTCCCGTATGGTTTCGGTCCAAAAATTGATTGGCGTTATCTGTTGACAATCTTTTTACTTCGCACCGCGATTGCGTCGCGATAAGATTTGCTATGGAGATTTCAATGAGACGTTTTCTAACCGATTCTTTGATTCTGGCCATGACCGTGTTCTTCGCTTTTTCACCTTCCCTATCTCAGAAAGGAGACGAAGTCGCGAAGACGAACCTGAAGGTAGGGGATGCTGCCCCAGACTTTGCCCTCCTCAGCGATCAATGGAAACCGGTCAAACTTAGTGATTATCGCGGCAAAAAAAATGTCTTTCTTGCGGTCTACGTCCTTGCCTTTACAGGTGGTTGAACCAAACAACTCCAGGCGGTCCAGTCTGGAATCACTTCTGGAAAGATTGATACCTCGGACACGGAAGTATTCGGAGTAAGCATCGATTCACCCGCTGCCAATGCTGCTTTTGCTAAACAGATTGGCGTTAAATTTCCCCTGTTAAGCGACATGAACAAGAAAATGCTGACAGCCTACGGCATTCTCAAAGGCTATGATAAACAGAATCAGACCTATGAGTGGGCTCAACGCGCCAATATTGTGATCGATAAAAACGGCGTGATTCAGCATATCGAAGAAGGCGATAGCGCCGTCGACCCGAATAATGCGCTGACCATGTGCACTAAGTTGCACAACAAACCAGAAACGAAGTAGCGCTATTCTCGGCGGGTGCCCCACCCTCGGGTGTGAGGGTGGGTCTTGGGTTTCTCCTTCCTCTTCTTCATTCCGCGATGAGATCAATTCCCACAAGCCCCGCCTTCCCCAGTGCGTAGAAAGACCAACTGCTCCACGGGCGGGTGGGCCAGAGAATTTCGGGTAATGTTTGCGCACTGATGCATAGGGGGAGTATATCATTTAGATACTACCCTTATAGGATAAGAGAACTGGGTGCCGCACCCTTGTGGTTTTCAAGGGTGCGGGTTTTGACGTTGATTCGCAATCCGCTGAAACGATTTTACGGCCAGGGCGATCTGCACTTCGTGACGTTCAGTTGTTACCGGCGACAGCCACTGCTGGGAACCGCACACGCTCGCGATTGCTTTCTAACAATTCTCGACCGGGTGCGCTCGAAGCGGAATTTCCTGCTCCTCGGATTCGTGGTGATGCCGGAACACCTTCACCTGTTGGTGAGCGAACCACCCGGGAGCAATCCATCGATAGCGCTGCAGGTGCTGAAGCAGGAAGTTTCCCGCAGGCTGCGGAAAGAGCATAGGCTCGCTTCCGGAAGTCAGGCCGGACTGAAGTTTGCCGAAGCGCAGACGGAAGAGGAGCATTTCTGGCAGCGGAGGTTTTACGACTTCAACGTTTGGAGTGAAAAGAAATTCAGGGAGAAGCTGGAATACATGCACGCCAACCCCGTAGACCGGGGGTTGGTTGTGCATCCGAAGGATTGGCCTTGGAGTAGTTGGGGACACTACGCGCTGGGAGAGAAGGGGATGATCCGGGTGGACTCCTTGAATGATCGGGTGGTGGACACCTGAGTGCGGGGATGAGGAAAAGTCAAAACCCGCACCCTTGCTTGCCCTGAGCCCAGCCGAAGGGCCTGCCCTGAGCTCAGCCGAAGGGTGGTTTTTACAAAGGGTGGGTTCCTCTTCGGTCCAGCCGGCGTGAATCAAGAGTGACCCACCCTTGCATAAACCAAACCCGCAAGGATAGGCCACCCAAGAGTTCTTGGCTCGCAAAGGGTGTGCCACCCGCCAAACGATCGATATCACATGAACATCAGAAAACGTCCCGTCTGTGCCGATTTCCGAGTCTAAACCCTGGAAAAGAGGGGCTTCCAAAGTCGTTCGTTGACACGACCGTTGCTCCAAAATATAGGTAATGTATTGTTCGGAATCGTATTATGAAAGCAGACCAAAAGCCCCTGATCACCGTATCCAAGCGGAGCTTGAGGAGTAAGTTCGCGACCGATTTGCAGCATCACTTCACGGGCAAAGTCAATTTCATCAGAGCTTTGAAAGATACCTGAATCGCCGTCGAATGCCTTAATCTCGGAGCCAAACACGTGACAAGTCATAACCTGAAGCCTCGGTTCTGCTTCTCGGATGGAGTCCATTGCCGAGCCCAAAGCGTTAAGCAGAATCAGCATAATGCGCCGTTCATTTAGCAGACGTTCGACTATGGAACGATCCTTAATGTCCGTTTTCCATCGCGCCAGCCCCTTGCAAATCGTTGAGCCAGTAGCCGAAAAATCATCCAATAACACTACAATCGGATCTGCGTTTACGTGCGTCGTGATCCAGTTAGAAATCTCTTTCCCATCTCCAGATTTGCCGGGTCCCAGGAGCTTCGTGACCTCTCGAACCAAACTGGCGCCGCTTTTAAGGTCCGAATCTACATAGGACAAACACAGGTTGTCCTTTCGGCCTCTCGCAACCATCCATTTTCCACTCGCTAGTTCTAAACGGCGCGCATTCACCCCATCAACCAATTTCGTTATCCCATAGCCCCTCGCACCATCGCTAACATATCCCTTTTCAGCCAACCGCTTTAGTAAGGCAAATGCAATCTCAATTCGATTTTCGTCGTCAAACTGCCGCAACCAAGATCTGATTTCAGCAACGTCCTTCTGCTTACCGCAAAATACTAGGTTCTGCGACACCGATAACAGATCATCTTCAGGGATCGGGAATGCCGCTTCAAACACCGCCATTGCGGGTTTCGGCGAGACCGCTTCCTCGTGAGGCCTCAACGACCGCTCTGCAACGTTCCTTCGCCAAATGGGGAGGAGAGCTAATTCTGCATGCTTGCGAAGCCAATCACCGAATATGGGTAAGGTAATTTTGAGCTTTCCATCATGGAGAGGCTCCATTACCTTTCGAGCTCGCAATCGATCTATGACGGTGGACATCTCTCTCAGGGAGAGTCGCTCAGCACTGGTCAGATTTAAGCTGTCCTGTTGTTCCCACACCGATTCCTGGGTAGTAAAGATTCCTCCCAAGAAGGCAATGCAGCAGAGTGCCAGGCAGTTCTCCGCGGCAAAACGGCGATTCTCATCGCGATCCAGAACCGGATTATCTTCCCAGAAGTGAGCAAAATTAGTCATTCCTAGAGTTTCAATCAGAACCTGTCGATAACTTTGGAAATCCGCCTCGCTTATGTAAGTCCGACGTTCCGCGACACAGCGCTCGAACAACACACTGCAAACTAAGTGCATAAAGAAAGGATTGCCAGAACAATATTCAGCTATGGAGTCAACGGCCGATTGCTGGTACTCCAGCTGATCGTGAACCGGCTTGACTATGAGGTCGCGGCGATCCTGCAAGGACGAAATAGAATCGACAAACGTGTTCGTCCATTTATTCAGCTCAAGTGAGTGTCTAGCATAGATAACGTTCATCCGCTCAGTCCCAGCAAAGAAGAAAACAAGCCCAATTTCTGACAGTGATCTAAGCGCCTTCACGAAGAGCCTTCCACGTTCGCCCGTATAGAACGCCGGATCCAAGTCGTCAAACTCATCGATAATTACGACGAACCGCCAGCCCTTTCGGGCCTCTGCTAACGTCTCAATGAAAGGGATGAGCCTACCCAATCCCGCCCCGAATTCAGCCTCAGATGGGACAACAACTCCGTAAGGACCTGTCGCTGTGGCAAGTCGAGCAGCGATCGTGTGGGCCAATTGCCCTTCATGCATCGCTATTAGCTCACCCATGCGAAGAAAAACACAGGTGAATTTAGCTTTCGTCGAAATCTCTTCCTGGATGACCTGGAGAAGGGAGGTTTTCCCAACCCGCTTCTGTCCCCAGACAAATGTTGAAGTTCCGGCCGCCGCCCGTAGCACCAACCTATCAAGTTGGGCCTCGCGGCCAAAAAGCCTGGCCCGAGTTTTGATCGGGTTAACGGTATACGGGGGATATTCTCTCAACGCTGACCAGTCTGGCTGGGCCCTTTGCTGCTCTAGTCTGAGTTTGTCGCTGAAGACATATTTTTCGCCAGAGACGTCAGAACATAACCAAACAATAGGAGTGAAAGAGCCAGTCTGCTCGCACCTCGCATTCCAGGTCAATGATGCGGTCTGTGCCCGCAGGTAGGTCAAACGGATCTCGAGGCAAGACTACCTTAACTCCGGCAATCGTTGGGTCCAACCGCACCCTCATGGCATTTCCAACCCCCTCATTGATAATGCGTGCTGAGACTATCGAATGAGAGGTCCCCTTTGAGAGGTCAGATTTGAAGACGTTGCTTGAAAGCTTTATCGACGGAGTCAGGGCAACCTTGCATGAACGGCTAGCTTCGTCTGTGACGACCATCAAATGGCTCGCGATTGGTTTTATCAATGTCTGCCAGATAACTGAATGCTCGTTCGTCCTTGTGCGGAGCGCCTCCTGCGCTTGCTGCCTCACATCCACTAACAGCAGCGCTACCTTTCGTATCTCGCTCCGTTCGCAGCTTTGGCAGAACTCCCTAAACCCGCCACCAAGCAGAAGATCAGCATGTGATAGCAACGGGCGCTCACGAACAAGGAGAAACGGCTTCAACTGCCGAAGAAGCTTGAGCAGCTCCATTGCCGGTCCCCTCACGGAAATACACTTGGCGCTCTGAAAGACAGCCAAGGCATCCACTGCTTTGCTCACCATGCCACCAAGGACGATCGACGCACGATCACAAACATCTGATGGGCGCGTCCCGTCAACGCCAAATAACTTCTTAACGTCTCCAGAGAGTCGGTAACAAAGATCTTTGAGCAACTCGGGATGTTGGACAATCAGTTTTGGGCGACGTACTAAGAGACCCACTAGGGCCGTTGACAAGGCCATACTGTCAAACTCTTGAAGGTTGGATACCAAGTCTGCGAGAGAGGATGGGGAAAAGTTGAGGTCTCCAGATGATGCCCAAAGGGCGAGAACCTTAGCTGTAAGAGAACCGGGATCAATTCCCAGAGAATAGTTCAGCCTACTTGTCAGCCATTCGCCCGCCCCAAGGAGATCGCCATTCACAACGCAAGAACCACCCTCTTCATCGATGAATGCCACGAGTTCGCTTTCAGATGAGGCGTCCCGTGCGAGATTCAGAACACGAAGTATCGTCTGCATGGCCTGTGAACCCTGAGAAGATGTGTACAGCCGTATGTTGACCTATCGATTACCCCTGTAGTCTACCACCTCTACGTCGACTACATGTTCCGAAGTAGTGGGTGCCGGGGGACAGACGGGAATTCGGGGGGAATTCGGGGACGGGAATTCGGGGACGGAATTCGGGGACAGACGGGACGTTCCCTCATTTGATTCCCGAATTCCGGCAGATACAGAACTGAAATACGGGCGGGTGGCGCATTCAGTTCGCGAAGACCCTTGGGTGGCCGGGCTCTCCGGGTTCCGGTTTTTGGTACCCCGGTCTTGGGGTCGCCTCGGCTCTTCCCTTTCTCTGGACTTCCAACCCCTAACGCTTGATTTTCAACTTCTAATTCCCGACCGTTACTCTTTCAGCGCAAAATCGTCCTAGTACTACAGGATACTATTGTATAGTTGTTACTAACGCGAGAGAATCGGCCATGTTTACCCTGAGTGGTTTGCGCGAAGGGCTTGCGCGGGGATTTCTCTCCTTACACCGTGCGGCGCTCTCCGCTTCGCGCAAGAATTCCGATAACTCCAATTATTCCCGCACCTACGCGACCCCCCGGGGTGGGGGGTATACCAGTCTCCTGGTCAGACCGCTCCCGCAACTCTTTTGTTTCCCCTACATACGCAAATACAGGGGGATGTACCGCTCCAAAAATGTCGGCGCGCCGACATTTTTGATTTTTCCCCTGATATTTCGTACTTTTTACCCCTCACGGGTCAACAACATAACCAAGGAAAGGAAGAGAAGAGTTGGCTTGAAAGACCAGCGCTACATTGAGGAATTAGGAATGGCGGCGGAGGCGTCGAAGGCCTGGCCTTCGGCGAGGACGTGGTCGGGGACGCGGCGGAGGTCGCGGACGAGGCGGAACCAGGAGAGGAGCTTCAGGCCATAGTAGGTGAGATCGATCTCCCACCAGTAGAAGCCCTGGCGGGCGGAGGCCATGAAATAGTGATGGTTGTTGTGCCAGCCTTCGCCGAGAGTCACCAGGGCGAGCAGCCAGTTGTTCTTGCTGGTGTCGGCGGTCGGGAAGCGGCGATTGCCGAAAATGTGCGAAAGCGAATTGATGGTGAATGTGCCGTGCCAGAGGAAGACGGTGCTCAGGAAAAAGCCCCAGATGAGCAACGGCCAGGAACCAATGAGCCACAGGGATACGGCCAGAACGGTTGGCGGGAGCATGTGGTACTTGTTCAGCCAGCGGAGTTCCGGGAATTTGGCGAAGTCGCCGATGTAGTCATAGCGCGTGTCGTTGTAGCGGTCGGAAAGAATCCAGCCGATGTGCGACCACCAGAAGCCGAAGAGCGTCGGCGAGTGCAGGTCCTCCTCCAGATCGGAATACCGGTGATGATGGCGATGATGCGCCGCCCACCAGAGAACGCCCTTTTGCGTGGACGACATGGCCATCCAGGCGATCACAAACTGAAACCAGCGGCTGGTCTTGAACGAGCGGTGCGAGAAATACCGGTGATAGCCGGCGGTGACGAAGAACATGCGCATTTCGTATAGCGCGAAAGCGGTGATGAGATAGGACCACTTGAACGGCAGAAAAAAGATGCCAAGCGCAGCCACGTGGATCAGCCCGAAAGGAACCAGGGAAATCAGGTGGAGACGCGCCCCATTGGGGAGAGGGATAGACAGGGGTCTTGCGAGAGAGGCCATGCAACTCAGCTCCTGCGCGGAAACGCCGCGCGATTGTGGTTGATGCGCGCAAGAGTCGAGCGAGCTCAGCGCCAAAAACTACACTTTCAGTTTACGGGGCGCTCTTGCATGGGTCAAGGAAGCGGCAAATCACTTGTGACGAGACGTCACACTGTACCTTCGTTCAGATTGATTGGTTACAGCGCAATCTAGGAACATTCTCGGGGGATGTGCTATCGTGCCTTTGGAACACTCGCGAAGGAGCGTAAATCCGCATGGCTGAACGTCCCGTACTGGTTGGCTTGATTCCGCAGGCTGTGGTGCTCGATCCCGGGGATCAGGTCAGCTGGCTTTCCGATGCGGGCAATCTGCGCGTGGAGTTCGACGCCAACCGCTGCCCTTTTACCTCGAACGTGTTTCAGGTGCCCGCGGGGATGCGGCTACTGAGCGGGCCGACGATCGCCGGAACGAAGCCGGGGAGCTTCAAATACCGGCTGTGGCTGAACGACCAGATGGTCGGGCGCGGCGAAGTGATCGTTCGCTAGGAAAGACAATCTTCCAGTTAGTGCCCCGATCCACCCGAAACTACTTCTGTTTGGCGATGATCAGGTCCTTGATCTTGTCGTAGGTGGCCTGGGGAATAATCTTCTTCTTCACTAGGTCAGTTTTCTTGGTATAGGGACGGCCGTCGATGATTTTCTTCGAATAGGCCGCGCCGATTCCCGGCAGAGCATCCAATTGTTCTTTTGTGGCGCTGTTGATGTCCAGCAGCTTCGCGGCCGCAGGCTTCGCCGACGGAGCGGTGGTGGTCGGTGTTTGAGGTTGCGATACTACGATCCCAACGCCCAGCATAAACACGAGCGCCAACATCACGATCCGGCTGATATTTTTCTTCATTTATCTCTCTCCTTTTAAGTTGAGTCCGCCGCGGGCTGGGAAAATCTAGTGTTTCTCCGCCGGGCGATACCCGGCCTTGATGGCATCCGCCTCCGTCATGTACTTGCCTTGTTTGGTCTTGCCATAATAACGGCTCCCCTGCTTGTGATAAATGCGAGATTCCGTATTGACCCACACCATGCTACTGGCGTTTGCTGGCGGCGCCTTCGAGGCAGCCTGAGAGGGCGTGGGCTTCGCCGCAGGAGCTGGGGGCTTTGCGGCGGGAGCCGGCCCGGGCGACGAAGCGGCAGCGGCGCTCGCAGCAGGTGCCGTGGTTGCCGAAGTCGCTTCCGTAGAAGCGCCGGGATTCTTTTTCTTGGATTTTGAGGCATTCGAATCGCTCTGGTCGGTCGCGGGAGTGGTTTGCGCAGCCTGAGCCCCCGACGCCGGGCGCAGAACGAGGTTCGCAAGCACGAGCAAAAAAGCAGCAAGAAGCGCTACAGGAAACCGCTTTTGAGTTCGGTTCATGTTCAGTGAATTCCCTTCACCGGCTGCGATTCAGGCTCTCTGGCTGGCACCAGGATGACGAGCGGTTTGGGCGGGTGACAGAGAAGCGCAAAAGATAGCAGCGCGGCCTTTCTGGCCGAAATTTGGGGAGATGATGTGCGAGGGACGAAGCGAAGTCAAGCAGGGATTCGAGCAGGCCCCGGAGCGCGCGGGCAGAATGCAAATTCTGCGGCCGATCGAAGAGGAGTGTCCCCTCTATGCCATTTCGGGGCAAGAGAGGGTCTTCACTCGGTCAAAATTACTTAAAGGGAGCGAATGTACCCGAATAAGGCAAGCGTTGCTCAGTCACTGGCGCTGGCGAGCTGGACCCGGCCGGACTCTACGGACTCCGCGAGTCCACGGCGGACGAAGCCTAGAGCCGATGCTGGGGCATCCCGCTCCGGCTCGAGCGAGAGAGCTGCGGCCTTCCGCGGAAATTCATTGCGGCGGTCGAGCTGCAGGCCGGCGTCTTTCAGGAATTCAGCCGAAAAACCCATGTCTTCGGCGCGATCCACGCCCCAGAACCACAGCTTCTCCTCGTTGCGCTGCAGGAAGTGCAGCGACTCCTCAAGTTTCTTCATCGCGCGGTCAAACGAGGAGGCCAAGAAGTATACGCCGAGGGACCAGGCGTGGCGGGGATACTGCACCCGCATCCGGATGCAATATTTGCCGTTTTGGTTCTTTTCAATGCTGCAGCGGTAGTCGTTGCGAGACTGAGAAGTACGTCCTGCCATGGAATTCAACCTTCTTGAGAGAGTGAGATGCAGCCCCAATTGGAGTGCCGACCAAACTGGGAGGGCTTGCAGAGCGAACTCTTCCGCCAAGGCCAGCTTATTCGGACAGGAATAGGCTACCGGGTGGAACCCGGGAGGGCAAGGGGGTGTGTCGTTAAAGTTTAACTTCTTTATTTACTGTGAAATAGGGAAGTTTTTGGAGCTTCCAAAGTCTCCGAACGCGGCCATTTTTTCGGGAAACATCTTCAGCTTGCCTTCCTGCTTTAAGCGATCATTCAGGGAGGTTTGGAAAGCACTGAACGCCAAATCGCGCTTCTGCTTGAGCAGAGTATCGGTGATTTCCTTCTTCTGCTTTTCGAAATCGGCGGGATTGGGCTCCTGGCGCTCGACAACCTGATAGACCGCCCAGCTGGAACCGAGTTTCAGAGGCGGCCCGAGCTGCCCAACCTTCAGAGAGAAGGCCGGTGCCAGCTGCTTTCCGCTACCGAGATTCGCTACCGATCCGTTCCGCGCGAAGGGGTCGCTGGTCTTGGGATCGAGCCCCAGCGCTTTGGCGGCAGCCGCAAACTTTTCACCCGCCTTCACCCGCGTCGCCAGCTCATTTGCCCTCGTCTGAGCAAGTTCGTTGGCCTTCTGCTGCTTCAAATCGGTGACGACCTTGTCCCGCACTTCCTCGAGGGTGCCCTGATGCGCCGGCAGAACCTGTCGCAGGGACAACACGACATAACCGCGGTCTGTCCGCAGCGGCAGGCTCAAGTCGCCCTGGCGGAGTTTGAAAATCTCGTCCTTGACGTCCTGGCCGTTGCCCAATTCCAAAACCGGCTCGCCTGGCCCAACGGGATGGGTTTCGGCGATGGTCAGGTGATATTTCTGCGTCAGTTGATCGAGGGTGGTTTTATTGGACTGGCGAATATCGGCGGAAATCTGATCCGCGGTCTTTGAAGCCTGCTGGTCAACTTTGTTCAGCAGGAAATTGGGCCGAAGCGTGTCCTTCACTTCGTCGAAAGTCTTGGTGTGGGCGGTTTCCTTGTCCAGGACCTTGATGATGTGAAAACCATACTGGGTTTTGATCAGGTCCGAGATCTCGCCCTTATTCAGGCTGAAGGCGGCCTTTTCAAACTCCGGTACCGTCTGGCCCTGCACCAGCCAGCCCAGGTCGCCTCCCTTGGCTTTTGAGCCGGGATCCTCAGAATACTTCTTCGCGAGATCCTCGAAGTTTGCGCCCTTCTTCTTCGCTTGCGCCAGGATATCTTCGGCCTTTTTCTTGATTTCGGCGACTTCCGCGTCGGTCTTGCCGCCCACGGTCATCAAGAGAATATGTTGCGCGTGGACGCGGTTCGGCACCTGAAACTGCTGGATATTCTGCTGGTAGACCACTTTGAGCTCGTCGTCGGTGACGCCAGTGTTCTGGCGGAGCTGCGTCAAGTCGAGCAGGGCGTAGCGGGCCACGCGCTTCTCCGGAGTCTGGAACTTGGCCTTGTTCTGCTCGTAGTAGGCCTTGATGTCGCCGTCGGCGGGGTTGATTTTGGCTTCGAGGTCCTCGGGCTTGATGAGCACGTAATCCAGCTTCACTTTTTCGTTCTGGTACTTGAACCCATCCTGAATCTCGGCCGGGCTGGCGCTGATGCCGTCGGTAATCAGCTTACGAAACTTCTCCTCCACCAGGCCTTGCTTGACGAGATCCTCGAAGACCGGCACGGTCAACTGAAACCTGGTCTGAACTTCGCGGGCGTAGGCATCCATGCCCACAAACGTGTCGCCATTGAAGGCCGTCGGGACGTATTGCTTGATTCGGTCGGCGCGTTCCTGGTCGCTGACGGCAATGCCGATGCGCTTGGCTTCATACTCAATTTCTTTTTGAAAGACGAGCTGGTTCAGGATGTTCCGGGCGTAGAGGCCTTCGAGCGGCTGCGGGATAGGGTTCCGGCGGCGAATCTCGTCGAGTTGCTGACGCACCTCTCCCATAGTGACGTTCTGGTCGCCCACTTTGGCCAGGACGTCGGTTGCGCCTTCGGTGGTATTGGTGCCCTGCGGCACAAGGTAGAGCAGCATGCTGAGAGCGATAATCGCGATGACGACGCCGAAAAGGACTCGGACGCCGGTTTTCTGGTTGTCAAATACGCCAGCCATTCCAGATGTCTCCTGAGGTGGTGAACAAACTTAGAATTATAGAGGATTGCGGTCGAAACCCCCAAATGAAGTTAAGGCGGTTCCGAGACGCAGTAGCAAACGCCGCACCCGAGACAGTAACAATTGGCGAATGTCCTGGACTACTCCCCGATTTATCAATTCGTTCATCCTTGGATGTTCCGCCGAACATCCTTAAGCAACACAAAGAGGTGCATAGGGTCTGTTGGGGATGGAATGAAGTCGAAATGCTCGTAAAAGCGCCTGGCTTCGTCGTCATTTGCTTGCACGGCGAATGCGCGTATGCCAGCTATATCCGACGCCAGCAGGGTGCGTTGCATCGCGTCTCGCAACAGCGCCTCGCCAACGCCTTGGCCCTGCCAGTACGGATCGACTGCAGGCCGGGCAAGCAACATGATGGGTAGGGGATGCTTCGCCAAACCCCTTCTTCAGGCGCTCCGGAGCATCTTCCAGCGTCACCTGGCCAACGGCCAGGGTGTGATAGCCAACAATGACTTCTCCCACGAGGCCGACATAGGTTTGAGCTGCACCCGCCTGTTGGTTCTGCCACGCATACCGCAAGAGATATCGCTTTAGCCCTTCGCGGCCACAATCAAAGCCTTCGACCGTATGGTCACGTCGCAGTTTTTCGACGTGCTTGAGATCGGTCACGCCCGAGTGCCTGCATCAAAAAATCCGGGGCTCCTTGAAAAGACGTTCCAAGCGGGGCAGAGGACGCGGAGGAGCATCAAGCGCCGCCAAGAATGCCTTCCACTGAGTGGCATTCAGACCAAAGTTACGCCGATCCGCCAGCGCTTCATCGGCACGGGCGAGTGCACTCTCCAGAACAAACTCGCTTACGGAACGATTGGAGGCCGCCGCCGCTCTTAACGCTGTTTTGGCCTTGCGAGTCAGCCGGAGGTCAAGCTTTTCACTACGGAGAGAACTGGATGGCATGATCACTCCTCCCTCCTCAAAACTACCGGTCTGCCCGACAATGTCAAGACATCTCTCCAAGGATGAGGCACCTTCCGATTCCCTGCCCTTAGCTCTGGCCTTTGAGGCCTAAGGGTTTTCGTAACCTGACGCGACCTTGCCATCGCCACGAAAACCCTCACGCCTGGAGGGGTGAGCTACAGGAAGGACGGGCTGGCAAGGATAATCGTCGATGACGAGGATACAAGTGAACTGACAGGATTGCACAAACGCAAGGCGCTATGACTTTCTGTAACTGAAGAGTTTATGGCATTCTTTGCGGAGAAAACTGCCGACCACGGGGATGTGGTGATTGCCCTTCTCGAAGACGAACCGGCAGGAGATCAGGCATGCGCGCCATTTATAAACTTCGTTTCCATGCTTGCGGCCGTACGCGTCAATGTCCTCCTGAGAAACACCGTAAACGACCGCGCCAATTTTGGACCACACGCAGGCGCCGGCGCACATGGCGCAGGGTTCGTGCGTGGAGTAAAGGACAAAGTCGGGCAGGTAGCGGCCATAGCCGCTGGATACGTATTTCAGCATTTCCAACTCGACGTGCTTGATGCTGGATCCCGAAGTTTTCACCCGATTCCCGGCGCTGGCAATGATCGTCTCGCTTTTGCCTGTCACGCGCGTGATGACCGCGCCAATGGGATAGTCGCCGCGGTCACCGGCTCGTTTGGCCTCGGCGATCGCGAGTTCCATGAATTTCTTTTTCGCTTTGTAGGAAGCGGGGATCATGTAGTTTAGATTATATGCGTTTGTCGCGCGCGTATATCAGGATAGCTGTGGCGTGGGCATCGACTCTCGGGCAGCGACGTGAGCAGGCGAGGGAGCCGAGTTTGCGCCGGGTGGTTCAAATCAAAGCGTTTTTTCAAGCTGCGCTCCTCTGCCTCCTGCTCCCATATTGCTTGCTGCTGCACGCGCAACAAACCGCAACCGCGCAGAAAAATCCCACGTTTTACCGGGACGTCCTGCCGCTGCTCGAGGCACATTGCCAGGTGTGTCATCGCTCGGACGGGATTGCTCCGATGGCGTTTGAAAATTACGAAGGAACCCGCGGCTACGCGGGGGCCATTCAGGCCGCTGTGCAAAAACACTCCATGCCTCCGTGGTTCGCTGAGAAAGGAATCGGCAAGTTTTCGAATGATCCTTCTCTGACGGACGAGCAGATCGCTCTGCTCGCCGCTTGGGCCACCGCCAAAACTCCCGCAGGTAATCTGGCCGATGCGCCGCCACCCAAAAAGTGGGCGGACCGGTGGACGATTCCCACGCCGGACCTGGAAATAAAAATGGTGGAGCCCGTGAACATTCCGGCGGATGGCGACGTGGGCTACACCTACGAAATTCTGCCCACGCATTTCAAGGAAGGGCGCTGGGTGCAGGCTTCCGAAATTCTGCCGGGCCTCCCGGAACATGTACACCACGCGGTCGTGTACGTCCGGCCGCCCGATTCGCCGTGGCTGCGGCACGCGCCGATGGGAAAACCATTCACCGCCGAATCGCTCGATTCCCCTGAAGATAAGAAGGACGCGATGTGGACCGACAGCGACATCCTGTTGGTCTACGCGCCGGGCAGCACGCCGGATAATTGGCCGCGCGGCATGGCGAAATTTATTCCCGCGGGCTCCGACCTTGTTTTTCAAATGCACTACACGACCAACGGGAAACCGGGACAAGATTTAACGCGCATCGGCCTCATCTTCGCGCAAGAGCCGCCGGAAAAGCGCGTGCTCACGCTGCAATTGACCAACGACCACTTCGTGATTCCGCCCGGCGCGCCCGATTATCGCGTGGAGGCGCGCGGCACGCTGCCGAACGATGCGCTGCTGCTCAGCTTCTTCCCGCACATGCACCTGCGCGGAAAGCGCTTCGAATACAACATCATCAATAAAGACAAATCGGTTCAGCCACTCCTCCGGGTCCATTACCACTTTCACTGGCAGATGAGCTATCGCCTCGCTGAGCCGCTGCCGCTCAAAGCCGGCACGGAACTCCAGGGGGTCGCGTGGTTCGACAATTCCAAAGGCAATCCGCACAATCCGGACCCGGGCGCGGCGGTGCGCTGGGGCGAGCAGACTTACGACGAAATGATGGTCGGGTTCTTCGATGTGGCGGTGGATTCCCGCCTCGACAAGCCCCGCTTTTTCCAGCGCGGAGGTCCTTCAACCCCCGGAAAGTAACGCGGAAAGCACACATTCCGGAAAAGCGTCGCAAGCGCTATTTGTAGATTGACTACGCGGATGCGCGGGAATTCCGTGTGCAGCCAAACGGTATGCTACATTTCGAAATTGGAGCAATCAAGGCACTTACTCAAGTGACTACACAAACGCCCATCGAACCACGCCGCCCGATTTCGGCGCCCCAGCAGGGGCCGAAGATCCACCGCGTGGAAGTGTATTGGCACGCGGTAACCTACAAAACCGTGGTGATCTACAGCTCTCTCGTTCTCGTGATCGTGATTGCCGGTATTTTTGCTGTTAAACCGGAATGGACCAATGCCATCACTAAAAAAGTGTCCAACGCCCTGGGTAACCCGGAAACCGGAAATGCGACGGTCACGCTGACGCAGGCCAAGTTCGTGAACCTGGATGGCCGCGTTCAAGTGAAAAAAGTGAATTCGGTGACGTGGGTGGAAGCGGATTATCACACGCCGCTCGACAAGGGCGACCTGATTCAGACGGCGAGCGACGGAGCGGCGCGAATCACCTTCGCCGACGGCACGGAGTACACCATCAAATCGGAAACGCTGGTGACCGTGGAGGAAAACAACGTCGCCCGCGACCACTCGAACACCGCGGTCCGCATCAACGTAGGTTCCGTGGACCTGGCCACCTCGAGATTTTCTTCTCCCGATTCCAGTGCCGCCGTCAGCGTCGAGGACGCCACCGCCTACCTGAAGCAGAACAGCCGCGCGACGGTGAAGAACGACACGAAGCAGAACGAACATGAAATCGTGGTGGCAAGCGGCTCCGCGGAAGTGCAGCGCGGGCAGGAAAAGATCGAGTTGACGCAATTTGAAAAGGTCAGCTTCCCCTCCGGCGGCCCGACGCAGAAATCAAACATTCTTGCGCCTCCCGGTCTGATTGCTCCGCTAAACCAGTCGCCGGTCATTTCGGAAACTCCCAGGACGGCTTCCATCCATTTCGAATGGAAGGCCGTGGACGGCGCGATCAGCTACACGCTGCGCATCAGCCCGACGACCATGTTCACCCGGCTGGTGAAAGAAGTGAAAGTTTCCGGTACGAGCACGGAAGTTACGGGACTCGATGCCGGCGATTATTTCTGGAATGTCAGCGCTACGGACGCCAAAAAAGAAACCAGCGAATTCAGCGAAACGTTCAAGTTCAGCCTGTTCGCCCAGGGCAAGACCCAGGAAATGATGCTGGAGATCGAAGTGCCCAGAATCCAGGGCCACTCCGCGGAGCTAATTGGGAAGACCGAACCCGGCGCCGCGCTGATCATCAACGGCCAGGCCGTGGCAAACATTTCGCCGGACGGAAGTTTCCGGCATTTTACCGAACCGCTCGAGCCCGGCCAGCATAACATCGTGGTGATCGGATCGAACCGGCGCGGCGGCACGGCGAAGCAGCAGATTTCGATCGTAATACCAAAGTAGGCACGGGGAGACCGGATCGCGGTTTTGCGTGGGCCGCGAAATCCGGCGACAATGGATGGTTGCACCGTGGGGAGTCCGTACACGGAGATCCTATCGGGCAGGATCCTCTCCGCAGGGGGAAAGCAGTAATGAATAAGAATGGTTACAATCTTAGGTCGGTGTTCAGTCTTTTTTCTTCCGACCTGGCAATTGATCTGGGGACCGCAAACACGCTGGTGTTCGCGCACGGCAAAGGCATCGTTGTCAACGAGCCATCCATCGTGGCCATCAACAAGTCCAGCGGCGAAGTCGTCGCCGTCGGCCGCGAAGCGAAGGACATGCTGGGCCGCACGCCAGGCAACGTCGTCGCCATCAAGCCGATGAAAGACGGCGTCATCGCCGATTTCAAAGTCACCGAAAAAATGCTCACGTATTTCATCCAGAAGGCGCACAACCGCCGCGTGTTGGTGCACCCGCGCATCGTCATCGGCGTGCCCAGCGAAATCACGCCGGTGGAAAAACGCGCCGTGCAGGACTCCGCATATCGCGCGCGGGCCAGCGAAGTCTATCTGGTCGAGCAGGCCATGGCGGCAGCGATCGGCGCAGGACTGCCAATTGAAGAGCCTTCTGGCAACATGGTCGTCGATATCGGCGGCGGCACCACGGATATCGCCGTGATTTCCATGAGCGGCATCGTCTATTCGCGTTCGGTTCGGGTTGCCGGCAACGAAATGGATGAAGCGGTGATGCAGTATTTGAAGCGCAAGTACAACCTGCTGGTCGGCGAGCGCACCGCGGAACAGATCAAGATGGAGATCGGCTCGGCGTACCCGCTCGAAAAGCCGCTGACGATGGAAGTGAAAGGCCGCAACCTGATCGAAGGCGTGCCGCGCACCGTAACGATTGACGACAGCGAAATCCGCGAAGCCCTCAGCGAATGCGTGGCCACCATATTGAACGCCGTACGCGTCGCGCTGGAGCGCACGCCCCCCGAACTTTCGGCCGACATCAGCGACCGCGGCATCGTGCTGACCGGCGGCGGCGCGCTTCTCAAGAATCTGGACAAGCGTATCCGAGAAGAGACCGGCCTGCCGGTTTCAATCGCCGATGATCCGTTGGCTTCGGTGGTGCTGGGCACCGGAAAGATGCTGAGCGATTTCAAACTGCTGCGCCAGGTTTGCATCGACTGACAGAGTTTTAAGTTTTCAGTTGTTAGCTTTCCGTCGGAAGTTTCGTCATCGGAGTTTCGCGCTTCTCCCAGCCGCGGAGGCCGATGTTGGATGAGAGTTTGAGTTTTACTTGAAACTAAGAATTATTTACTAAGAACCTTTTGCCATGATTGGGATTCCTTCCAGACACAAATCCTTCGCCCTTCTTGCTGGGGTGTTGCTGGCGCAAGTGCTGATGCTGGCGGTGCAGGTGAAGCGCGATTCCCGCGGCCGCTTGATCCGCGTTTGGAGCATGACCGCGGTGACGCCTTTCGAAAAAGGCGGGGCGTGGGGATTCGGCAAGGTTCGCGGCGTCTGGGACCACTATTTCGCACTGCAAGGCACCACACGTCAGAACGAGGAACTCCGAGCGGAAAATGACGAGCTGAAGCTGACCATTTCCCAATTGCGGAGCAAGGCCTCCGAGTCCGACCGGCTGGCCCTGCTGTTGAATTTCCGGCAATCTCACGAAAAGGTGCCCATGGTCATGGCGCGAGTGATTGGCGCCAGCGCAGGCACGGCCAGCCACACCGTCGAAATCGACCGGGGCGAGCGCGACGGTATTCGCCGCAATATGGGCGTCATCACGCCCGATGGCGCGGTCGGCAAAATCATCGAGAGCTATCGCGACACCGCACAGGTTCTGCTTCTCAGTGATAAAGAGGGCGGCGCCGGGGCGATGCTGGTCAGTTCGCGCATTCAGAGCCCCGTAAAGGGCACCGGTGAACCGATGCTTTCCATGAGCTATGTCGCGGCCGAGGAAACTGTTAACGCCGGCGAGAAAATCGTCACCAGCGGTATGGACAAAATTTTTCCACGCGACGTTCCCATCGGGACGGTGCTGGACGTGAAGCAGGGGAATCCCTTCAAGCAGATTCGTGTGAAGCCCGCCGCAAGGCTCGACCGCCTGGAAGAAGTGATTGTGCTGTTGACGCAAGAGACAGTGAACTTCAAGAGCGACGCCGAAGGGCAAAGCGCGCAGCCCGCGGCTGGAAATCATGCTCCGTCCACAGTTGCGGCTCCGGTGGCAGTGAAACCATGAACGACACCTTCGAACTCCGCGACAGTGCATCGCACATCGAAGTCCACAAATTTTTTCCCGGCGCGGTGGTCGGCATTGCCGTTCTTTCGTTGGTGCTGCAACGCATTCTTCCGGTTTATCTTCCCAGGCTGGAGATCCTGGATCTTCCGCTGCTTGCCACCATTTATTTCGGACTCAGCCGGCGCAATCCGTCAACAGGCTTGCTGCTGGGCACAATGATGGGGCTCATGCAAGACAGCCTGAGCGGCCCGATGGTTCCGCTTGGCGAATATGGAATCGCCAAGACGGTGATCGGCTATCTGGCCTCATCGATTGGCTCGCGGCTTGACACCGAGCATCCACTCGCGCGGTTTGCCCTGGTGGCTGCCTTCTATGTGGTGCACCAGTCCATCCTGACGGTGGTCCGGCGTCTGCTGCTGAATGAACCCGAAGCGTGGTTCAACATGCATCTCGCCATCGCCGCGCTGGTCAACGCTGTCCTCGGCGTAGTGCTCTTCGTCGGCCTCGATAGACTCCGCCGTAGCTCCTAGGAATCGCTTCAGTCTCCCTTGGGTCCGAGTGACCGGGCACAATTCGGGATGTGCTGGCGTCCAACCATCAGTTGCAGTTTTGAGATCTCAATATGCGCTCTCGAGTGGCCCGTCCTCCTGCCCAACGCCTCGTCCGAATCGCGCTCCTTGCGCCGTTTCTCCTATTGATTGGAACGATGATCGGGTTGCGGGTTCAGTCGATGCTCTTTGAAAGTAAGGTGCACTCTGTATTGTCACGACTGGAGCAATTTCAGCTTGAAAAAACCCCTGAAGAGGCTGTGCTTCGGTCCCTCCCGGAACTAAAGTCCGGAATACTATGGAGTTTTATGGTCAACGGCCGAAGTGATGATAGATGTCCGGGTGACGCATGTTATGTTCTGCGCGTACAGAATGTTCCGAACGGAATACTTTTCAGGTTGCGCGAAAAATTGAGCTACCAGCATGACTGGATATTCAAGGCTGCGTATTTAATGGGTCACCGTTTCTGGACATTCGCTGCCTACGTCGAAATCCGCGGGAAGAAAGTGTCTAGGTACGAATACGCCCTGAGTGTCGAGGACGCGAAAAGCCCCGCAAATGGGCTCGTTGGCGTTCAAGTTTTGGGAGCCAACCGTGCGAGTTTCCCAGCGGGTATGGTTTTATCAAAGGCTACGACGAGATCAGAGGTTTTAAGATGACAAGACCTAGCAACAAGCAAACGACGGTTATGCGAGTTGCGTTCACACCTGAAGCTGAACCTGGAGATGTAAGGAATGCGTTTGATGTTCATCTAGATTGTGTCTGGAATTTTGAGGGGTGCTCGGCAACCCGCCAACTCCTGCCCTCCGTTTGGGAACGGGCGACGAACGGAGCAAAGCAAAACTGAGCCGGAATTTAGGGTCAATGGGCGAGCAGAAACTGCTTGAAGTCGTCGTAGTTGCTGCTGATGGGCAGCGAGAGTTTCGGGCGCTGCAGGTATTCCGCGAGGCGCGATGGCAGCGGCGGGGCCACGCCAATTCCCTTCTGCACGATTTCCGCGAATTTCGCGGGATGCGCCGTTGCCAGCACCAGGCCCTGTGACGGCTCTGGATGCTCCTTGCGATAGGCCTCCCAGGCGAGCAGGCCGACCGCGGTATGTGGATCGGCAATATACCGGTAACGGTCCCAGACCGCGCTCATCTGGCTCAAGGTTTCTTCGTTCGTGGCGTGGTGTCCCCAAATTTCCTTGCGCACGTTTTCGAGGCGATTCCGGCATAAATCCAGCAACCGCGGGAAATTATTCGGATTGCCCACGTCCATCGCGTTCGAATAGGTGGCGACGGCCGGCCGCGGATTATACTCCCCGCTCCGCAGGTATTCCGGCACCGCGTCGTTGGCATTCGTGGCGGCGATGAACCTCGCCACCGGCAAGCCGATGCGCTTGGCGAAGAGGCCCGCCGTCAGATTCCCAAAATTCCCGCTGGGGACGGACACAATCAGCGGCACGGAAGCCACTGGCAACTGCCGGTACGCGGCCACGTGATAAAACATCTGCGGCAGCAGGCGGCCGACATTAATGGAGTTCGCCGAAGTCAGGAACGCGCGCTGGTTGAGCGGCTCATCTGCAAATGCCTGCTTCACCAGCCGCTGGCAATCGTCAAACGTGCCGGAAACCTCGAGCGCGGTGATGTTTTCTCCCAGCGTTGTGAACTGCTTCTCCTGCGCCTCGCTGATGCGCTTCGAGGGGTACAGGATCACCACGCGAATTCCCGGCACGCGCAAAAATCCATGCGCTACCGCGCTTCCCGTATCTCCCGAGGTCGCCACCAGCACGGTCAGGGTCCGCGACTCGCCGCGCACAAAATATCCCATCAGCCGCGCCAGGAACCGCGCGCCAAAATCCTTGAACGCCAGTGTGGGCCCGTGAAACAACTCCAGAACGTGCAGAGCCGGTGAAAGTGAAACCAGCTTTACCGGAAAATTAATGGCCTCCGCCACGATCTGCCACAACATCTCTTCCGGCACGTCCGGCGTCGCGAACGGCCGCACCACGCGGAAGCAGACCTCCGTGAACGGCAACCGGCGGAACTCTTCCAGTTCCTCCGGCGTGTGGCGCGCGATCTCGACGGGCATATACAGCCCGCCATCCGGAGCGAGTCCCCGCAGCACCGCTCCACGCAGAGACGTCAGCGGCGCCTTTCTGCTTGTGCTTCGATATCTCATGCGCCGGGTTCCGTCTTGGCGGGTTTGCCTGTGCGCTCAAGCTGCCGCCGGACCATTTCGAGAAAGCCCGCCCCGGCCAGCTTGCCACTCGTTTCCTCGCGCGAAGAAGGTTCTCGCAATGCCGACACTGGGATCGAGCAATGCGCCAACGCCTCGTAGCTCTGCCGCCGGGCGGCAATCAGCATCGGGTAGCAGCGCGCGACCGTATCCTGCGGGGCTTCTCCAGCGCGGGCGTGAAACGCGCCGCGCCACAGCACCGGCTTCGGGTCTTCCAGGTAACGCTGGATCAGGAGTTGCTGTTCGTCGCGGGAAGCCGCCAAGTAGACCACCAGCATTTGCTTGCGCAGGCGATGAAGCAGGTGATTTCCCACATAAATCACGCTGCCGGTGGTATCGAGAACCAGGTCGCTGTCGGGATTTTTTTTCAGCCCGGTCAAAACTTCGTCGAGCACCGCTATTTCCTCGGAAAGATAAGCCGCCTCGCGGTCGGCGTAGGTCGGGAGGTGCGGCCAGCCCATCCACGCGGCCACGCCGTTGATGCCGCTGTAGCCGCCGGTTTCGAGCGAATGCTTTAGCCGGTTTTCGATTTCGGTGTCGCAGGAAATCGCGGGATAGCCGGCCGCCGCAATGCGGAGAGTCCAATACGACTTTCCGGCGCCAGACATTCCGATGAGCGCGAGTCGCAACGGCTTATTCGAGTGAGGCCACATAGAGAATCAGAAAGTGTAAAGGACTCCGCGACATCAAAGAAAATGAAAAGCGCCGCTTCCGTCCGATGAGTTTAACTTATATGAAAGAGGGTCACTTTGCGAAATCAGGCGCTGGCATTCGTTGCCCCAGACCGCCCTGTGTACCGTTGATTCTCCCGCTACCTGTACCTCAGGACGAGTTGCGTGCCCTACCTGCGGGTGCTACTTTGGGAAAGGCTTCTGAAATGAGACGGTTTCGGAGGCCGGGCGACGATTTCGGGAGCTTCCGCAGGTGGACCGGGGCCCTTTTTGAGCCTCGGCGACCGGAGAGTTCGCACTTCAACGCTTCAGTGAAAAGAATTTGCGCGAGCGGGCGCCGCTCAGCCCTGAGGAATATATTGGCTCGCGCGCAGGTCTCGCGTGTCGTACTGGTTTCGCAACGATAATCGACTGCCGCAAGAACGGCTGGCCGCCTCCTCCTACGTGATCGTGGGCATGATCACGCTTCTGCTGCTGGGTTTCTGGAAACTCCAGGTCATCGATTCGGACAAGTATGGCGTGATGGCGGAGCGCAATCGCGTGCGTTCCATTCCGATCATCGCGCCGCGCGGACGCATGCTCGATCGCGACGGCCGCGTATTGGTTGACAACTATCCTTCCTTCAGCGTCCTGCTTCTCCGCGACGACATGGCCGCGGTGGAAAAAAATCTCCCCGCAATTGCCGACGGACTGGGACTTTCCCTGGAGGATCTTAAGGACCAACTCAGCAACACTGGCGCTCTTCCCAAATTCCAGCCCATCGTCATCAAGCCCGAAGCCACGCAAGGCGATGTGGCGTTCATCGAATCGCATCGCGCCGATATTCCACTTCTCGAAATGCTCATGGTCCATCGCCGGCGCTATCTTCCCGGCGGTTTCATGTCCCACGCCAGCGGGTATGTCGGCGAAGTCAGCGAGCAACAGATCGAAGCCAGCAACGGGAAATATCGTCCTGGCGACGTCGCGGGAAAGTCCGGCCTGGAGCGGCAGTACAACGATATGCTGGTCGGCACGGACGGCATGCGCCGCGTGATCGTCAACAGCATCGGCAAGGAAATGGGCCGACTTTCTCAGCAGGAAGCCATTCCCGGCAAACAGATTCAGCTGACCATTGACTACGATTTGCAGCAAATTGCGGAAGAGGCCCTGGCGGGAAAGAAAGGCGCGGTTGTGGCGCTGGACCCCAGCACCGGGGAGATCCTTGCCTTCGTCAGCCGCCCGGCGCCGGATCCCAACGATTTCGCAATTCGCGTTTCGAAGGAAGAATGGCAACGGCTGAACACGGATCCTGACCGCCCGCTGCTGAATCGCGTGACGCAGGCACAGCTCGCGCCAGGCTCGGTGTTCAAGATCGTGATGGCCACGGCGATGCTCGAAGAAAAAGTGCCACCGGAAAGCTTTACAACATTCTGCCCCGGGTACGCGACGTTCTACGGCCGCCAGTTCAAGTGCTGGGTCTACGGCAAAGCCGGGCACGGCATGATGGACGTCCACAACGCCATCGTGCATTCCTGCGATGTTTTCTTCTACAACATCGGCATGAGAATGGGCATCGACCGCATTTCCAAGTACGCGAAGTTGCTCGGCCTGGGCTCCAAAACTGGAATTGATCTGCCGTCCGAAGAATCCGGGCTGGTGCCGTCGGAGGAATGGGTGCAGCGGGTGTTTCACCGCAAATGGTATCCGGGCGAAACGATTTCTGTCTCCATTGGGCAGGGCGCTGTGACCGTGACTCCCATGCAGATCGCCTCCATGATCGGCGGCCTCGCTTCCGGCGGCGACTTCAAGCAACCTCATTTGCTGAAAGATGCCCAGAACATCGGCGATCGCCGGGTGAGCATTTCCGATTCGACCGTCGAAAAGGTAACGATGGGCATGTACGGCGTGGTGAACGAAGGTGGAGGCACTGGCGCAGCGATTAAACTTCAAGGCATCGAATTCTGCGGGAAGTCCGGTACCGCGCAAGTCATCGGCGCGGACGCGAAGAGCCGCTTCGGCAAGGGCGACAAAAAATTCAACAACAACGCGTGGTTTGTTGGCTACGCTCCCCGCCGCGATCCCGAAATCGTAGTTACGGTGCTGGTCGAAGAGGGCGGCCACGGGGCTTCCGCTTCCGGCCCTATCGCACGCGATATCATCAAGGCTTATTACGACAAGAAAGCGAAGAAGGGCCAGGGCCAAACCACGGTGGAATATAAGCGGTACGATCTTGACGCGGATTCCAAGGTGCAGGTCGCGGAGCAGTCCAAGCCCATGGGCAAACCGGAGCAGGCCGCCGCCGCGGTTGAGCCTGCATCCACAAAAAAGCCGAGGCCTGAATAGAGTCAGAGACTTTCGAGAGTGTTGCAGATGGACACACGATGAACGAAACAACCGGAACACGCGATTACGACTGGTGGCTGCTGGCGATCGTCGCCGCGATCTGCGCCCTCGGCGTAGTGGAAATCTATTCCGCAACGCACGGCAGCGCGCTCGTTGGCATGCACACCAAGCAAATCCGCTGGCTGGTGATCGGGTTCGTCCTGATGTTCGTTTTGTCGCGAATCGACTATCACCTGATCATGGACCAGGCTCCCGTGCTGTATATTGTTGGTATATCGGCACTTGTGGCCGTTCTACTGGTGGGCCATACCCGGTTTGGCGCCAAACGCTGGATTCCCGTCCTCGGTGAATTTCTTCAGGTGTCAGAATTGGTCAAATTGATTATAATCATCGTATTGGCGCGCTTCTTCGCAGAGGTGCGTACCGATGAGCTTTCCCTGCAGGATTTGATTAAGGCAGGGCTCCTGGTAGGAATACCGCTGGTCTTAATTCTGAAGCAGCCTGATCTCGGCACCGCTCTTGTTTTGATGCCGATGTTGATCGTTGGCGCATTTCTCGCCGGGCTGCAGTGGAAACACGCCGCGGTGATTATCCTAATCGGCGTCTTGATGCTTCCCGTGGGGTGGCATTTCTTGAAGCCGTACCAGAAGGAAAGGGTTACTTCGTTCTTGCATCCCGAAGAAGACGCGAAAGGTTCCGGCTATCAGGTCTTGCAGTCGAAGATCGCCGTGGGCTCGGGCGGCTTCTGGGGTAAGGGCTTCGGCAACGGCAGCCAGAATCAGCTAGGTTATATTCCGGTCCGCTATTCCGACTTCATCATGGCGGCCCTGGCGGAAGAACAAGGATTCAAGGGCGTGCTTGTTGCCTTAGGGCTGTATATGGCGCTATTGTTACGACTGGTCCAGAACGCACAGCGCGCCAAAGATCGCGCGGGAATGTTTCTGGTCATGGGCGTTACAGCGGCGCTTGGTTTTCACGTTTTGGTAAATGTGGCCATGGTCATTGGGGCCATGCCGGTCACCGGCATTCCGTTACCCCTGATGTCCTATGGAGGATCCGCAACGCTGTTTGTTTTTCTGGCGATAGGCCTGGTAATGAATGTCCGGCTGCGCCGATTCGTTAACTAGCTTTTCGCCAGTTCCGAGCGCGACTACCTTCAGGAAGTTTGCGCCGGACCCGCGGTCCGATCGAGTTTCGGCCCGCTTGCAGTTCAAGAAGGAATTTACGAGTGAGGATAGCATCGTCCGCCGTCACCCCGGGAGCTTCCCGGCAACGGCCCAGCCTCGATAGCATGAGGTTTTCGCAAAACGAAAGCCGCAACCCGGCTTCCCCCTC
>Ga0210407_10000743_pt1 | contig 34209 bp, 36 predicted proteins | sample IncBWC27MmetaG_FD_150860 | JGI IMG/M metagenome (GOLD analysis project Ga0210407, IMG submission 150860) | Forest soil microbial communities from Barre Woods Harvard Forest LTER site, Petersham, Massachusetts, United States - Inc-BW-C-27-M | ecosystem: Environmental > Terrestrial > Soil >...
AGGGCAAGGAGCGAGTATAGGCCAGAGACGAGATCAAGTGTCCCGGAGCCGGCCAGAGAACAAGCAAGTGCAACGGTCGAGACCGTGAAGGAGAGACCGAGCGCCTTAACCAGCTCTTCCCGGTCGAAGCTCAGCGCCTGAAGGTATGGCAGGGCCGGTATTACAAACACGCCCGTAGCAGCGGTCATGAGGCCCGTTGCACCTCCGACAAAAGGTCCGAGCCACCACTCGGCCCGAGCCGGTGCATGCGGCACACGTACGTTCATCATACCAATGGCCGCGTACGCGAAGAGTGCGACGCCCAAGGCGACCGATGCGCATCCCGCGTTCGAACCAGTTATCAGACCTGCGCCGGCCCATGAACCAAGACATACCCCCGACTGCATCAGCCAAAGTCGTCGGACGAGTCTCCCAAGGCCGGGCCCCCTGACCATTTGCCAGACATTCGTTATGAACGCGGGCACTAGCAAGAGAGCTGCGGCCTGGGCAGGAGGCATCGCCAGACTGAGCAGACCCATCCCGACTGTGGGTAGACCGAGGCCAGTGACCCCCTTGACTAATCCCGCGAGCAAAAATGCGCCAGCAACAACGAGAGGTTGGATGATTGGGTTAGACATGCCAATACAGCTGGCTCCCGGCTCCAACCTGCGCAATGAGCCATTCCGTAACCCTGCCTTCGCCTGCAACATAGGCAGAATGGTCGTCCGAAGGGGGTTTGTGCCGTGCATTTCGATCTGACCGACTTGCGCCTGTTCGCCGCCGTGGTTGAGGAGGGCAGCATTACCGCTGGCGCCTCGCGCGCAGGCATTTCTCTCCCCTCGGCAAGCGCACGCGTGAAGGAGATGGAGGAGGCCCTTGGAACAGCTCTGCTGGAGCGACACCGGCGAGGCGTGCGACCGACGCCCGCCGGGGTTGCGCTCTGTCACCACTCCCAACTCATTTTGGCGCAAATGGAGCGACTACGCGGCGATCTGCGCGAGCATGCGCGCGGAGGGGTGCGGGGACACATCAGATTGATGTCAAATACGACTGCGCTGGAAGAGCACCTTCCGGAGGTTCTTGCCGGCTGGCTTGCGACAAATCCCGGCATCGATATCGCGTTGGAGGAGCGACTCAGTCACGAGATAGCCCCGGCTGTGGCCCAGGCCCACGCTGATATTGGAATGCTGACTGACTTGGCTGGCGCCGAAGGGCTGGAGACTTACCCGTTTCGCATCGATAGGCTCGTGGTCGTGGTGCCGCGCGGCCATGCATTGGCGGTGCGGCGCAGCATAGCATTTGTTGATGTGCTCGATGAGGAGTTTGTCGGCCTGGCGGCTGGGAGTGCGCTTGCCGAGCATCTCGCCTGGCAGTCGGCGCGTCTTGGCCGATCCCTCAAGCCGCGGATTCGGCTTCGCGGACTCGATGCTGTTTGTCGCATGGTGGAGTGTGGTGTGGGGATTGCTGTTGTGCCGGAAACGGCCGCTCGGCGCTGTCGGCGAACCATGGCGCTCGCCACGCTGCGGCTCATAGATATATGGGCTACGCGGCAGCTAATTGTTTGTGTCCGCCGTCTGGACGCCCTGCCAGCACATGCACGCCGATTGGTTGAGCACCTGGCAGGAACAGCCCGAACCGACGCCTAGACTGGCCAAAGCGCGCCGGGCGCAATATGGAGGTCTGAACGCGAACCACCTCGTTCTCAGAACCAAACAACTCCAGAACCCGCTCTACTATCGTTACGCCAGGGCCCAAGCACGCGATCACTGTAGTAGTCGCCGGACATTTACCCTTAAAGCACATCAGGCTATCGGGTGCGGGGCCAAGCAGATATTGCCCGACGGTCTCAAAATGTTCCGACCGGCCCTGCAAGTGCTGCGATACGGTGTGGATATCGCGGAAGCGGCGCTCGAACGGGTTCTCCTCGAAGATCGCCGTCGACCCGGCGGCGTGGTAGGCGGTGTCGACGACTTGCAATGACTGGTGGATGGCAAAAGGTCGAAGCAAGCCGGATTTCCATTCGCTGGTCGAGGGTGATATGGCCGGCCCGGGCGAGCTCGGCGGTGATCTCCTCGAGCGAGCACAGCAGAAAGGCGCGCGCGGCGGCAAGCCGCGCCTCGGCCTGGGCGATCTGCGACTGGATTAGGTGGTTGTCGCGCAAGACGCCCCCCGAGCGGAACGGCACTTTGTCGCGCGCCAGTTCGACAAAGGCGTCGAGCGTGCTGCGGGCGATCCCCATCGCCACCCCGGCAAACCCCGCGGCGTAGAGCTGGAGGCTGCTGAACCGATAGAGCAGCCCCGCCTCGCGCCGGGTCTCGTCGTCGCGCGTCGCCGAGTTGCGCTGCGGCGCAAAGAGATCCTCGACCGAGAAGCGGTCGCTGCCGGTTCCCTTGAGGCTGATCGCGTGCCAGATGTCGGTCATTCGGGCATTCGATTTCGGGAACAGCATCTTGCGGATGACCGGCTGCCATCGGCGTTGAGCCGCGGTGTTCCGTAGGCCTCGACAACCGGGACATGGCAGCCGAGCCAGGTGGCGTGGTGGCTGCCGCTGGCAAAGCTCCAGGTCGCGGTCACAAGGTAGCCGTCCTCGACGACCCGCGCTGTGCCCGGTCCCGGACCCCAGGCGAGGATGCCGCGCGGCCCGCCGAAGATCTCGCACGCGGCCTCGGGCTCGAGATAGGCCGCGGTGATCGCACAGCCCGAGGCCTGGTTGAGACACCACGCCGTCGAGGCGTCGGTCTTGGCGATCTCCTCGATGACCGGAACGAAGCGGAGGGCAGCAGCTAGGCGCCGCCCAATGAGCGCGGCAGCAGCAGACGGAAGAACCCGCGCTCGACGAGTGCGGCGACGATCGACTCGGGCAGCTCAAGCCGGCATTCGATCTCGTCCGCCGCAGCGGCGAGCTCGGGTGCCAATTCGCGCGCGCGCCGCACATAATCTCTGCCCTGCGCGGCGGTGACGGGATCGTCTGCCGTCAAGCTCATTGACTTGCTCCGGTGCCTCGCTGCCGATTCGAACTCCATAATGAAGCAGACCCGCCATCAAGCGGGGTTTTCCCGGGCGGTCTCGTCACTGCCGCAGGGAAGAAGTAGAGTTGTCCGATGGCAATCCGCCTGCTTCCCCCGGTTCTGGTCAACCGCATCGCCGCGGGCGAGGTCGTCGAACGCCCGGCGGCGGCGGTCAAGGAACTGGTCGAGAACGCCATCGACGCCGGCGCATCGCGCATTGAGGTTGTCCTCAAGGAGGGCGGCCAGGCGCTGATCTCGGTCGCCGACAATGGTGCCGGCATGACCCGCGAGGAGCTGAGCCTCGCGGTCGAGCGCCATTGCACCTCGAAATTGCCGGACGACGATCTCTCGCATATTGCCGCACTCGGCTTTCGCGGCGAGGCGTTGCCGTCGATCGGTGCGGTCAGCCGGATGCGCATCGTCTCGCGCCCGGCGGGTGCGGCAAACGCCTGGGAGATCACGGTCGAGGCCGGCGACAAGCGCGCACCGGCGCCGGCGGCCCACCCGCCCGGGACCCGGGTCGAGGTGCGCGACCTGTTCTTTGCGACCCCGGCGCGGCTCAAATTCCTCAAGACGCCGCGCACCGAACGCGATCTCGCGGTCGATACGGTGCGGCGCTTGGCGATGGCCTATCCCACCGTCGCGTTTAGCGTGACGGGCGACGACGAGCGCGTCCTGCTGCGGCTGCCGCCGAGTGCCGAGCGCCGGGCCCGGCTCGCGGCGCTGCTCGGCCGCGATTTCGCCGAGAACTCGATCGAGATCGGCGCCGAGCGCGGCGGCTTCCGGCTCAGCGGGCTCGCCGGGCTGCCGACCCTCAACCGGGCTCTGCCGCGCGACCAGTACCTCGTCGTCAACGGCCGGCCGGTGCGCGACAAATTGCTCGTCGGCGCGGTGCGCGGCGCCTATCAGGACGTGCTGGCGCGCGACCGCCACCCAATGGTGGCGTTGTTTCTCGACGGTCCCTCGGCCGAGATCGACGTCAATGTCCACCCGGCTAAGGCCGAGGTGCGGTTTCGCGACACCGGCCTGGTACGCGGGCTGATTGTCGGCGCCTTGCGCAACGCGCTCGCCGCCGCCGGCCATCGTGCCTCTTCGACGGTCGCCGCCGCCGCGGTCGCGGCGTTCCGCCCGGGGGACTTGCATCGACACGGCGGTCAAGCTGCTAGCTTGCGCTTCGCCTTTCCGCCGCCAGCGCCGTCGCTGGCTCTGGCCGAGCGCGGCAACGAGTTTCTGCGACCCGGCGATCCCGAAGAGCCGGTTCCGGAGGCCCCGCTGGGCGCGGCCCGGGCGCAGCTTCACGGGACCTATATTCTCGCCGAGACGGCGAAGGGGATCGTGCTCGTCGACCAGCATGCCGCCCACGAGCGGCTCGTCTACGAGCGGATGAAGGAGGCGATCGCCGCGCATGGTGTGGCGCGTCAGGCATTGCTGTTGCCCGAAGTCGTCGAGCTCGACGAGGCGCTTGCGGCGCGGCTCGCCTCCCGCGCCGCAGAGCTGACAGAATTCGGTCTCGTGCTCGAGCCGTTCGGGCCGGGGGCGGTCGTCGTGCGCGAGGTTCCGGCCCTGCTGCCCGGGCTCGATGTCGCGGCCCTGGTACGCGACCTCGCCGACGAGCTCGCCGAATGGGGCGACACCTTGGCCTTGAAGGAGCGCATCGAAACGGTGTGCGGCACGCTTGCCTGCCACACCAGCGTGCGCGCCGGACGCCGCCTGTCGCCCAGCGAGATGGATGCCCTCTTACGCCAGATGGAGGCCACCCCGAACAGCGGCCAGTGCAATCACGGCCGCCCAACCTATGTCGCGCTCGACCTCGCCGATATCGAGCGCCTCTTCGGCCGGCGTTAATCTTCAGGGTGGGCGAGGTCATCCGATGAATGGCAATTCCCGCTGTTTTTGCTGTTTTTGCAGGAAATAATCAGCCGCCGGGGTCGCGTTCCCCGCGGAAATCCTGGGCTGGCGCCGGTGTGGCGAACGAAAGAACAGCGAGGTGCCCCGCTGTTCTGCCGCTGTTTCCCGCTGTTCTTGTGGCACAATCTAGTCGCGAAGAGGCGTTGCCGCGGAAAATGGTCGAGCGCGCCAGTGACGAGATCCATTTGGATGCAACGATAACGCAATATTCTTCTGTTGTCAATTTAATAAATAACGCTTCGGCATTGTCGTTGTAGTTGACCGCGGAGAAACACCGGCGAGCCGGACCAGCCCTAAGCGGCCCGCGCGCCCGCTGCGTTCCTCTACTGCGGGCGGAACAGGCGGGTCGACAGGTCGTCGAGAAAATCTGACACTGCCGGCACATTGTATCCGGTCAGCAATGCCAGCGCCGATAATCCGAGCGCATTGCCGGTGCCGTCGACGGGGAGCGACAAATGCCCGGCAAACAGACCGATGACTGCGCCAAAAACAAACCCGAGAATGACATTGAACTTGACCCGACCTCGATCTGTGTAGGACAGCAACGCTGCATCGGTTCTCCGCCGTATCGCCATCATACTCGCCGCCGCCGCGCCGATAAATGCGTAGAGGCACGGCAAAATGGATGTGGTGACACAGGCGAGAATCGAACTCGCCACGCTCCCGGAATCGCGTGCGAGCAGTCGGATCAGCTCGGAGCAACCGCGCGATTTTCCATAATCGTCGAAGCGTTCCTGGTATGATCGTGCGATCGATCGGCAAAACTTGTCATTCACGACAGCGCCCACGTTGTCGATCATCGCATCGTCCCAACCGATCAGGCGGTTCAACGGGAACAGCTCGACGAAGAGGCTATCCCACGACTTCAGCCGAATATTCTCGGTGACGAGCTGCATCAAGGCCCACTGAACACCGCGACATTTCGCGACCAGGTTCCAGGCTTTCTCGGCCGAGCTGCCGTCCACGACGGGGGAGGGCAGTTTGTCGGATACCGTCATGATATCGCCCGAGCCAGCCGCCCCAGCTGCCCAATCGACCAAGTGTGCAGGACAGCTGTGGTCGGGTCGGTCGATCGCTACATAGAGGTGGGCTTTGCCGAGTTGAAGAAGAGAACGGTAATCGTCGTCTGCCGATTTTGCGAGTTCTTGAAATTTCTTCAGAGCCTCTTGTTCCCGATCGATAATCAGCCGGCCGACCATTGCATGAGCCGACAACATAACTGTGACGATCGTCACCAGAACGGTGCAGCGTTCGAGCCAAATCAGGTGACGCGCCAGCCAATGCGCGGTGTTCCGGAACCGCTCGTCATTGCCGCTGGCCTTGGCTTTCCGCGTGCATCCCGGGGAGCGGAGACCTTGCCACCAGTCGCGCCAGCTTCTCGTGGCATGCTGGGCTCTGGCCTCCATATACTCTCGCGTAATCAAGATCGACTCCACGGTCGCCGGGGCAGCGACAGCAGAAAGGAAATCCTTGCTCCATCGCAAGAAGGTGAGATCGTCGATTTCCGGCTTGCCGCTCCGTGTTGCAGAGACGCCCGTCTCGCTGATGCAGGTGAGCCGGGTTTGAAAGTCGGCATAGCTAGCGCAGGGCGGCGTCGCGAGCCTCAGCGGTCTGACTTCCGGGAGATGGGTATCGTCAAAGTGCGCTTGCAGACGGTTATCGCTTTGCCGCTGCAGGTGTTTGAGCAATACGAAGATGTTTGCCACAAGCCGTTGCCAATCGGGTTGGTCTGACGGATCTCTACCACCGGCCTCTGCTTCACCCTTGCTCATCTGATGCGTCCCCTCGCGCGAGAACCTTGCCGCGGGCCATTACGCACAGAGCGCTGTCGCGGCCTCACATGCGGCATCAGGTTTAGTGCGATCGGCGTCCAGACGCTGTGAGCTGGTTCACAGATGCAGCGTCGCGCGAAGAAAAACGTGACGCACTTTTTGCCGGGAGGTCTTCCGCTTCAGTTCGCCCCGCCGAATGGCGCGATCTCGGCCAGCAGCTCACTTGTGCGGCGCTGGCGGCAATAGCCGCGGATGCCGAAAAGCGACTGGTCGTGACGCTCGGCGCTGTTGGTGGTGCAGGCGTCGGTGACCAGAGTTACGAGGTAGCCGAGATCGCAGGCGTCGCGCACCGCGCTCTCGACGCACTGGTCGGTCATCATTCCGGCGAAGATCAGCGAGCGCACTTCGAGATTGCGCAACACGTAATCGATATTGGTCGAGATGAAGACGCTGCTCGAGGTCTTGCGGAAGATCATCTCGTCTTCGGCGGGGGCGATCTCTTCGAGCACCTGCGCCTCCCACGAGCCGCGCGGCACGTCGATGCCCGAAATCTTGTAGTCGAGGCTGCGGTCGCGGCCGTCCCGGGTCATGTTTTCGACAGCCGCGTAGACGATTTCGATCTGCGCGCGACGGCAGGCGGATTGCAGACGCTGCAGGTTGGGCAGCGCGGTCTCGCGCAGACGGCCGAAGAGATAACCGCGTTGCTGCGGGTCGAGCTTGCGCGAAGCGGCGCCGTCGGGATGCGCGCAGTAATTCTGAACATCGATGATCAGCAGTGCGGCATGAGCCGGATCGATCGGGACGTCGCGGCTCGGCGTGTTCATTGGCGCGCCATTTCTGTGTAGGCGGCCGGCAGCAACCGCGCCAGGCGTTCGGCCCAGGCGGTCTGGCCCGCCGGGTCAGTGATCTGGTCCTGGCGGATTTCGATCTCGACATGCGCCAGGCCACGCCGCTCGCCATGCACCGGGACGGTATAGTCGCTCAGATCGCTGACCGCGTAGGGCTCGTTCTCGCCGACGACAAGACCGTCTTCGGCGCTCAGCAATTGGAAGAGAGAATGGGCGAGGCGCGGATCGCGATTGTACAGCACCGCGGCGTGCCACGGGCGCCCCACCCCCTTGAAGACCGGCGTGAAGCTGTGCAATGCCACCAATACCGAGGCGCGACCTGCTGCTGCGCGCCGGTCGAGCGCCGCCGCGATCGTCTCATGGTAGGGGCGGAAGATCGCCTCGACCCGCGCTGCGCGCGCGGCTTCGCCAAGGCCGCGATTGCCGGGGATCGCGGTCGTCTCGCTGATCTCGGGAATCGAGCTCGGCACCTCGGGGTCCCGGTTGCAGTCGATGACCAGCCGCGAATAGTTCTGCAGGGCCACGGCTGCATCCAATAGCCGCGAGAGCTGCCTTCCGACTGCACCAATGCCGATGTCCCAGGCGATGTGCCGCTCGGTCTCATGCTCGGGCAGGCCGAGCCCATCGAGCCGGCGAGGAATCGCGCGGCCGGCATGATCGCAGGTAAGAAAAAACGGCGACTGTCCGGCCTCGTTGTCGAGCGTAACCGGATCGGCTTCGTCAGGATCGAGCAATCTCTCGGCCATTGCGTCAATAGACCTCGGCATAGCGGGCGCAGAGCTCGGCCGGGGAAAGCTCTGCCACTTTTTCTGCTTCGACCCGCTTGAAGCGCAGATAGGCGTCGAGATGGGTCGAGCCAAACCAGCCCGCGGCGGTCTCATCGGCGGCGAGCCGGTCGAGGGCTTCGGGCAACGAACGGGGGAGCGAGGGTGCCGCCGCACCCGCCGCCGGGAGCGGCAACGCGCGGCGGATCCCGTCGACACCGGCGAAAATCACCGCACCCAATGCGAGATAGGGGCTGGCCGCGGCGTCGGCGGCGCGGAACTCGACGTGGAACTGGCGGGTGACTTCAGCCGGGGTCGCGGCGGCAAACACCGGGCAAATGCGCAAAGTGGCGCCACGGTCCTGGCGCACCAGATCGATCACGGTCGGGGCCCAGGCGTTTGGCACGAGGCGCAAATAGGAGACCGGGGAGGGTGCGGTGATGGCACAGATTGCCGGCATATGGTGCAATACGCCGGCAAAGAAGTGCTGCGCCGGTTTGCTCAGATCCATCGGCTCGCCGGGCATGTGGGTCGCCGACCCGCCCGCCATGTCGACGAGGCTCATATGGATATGCACGCCATTGCCGACGAGCTCGGGATCGGGCTTGGGCGAGAAGACGACACGATGCCCGAGCCGGTATGCCGCGGCGCGCGCCATCTCGCGAGTGATCACCGCGTGATCGGCCGCCGTCAACGCCGGCTGCGGCATCACCGTCACCTCGAGCTGGCGCGGGCCGTATTCGGCGAGAAAGGTGTCCGGGCCCACCCCGGCTGCACGCAAGGCCGCGATGAAGGTCTCACCGAAGGTGCCCTGGTGGCGGAAGGCGGCAAGCGCGTAGGCGTCACCCGGCCGCTCGGAGATGCCGGTGTAGACAAATTCCTGTTCGAACGCGGCGATCAGACGAAGGCTCGCTGCCTCTTCGAGTTGTCGGACGGCACGGCGCAGGAAGTCGCGGGGGCAACATTCCCAGGCGCTGCCGTCGGTGTTGCGGATGTCGCCAAGAAAGAAATGCTCGACCGCCGAGCCATCGGCAAAATCGACCCGCACTTCGGCCGCGGGATCGGGCACGATCATGAAATCGCCGGCGGTGCCGAACGGCGTGTCCCATATCGGCCCGAACGGCGACATCATCAGATTGCTGCCGGTCCAGCCCACGCCTTTGACGAGCCGCAGCGGCAGCTCGCGCGCCGGAAACCCTTTGCCGCGCGCGAGGCCCGCAATGTCGCAGGTCGCGACAAAAATCAGCTCTTCTCCGATCATGCCGCCATCAGCTCTTCCCCGATCATCGATGTCGGCTAGGATGACACAATTGCCAATGACCGACCATGGAGGAGAGCCATGCCGCAAGCGACGATCCGAGGTGTCGAGATCAATTACGAGGTGCTCGGCGAACGCGGCGCGTGGGTGGCCCTCCAGCCCGGCGGGCGACGCGGGCTGGAGGGGGTCAAACCGCTCGGGCAGAAGCTCGCCCAGGCCGGCCATCGCGTGCTGGTCTACGACCGGCGCAATTGCGGCGCCTCGGGCATCTCGTTCGACGGCGGAAATTCGGAAAACGAGGTGTGGGCCGAGGATCTCCATGCGCTCTTGTCACAGCTCGGCGCCGCTCCTGCGTTCATCGGCGGCAGCTCGTCCGGCTGCCGGCTGGCCCTGCTCGCGGCACTGCGCCACCCCGGCGATGTCCGCGGGCTGCTGCTGTGGCGCGTCACCGGCGGCGCCTTTGCCGCCCAGCGCCTGGCCCAGAATTACTACACTCAGTTTATCGAGGCAGCGGAAGGCAGCGGGATGGAAGCGGTCTGCCGCACCGAGCATTTCGGCGAGCTGATCGCGAGCAATCCGGCCAATCGGGCGCGGCTGCTGTCGATCGGTATCGAGCGCTTCATTGCGGTCATGAAGGCTTGGCGCCAGGCCTTCAACGAGGGGGCGGACCATCCGGTCATCGGGATCAGCCCGGCCGAGCTGCGTTCAATGACCATGCCCGCCTGCATCATCCCCGGCAACGATCGCACCCATCCGCGCGAGCCGGGCCAGATCGCCCATCGCTTGATGCCCAATGCCGAATACCACGAGGTGGTGACCGAGGACCGCCCCGACCTCGATGTCGCGCTCGAGGATTGGAATGCCAAGGAGGGTCTGCTGGCGGCGATCTTTATCGATTTTCTGCGGCGCGCCCAACGCGGCGCCTGACTAGTTTAGACACAGACGCAAGCACACCCCCTCGTCTTGCGCGGACTTGTTCCGCGTATCCAGTGCGTCCGCGAGGACGCCCTGTCTGCGGGTTGGGAGTCCCCGCTGCGGGATTTCCCCCGGACAGCCCTGCGCTCGCGGAGAGAGGGTCGGGGTGAGGGGCCTATTCGCGATTGCTCAGCGGCCGCCGATGAGGAGAGAGCCTGCCCCTCACCCGGAACCCGCGTCGCGCGCGGTTTCCGACCTCTCCCCCGCAAGCGGGACGAAGTGTGTGGCTGCGTGCGCTATTCTTTCGCACACGCAGCGTCGCTACGCGGCCATCAGGGCGAGGCGTGGCCCATGAAGATCTGCGGGATCGGCTGGCCCCAGGGACCGCCGGTTCCTTCGCCGCGCTCCATGATGTTGGGCGGCGTGTGGGCGTTGAGCACGTCGGTGTCGGCCCAATGCTCGTGCACCCGGCCCCAGGGATCGGCCCAGTAGTCGAAGAGCTGGCTGCCGATCAGATGGCGGCCGATGCCCCACATGTGCTGATAGCCTTTGCCCACGAGATGCTCGTGACCGACCATCACGTCGTCGATGTCGGCGGCTTCGTAGGAGAGATGGTTGAGGCCGCTTTTGTCGCCGCGAATGCAGAAAAACGCGTGATGGTCGACATACCCGTCGCCGCGGTCGAGCCGATTAAACGATCCGACGATGTTGCTCTTCTCACCCGCATAGAATTCGTCCGAGCAGCGGAAGCCCAGCATCTCGCGGTACCAGCCGAGCGTCTTGTCGAAGTTCTTCGACATGACGACAAAATGGCCCAACCGCTTGACATGGGAGGGCCCGCGCTCGATGCGGAAGAGTTGGCCCTTGCGGCGGTACTTGTCGTTGCCGGAATTGACCGCGGGACGGTCGAGCTCGATCGGGTCGAGTAGCGCCATGCCGTGGACGATTTCGACCTGGTAGCCGTCGGGATCGGTCAGTCGCACCCGCTTGCCGCCGCCGGGCTCGTCGATGTCCTCGATCGGCGACGCTCCCTCGACCCGCGCGATTTTTTCGAGGTCGTCGTAGCTCGCGGCGTGAACGGCGATCCCGAGATAGCGCGGTTCGCCCAATTCGGTGACATGGATGTGGTGCGGCGCATCGGTGCCCCGCATGTAAAGGGCGTTCTTGGTCCGATCGGCGCGAACCATGCCGAAATTGGTCAGGAACTCCTCTTGCTTGTCGAGATCAGGCGACCGCAGCCGCCCGTAGGCTAGATCGAAGGCTTTAATGACGGGCATGACAACCTCCCTGCAAGAAACGGATCGAATGATCATAAGATATTGCGTCGCTAGGCCGGAAGAAAGGAGCGAGCGATGAACGCTGCGATCGAGACGATCATCGTGCCGCGCACCCGCGACCTCGGCGGCGGCTTCGAGGTTCGCCGCGTCCTCCCTTCGGGCGAGCGCCGTACGGTGGGCCCTTTCGTGTTTTTTGATCAGATGGGGCCAACCGTATTACCGGCCGGCACAGGCCTCGATGTGCGTCCCCATCCCCATATCGGCCTCGCCACCGTGACCTATCTCTTCGATGGCGAGATCATGCACCGCGATAGTCTCGGAACGGTTCAGCCGATCCGCCCCGGTGCCGTCAATTGGATGACCGCCGGGCGCGGGATCGTGCATTCCGAGCGCACTCCGCCGGAGCTCCGGACCGGGGGCGCCCGGCTCTTCGGCATCCAGACTTGGGTCGGCCTGCCGAGGAGCCACGAAGAGGCCGATCCCGCTTTTGCGCATCATCCCGAAGACGCCCTGCCGCTGGTCGAAGGCGACGGCAAACGGGTTCGCGTTATTGCCGGAGCCTTCCGCGGCGTGCACTCGCCGCTCGCCGTCTTCTCGGAGACATTTTACGTCGACGCGACGCTTGCCCCAGGCGCCCGGCTGGAGATCACGCCGGAATACGAAGACCGGGCGATCTACATCGTCGAGGGCCGTATCGGGCTCGGCGGCGACAGCTTCCAGGAAGGCCGAATGCTTGTCTTTCGGTCAGGCGACCCAGTGACAGTGTCCGCCGATGGGCTCACCCGGCTCTTGCTGCTCGGCGGTGCGCCGCTCGACGGGCCGCGTCACCTCTGGTGGAATTTCGTCTCGAGCTCGACCGAGCGGATCGAGCAGGCGAAAGCCGCTTGGCGAGAGGGCCGGTTCCCGCAGGTGCCGGGTGAAACGGAGTTCATTCCCCTCCCCGAGGACCGGTCGTCATGATCGTCAAATCGCCCGATTCATGCCTTAAGAATACAACTGGAAAGAAGGCCGAGGTGGCAAAGCCGTTTCAACTTGAAAGCGAGCGTTCGCTGTAGATTTGCTGTAGGTGCTGCAGAGATTAACCATTAGGACAACTTTTTCTTGCGGTTGGCGAGCGTGTTGCGGGAAGCGGACTTGACGCAAATGCGCAAACGGCGTTTGTGGGACGGGATCGCATAGCGGAGTGACGAATGAGCGATGCTGCCTACCATGAGCTCTTCCCGCTCGGCGGCGATGATGCACCCTATCGCAGGCTCACCGGCGACCACGTCTCGGTCGGCATGTTCGAAGGCCGGCGCATCGTCAAGGTCGGGTCCGACGCCCTGGCGCTCCTTGCGGCTCAAGCCTTTGTCGAGTCTGCGCATCTGCTGCGCCCCGGCCATCTCGCCCAGCTGCGGGCGATCCTCGACGATCCCGAAGCCTCGGCAAACGACAAGTTCGTCGCCTTCGATCTCCTAAAGAATGCCAATATTGCAGCCGGCCGGGTGCTGCCGATGTGTCAGGACACCGGCACCGCCATCGTCATGGGGAAGAAGGGGCAGCAGATCTGGACCGATGGCGACGATGCCGCGGCACTCTCTGCGGGCATCCGGCGCAGCTATACCGAAGCCAATCTGCGCTACAGCCAGCTGGCCCCGCTGTCGATGTACGAGGAGGTCAACACCGGCGACAATCTGCCGGCGCAGATCGACCTCTTCGCCGAGCCGGGAGACGCCTACAAATTTCTCTTCATCGCGAAGGGCGGCGGGTCGGCCAACAAGAGCTTTCTCTATCAGCAGAGCAAGGCGGTGCTGAACCCGCAAGCGCTGCTCAAATTCCTCGACGACAAGATCCGCACCCTTGGAACGGCCGCCTGCCCCCCCTACCACCTCGCGATCGTGATCGGCGGCACCTCGGCCGAGATGAATTTGAAGACGGTCAAGCTGGCGAGCTGCCGCTACCTCGACGCCCTGCCGCCGGAGGGCAACCGCTACGGCCAGGCCTACCGCGACCGCGGCTTCGAGGAGGAAGTGCTCGAACTGACACGGCGACTGGGGATCGGGGCGCAATTCGGCGGCAAATATTTCTGCCACGATGTCAGGGTGATCCGGCTGCCGCGGCACGGCGCCAGCCTGCCGATCGGCATCGGCGTATCGTGCTCGGCCGACCGCCAGATCCTGGGGAAGATCACCGCCGGGGGTGTGTTCCTCGAAGAGCTCGAGACCAACCCGGCGCGCTTTCTCCCGGAGATCGACGAGGGGGCACTCGGCGGCGAGGTCGTGCCGGTCGATCTTGCACGGCCGATGGACGAGATCCGCTGTACCCTCTCGCAATACCCGATCAAGACACGGCTCAGCCTGACGGGACCGTTGATCGTCGCGCGCGACATCGCCCACGCCAAGCTCCAGGAGCAGCTCGATCGCGGCGAAGGGCTGCCCGATTATGTCAAGCACCATCCGATCTATTACGCAGGGCCGGCCAAGACGCCGGCGGGATATGCCTCGGGCTCGTTCGGCCCGACGACGGCCGGCCGCATGGACAGCTATGTCGATGCCTTCATGGCGGCGGGCGGCAGCTTTGTCACGCTCGCCAAAGGCAATCGCGGCGAGGAAGTCCGCGCCGCCTGCCGCCGACATGGCGGCTTCTATCTCGGCTCGATCGGCGGTCCGGCCGCACGTCTCGCGCAGGATTGCATCCGCAAGGTCGATGTCGTCGCATACCCCGAACTCGGCATGGAAGCGATCTGGCGTATCGAGGTGGTCGATTTTCCGGCCTTCATCGTCATCGACGACAAGGGAAACGATTTCTTTGACGCGTTACATTGAGCTCCGAAGAAGATGCGGAGCTCCCTGATTGGCGCAGGAAGGCGAGCTGGAGGCACTCGCGCGCGGCGAGAAAGGGGCGTGGGAGGCATTTGTGCGGCGTTATGCGGGCCTCGTCGTCGCGGCCGTGCGCGGGATCGCGCGCGAAACGACGGAGGTCGAGGATCTCGTCCAGGAAGTATTTCTTCGCCTATGCCGGGACGACTTTCGACTTCTGCGCAGTTACGACCCGACGCGGGCGCAGCTCTCGACCTGGGTCACGATCATTGCCCGCAGCACCGCACGGGATGCGCTGCGCCGGCACCGGCCGGTGGTGGTGCCGATCGAGGCGGTACCCGAGGGTCAGCTCGCGGTCGACCCGGTCGAGCCGGTTCGCCCGCTCAAACTCCCGGAAGCGCTGCTGTCGCCACGGCAGCGCGAAATTTTGACGATGTTGTACGATCGCGAGATGGAGGTCGCAGAGGTCGCCACAACGTTGGGCATCGACCGGCAAACAGTGCGCAGCGCGCATCACAAGGCGATGGTCAAGTTGCGGGCTCATTTCAAGGCGGGAGCGAAACCGTAAAGCGCGGTAAAGCGGTAAAGCTGCGGGGATGGCAGCGATGCGGCGAACGTAGATAGGAGGAGCGCATTGCGATGAGCCAAGATGATACTGAGCGGGAAGAAGGGATGAACCGTTCGCTCGGCCGTGCCCTATGGCAGCGGTCTTGCCGGACTGATGCCCCCGAGGACGAAGCCGCACGGCTTCTCGACTTGGCCGCCTTTGTCGACGGGCGTCTCGAGACAGACGAACGCGATCGGGTCGCCGCGATGGTCGCCGCCGACCCAGCCGCAGCGGCCGACGTCGCGGTGGCTCAGGCGTTCGCCGGCGGTTTCGCCGACCCGTCGGACGGTCTCGACCACGTCATCGCGCGGGCCTGCGCGATCTTACCCGACAACTCCGCCGCGAAGGGTGAAATCTTAGCCTTTCGTTCACCGCGACGGCACCCGAGCATCGTGCATGAGCTCACCCGTTGGGGGAGCCTCGCCGCGGCAATCGCGATTGCGAGCTGGCTCGGGTTCGCCATGGGCAGCGACACATCGCTGGCACTCAGCCAGCCTAGTGGAGCTGGCGACGCGAGCTTTCTTCCCGAGCTGCTCGACCCCGGCACAGGCTTTCTGCGCGATTTGAGCGAGGGGCTGCGGGGGTGACGTTCGCCACGGCGGTAACGCGCAGGGTGACGCGGCAGCCTCTGGTCTGGGTGGCGCTCTCGCTGTCGCTGGTGCTTAATTTGTGCTTCATCGCCGGCGCTGCGTGGATCCACATTCACGGGCCGTCTCTGCCGATAACCCTGGAGGAGCGGATTCAGCGGATCGGAGCGGAATTGGCGCTCGACCCGCAACAGCAGCAAGCCTTCGATCGCTATACCGAAGACGTCCGCATCCATATGCAGCGCATGCGCGATGCGGTCGACCCGGTGATGAGCGCTGCTCGGACCGAGCTTGCTAAACCAGACGCGGACGAGGCGACCGTTGTGCGGCTGGTGGACGAGGCGGGGCAAACACGAAGCGGCTTTCAGCATGAGCTGATCGCCAAGTCGTTGTCATTTCTGGCAGTATTGTCTCCTGAACAACGGACTAAGTTCGTCGACCTCTTCTACCACAAGTTTAGACCCTGGGGGCAGCGGCCCCAACACCCCTGACACCGGGGTGTGGCGCCTGATCCTCGACTGGTCGCGGTCGGCATCTCGCTGCGCGGCCGGCGCGCCGGTCATCGGGTTCTGTTTAGCGGTACTCGTCGCTTCCGCCCTATCCCCGCCGGCATCGGGAGCGGACGGCACCGCGCAGTTCCTGATGATCTCGGATCTTCATTTCGACCCGATGGCCGATGCGAAATTGGTCGATCGGTTGGCTGCTGCCGACTTCGACCGATGGCAAGCGATCCTTGAGAGCTCGCCGGCCAAGAGCCCCAGCCGCTACGGCCAGGACAGCAATTGGCCGCTTCTCCGCTCGGCCCTCGAGCAAACGAAGGGGACGATGCCAACCCCGGCGTTCGTGCTGATACCCGGCGATTTTCTCGCGCACAATTTTCGCCGTGAGTTCGATGCGACGGCCGCCGATCACTCGGACGCTGCCTATCGCCTGTTCGTCCGGAAGACGATGCAGTTTGTCGCTATGCAGCTTGCCGCTACCTTCCCGGATACACCGATCCTGCCCGCGCTCGGCAACAACGACGAAGTCTGCGGCGACTATCGCCTGCAACCAGACGGACCATTCCTCGCGGATACATTGCCGATTGTTCGCACCCTCGTTGGCGGTATCGCCAGCCCTGGTTTCGATCGCGACTGGGCAAGCCACGGCAATTACAGCGTGAGGATGCGCACTCTGCGGATAATCTTCCCCAACACGGTGTTCTTTTCGCTCCATTACCAGAATGCATGCGGTTCGGCCGATATCCCCGACCCGGCGCAGGCAACCCTCGCGTGGCTCGAAACAGAACTCGCGGCGGCAAGACAAGCGCGGGAATGCGTCTGGCTCGTGTATCATATTCCGCCGGGGGTCGACGGTTTCGCGACCCTGCAGCACGGATCGTGCCCCAGCGAATTCATCCCGATGTGGAACCCGGGCTACGCGGCACCCTTCAACGCTCTGCTGCGGCGTTATGCGGACACGATCGCCGCCAGTTTCGCCGGCCACACCCATATGGACGATTTCCGGCTCCTCGGCGACGACAGCGGATACTATGGCTTTACGCTGATCACACCGGCGCTAAGCCCGATTTTCGGGCAGAACCCGGCATTCCGAACGGTTGTCCATGATCCGGCCGGCGCCGTCCTCGACCACACGACTTATTATCTCGCCAACCTCCAGGCGGCAACTTCCGGTGGAGGGCCACGTCGTCGTGGCAAGCGGAATACACCTTCACCCAGGCGTGGCACCTGCCGCGGGTCGATGTCGAAAGCCTTGCCCGGCTCTACGTGATGACCGCGGACGTCCCGGAATACCGGGATCGTTGGCATGACTTCTATGCCGTATCGAGCCCCACCTATTGGTCGGCCGATCCGGCAGGGGGCGAACGCGCGACCCGCGCAGCTCTAGCGTACCACTGCGCCATCGGAAACGTCGCTTTGTCCGGGTACGGGCAATGCTATTGCGGTGACGCGAGATAGAGCTGGGCCTGAGAGCTATTTGGTGCCGAACAGACGGTCGCCGGCGTCACCGAGACCCGGAAGAATGTATCCGTGCGGGTCAAGACAACGGTCGAGGGCTGCGGCAACGATCGATATCTCCGGAAAGACGCTCGACACTTTCGCCACGCCCTCAGGGGCGGCGACAAGGCACACGAACTTGATCGAGCGCGCCGCGAGTTCCTTGAGCCGCGAGATCGCCGCCACCGCGGAGTTGCCGGTGGCGAGCATCGGGTCGACCAAGACCACGTCGCGCTCTGCGAGATCGTCGGGCAGCTTTAGATAGTATTCGATCGCCTGCAGGGTTCGCGGATCGCGGTAGATGCCGATATGACCGACCCGCGCCGACGGCAACAGGTCGAGCATCCCGTCGAGGATGCCGTTGCCGGCGCGCAGGATCGACACCAGGCAGAGCTTCTTGCCGGCGAGCAGCGGGAAGCTCGCCCGCTCGAGCGGCGTATCAATTTCGGCCGCGGCCACCGGCAATTCGCGCGTTGCCTCGTACGCCAGCAACAGGCTGATCTCGCGCAGCAGGCGGCGGAACTCCGCTGTGGACGTATTGCGGTCACGCATCAGCGACAGCTTGTGCTGGACCAGCGGATGCTCGACGACCGTGAGGCTCGACCCTTGCCGATGCATGACGAGATCCTAGAACAAAGTGCCGTCGCTGACGATGGTGAGCGGCGGGCTGCCGTCTTTGCGACGCTCGAAGGCGATCTCCCGTCCGGCCGCCCAGCTGCCGCCCTCCAGCACCTTGGCGAGCGGAAACTCTGCGGCGCTCTTGCCGAGACGTTCACGCACAAGGACGGCGAGGCGATCGAGCAAGGTCACGGTAAGCGCCCGCCACTCGACGACCGGCTCGCTCAGCGCGTCGAGCGGACGATGCAGGAGGCTCGGGTCGCGGGGTTGGATAACGCCGCAATCGAGGAACAGTCCGCCATTGCGGTATTCGGCGAGACCGGTCAGCCCATCGAGCCCGATGATCTGCAACCCAGCCCCCTGAAGCGGCTCGACCAGCGAATAGGCGAGCCACTGGCAGAGCTTATGAAACGGGACGAGCCCGTCGCCGGGGATCGCGGGGTGACGGCCGCAATCGCCGAGGGGGACGCCTGCAAGGCTGATCCCGCCGGACCAGATCGCCCCGAACGCCTGCAGCAGGGTGCCGAGCATTTCCGCCACGGCAAGCGCTTCACCCCTGGCCGACCAATGATCGTAGAGCCCGCCGAGTCGGCCCGGTACGCCGAACAAGGCAGGATGGGCGGCACACGCCTCTCCCAACCGGCGCATCATCACGACCCGTCCTTCCAGGCCGACGAGTTCGTTACCGGCGGCGTGCTGCAGCGCGCCGGCGAGCTTTTGCGGGGTCATCTCCAACAGCGCTTCCGCATCGGCACGCCACGGATTTGAGGGATCCGCAGAGAAGATTCCGGCCTGCATAGCCCTTAGGCTCGCTACGGCGAGGCCCTCGGAGCGGGACAGAACCTGTCCGGTGTGTCCATCGTGATAGCGCCAGTCACGTCCCGTCCCGGCGTCGAGCAAGACCGAGACAACGGCGAGATCGATACGCGCTCGTGCGGTTTCTGCCGCGTCGGCGCGGGGTGCAATGAGAGCGGCGCGATCAACCCCGCCGGCCGAAAAGTGCCGCCATCGGCTGTGAAGGGGGACGCGGAGATCCGGATAGCGCCGTCGCGTGATGTCCACGACGCGGCGGGCGGCCTCGTCGACCCAAGCGCAGACGAGCTGGAAATGCCGGGTCTCGCCGCGGCGCGCCGCCTCCGACACGATCGCGCACCGGGCGCGCACGGCGGCGGCACTCAGCAGCTGCGCCGCCCCACTCACCGCTTCGTCATTGGTCCAGCGCACGGCCCTTTGTACGCTGCAGCTCACCCGCATCCGGTGTCCCCGAAGGAGCGAAATACCCTGCCGCCTTCTTTGCCGCCATTTCAACCGCCGCATCAAAGGGCACCAGTCGATCGGGAATCGCGAGCTGCTCCACCACCTCTATCCCTTGGGCCTCGAGCGCATCGCGCTTGTCGTTCGACATCGACACCCAGCGATCGATCCGGCGGATGCCGAGCCAGTGGAAAACGTCCGGCATCAACTCCTGGAAGCGCATGTCTTGCACGCCGGCGACGCATTCCGTGCGGCGGAAATAGCTGTCGGCGGTGTCGCCGCCGGGCTGCCGCTTGCGGGCATTGTAGACGAGGAACTTGGTGACCTCGCCCAGCGCCCGCCCCTCTTTGCGGTTGTAGACGATGATCCCGACCCCGCCTCGCTGAGCGGTCTCGACGCAGACTTCGATGCCGTGCACGAGATAAGGCCGGCACGTGCAGATATCGGAGCCGAAGACATCCGAGCCGCTGCACTCGTCATGGACGCGGCACGCGATAATCGCGTCGGGGTCGGCGATCCGTTCGATGTCGCCAAAGAAATAAACCGTCATCCCGCCGATCGGCGGCAGCAGGACTTCGATATCGGGCCGGGTGACAAGCTCGGGGAACATCCCCCCGGTCTCCTCGAACAAGGTGCGCCGGAGATCGGCCTCGGCCACCCCAAAGCGTGCGGCCATCCCCGGCAAATGCCATACCGGATCGATCGCCGCTTTGGTGACGCGGATCTCACCATTATCGAGCAGCACGTTGCCGTCCGCACGCAAGGTGCCGGCCGCGAGCAGAGGGCGCAGCTCGGGAGTGGTGATCCGTGCCCTGGTGATCGCGATCGTCGGGCGTATGTCGATGCCGGCACTGATATGTTCGGCGAAGACCTCGCCGACGAGATGGCCCCAGGGGTCGAGCGACACGATCTTGCCGACGTCCGCCCATGCCGGGCGCGGCGCAATCAGCGCTGCCGGTGCGGTGTCGGTCAGATCGGGGCGGTGGTCGGATGCCAGCGCGCGCGTCGCGACGGCAAGCGCGCGATAGATCGCATAGGCACCGGAATGGGAACCGATCGCGTTCCGCTGACGCGGCTCGGCCGGGCTCGCGACTACAGGTCCGCGTTCAGCCGCAACGGAAGCGCCCCAGCGGAGGGGAATTGCCGCCCGGCCGGCTCCCTCAGGGTGGGAGGTCAGCCGGATGTGCCGCGGTATCGAGGGGTTCATGCTCCTGTCGCACGGAAAACAGCAGAGGTAGTGAGCGTAACGAGCTTATCAACACGCCGCAACTCGGCGGGCGACCCTGACGATGGTATAGTCGATAAAGGAGATCATCCGAGATAGGCCTTGCGATACTACCCTATAAGCGTTGCAATTCGGTTTCGAGCATAGGGGTCGGCCATGTCTGAGCCGGCGCAGCCGACGCTCGATCCCCGCAAATTTCAGGATCCCTTTGTTACCGCGAAGGGCGAGCGGCGTGCACGCGTCCCGCTCCGGGCGCTCGAGACGCTGTGGTTTAACACTGGTACCCTGTGTAACCTGACCTGCCATCACTGCTACATCGAATCTTCGCCAAAGAACGATCGGCTGGTCTATCTAAATGCGGCCGAAGTGGCCGAATACCTCGACGAAATCCAAAGGGGCGCCCTACCGACCTCACTGATAGGATTTACCGGGGGCGAGCCGTTCATGAACCCCGAGCTGACAGCCATGCTCGAGGATGTACTGTCGCGGGGCTTGGCGGCTCTCGTACTGACAAACGCGATGAAGCCGATGGCCAAATGCAAGCCGGCGCTCCTACGACTCAAGGATCGCTACGGCGATCATCTGACGATACGCGTGTCGATAGATCATTATGGGCGCCGGGTGCATGAGCTCGAGCGCGGCAAGCGCAGCTGGCAACCGACGATCGATGGGCTCGTGTGGTTGGCCCGGAACGGATTCTCGCTCCATGTGGCTAGCCGCCGCCTTTCCGGGGAGCCGGAAGCCGTGATTCGCGATGGCTTTGCTCGCCTTTTTGCCGAACTCGGTGTGTCGATCGATGCTGACGACCCGATCGCGTTGACGATTTTTCCCGAAATGGACGGGACCGTCGAGGTTCCCGAAATCACCGAGGCGTGCTGGGGCATCCTCGGAAAATCGCCCGAAGCAGTGATGTGCGCGACCTCGCGGATGATCGTGAAGCGCAAAGGCGCCATGCACCCTGCCGTCGTCGCGTGCACGCTGTTGCCCTACGACGCGCGCTTCGAGCTCGGCCGTACCCTCGGCGAGGCGGGCGGTGCGGTGCCGCTCAACCACCCCCACTGCGCCAAGTTCTGCGTGCTCGGCGGCGGTGCCTGCAGCCGATAAGAAAGCGCCCGCGAGTTTCGCCGAATCGCTAAAATCCAGGTAGTGTCAGAGCTGCGGTATGGTGGAGGACCTCGGTCGAGCCCTCCCAGATCATCCGCAGCGCGACAAACGTGATGATCCCGAGCCCGACCCAGGAAATCCAGAAATGGCGATCGAGCAATCGCGCAATATAAGTTGAGGCAACGCCCATTAATGCGACTGAGAGGACGAGGCCGAACGCCAATAATTGGAAGTGGTCGCGCGCGATGCCGGCGACGGCAAGCACATTGTCGAGTGACATCGATACATCGGCGAGAACGATCTGTGTCAGGGCTTGTACTGCACTCTTTTGCCTGACACGCCCTTGCTCGCTGCAGTGTCCTTCCCCAGGACGCGTCGACCGGTCGCCAATCGGCATTTCGCGGAAGTCGCGGTACATTTTCCACGACACCCAGAGCAGAAGCACCCCGCCGGCCAGGGTCAGACCAATGACGGCGAGTAGCTGCACGGCGAAATACGCCAGCAATATCCGCAGTAAGGTGGCTACGGCGATACCTAGGACGATGACCTTGCGACGTTGCGCGAGGGGAAGTCCGGCCGCCGCCATTCCAACGACGATCGCATTGTCGCCGGCGAGCACCACGTCGACGATGACCACCGACAGTAGTGCGCCCAGTTGATCTGCGCCGATCAGCACCTTCGCCACATAAGCATCCCAGCGCGTAACGTCGAGGCCGCCGTCATGCCGAAATCTCCTCTCTCGCGCCCGGCGCACGCGCTCTTCGCCCTTTATGCGACGAGATTTCTTGGCATCGGCACCCAACTTCCTGCCTGGCTCGCGTGGCTCGCCGCGGGGGGCTGACGGCAAAGGAGATCGGTGGTGCCTGACGGGACATACGGGCGAAGGCGCGATGGATGAGACCGCGGGCTGTCTTTGGGCCGAGGACATCGCCGACGAGATATTGCTTTTCTGGTAGGGTCAGCGGCTCCTCGCCCTACTCCGTCCAATTGGATTGGCGATTGCGGGCGGCAGTGCCGGCATTCTCCGGCCGAGCCTAGCCGGGGTGTTGCCTGGCCTGCCCGTTGGCGCAGCTCTCCACTTCTGCGTGCCCTCGGTGTCGCGTATCGCGCCGCCTTTAATGGCTGCCAGCAATTTACGCGGCGGTGTCGTCGGGTCCTTGGCGGCGGTCTTGTCATGTTGACAGCGGGTGCGCTGTACGCGGATTACGGTGGGCGCGCCTATTTCTTTATGGCCGGCCCTTCTGCGCTCGGGGTCGTCGGCACTATCCAGCTCCGGGGAGCGCTCCCAGCGGAACGGGAACCAACCGACCACGATCGCTGTTGTAAAGAACACAGAGGGGAAGAATAGCGGGTCCGATCCGCCGGGAGTGGGGTCCCCTCAACCGCCACGCTCCCTTTTCGATCAGATCGGACCCGCGGGCGCCACGCTACCCCCGTGTGGCGCAATAAGCGCCATGTTGTCCCCCGGCATGGCGCTTCCCCTGACTTGGCGGTCCGCGGCTGCGCCAGGCGCGTCGGGCTAGCCCGCTACTTGGCGCATCTCGGGTGCGAGTCGGCTGCACTCGTCGCTTTGGTGACCGCGTAATCGCGAAACCCTTTCGCGTCGAGGGTGCTGGCCAGTTTCAGCATCTCCGTCGCCTGCTGGCAGACCTGCGCGGGCGGAACCGCGCCTTGCTTCAGCGAGATCTGATTCGCGAGGCTGGTATTCCAGCGATCGAACTCGCTCTGTGCGTTACGCGAGCCGGTTCGGCGGAAATGGTCTCTCATGGCGTTTTGATAGCTGATGATGGCGTCCTTGTTGCGCAGCCGGAATTCGCCGTAGGCCGGAAGCGTGTCTTTGCAAGCCGAGCTGAGAACCATAAGATTGGTTTGGAACAGAATAGCTTGCTCCGCCTCGATATCCGCCGCCGAGTAGCACTGCTTGTCGGCAGCAGAGGCGCCTTGAAACGATGCTGCAGCGAGGAGCGCGGCAGCCAGGGCGACCTTCTTCATCGCATTCCCCCAATCTCAATCAACGTCCCCGAAACCGGCGGCAGCATACGCAGCCATTGACCATTTTCAAGAGCAACCCGACTTGCTGTCAGGTCTGTACCCCGCAAACCGGGGGAAAGCATTGATGGTCTCTTAGCCTAAGATGGCGCTGTTTCCCAACCCTTGATTGCCCCGCGGTATCCGTTTTTGATCCTAACATCGAATACGAGCGAGAACTTGACCGGAAAATCGAGAAATCCAGACGTTGTTGCCGCCAGGCTGAACCACTGTGGCATCAACGACACACGCTGCGGTAAAATTTTAATCGTCCTGCGCCGATCCTTCTATGATCCGGGATCGTGATCAGGCGGCTCTCCGATGATCGTGTTATTCACCGATTTTGGTCTTGAGGGACCTTACACTGGCCAGGTCAAGGCGGTCTTGTATCGGACGGCACCGGGGGTTCCAGTTGTCGAACTCTTTGCCGACGCGCCGGCGCGTCGGCCCAAACCGGCAGCCTATCTGCTCGCTGCGTATGGGATCTGGTTTCCGCCCGGCGCCGTGCTGCTCGCGGTGATTGATCCGGGGGTCGGGACGCAGCGAGCGGCGCTTATCGTCGAGGCTGAGGGCCGCTGGTATGTAGGTCCGGATAACGGCTTGTTCGAGCTTGTCATTCGCCGCGCCGCCAGCGCCCGGACCTGGCAAATTCCGCAGCCTCCAGGACCACTTTCCGCAAGCTTTCACGGCCGTGATCTCTTCGCGCCGGTCGCGGCGCAAATCGCCCGCGGCGAACTGCCGTCCCACATGCCGCGCGCAGCCCACATCGGTCGGCATGTCGATTGGCCGGACGACCTGCCCCAGATCGTCTACATCGATCATTACGGGAACGCCATGACTGGGTTACGTGCCCCTCTACTTCCCGCGGGCGGGCGGCTAGCCATCTCGGGGCGGGTGCTGAGGCGCGCCCGCACCTTCGCCGAGGTCCCGCCGGGTGAGGCTTTCTGGTACGAGAACTCGAATGGGCTCGCCGAAATCGCCGTCAATGGCGGCGATGCGGCAGACGCGCTGGGTCTGACGATCGGCAGTCCCGTAGCAATTGATTTCTAATCCGAGCGGTACCGAAGCGCACCTCCTCAGGGCGGTGGAATCACGATCTTGGCCCCCGGCGGAACTCTGATTTTTGCAAAAAGGATCGCGATAGGTCACCGCCAGGGAGTGTCAGCTCGCGACTCTGCAACAAGGGAATCATGCGCGCATCCAGAGTCTCACTTCACGGCAGAAAACGCGGCTGGCGCCAGCAACTGGCTGCTGACGTTCTCGACGAGCTGGCCATCCTTCTCCGTCTTGGCGACCACCGCGACCCATTCAGGATCGGCGAGAAAAGCACCCCAGCGCGTCTCGCGCTCGGCCATGCTGTCCCAGGCGAGCATGTCGGTGATCTCCTGGCTGCTCTTGCCGATCAGCGTGGTCCAAAACCCGGCCTGGCGAATGCCGTGCTTCTCCCAGATCCGCAGCGTCTCGTTCTCGAACCGCGACAGCAGCGCCGGCTTGCGCCCTGGCGCGCAGCGGTAGATCCGCAATTCGTAGATCGCGGCCCTTCACCTCGAGCCGTGTGGACGGATATCAGCCGGTCACTGTCTGCTCTCATCGGAGCGGCCTCAGACCAGCGTCGTTTCGACGGCGATGTTCCCGTGCGTTGCTCGCGAATAGGGACACACCTGGTGGGCCGCCTCGACAAGGTGCTGCGCCGTCGCGCGCTCCATCCCCGGCAGGCTCACGTAGAGGCGAGCCGCCAGGCTGAAGGCGCCCCCTTCGGGACCGAGATCGATCTCGGCGTCGACCGCGTGATCGGCCGGCAGCGTGATCTTCATGTTGCGCGCGGCGAACTCCATCGCCGACTCGAAGCACGCGGACCAGCCGGCCGCGAAGAGCTGCTCCGGGTTGGTGCCGGTGCCCGGGCTGCCGGGCCGCGACAGCCTGACCTCGAGGCGGCCGTCGGAGCTGCGCGACATGCCGGCGCGCCCGCCTGTGGTGTGGGCCTTCGCGGTGTACAGCACTTTCTCGAGTCGGTTCATAACGTCCTCCTTCATGAAGAGCCCAGGCGCCTGGACGCCTTGCGAAGCTCGGTTGCGATAGGCGAAGTTGCATGGCTCGGCACAGAGCTGTTGTGCGGCGGCCCCAAATAGGGGAACTCGGCAAGCAGATCGATGTGGGGCGCGACCTTGTCCCCGGTCACCTTCCCGTTTGTGAGGACTGCCAAGAAAGCGTCGGCGGCATCGTCGGTGAGCGTACGGCCATTGCTCGGAAAAGACGCGGGACGCGTCGGGTCGTAGGACAGCATGTCGGGCAGCAGTGTTCCCGCCACCCGCCTTGCTTCCTCCGGCGCATAGCCACCGGTGTGCTCCAGCGCATGCGCGAAGACGGCGATAAAACGGGCATCGTTCGCCGGCTCGCCCGCGTGGTAACCATCTCGCTCCGAGCCGACGAGAAAGACCGCTTGCGCGGGTAACGCGCCCCGGTCCGCCTGGACCCAAACCCCGCCCGCGCCATCCAGCGTGCGCGCCCATAGGCCGACCCGTTTGGGTCCAAGGGCAGAGTTGGGCATTTCCAGCACGATGCTGCACACGTCCTTGTCGATGAAGAAATCGTCGCCGGTGAACTGCAGATCGTTCAGCGCCCCCGCGTGCCGAAGAAGAAGGGATCGCTGCGCCAGCCCGCGAAGAAGCGGTAGCGGCTGGCCTCCGTCACGCGCGCGTCCCGACCCGTCGACACAGGTGCTGCTTCGATCATGACCTGGCCGCTGTCACCCGTTTCGGCGGCCTGCGCACCCTCGACGCGCCGCACGGTCGCGGTTTGCGACCCGTCCGCGGAGGACGAGAAGCGCACCCGATATGCGATGTCGGCGACGGCATCGCCGTTCGTATCGATCTTGAGCTCGTACAACGCCTTGGGCGCGAACGGCTCGCGCGTGGTGGACCCCGGTGGGTTCACGACGGCGGAAGGATGGACGTTCATGATCAGGATCGACTTGTCCGCCTCGCTTGGCTTGGGGAAGGCATACAAATCCGTGAGGTCCAGGCGCGCGTCTCCGTGCGGGAAGCCGAAATCGGGACCGGAGTAATGGTGCGACATGGATCATTCACTCCTCTGTCCTCCTCGTCGGCGCATGAATGCCGCGCCAAGCGGCTCCCGCGACGGAGGTTCAGTGGCCCGCGCTCTGGCCGCCGTCGACGTGAAGGATTTCGCCCGTCACAAAGCCGGCCCCTTCGAGGTAGAGGATCGCGTCGACGATGTCGGCGATCTCACCCAAATGGCCAATGGGTTCCAGGGCTTCGAGCTGCCCATATGTCTCGACGGAATGCATCGGCGTCTTGATGTTGCCCGGTGCCACCGCATTCACCCGGATGCCGCGCTTCGCATATTCGATCGCGAGCGATTTAGTCGCCGCGGCCAAGCCGCCCTTGGTCAGCGACGCGAGCACAGAGGGCACGGCGGCCATCGCGTGGTCGACCAAGCTTGTCGTGATCTGCACGACATGACCGCTCCCCTGCTTTTCCATCTCGGCGACGGCCAATTGCGTGATGTGAAAGAAGCCGGTGAGGTTGACCGCCACCATCGCCGCGTAGTCGGCGTCGGTATACTGGGTGAACGGTTTGGCGATGAAGATGCCGGCGTTGTTGACGAGCGTGTCGATGCGCCCGAACCGGGCCACGCCTTCGGAGATCGCACGCTCGGCCGTCTTCCGATCGGCGATGTCGCCAGGCACCGCGAGGACTTCATCATCGTTCGACGGCTTGATCGAGAGCGAGGTCGCGACCACCCGGTAGTTGCGATCGCGGTATCCCTTGACGAGGGCTGCGCCGATGCCCCCCGACGCGCCCGTAATAACGGCAACTTTCTGTTCGATGCTCATGCCCGTCTCCTTCATCCTTCCCGGTCACGGATGTTCCGGTGCCTATGGAATTGAGGTGGACATTTCCATCCGACTGCAGCAGCCGGCGAAGATGACTTTCAGTTATCCGTTGGTGCTATGAGCGACCGCCTCTTCGCGCTGCGGCTGTTCGCTCGGATCGCCCGCAAGGGAAGCTTTTCCGCGGCCGGTCGTGAGCTGAGCATTCCGCAATCGACCGCGTCTCGGACGATCGCGACGCTGGAGCGCGAAATCGGCGTCGCGCTGTTTGTCCGGACGACGCGCGCAGTAACGCTGACCGACGCCGGCTTGGACTTCCTGGCTCGCATCGAGTCTGTCCTAGCCGAGCTCGACGAGGCGGAGCACGCTGCGCGCGGAACGGGAGAGCTGCGCGGAATATTGCGGATCGGTTTGGCAACGAACTTTGCCGTGCGGGAGGTCATCCCCCGGCTTTCGGACTTCATGAGCCGGCATCCGGCGCTACGGATCGACCTGATGATGGGAGACCAGCGCGAAGACCTCGTGGCCGAAGGCGTGGACGTCGCGCTTCGGTTTGGTCCTCTTTCCGACTCGACAGCGACGGTGCGGAGAATTCTCGCATGGCCGCGGGTCCTCGCCGCGTCGCGAGCTTACCTCGACAAGGCCGGGGCCCCCCTCAGACCTACGGATTTGGCCCAGCATGCGATCATTCTTGGGCCCGCAAGCCTTAGCGGCCACTGGTCCTTTCGCAAGGGCGATACTGCGACCTCCTTCCAAGTCGAGGGCAGGCTGACGGCAAGGGCGAGTGACGGCGCCATAGCGGCGGCCGTCGAAGGATTGGGCATCGTCATGACTCCGCTCGGCGCGTGCCGTCGGGAATTAGAGAGAGGAGAGCTCGTTCGACTGTTACCGGAATGGGACGCGGGAACGGTCGAGCTCAACGCCGTCTATGCGAGCGGCAGAGCCGCCAAGCCATCAGCGCGAGCCTTTGTCGACTACTTGATCGCAGCGCTTCACGAGACTGAGCCGCCGCCCTCCAGTCCACCTTCGATTGGCGAGAAGCCACGACCGTCTGCTTGAAAGGCCCTGCCGAGCGACGCGAAATGCATGTCCGTTTCTGGCACATCACGTCGGTCCCGGGATTGATCGGCACAGCCGCTATCAAAGGCTTGCATTTATAGCCCATCTGTGCTAATTAGTCAACTCTAAACGTGTGATTATAGCAACAACAAAGCGGTGTCAAATGCCGAGGCAAATCCTCCCTGCAGCCTCCCTCAGGAGCGCCCAGCGCCTCCCTGCTCCCCGAGCCCTGTTCTTGGCGGCTAACAATTTGATCTACATGGCTTTATGGTCGAGCGGACGGGCGATCTTCCGCGGCGCATCGAATTTTCTCCCTGCTCTGAGGGAGGGGCGCGTTACCAGGCGGCATCCGGATTTACATTCGTCAGGGGTCCGAGCGTTCCCTCGCAGCATCGTCCTCGGCGCGGGCTTCGACCCAGCGTTCGCCCCAGCGAACCTCCTCAGGGCGGTGGAATCACGATCTTGGCCCCCGCTGGAACCCTGATTTGGCGCCGGCGCTGCAACCGGTGTGCAAGCCAAACAGCGCTGGCGAAGGCGACGAACGCGCCGAGCATGACGAGGCTGAAGGAACGGACGAGATGGCCGAGGACGGCACGGAACGCATGGCCGAGGAAATAGCCGGCGGCAACAAAGCTCACCGCCCATAGTCCCGCCGCCAGAAAATTCAGAGCCAAGAATCGCTGCCAGCGGACGGCACTCATCCCCATCGCGAAAGACGATATATTGCGGACCCCGTAGATGAACCGGAAGGACAGTATAAAGCCGGTATTATAACGTTCGAGCCAACGCAATGCGGTCTCGACGCCGTATCGCCACCGCGGGAAACGGTTCAAAATCTTCAGCCCGAAATGGCGTCCGATCCAGAAATACGTCTGGTCTCCGGCAAAGCTCCCGAGCCAAGCGACCACGAGCAACAGCAAGGGATTGAGGAGACCTTGCGCCGCCGCGAAGCCGGCGAACAGAACGACCGTCTCGCCTTCGAGGAAGGTCCAGACAAACGCCCCTAGATAGGTATAGGCGCCGTACTCAGCGATCAGCTGATGAAGGTCCATTCTCAACCATTTCCTGACCTGTCTCGCTGCCGCGGGCGGCTCCCCCGAGAGCCCGCTTTTGTACCCTCGTCCGACACGGCGCGCATGCTAAGTTTTTCTGGCACATCGGTCGAGGGGATTTCCGAGACCTGAGATTTACGGGAGCGAGCGCGACGGCATCCACTAAGAAGGGATAAAGTCCAGTGGCCGGATTGTTCTTCGAGGAGTTTGAAGAGGGTCAGGTGTTCGAGCACGCCGTGAGCCGCACCGTGACCGAAATGGACAATGTGCTGTTCAGTTCGCTCACGATGAATCCACAGCCGCTTCACCTCGACGAGGAGTTCGCCAAGCGCACGGAGTTTGGTCAACGTCTGGTCAACAGCTTATTTACGCTCGGTCTGATTATCGGTATGAGCGTCGGCGAAACGACACTCGGGACGACTGTCGCGAATCTGGGGTTGACCGAGGTCCGGTTCCCCAAGCCGGTGTTTCACGGTGACACATTGCGCGCACGCACGATAGTGCGGTCGAAGCGGCGCAGCCAGTCGCGCCGAGATGCCGGCATCGTCGAGTTCGAGCATCAAGGGATCAACCAGCGGGGCGAAACGGTCGCGGTGTGCCGACGCGCCGGTTTGATGAAATGCCGATCGGCCGAGGCATAGATGCGCTCTCTCCTCTTCGTCCCCGCCGACAGCGAGCGCAAGCTCGCTCGCTCCAAGCAGTCCGGGGCCGACGCTTTGATCCTCGATCTCGAGGATTCGGTGGTGCCGGCAAACCGCCCGGCGGCACGAGTGCAAGCCCGGGCTTTCCTCGACGAGAGCAGCGACGCGGGTTTCCGCCGCTATGTGCGCATCAACCCCCTGGCAAGCGAAGCGGCGCTCAATGATCTCGCCGCGGTGCTGCCGGGAAAGCCGCACGGGATCCTGCTGCCGAAATGCCTGCCGGAAGATGTGCGCACCCTCGATCATTACCTGACCGCTTTCGAGGCGGCTTTCGGGCTGATACCCGGTGCGGTTCGGATCATCACGATCGCGACCGAAACGCCCGCAGCGATATTCGCACTCGGCCGTTATGCCGGCGTGTCACCCCGGCTCGAAGGCATCACCTGGGGTGCGGAGGACCTGGCCGCCTGTCTCGGCGGCGGCAGCAACCGCAAGTTCGACAGCAGCTACGACGATGCGTATCGCTTGGCGCGGGCGCTCTGCTTGCTGGCTGCCGCGGATGCGGGCGTCATGCCGATCGATACGATCTACACCGACTTCAAGGACGCGGCCGGGCTCGCCGCCGAATGCGCCGCCGCGCGACGCTCCGGTTTCGTCGCCAAGATGGCCATTCATCCGGCACAACTTTCGGCCATCAACAGGGCCTTCTCGGCGACCGAGGAGGAACTCGCCTGGGCTCGGCAGGTGGTTGCGATATTCGCCGAGAACCCCGATGCCGGGACAGTCGCTCTCGACGGCAAGATGGTCGATAGGCCGCACCTGACGCTCGCCCGTCGAACTCTAGGGCTCGCCCCGGAACGGGAACCGGCGACATCGCGCTAGGCGCGCCGTTTTTCGAGAAACCGCTCGGCGAGGCGCGCCAGGAAGCTGACCCCGATCGGCAGGGCGGCGTCGTTGAAGTCGTACCGGGCATTGTGCAGGAAACAGCCGTCCTCCCCGGGGCCGTTGCCCAGCCACAGCATGGCTCCCGGGCAAGCGTTCAGCATGAACGAAAAATCTTCCGCACCCATTGACGGCGCCACATCACGAATGACCTGGTCCGGACCGCAGATTTCCGCGGCGACCTCCGCTGCGAATTCGGTCTCGGCCTGATGGTTGATCGTCGGCGGGTAGTTGCGGCGATACTCCGCCTCGGCGCTGGCGCCGTGCAGCGCTGCGACACCGCGGGCGATCTCGCCGAGACGAGCCTCGATCAGGTCGCGCACTTCCGGACGGAAGCTGCGCGCCGTGCCGCCGATGTGCAGGTCGTCCGGGATCACATTATAGGCTGCCCCACCCTTGATGAAGCCGACACTGACGACGGCCGCGTCGAGCGGGTCGACGTTGCGGCTGGTGATCGTCTGCAAGGCCAGCACAATCTGCGCCCCGATCACGAAGGGATCGATGCCGAGGTGAGGATGAGCGGCATGCGTGCCACGAGCCTTGATGTGAATATCCCAGCGGTCGGAGGCGGCGAGCAACGGCCCCGGCCGCACCGCAATCCGACCGACCTCGATCCCGGGCCGGTTGTGGAGCGCGAAGATCGCGTCGCAGGGAAACTTGTCGAACAGCCCTTCCTCGACCATGACCCGGCCGCCGCCCCCGCCCTCTTCGGCCGGCTGGAAGATCAGGTGCACGGTGCCCTCGAAATTCAGGGTCGCCGCGAGATATCTGGCGGCGCCGAGCAGCATCGTCGTGTGCCCGTCATGGCCGCAGGCATGCATCCGGCCGTCATGGGTCGAGCGGTGGGAGAAATCGTTCAGTTCCTGGATCGGCAGCGCGTCCATATCGGCGCGCAGCCCGATCGCACCCGGCGTATTGCCGTTGCGAATGGTGCCGATCACCCCGGTGCCGGCGAGGCCGCGGTAAACCTCGCACCCGAACTCGGCGAGCCTGGCCGCGACGAGGTCAGCGGTGCGCTGCTCGGCAAAAGCGAGCTCCGGATGGGCATGAATATCGCGTCGGATCACGGTCAACTCGTCGTGATAGTCGAGCACCTCGGCAAGGATCGGCATGTGCGACTCTCCGCTCGGCGGTCTGCGCGGCCAGGCGGCACGATAATCGTTCGCCGATGAGCGCGATAGCCTTGACGGGGCAACAACTCCGGTAGCGCGAGATGGCCGATCCGAGTATCTGGTTCGGATCGTGATCGAGGGGGTAACCGCGATGAGGATGAAGTCGGCAATTCAGGCAGTTGCTGCGGCGCTATTGGCGGCAGCGTGCTCGGCGGCGCCTCTCGAGATCAATTCCCTGGCCTTCGAAAAACGCGCCCCGCTTCCCGGTCAGATGGGCTACCTCGAAACCATCAAATATATCGACGACGGGATAAAACATATCGATCCATCGGGTGAATTTTTCGTATCGTACAATGGCGATATGTGTTTCAGAGGTCTGGTAAATCGCCAGTTAACGACATTCGAGTTCTACACGAACTATTGGTGCATGAACCCCCAGGCCGTAAACAACGTCGACTTCCTGCAGGATAACATTACTAATATAAACGCGGTTCGTTTGTGGTGCGCGCACGCCGCACCGCAATGCGCCCGGAGGTTGGGAGATCCCACCTTTCTGGATACAAGCCCCGGCATCGCCAACAGCATTTGGGTGCAAATCACCCCCTACCAGCCGGAACGTGCCGCCCTCGAACATCTCGTCTACCTGATGGGCGGGAACGTTCGTCAGGCCGGGGCGCTGCACTGATCGCGCGCCGGGGCGCCGCTATGGAGCGCCACCCGCAGCTTCCGCGGGAACAGCGTGCTTGACACGCGGTCGTGAGGATCTAGCGTTGACCGGCTGACCCCCGAAACGGAGGAACCCGTATGATCATCGAGATGCGCACCTACACGTTGCAGCCGGGCACGGTCGCCACGTTCGAGGAACGCTTCGGACAGGCGCTCCCGGCGCGAGCAAAGGTATCGCCGCTCGCCGCTTTCTGGCACACCGAAGTCGGCCCGCTCAACCGGGTGATCCACGTCTGGCCCTATGACGACCTCGCCGCCCGCACCCGCTTGCGGGAAGAGGCGACCAAGCTCCAGGGCTGGCCGCCCAATGTCCGGGAGTTCGAAGTCGAGCTGCAGAGCGACATCTATCTCCCGGCGCCGTTCTCGCCGGCACTCGAGCCGCGCCAGCTCGGCAACCTCTACGAGATCCGCATCTACACCTTCAAGCCCGGCGGCATCGCCGGGGTGATCGACCGCTGGAGCACGCATATCGCCGAGCGCATCAAGCTCTCGCCGCTGGTCGGCGCCTGGTACTCCGAGCTCGGCGGGCTCAACAAATGGTGTCACATCTGGGCCTATAAGGACGCGGCCGACCGTTTCCGCATCCGCGAGGAGGCGCGAGCCAAGGGTATCTGGCCACCACCTTCCGGCGGCGGGCCGAGCATGATGATCAAGCAGGAGAACATGCTGGTCGTCCCGGCTTCCTTCTCGCCCTTGCGCTGAACGACGCGCGGCGGCGCCCCGTGAAGCGGCGCCGCCTTTCGTTCGTGCTCAATCCCAATAAGGAGACTGGGCGTGCCCTTTCTCGATCGCAGCGGCGTCAAGATTTATTACGAGGATAACGGGCACGACCCCGCCATCCTGCTCAGCCACGGCTATGGCGCAACCTGTCGGATGT
>Ga0210407_10000744_pt1 | contig 34196 bp, 20 predicted proteins | sample IncBWC27MmetaG_FD_150860 | JGI IMG/M metagenome (GOLD analysis project Ga0210407, IMG submission 150860) | Forest soil microbial communities from Barre Woods Harvard Forest LTER site, Petersham, Massachusetts, United States - Inc-BW-C-27-M | ecosystem: Environmental > Terrestrial > Soil >...
GGCACATATACCCTCAGGCTCATGATTGACGGAACGCCTCAGACTCAGCTTCTAAAGGTCGTCATGGACCCCCGCTCCTCGGCCACTCAGGAAGTCCTTCGACAGCAGTTGCAACTCGGCCAGCAAATATTTGCCGAAACTCTGGAGGCACGCAGCGCGCTTGCTGAAATCGCTTCGCTACAGAAACAACTGGCTGATCGTGAACAGAAGCTTGGCGACAAAAATTCAGACGTTAAGTCAGCGCTGGCGGATGCTCGAACTGAAATCTCGAAGATAGAAACCAAGCCAGAAGTCGTTGGGCACCCTTTGGGTCTGCAGGACGCCTTCGCCGGAATAGCATCGGCCTTACGCGTTGTCGAAGGTGGGGATCGCGCGGTGCCTTCACAAGCGATTGCCGTTTACAACGAGTCCAGCCAGCGCGTCAAAATCGCGATCAGAGAATGGAACGAGTTCAAAACAACCAAACTTCAGCGGCTTAATCAGAAATTGTCTGAAGCAAATCTCGCTCCAATCACGATCTCCCGCGAGGTGAATGTCGAGCGATGACAAACGGTAGGCCCTGCGAATGGTCTTCGCATCCGCGCCATTCACCATGCCCTTCGTCGTAACACGAGTTCTACGACAATGGAATGAACTTGAGCAAATGGCGAGACTCGACGGGAGGTTGACATGGGGACTCAGTCACTCCAGCCCAGCAACTGTCGCTCAAAGTCAAAGCTGACGCGTTTTGGCCGCAGGCACGAGATGCCGATCAAGCCGTCGAAATCGCCTTCGACGTCTCGCCGAGTAGTCACGACCGACGCACGTTGCGGACCCAATTCGTGTTCGCCGATTCTGGCCTGTGGAAGAATGATCGTTCCGAAGGCAACATCCCCGGAAATATTCCGCCCGCTTCCGGTAACAGCGCTCCATTCGTAGTCAACGTGGTGCAAGTGGCTCTGAAATAACACCAATTGCGGAGTTCCCGTATCCACCAGCAAGTGCAACTGACGGCTGCCCGTTTTTAGACTCACGGTGATGAATTGTGGGCCCGCGATGAGCGGCGCGGTGTGAGGTTCCGCCGAGGCTCCGAAAAAGATGCGGTGTTTCGCATAGTCGACGGTAAAGCTCCTCCCGTCCATCACGTCGAGTCCGATTACCGCGTCGATACGCGTTCCCAGTCCGCTTCCAATTCCGGAAAAATCGGCGACCATGACCCGCAAATTCTTCCGTCGCAGGGGCCCAAGTTGCAGGTCCGGCAGCGTAACGCTTTCCGAGGCGAGGGTTTTGTTGAAGAGCGCCAGACCGCGCGGTGTGCTCTGCAATCGCAGCTTTGCCGAAACACTCCTGTCGATCATGCTCGGACTGGTACCAGTGTCGAACAGCAAATGTTGATGCTCGAGGCCGCCCACCCGTCCCTCGACGACAATCACATAGCCCTGGTAAAGCTGGAAGGGGATTTCGGGCACCTGGATCGGCGGACGCGGGGTCCGGACATTGAGGTCGCTACCGAAACAGAGCAGGCACAAAGTGCAGTTCAGAAAGGCGAGCGTCGACCGAGCAATCCAATTAGCAGCCCAAGAAAAACTGACGACGCGACCAGGACCGGGCTGCGACTGTAAGGATGGGTCTCCAACACGATTCCGTCGCGATTCGAATCTTTCCACGCTGATTGCGCCGAAGCTGCACTCGCGCCGTGCCATGCGAAACAGACGTGGGCGGAAGAGATACTCCTGCTGCGCTGGGACGTGTAAACGACTTGACGGGATAAGAACCGGTAAAAACGAACCGCACATGAAGCTTCGAAGACCGGCGGAGCGTGCCTCTAGTGTGCGAGTCGAAGAACCACAAGAAGCCTCAGCTTTAGATCGCTTTCACTCTTCCGAAGTTCGTAGAAGTACGGCGCCTATCTACCAAAACTTGTAATTGCCGGGAAGTCCTTTCCAGCGGCCCTTCCAAAGTCACCTCTCAATAAAAGTGAGAGCGGCTGCGATTGAATGTAGCTGGTCACACGGATAAGGCTATCCATCCCAACTTGTAAGTCGCGCTCCAGCGTGGCCCCTGGAATGTACGGAATAGTCGTTGTCTGGCAAAAGAGCTGTGAGCAAAGCGGTTCTATCTGTAAGTCAATCAGGTCACTTCCAGCAAGCGCGAACAATCAGTCGAAGTCACAACGGAGGACACGTGAAGAATCTTAAGACCCTGCCTTTTAGCGCGACAGTCCGATGGGAAACATATCGAGCGATCCTGAGCACGATTGCCTTAGTTCTGATGTGGAGCAGCCTCGCACTCGCCCAGCGCACGACCGGAACTTTGCGGGGACAGGTTCTCGACCCGGCGAACGCCACGGTTGGCGGTTGCGCTGTCACCGTAACCAATGAGGCTACAGGAGTTTCACAGACGGACGCCACGAACTCCGCGGGAACCTATGACTTTCCCAGCATTCTACCCGGAGCCTATACGGTGGCCGTGGACGCCCAGGGGTTCAAGAAGTACGTAAAGAAGGGAGTTCCGGTATTGGCGAACCAGGATAACGTGGCCGACGCACGCCTCGATGTTGGAGTTGCTTCGGAGACAGTGGAAGTTATAGCGGGAACTGCGGAGGTCCAAACTACTTCTGCTACGCTCACACAGACTTTCACATCGCAGGATATTCTGAATCTTCCGAGCTCGGCGGGCGTGCTCAACGGCAGCCCGCTGAACCTTGCGATCCTTTCTCCAAATGTGGTGGCAACCCCCGGCGGAGCGCAGGGCGTGGGCGGTTCAGTCGGGGGTACGCGCCCCCGAGATAACAGTTTCACGGTGGATGGCGTCGATGACAACAACTTAGGCGTTACAGGAAATAACTCTACGGTTATTCCGGACGCTGTGGGCGAGTTCGCCCTGCAAACGAACCAGTTTAGTGCGGAGTATGGACACTCCGCGGGCGGGCAGTTCAGTCTGATTACTAAAACCGGCACCAACCACCTGCACGGTTCCGGCGAGTGGTACTTGCAGAACCGGAACTTTAATTCTTTGGATAATCTGACCAAGCAGGCGATCTCGCAGGGCACGATCCCAGGAATGCCAGCGTATGACGACAATCGTTTTGGCGGCACGATCGGCGGACCGATTATCAAGGATAAGTTCTTTTTCTTTGGCGCCTATGAGTACACTACAGTTCATGGAGCCGGCCCTCCGGTTTCGTTTGCTACTGCGCCGACGGCCGGCGGCCTCGCTGCCCTGGAAGGACTGGCCACCGATTCGGCGGTCAAGGCGGCCCTGACAGCATTCCCAGTCGCACCCTCGAACAACGCCGGGACTATTTCGGTCAACGGCAACGCGATTCCTGTCGGTAGCCTGGTGGCAATCGGCCCTAATTTTCAAAGGGAGCACGACGCGCAATTCAACACCGACTATACGTGGGGACGACACCAGTTGGGCACCCGATTCACATTCAACCAGGAACGCTTCATCCTGCCTGCCGCAGTCCCGTTGCCTCAGTGGAACCAGAATGAACCGGTCAACAATCGCAAGGTTGCGTTCACCGACGCTTGGACAGCCAGAAATAATGTAGTTAACGACTTTCGCTTGCAGTACTCCTACTACTTCACCGGCCTGCTGGATCCCTGTACTCCCGGGACCACATGCCAACCGGATGTGAGCCTAGGCGACCTATACTCCAGCGCCTCAACTAGCGTGGGGGACAATCAGCACCAAAAGCAGAACAGCTATCAGGTAAAAGACACACTTTCGTGGGTACTGGGAAAGCACACCCTAAAGTTCGGGGGAGAGTATAACCACTTTATTTATCCCCAGTTCTTTCTACCTAGAAGTGTAGGTGACTACGCTTACTCGGCGACGCAGAACTTTATCAATGACCAGGTTCCCGACACGCGGGCGCTGCGCGACGCCGGGTCCGGATACTTCTTGGGAACCACTAGCTTAATGGCGGGATTTCTCCAAGACGATTTCAAGGTGTCACATCGTCTGACGCTAAACCTCGGCCTGCGTTACGAATATTGGACCAACCCGGTAGGCGACAAACAGTGGAGTTCAAACGCCATCTCCGACGTACCGGGTGTGATCGCGTTTAAGAATCCGGGAACAGACAAGAACAACATCGCTCCTCGCGTGGGATTTGCCTACGATCCGACCGGCAGCGGAAAAACGTCGATCCGCGGAGGTTTTGGGATTGCGTACGACGTGAAATTCCAAAATTTTGACTCCATTTCACTGCCTCCTCAGTTGCAGGCCGAAATCAGTAGTGGATCGGCGTGTACTCTCGTACCAAAACCTTCGTGGTGCGCGACGCAGTCGGGGTTCCTGGCGGGGGGCGGGCTACCGCAGACCTACATTCCTCCGGCCGGGCAGGCAGGGGCGCGAGCTTTGACCAGCGCGTACATTCCCGACGCAAAGCTGCCCAAGATCATGACCTGGAGCTTCGGCGTGCAGCACGAAATGTATCGCAATGCGGTCATAGAAGTACGTTACCTGGGTACCCGCGGGTTGGAGTTGCCGGTGCAGTTCCGCAGGAACTTCGAAAGCTACTTCGATGCGGGCGGCACTCCTTTGCCAACGTATCTGACCGCTTCGTCCATACCCGGCACTTACACTGGCACCACTCCCACGGATACTGATTTCTACACCTTCCAATACAACTATTTCATTAATGGCTTCGGGCCTCTGGGCGCCGGCAATACAATACCCGGGTTTACCAGTAATTCGCCTGATACCTACCAGCAATATGGGTTCTTCAGCAACGTTACATCCTATGTACCGTTGGGAAGCAGTATCTATCACGCCGCTTCCGTAAACTTCACACAGCGCGCCGGGCATGGATTTATGGTCAACGCAAACTACACCTATTCCCATACCATTGATGACGCGACGAATGAATTCTTTACCAGCACCCTGAACCCACGCCGTGCAGAAGACACTAATCATTTGGGCGCCGATCGCTCCAACTCGGATCTGGATGTTCCTCATAAACTTGCCGTCGCCCTTTCCTACCAGTTGCCAAAAGCGCGATCGGACAATGGCTTCGCCAAAGCGTTGTTGAACGGCTACCAGGTTGGCGGAGTATTTTATGCCCAGTCTGGACAACCTGTCACCCTCCAGTCTGGGCTCGTAGACTCGAACGGCAACACCGATGCGGCGGGAGATCGCGTGGTGCTCAATCCCAATGGAGTTGGAAAAACGGGTTCCGATGTATTTGCCGTATGCGAATCGACGCCGGGGTCATCTTCCGGGGCTCCCGTAGGCACTACCTACGTCGCGTCGACTCCGTTTTCAGCTGCATTCGAAAATCCGGTTAATGGGTGTGCAGCCAATCCAAACGGTCCGCTCGCCTTTCTCAGTCCGGCCTTCAATGGAGCAAACACGGGGTTCGACCCGGCAATCGGTTATACGCCGGTTAACCCAAAAGCACGATATCTGCTGGCAGGAGCCGGAGCCTTGACTACGGTTGGCCGGAACAGTTGGAGGACGCCTGGACTTGAGACATTTAACCTGTCTCTGTTTAAGAACACTTACTTCGGAGAGACAAAATATTTGCAACTGCGGGCAGATGTCTTTAACCTGCTCAATCACCCTAGCTATTCCCTAACCAATGGCAACGTTTTCAACGCTGCCGGGATCGGAACCGCAACCTCAAGCCCAGGCTATGCTCAGCCTACGAATCCCGCCTTTCTAAATCCAAAGCAGTTTGGCGGCGGCATTCGACAGATGACCCTGGGAATAAAGTTCATTTTCTAAGGGGGGAGACTGCAACACAAGGGACCGGTGAACAATGCCGATCCCTTGTGACTGCAGTTACATTCAGTTGTCGATAGTGTGCATCTGCAACTCGATGTTTGAGAAGCTAAGAGTTTCTTTCGATCACGCGTTGCAGCAGGGCACGATAACCGCGGCTGCACGACAGCTCCTTGCCGCTCTTGAGGACGACTATATATTCACCGCTGTTGACCGGTATTAACTCCTTGATCTTGCGCACATTCACGATGACCGAACGGTGAATGCGGATAAACTCGTTCGGGTTCAAGCGTTCCGAGGTTCGTGAGATGGTCTCCCGAAGAAGGTAGGACTCCTTGCCTACGCTCAAGCGGACATAGTTCGCAGCCGCTTCGATCCAATCGATTTCATCAAGGTTCAAAAAGATGACGCGGCCCTTGGCCTTGATTACGAGCCTGTTCTGGGGCAGTGGCGGCGCGGCGGACACGACCCCCGACTTCATTTCCGAGAGCAACTCCAGCAGTCGATGTGTAATTTCCCGCTTGTCCGATTTCTGTAGCTCGGCGCGAGCGCGTTCAATCGCCTGGTGCAGGCGCTCCTGATCGAAGGGCTTCAGTAAGTAATCGAGTGCGTGCGCCTCGAATGCGCGAATGGCATATTGATCGTAGGCGGAAGTAAAGATGACCACCGGCATCTCTCGAGCAGGAATTTCATGGAGCACTTGAAACCCGTCAAAATCCGGCATTTGGATGTCGAGCAGAAGCAAATCCGGATGGAAAGAATTGATCGCTAAGACCGTCTGCCGGCCATCCTGGCACTCGGAGACGACCGAAAGTTGCGGTTCAGCTTCGAGCAGCATTCGAAGCTTCTGGCGGGCGAGTCGCTCATCATCCGCGATGACCACGCGGATCAATGCGCCGGTCGGTAGGTCTACTCTCGACAGTGCAGAATCTGGGAGCATGGTCGGGGAAGACGGTATGAAGTTTTCCAACACTGCGATAGACGGTCCTGCAAACAAATGGTCGCTCACAATGCGAAATCATTTTCTAATCGCATTGCCCGCCGCCCGCCGCTCTTTTCTGGCAAGAGTCGGGCAATACCGGTGTGATGCTAGCCGCGCACACGCCCGTTGTCCTGTGCAGGTGCGCGGTGGCGAATGTTATTGTGAGATCGCGTTATCTCATTGGGTCGCGTCCGCTCGCTGCCACGTTCGCACGTTATTCGCGTCAGTACGTTCCTTAGCCTCGCCATAGCTCACCAGTCGCCTCAACACTACCCGCAGTGCCGCAGCCGGGTGTTTATGACTAGCGATCAAATCAGGTGCTTGCTCCCGTATCCATTCCAGCATTTGACCCACGGAGACTGGCTGGGCGCAGGTTCCCAGTAACCTGCGGCAGATTTTGGTCAGACCAGCGCGCCGCATACCCTGCTGGCCCGCACTAGCGCTAAGCAGAACATCCACTTTCCCCCCAACGCCTTCGTATCCAAAGACGTCTGCCAGCCCAACGGCAGTCGTCTTTATTAGTTCAATACGCTTCAGGATGGCTTTATGTTCCATTCGGAGCACCACGACTTCCCGACGAATCTGGGCAATGATGTATTCCACGCTTTCTTCCGGATGTGCGCGATTGTTTACGAACGAATTTGCGCTTGTATCAATCGAAGAATCAGTCGCGGTGTTTTGCATAGTCATATGAATGCGCTGCACATAGTTAACATCGATTCTCGTTTCGCGGTGACATCGGTGGGACGAACACTCGGTAGGCGTTGACCAATGACCGGTTTGCGGGGAGCGAGCCAACGCCAAATCGGAAACGAAGCATTGTGGACAATCGACACTCCTCGCCAAGACGAAGCGATCCATCTCTCCAAGCGGACCCGGATGCATTTATCCCTGTTGTTGGGGACCTGGTCCCGCGCCTATAGCGGCGGGCGGTCGAGGCATGTTAGTAATCGCCACAGTTATGGCCTCTAGCGATTACTCCGCGCCTCCAGCCGGGGTTCAAGGTTCTGTGTCGGAGGTGATCAACCTGGTCGACGCTGAGCTTCGTAACCTTCTAGCGCGCCGGGAAGACGTCAGCAAGCGCATTCGAAGTCTGCACCTCGCAGTCAGTGCCTTACAGAATTTTGCTGGTGGGCCGGTTTCGGATCACGCCGGGGAGATTGTTGAAGGCCCCGAGCGATCAAGAACTTCATCCGGCACCGAATGCGTTTCCCACGCGATCGCCCGTAACAACAGCCAGACGGAAGCGCGCGACGGTGTGAACTCCAATCAGACGCTGAGGCGCGCCTGCCGTATCGCGCTTCTGGAAACGCCTGAAGGATTAACCGAGCAGGATATTCATGCGCGGATTGTGCGCCGGGGCTCGTTCTCATTCATCAATGCTGAGTTTGCCCAGCCCGCGATTTGTCAGGAATTGGCCGTCATGTCTAAACAAGGAGAAGTCCGGTGTTTCGAAAATGGATCGGACCGGCGCTGGCAACGGACTTCGCGAGACTGCGATCCAAACGCTGCCCCGCTGTTATGACTAGCGGCAAATCCCCCATCTGAAGCCCACTTTTGCCGAGCTCTTCGTTTTCGCCAGAGATGGTAATCACGGTCTCGCGCTCTAATATTCATAAATTCAAGAGAACATCCCTATGAATCCAGGTAGACGCGGCCTTGCGGCAGTAGAGCTGATCAGCGCCCGCTTATAGTCCCCGCGATTCATTCGCATGCGAATCTCTACGCTTGACAGCAAGATAGGCTGCAGTCGTACCTCAGTAGCGGAGTCGAGATCGCGTTGGCGGCCTACGTGCCTCTTCTTTTCAATTCTCGATGCCTTGGCAGGATTCGACTTGCCCGGCCGACACGAAAGGAAGGCAGATCATGCTCGACTCCCACACCTCCACTCGCTTCCAACAGTTCGTTGTATCGGTTCTTGTTGCGACTACACTATTTTTGTTTTGTTCCACGGTTGCCGCGCAGACGACGGTGGCTACAGGCAGCATTCAAGGAGCAGTGACTGATCCCTCAGGCGCCGTGGTTGGCGGCGCCAGGATCACCATCACCAACAAAGCGACCGGCCAGGCGATCGCCACTACGACGACCTCGTCGGGAACTTATGCCTCAAGCGCGCTGACGCCCGGCGATTATGTGTTGCGCGTGGAAGCTCAGGGATTCAGAACACTGGAGGCGGCTGTTCCTGTACAGGTAGGTGTGACCGCTTCCGGGAACTTCAGACTTCAGTTGGGCGACGCCGGACAGGTGGTCGAGGTACAGGCATCGCAGTTGCAAGTGAATACCGAGCAGGCGAGCGTGCAAGGTGTCATCAACACGCAACAGATCGAGAATCTGCCCATTAACGGGCGGAACTTTCTCGATCTCGCTCAACTGGAACCAGGAGTGCAGATTCAGGATGGCGGCAACTTCGACCCCACCAAGAAAGGATTTTCGTCCATTTCCTTCGGCGGGCGTTTCGGGCGCACGGCACGCATAGAGGTCGACGGACTCGACACCAGCGACGAAACCGTTGGTACCACAACTCAAGACATTCCCCAGGGCGCGATCCAGGAATTCCAGATCGGCGAATCGATGCTGGATCTCTCGACCGAACTCACTTCGTCCGGCTCCGTGAATGTAGTGACCAAGTCCGGGACCAACACCTATCATGGGCAGGGCTACTATTACTTCCGCGACCGGGCGCTGGACGCCGACCTTCCGGGGAACTCGAATACCCCCTTCCAACGCAACCAGTTTGGCGGCAGCTTTGGCGGCGCGATTATCAAGAACAAGCTGTTTTTCTTCGTGGATGCGGAACGCACCAAGCAGGATTTCGTTCAGCCGGTGCTGGCCGGTCCACCCTTTGAATCGTCGACTGGCGGTTTCTCCGCGCCGTTTCGCGAGGCCGAAGGAATCGCAAAGCTCGACTACCAGATCAGCAAGAATTACAAGGCGTTCTACCGCTTCTCCTACGACCAGAACAGCGATTTTGCCGCTTTCGAAGCCATCGCCTTCCAGCCCATGAACAACACTACCCACACCCGCGATCACGTCGTGGGACTTGATTTCACCACTGGTCGATACACGCACACCATCCGAGCCGGGTACATGAAATTCTTCAACCACATCGGCAGCGGGATTTCCGGTACTACGCCGTTCAATCCCTCTTCGCCGATTGAGTTGGCTATTGGGCCGGACCCGCTTTGCCTCAACAGTTCCGGAGCGACTCCCGACGTATTCTGCGCGGGCCAGCCATTTCTGGCGCCGCAAAGCACTCCGCAGTCCAATCATCAGGTCAAATACGACGGCAGCCGCGCCGTTGGTTCTCACATTCTTCGCTACGGGGGAGGCTTCAACCACATTCAAGGTGGAGGCTTTGCCGGTTTCCTGGCGGACGGGCCCGCAGTCAACGCCAGCGCAACCGCGTGCATCGGAGAATGTTTGGCGATGCCGGGCGGCGCAGCCAATGCATTGAACTATCCGACAAGCTACGTGCTTCTGGGTAATGGACAGGGATTTGGCACGGAAAAACCGGCCTTCGGTTTCCCGGCCGGCGGTCTGGGGCCGGATAACCGCTTCTCGTGGTACATCGGCGATGCCTGGAAGGTGAAGCCCAATCTCACCCTCAGCTATGGATTGCGCTATGTGCGCGACACGGGAAGAACGGACGCGGATATTGCCCCTATTGCAGCCTTGAATCAGTTTAACAACCAGTTTTATTCAGGCCTTGGTAACCGGGTAAAAAACCCTGGCAAGAACTTCGCGCCGCAGCTGGGGATCGCCTGGGATCCCGGAAATAACGGGAAAACCGTGCTGCGCGGTGGGATTGGTTTGTTCTACGAGAACTCAATCTGGAACAACGTCCTCTTCGACCGTCCGGCCCGCCTGACCGAGGGACGTTTTCTGGGCACTCAGCCTGCCTGCACGGGAGGGACGCCGGTTCCGTTTACTCTGCCGGGTACAACCACAAAAGTTACAGCGGGCTTCTGCGGCCAACCTATCGGACAAGTACAGGCACAGATTGCTGCGTTGCAGGCGCAATTCCAAGCGGCCGCCGCGGCCTCCGGTTCAGGTCCAGCGCCCAACGGAGCCTTCATCGGCTCGGCGTTGGCCGACACTGGTCCCAACGGCACGGGTACGAACCTGTTTTATCCGGGGTACCGCACACCGCGATCGGTGCAGATGAATTTCGGCATCCAGCGCCAGATTCATCAAGGCATGGTCTTTACCGCCGATTATCTCCGCAATGTATCAACTCATACGCTGCTCGCGGTCGATACCAACCACGTTGGAGATACTCGGTTCTTCAACGCGAATGCAGCTCTGGCAGCAATCAACGCTACCGTCGGAGCGGGATGCGGCGGCGGCAGTGTTACGGCCGCCACTTCCATCGCGGCGGTGAACTGCTACATGGGCGCCAACCCTGGAGCGAACATTTCTGCCTTTGCCGCAAACGGCCTCGACTCGGGGTACGGACTATGCGGTGGATTCGCGTGTCCGAACGCTGCCTTTGGCGGGATCAACCCGAACCTGGGAGGAAACCAAATGTTGTTCCCCATCGGACGGTCCGTGTACAACGGCCTCCAAACCTCACTAAAGCAGGACGTGCGGAGCCCGCTCAAAGGCGTCAAAAACGCGAACCTGCAATTTTCTTATGCGCTCTCGCGCTATGTGTCGGAGGCGCAGGACAGCGATTTCATCAACAGCGCGTGGAACTATGCCAAGCCCAACCAGTACATTGGACCCAATGGCCTGGACCGGACTCATCAATTTTCCTTCGGCGGCACCATGGAGTTCTCGGCCAATTTCCGCGCCAGCGTGATCGGACACTTTTATAGCGCGCTGCCCGAAACGTTGACTCTGGCTCCCACCGGCGCTCCCGGCGGCATCTTTGTGACTGCAATTAATGGGGATGGCACTGGAGACGGCAATGCCGCGAATGGTTCGAATGGACCGTTAGGCGGCATCCTGCCAGGAACAAATCTAGGTTCCTTCGGCCGCGGCATCGATGGAGGAAACATCAACAGCGTACTCAATAACTTCAACAAGAACTTCGCCGGCAATCCCACCCCGGCCGGGCAGGCGGTGATCAACGCGGGGTTGTTCACAAAAACCGAACTGCAAGGGCTGGGCGGAGTAATGCCCGTTGTGAATCTGGCCCCCGTCAGCCAAGCGAATGACGATTGGCTGCGCGCGCTCGATTTCAGCCTCAATTGGACCTACAAGCTCAAGGAGAGAGTCGAATTTCAGCCAGGGGTCAGCTTCTTCAACGTCATGAACTTCGCCAACTTCGATAGCCCGAAAAACACGCTTAGCGGAGTTCTGAGCATTGCGGGCCAGTCGTCCGTGGTGGGGACGGTGAATGGCACGCCGGGAGAACAGCCGAACAGCTTGCGCTCGGGATTGGGCTCGGGAGTGTTTGGGCTAGGGTCGCCGCGAGTAGTTGAGTTTTCGCTTAAACTTAATTTCTAACGACACCGCGTGGGCCGTAAGGCTGGTGTTTATCGCAGCAGACGGTCCACGTGTGTTCTGTGTCGCCTAAAACAAAATTTCTACGCCGGACTGACCCACGCGAGGCCTCCTTATGACTGGCGTTGAACTTCATCCTTGGGAGGTCACGAATGCCTCCGAAAAGCCTTTTCAAATGGGTGCCAACAATTGTGGGACGAATAGCCTAACTTATGGGACGAATACCAGTCCAACTGGGAGGTAATTCGGTTCCGCTGGCAAACAGGCATGATTCAATAAGGCTCGGCACTCCACCAAGGAGATCCAGCGAGGCTGCCCAAACATGAAAAGCAATTGTGAAGGATGTGGCGGTCCCCTATGGTCCGAGAGCGTGGCCTACGTTTGCTCGCACGAGTGTACGTTCTGTCCTTCGTGTTTCCTTAAACATCAGAATTGCCCGCACTGTGGCGGCGAACTGGTTCGCCGCGCGAGAGGCAATGCAGTCATCACGAGCATGGAAGATTACGCTTCCGATGTGCTGACAGACATACGCCGTCCCTGGTTGATTTGGGTGGTCAGCTTTGCGGTCTGGGGTTTTCTCTCCCTCGTCGCAGCTTTGACCATATGGCAGTTATACCGTTCAACCGACACCGCCATGCGGTTCACGACTACGTTATGGTTGCAACTCAGCCAGATTCTCACCTACGCTCCTCTGACCCCGCTGGTCTTTACGCTGGCGATCCGACATCCCCTGCGTCGTGATAACTGGCGACGCCTTGCGCCGTTGTATCTGGCCGGAGGAGTCGCTTTTTGCATCATGCATGTCGCGCTACGAGCGCTCACTCCGTATGCCGTATGGGATCAGAAACACCACGAATGGGGCTCTGCGCTGTGGGATTCCCACTCCCATGGAATGAAAATTCAATGGCCCACTTTGAAGAGTCTCTTCTTTTATAACCTGGTTGACGACATCACTGGAACGTTCGTGCCTATTGTGCTCATCGCCCACGCTATCGCCTACTACCGAAAGTTTCGGGAACGGGAGATACGCGCGGCGCAACTTGAAGGCCAGTTGGCGAAGTCCCACTTGCAATCGCTCAAAAGCCAATTACAGCCTCACTTCCTCTTCAATACCATGCATTCCATTTCTGCCCTGATGTTAACCGACGTGCAAGCGGCGGACCGCATGATTACCCGTCTGGGGGATCTGCTGCGGATGAACCTGGAAGCGGCGGGAATCCAGATCACCACCTTGAGCCGGGAACTCGATTTCGTGAATTGCTATCTGGCCATCGAGAAAATCCGCTTTGAAGAAAGATTGAACATCTGTTTCGACATTGCGCCGGAGACCCTGGACGCGCAGGTCCCGCTGCTGCTGTTGCAGCCTTTGGTCGATAACGCCGTAAAGCACGGCATCTCACGACTTAGGGAAGGTGGAGAGATTCGCATCTCGGCATCCTTGCGAAACGACAATCTTCGTCTCGAGGTCAGGGACAATGGTCCGGGATTCGAATGCCCGGAAATTGGCCAGGAAGGGGGACTGGGGCTGAGAGTGACGCGAGAGCGGCTGGCAACACTCTACGGTCAGGATCAAAGCGTCGAACTGACGTGTCCGCCAGAAGGCGGGGTAGCTGTCTTAGTCCATATTCCTTTCCGCGCCTCCGCGGGGAAGATCGACACTCCTTTGGCGGAGCTGGTTTGGGAGCGGGCTGGCTGATTCGAGGAGAGCGATCAGTGGGATGTTTCTCGATTCGCGAGGATGCGTTTGCGCCTGGTGCATGTTCTCCTGATGAGCTAACCGCCGCTTGAAGCCGATGACCAGAAGGATGACCAGAAGACGGTTTGTGAGCAAGGCTTCCCGGTGGCGGCCGGACTGCCACTCGCGCCGTTCCGATGCCGATACGCATCGCTCGACGATTCATCCTCTGCGAACAAGGCTCCTTCGGTCCATCTCCTTTTGCGCTGCGGGAGCGGATAGCCGTCGCCTCTAAAACGACAATCCGGTAAGCGAAGATCCGTTCATCCGGCGCAGGTGATCGACAAGGTGAACAGCCCGTGGCGTAACCCTAAGATTGGAATTGCGTCCTGATAAGGAGGCTTGGGAGCGTACCTTACTCTATTTCATGTTTCTGAATACTGTGGTTCGCGTCCACCAAACTAAACAGAACAGCAGAGCCTAGAGTAAACAGCACGGTCATATCTAGGGCCTTGCTCCAGCCCTGGTGTGCTGCGACCGAGGCTGTAATTGTGGAGGAGAGGACGCCGCCGAGGCTACCAAAAGTGTTCATCAACGCCGAAAGGGAAGCGGAGAATCCCGGCGCAAGATCAATGCACGAAGCCCAGAAGCTTGTTGCCGCAAACATGGTAAAACCTGCGGCTAGCGCGATCATCGGCAGCGCAATCAGCGTGACAGTCAGGTGGTTGCCGGTGTAGAGCAGGACGCCCGCAAGGCCCATTCCGACCCATACTGCGACCAATCTTCCCCTGCGTCGGTTAGAAACCCGGGCTATGCGGTCGGAAAACCATCCGCCTACCGGCGATAAAACAGCCATCGCCAGAAACGGAGTGGAAGTCCAAGCGGCTGCGTGCATGATGTCGAGGCCGCGTACTTTCACCGCATAAAAATAGAACCAGTTGTAGTAAACGTAAAAGGCATAGCCCTGAAAGCCGTATCCCAGGATCAATCCCCAGACCGACAAGCTCTTCAGCATCGCGAGCCACGGCACTTTGATCGCCACCCGATCGGCCCGCGATGGGCTTGCATCGTTCGATGCGGGATGAATGATCTGTAATTCCTCCGCATTCACGCGAGGATTTTCCTCGGGCCAGTCGGTGGCATACCAGTGCCAAAGCGCAACTAAGAGGAACGCGAACCCCGCCGAAATGGCGAACGAGGTCCGCCATCCCCAATGAATCATCGCCCACGCAATCGCGATTGGAGTCAGGGCTCCGCCCAGGCCCAAACCGCACACTTGCAAGCCGCTGGCGAAACCCCGCTCGCGCACTGCGGTCCAGGATGCGATCACGCGGGTTACATTGGACGATACGGCCGCTTCTCCGATCCCCGTCAAAAAACGAACCAGGCGAAATGCGGCGAGGACAGAGACCCCAGTCGCTGCGGCAAACCGCGGCACCAGCACCATTGCGGTGGATCCCACGGCAAAGCAAAAAATTGAAACCGTTAGCGTCCGGCGCGGACCGATGCGATCGCAAACGTATCCCCAGGGGATCTGAAACACTCCGTATCCCCAAAGGAACGAACCGAACACCATCCCCATGCTGATGGTGCTGAAGGAAAATTCTTCCTCGATGTACTTCCCCGCAATACTGAAGTTCAGCCGATTGAGCGCCGTGACTGCCATGATGGCCATGACGATTGCCATGACCACCCATCGGACCTGAGACGCTTTGCCGGAGTGCGCCGAATCAGCAGATACTGGTCGCGGTTGGCTCGTGCGATTTAGGGTGTCCAAGCGATTCTCCGGGTTGCGGGCTGCTGCGCCGGAGGCCGTGAGGAGCGGGCCGCTGGCTCTAATCTAGGACGCGTACTTTTCAAGTCCGCCCTACCAAATGACCTTCAGACCAAACTGGATCTGGCGCGAACTTGTGGTTGTCGAACCCAGGACACCCGCATTCTTCAGCAAAGCTCCCGTAGCATCGAAGATCGAGTTGTTATTGCCGTCGGTTAAGAAATTCGGTGCCGCGAAGTTCGTGTGATTGAAGATATTGAAGAACTCTGCCCGGAATTGAATATTGAAGGCCTCGGAGATTTTCTGCACACGGAAGTTCTTGAAGGCTGAAAAGTCGACGGTCGCAAGGCCCGGTCCATACAGGCTGTTCCGCCCGGCGTTACCCAGCAGGTTGGAACAGAACGTGTTTCCCGACGGGAGAGTGAGCGCAGGCGCCGCGTTGTAAAAACCGGTAGCCGCCGCGGAGCTGTTCGGTATGCAATTCGCGCTGGAAAATGAAGTTGGGGCGTTCGGCAACGTAAAGCAATTTACATTGAGATAATTCACGCCGCCATGAATCGGGTTGCACCCCTTGACAATGTCCGCGAAGTCCATGGAGAAGTCGCCATTGAAGCCCGTACCGAGCGGATCGCCGCCCGCGCCCACAGTGGGCGTAAAAGGAGAGCCGCTGGTTACGGTGACAATCGTGCCGAGTTCCCACCCACCTAAAGCGTAAGACATCGGTCCTTCCTTGGGACCGGGCAAATCATAGATCAAGGACGCGCTCAACACATGGCGGATGTCGAAGTCACAAGGACCGTGTCGATACGCCTGCGAAAGCAGGAGGGGGACTGCGACGGAATTGGAGTATGTATCGCCGGTGACAGGTGCCGAGCTGTTGTCTTTGCACTGGCCGAGTGTGTAAGAAAGCTGACCTTGCACACCGTGAATCATGGCTCGCTTGAGTTGGGCTTGAAATGATTCATAAGACGATGCGCCATCAAATAGTACTGGACGGATTCCAGAGCCGGCCGTTCCGCCGGCCCAGTTGGGATCGATCGCGGTTCCCCCCGCCGGGATTAGGATTCCCGCTGAAGTCGTGACCGGTGGAACCAGGTTGATGTCATCTGCTGCTACCGACAGATGTACTGAGCGCGAGCCGACATAGCCCACCAACGCCGTCCATCCCGGAGCCAATTCGCGTTGCACGTTAAAGTTCCAGTTCATTACCAAGGCACGTTTTGGATCCTGTTGTACATAGCGATTGCGAACGGCAGTGGGAACAAAGCTCACGTTAGGGTCCGTGAGTCCCGTACCAAGCGTTGCATTCGGATCTTTACCGATGATCTGGAAAGGGAAGGTCGCGGCGGTATTGAGCCCAAACTCATAAGGCAGGGGGAGGACGTCGAACAGACCGAATGCTCCGCGGATCGACGTCTTTCCGTTCTTGAACGGGTCGTAAGCGAAGCCAATACGCGGTTCGAAATTCTTCAGCGTGGGATTGTTCGCGATGAAGCTGCTTAGATGAACCGGTCCGCAGGCGGTCGGGCTGGCGGAGCAATTCACCAGAGTTGTAATCTCCTGGATTCGGTTGTTTGCGTCGTTGGGTTTGTTGGTCGCCTCGTAACGCAGGCCCAGGTTCAGCGTAAGGTTGGAGCGGGCACGCCAGTCATCCTGAATGTAGCCGGCAAACAGGCTCTCCCGGATGGCGACTTCGTTAGACCCTCCGGGAGCCAGGGCGTTCAACTGATGCGGGTCGTTTGTGAGAAATGCGCAGATACCCGCGTCAGTGAATCCTGTACACCCGGCACTCGTGCTATAAGCATTCATTCTGCCGTTCGGGCTCAATTGTTCCAGGATGTTGTAGTGCATACGCTCAAATGCGAAGCCCACTTTGATCTGATGGGTCCCATGTGTGATAAAGGCGTCGTCAGCCGCCTGATAGGAAGTCCACGCGTGGGTAAAGCGGTTCAGGCCGCCCAACCCTATGGCGGTCGTGAGGCCTGCCACGGAAATTTGTGGGGTAGCCTTTGCACCCGGTGCAATGGCGAGCGTTGGGTCGGTTGCCACAGTGTCGCCTGACACTGGTGTGTTGATATCCCCAATCACACGGTTGACACCGACGCGGAGAGTATTCACCACTTGCGGGCTAAAAATATGGGTTTCTTCGATGCTGCCCATTTGTCGGCGGGAGAAGACCTGGTGGGTTGCGTTTTCAAGGGGGTCGGGCTGAGTCTGAGGGCCGGAATCGAAAAAGTAGCTGGCGGCCAAGGTATCGTTGACCGCGATTTTCTGATCCAACCGCCCCGTGAAGTAGTTTTCTTTTGCGATTCCGGCGAGAGCGACGTTAACGGTTGCAATGTCGGCATTGGTGGCGCTTTGGCATCCCGCAGGGCAAGGCCACAAGGTCAAATAGGGTACGATGCCCGCGCTTACAGGAACCGCGGACAATGACGCGCAGGGGTTGGATCCCGCCGCGACGCAAAGCAAGCCGCTCCGCGCTTCCTGCGTAGGGACGTGAATGGATTGAGAGGCGGGCTGATCCTGCCGTACGCCTTCGTAATCGCCGAAAATGAAAGTTCTATCTTTGATAATTGCGCCGCCGGCGGAGCCGCCAAACTGGATGCGGCGGAAGGACGGGATCGGCCCCGGTGGGTCGAAGTAATTCTTCGCGTCGAAGATCTTATCCCGGTCGAAAAAATAACCGTCGCCATGGAAGCTGTTTGTTCCCGACTTGGTGATGGCGTTGATAATTGCGCCCGAGGTTCGACCGTATTCAGCGGTATAGCCCGTAGTGACGACAGAAAACTCCTGGACTCCATCGACTCCCAGATTCAGGCCGGTGGCGCCTCCGGGCGCGGCGTTCGAGTAGTCATTGACGATGACTCCGTTGACGCGATAACTGTTCTCATTCGGGCGGTGCCCGGAATCCGTCAACTGGTTCCCAAAGCCGCGGTTTCCTTTATTTGCGCTGAATGCAGTGGTCACCTGGTTGGGAACCTTTGCGACGCCGGGTTCGAGCGTAGCCAGCGACGTCCAATCGCGCCCGTTCAGGGGCAACTCGCGAACGGTCCTGGAGTCGACGGTCGCGTTGATCGAGGAAGAATTGGTTTGGACGGCAGGAATGACGTCGGTGACTTCGACGCTCTGGGCCACTTGACCCGGCTTCATAGTGAAATTCAAGGCTTGTTCTGCTCCAACCGTGAGATTGATCCCTCGCTGCACCACGCTGGAGAAACCCTGCGCCGAGACATTCACCTCATACGTCCCAGGGAGAAGGTTTGGCGCCGAGTACAAACCGTCCGTGTTGGAGGAAATTTCACGGGTGTCACCCGTGGCCACGTTCTTCACCGCGACCTTAGCTCCGGCAAGAGCCGCCCCTGAGGAGTCCGTCACGATGCCCGATAAGGTTGCGCCCACCACTTGAGCTTCCATTAGAACGGGCCGGGCGGCGCTAGCAATAACGAGCATCGCCAACAACAAGAATCTGGCGGTAGTGTTCTGTTTTGTCATGGGGTCCTCGGAGCGGCTTTGAAAACGCACCTACTTTGCAGAAGTTCGCCAGTGAGCGCAATCCTTGATGCATCCAATCGAAAACACTTCTGCATCCTTGAAATCACGGATGAAAATAAAAGACTTAACTGTTGACATCACGGTTTTGACGACGCCCTGCGAGGGGCGCTATACTCCACCGGGCTTATTTAAAAAATGGGAACCCCCGTTGCTTCCGTCAGGATCGTGCGTTTTGGCGCGTTCGAAGTGGATCTAAAGGCGAACGAAGTGCGCAAGCACGGCATGCGACTCAGGCTCCCCGAACAGCCGTTTCAAGTCCTCGCGATCCTTCTGGAGAAACCCGGTGACGTTATCGCTCGGGAAGAGTTTCGAAATCGGCTCTGGCAAAGCGATACCTTCGTAGATTTCGACCATGGACTTAACAACGCCGTGATGCGTTTGCGAGAAGTGCTTGGCGATTCCTCGGAAAAGCCCCACTTCGTCGAGACGATTCCCAGGCGAGGATATCGTTTCATCGCCCACGTAGACGAATCGATCTATGCCCCCCGGCATGGGGACAAAGAGCCGACAGTGGACCCTCTCCCGGCCGCTGCTCATCCCTCCCCGGTTCCATCAATCGAGAAGACAGATACCCAGTTGCCCAAGACTGGCGATCGTCTTGGAAGAGCAAGAACTCGGAAGAAGGTCTGGATTATTGTTGCTCTCGCCGCTGCGATCGCACTGACCGCAATCGCACTGTATTTCCGCGGAATTGTGCGGCATTCCGTTTCGGCTGGCCTCGGGCAGAACAAATCCTTAGTCGTGCTGCCCCTCGAGAACCTGTCCGGCGACAAAGATCAGGAGTATTTTGCAGACGGCATGACCGACGATCTCATTGCCAATCTGGCGAAAATTCGTTCTCTGCGCGTGATATCGCGTTCCACGGCGATGGCCTACAAGGGAACGCGCAAGCCCCTGTCGCAAATTGCTGCTGAACTGAATGTCGATGCGGTCGTTGAGGGTACAGTTCTGCGAGTCGGCAACCGGGTTCGAATCACCGCCGAGCTTGTCCAGGTCTCTACCGATCGCCATCTTTGGGCCGATACCTACGAGAGCCAGATTGGAGATGTCCTGGCGCTCCAGAATCGTGTCTCTTCGGCCATCGTCAACGAGATCCGCATCAACCTCACTCCGGAGGAGGAGAAACGTCTCGCCAGGAATCCGGCGGTCGCTCCCGACGCCTACGAAAATTATCTGAAGGGCCGCTATTACTGGAACAAGAGAACGGACCAGAATCTGACCAAAGCAATTAGTTACTTCGAGGAAGCTACGCATCAAGACCCCAACTACGCGTTGGCCTACGCCGGCCTCTCCGATTCCTACGCCATCATCAGCGCTGAAATTTTCGGAACCATGCCTGCCGCAGTCGCAGCTCCGAAGGCGAAAGCCGCTGCGCTGAGAGCGCTGGATTTGGAGACTGCGCTCCCAGAGGCCGAGACTTCGCTTGCGACCGTAAAGTTTAACTATGACTGGGACTGGAACAGCGCCGCCGCCGGATTTGCCGAATCCATCCGGGACAATCCCAGCTACGCAACGGCTTATCAACGCTACTCGCTTTATCTGATGGCCATGGGCCGCGCTCGTGAAAGTTTCGATCAGATCAACAAGGCTCGGGAGCTCGATCCGCTCTCCATCAGCATCAATTTCAGTTTGGGATGGCGGCTCTACATGGCACGGCAATATGACCGCGCTATTCAGCAGCTGCGCAATACTTTGGAGATGGACCCTGCTTACGAACTGCCACATCTTGTCCTGGGATTGTCGTACGCGCAGAAGGGCGATTTTGCCACTGCGATTCCCGAGTTGCAGAAGGCGGCGGAGTTGTCCCACGGGACGCCGTTGATGCTCTCGGCCCTGGGTTACGTATTTGCGCGTTCGGGGAAAAAGGCGGAAGCCGAGGAGCTTCTCTCCGGTCTCGTCTCGCAGTCGAAAACCAAATATGTTTCGCCCTACTACTTCGCGGTGGTGTATGTGGGGCTCGGAGAAAACGAACGCGCGATGGATTGGTTGGAAAAGGCATACGCCGATCGCTCTAACGGTTTGGTTTTTATGAAAGTCGAACCTGAGCTTGACCCACTGCGCTTGAATCCTCGATTTTTGACGTTACAGCAGAAGCTCAACTTCCTGAATTGACGGCGGCCGGCGTCGGTTTGCAAGCGTGATAGAGAAGTATCTCTGAGAGAAATCGCCTCGCTGTTCTTCAAAGAGTTGCTACGATCTGCCCAAGCGGAGATCAGATAGTCGCCGACTAGTAATACCCCCCAATAGTTGCTGCAGCCCCAATGAAGATCAACAGAGAGGACAAGGTGTCCGTGTTTGGGAAGCGGTCCTCGCCCACTTGAAGGGGTATAAACGACCTTACGCTATCAAGGCACTACAGACGAAACCGATTTGCCTGCCGTTCTGTGCCAAGAGAAATTGGGCAGATTACAAGATCAAGGAGATCGTATGGTGAAGACGACTGAGTTTTACGTATACCGAGGAACTTCCGGGAACCCTTGAAGTGGGTTCCTCAAGCCCCAGTACGGAAAGGTCATCGAGTGTTGCTCGCAGACAAAACAATCTGTGTAGCAGTGCTCCTTAGCGACTCCCCGGCTATGCGGCTTGGGCTCTGGCCAATAGCCATTGCTTCGGCACTGACTGAAAAACAAGTTCATCTTCAGGGACGCTAAAGTGGATACCGCAATGCGAGCACGTGAAGTCACACCACGATCTGGCATTGTCGGGTCCAGGGTGTTCTGGTGGGCTGTAGGAAACTACCAATGCGCCGCAGTCGGGAACCGGGCAAATCGACCCTGCCGCCACCATGTCATCACGCTCATCCCAGTCGTCTAGCATCGGGCTTTACCTCGCGTTTCGTGCTTCCCCCGTTACTAAGAACGCGGGACCGATGGAAATATTCCCGAGATGCCCCGCAATTCTTGCAACATACAGCAATCTCGGCGGCAATTCGCCGCGAAACCGACATGCCCGGATCGCCGGTGCGGACGCTGCTCCCAGGGTGAATTGAGAATGCCACCTCCTGCCCTGGGAGACCCGCCTTCGATGAAACTCTGATTGGCCTTCAAATCACCGTAACAAACCTAATATTAGAATTCCCGAACAACTGCAGCGGCCCTGGTGAGACGCATCCTAATGGAATAAAAGATAAGCAGTCTAGTTATCTCTTGTGAGGGGCAAATGTCATTTTCAGGCAAAGGGAATTCAATGTGTACTGTAGTTGCCGCAACGTAGTTTGCATTTCGATGTACAACTACGTGCCTTGGAGCCGCGTTCGGAGAGTTGGCGAACTCCTCAGAACGCAGGTTCTACGGCAATTTGTGCGTCCTATTGTTTGAATACGCGAGCTTCGAGCGTACGCCGCTAGAGACGGAGGACCTACGAATGGTAGAAGGTGTTGTTGAGCTGATGGGAATTCTATTGTTGACCGCTCTGACTTTGCTGATCGGTTCCTGTATTGTGGGCTCGATTGTTGTGGCCCTACGAGCCGTCGGCGGTGGAAGGTAAGACGAAAAAAGTTGGAAGAAACGCAAGGCCGTCCTAATCACTGGGCGGCCTTTTGTGTACATCGTTTGTTCTTGAAAGCGGTCGCGTTGATAAGGTCCTAAGAGTGTCTCGTAAACCAAAACGTATCCAGTTCTGGAATAAATCGTGGTGGGGTGCTGTTGACACCAACAGAGCGCGAACCGGCCGCCAACGTGGAGGAACAAGGGGGCTAGAGAACATCGGCACCGCATGGTCGGCTCAGAGGGATGGACGCTTATGTTAAATATTTCCGCCATTGTGGCCGGCATTGCCTTTGTCACACTAGCCGCTACCAACGTGGTGGTTATGCTGGAAGCTTCGCAGCCCTCGCGGAACGGAACGACGAGAACCCGTTTGATCGCTCTTCATAAGGCGGGGGGATACTTGTTTGTGATTTTTCTTTGCGTGATGGTCTATAGCATGAGTCAGAGACTTGTGGGTGTAGGAATAACCGGTCATCTCCCGACGCACCTGGTTTTGCATATTGTGCTTGTGCTCGTCCTGGTGCCTCTTCTCTTCCTGAAGATAGTGATCGCACGCCGTTACAAGCACAGCCATTCGTCGCTGAAGGCGCTAGGAATAGCAATCTTCGTAATTTCATTCGCGCTTGTGTCCATTCCCACTCTCTCAGAACTTCTTCGTTCGGGGAGCCCAGGAAGCCTTGGGTTAAGGCTCGGGACGGGCTTGATTGTTACAGTGTGCATGGTCCAATGCGCCCTGGTGTTTAAAAAGAGGAAACGGTCGCAGGCTTCCATGGAGTCGCGCATTTCGGAGATTCCTGTGCAGGCGAACTCATTAACCAACCGCGAAAACACGACGGACCCAATGAATCTTCTATTGGAACAGATCGAGCTGCAAACCCACGATACTAAGACGCTACGCTTCCAGATTCCAAAGGAAAGACAATTGCGTGCTAAGCCAGGGCAGTTTCTGACCTTTCAGTGGACAATCGATGGCCAACGATTCATGCGGTCCTACACCGTTTCCTCCTCACCTCTCCACGGGAACTATGTGGAGATCACGCCAAAACGCATGGAAAATGGCTGCGTATCTGTTTTTCTGAATGATCGAGCCAAGCCAGGCCTGAGGGTGGAAGCCAGCGGGCCTTATGGTCACTTTTATTTTGACGAGACGCTGCATAAAAGCATAGTTCTCATTGCGGCCGGCAGTGGGATCACTCCAATGATTTCGATCCTGCGCTATATAGAAGACCTTAAGCTGGCGACTTCAGTCACGCTCTTATATTGTGTGCGAACCGGTGCGGACATCATTTTCCAAAGTGAACTGGCGCGACTTAAAAGGTCGCTTTCCAACTTCAAGTACGAGGTGTCCGTGTCGCAACCGGACCCAGCCTGGACGGGACACAGCGGCCGCCTTACCAGGGGATTTATCTCCCAGCACGTGATCGACCTGGATTCTCCCACTTTCTTTCTGTGCGGCCCTAAGGGATTTATGGACGCCGCTTGCCAAATTCTCTCCAGTCTCCGCGTACGGCAAGAACGGATCTTGCAGGAGAGTTTCGGGGAAAGCAGACGGTCCACGGAGTTTCGACCACAAGAAGCTCGTGCGGTCGACACCGTTGTGTTCCTGCGCTCGGGGAAGGTTTGTCAAGGTTCCGCCGGGAGCACTCTGTTGGATCTGGCGGAGAAAAACAGCGTGCAGATTCCATTTGGCTGCCGCCAGGGCCAGTGCGGTACGTGCGCTACGCGAGTCCTGAGCGGCGCGGTTCGAATGGACGTCGAAGCCGGGCTGTCTCCTGAGCAGAAAATTGCTGGATATGTCCTGCCTTGTGTTGGTCGGCCCGAGGGGACAGTAGTCCTGTCCGCCTAATCGGGGTTCTCCCCCGGAAAATCCCAACGTCTACTAACCTTCGGCGCTCAGAGCGACCGCACCCGTCTTGAGGATCGCTCGAACGGGGAATGCTGAATAGGGAATAAGAGCGACCCTCGCCAGTTATCAACAGGTGCAGGGGAGAATTCGACACCTTTAACTCGGCCCTATGGAGGTGGATTGTGAAACCTAAGTTTAGCGCGGTGATGTTTTTCGGGTTCAGTGTTGCCTTGTTTCAAAACTTGCCGGCACAGGGACAAACGCCGTTAAACTCCAATTTTCAGGTGGTCCTAACTCCGAACGAGAACCTCAACAGCGAACTGTTCGCTGCGTCAGCGTCTTCCCCGAACGATATTTGGGCTGTAGGGCAGTCGACCATCCACTTTGATGGCACGACGTGGACGGCGTTTCCGGCTCCGATGATCAAGGGCGACAACAACAGCTTTCTGCAGGGGGTGGTCGCTCTTTCTCCAACTTTGGCCTGGGCGGCGGGAAACGTGACAGACGGGGCGCGTCAGGGGCAGCTGATCGAGCAGTGGAATGGAACCAAGTGGAGCCTGTTTCCGGGCCCTAAGTTCGGTAAGAAAGATCAAGCCGATGTCTTCGCCATGACCGCTAGCTCTGTGAATGACGTTTGGGCGATTGGCAGCCTGATGAACCGCGGTACAGGGCTCGTCTCGCCGCTTTTCGAGCACTGGAATGGCACGGTGTGGACGGCAACAACCGTGGAATCGAACAACGAGTTTTTGTTCGGAGCGTCCGCCGACGCTGCGAATGATGCCTGGGCGGTTGGATTCAACGATTCAGATAACATCGAAACCGCAGCGATGCACTGGGATGGCGCGAACTGGAAGAGTGTAGCGACTCCCAACGTAGGCGGGGGCACAAACAAGTTGAATGCAGTGCTGGCGCTGGCGCCGAACGATGTGTGGGCCGTGGGCTTTTCCACTCCGGTGGCGCCTCCGAAACTGGCTGCCACACTGACTTTGATCGAGCACTTTGACGGCACGAGTTGGGCAGTGGTACCGAGTCCGAATGTTGGACCGAATAGCGCGAATCAGTCGAACCGTTTGCTTGGATTGACGGCGAATTCGGCAAATGACATCTGGGCGTTTGGTTCCTACTTCGCAGCCGACGGATCGGGGCACCAGATGACACTGCTCTTGCACTGGGACGGGACCAGTTGGACAGTTGCACCCAGTCCCAGCCCAACGACGGGTGGATTTCCTTGTGATCTGTTGTGGGCTGGAGTTGTCCCGGCACCCGGCGATGTGTGGATTCTCGGGTCCGTACATGATGGGAGCTTGGCTATACATATGACGACGGGGCCGGTGACGACGGGGGCGGATTCTAGCACCGTTCTGTTGCGCGAACCTGATGGCCACCCAATCGAAATCGAGGAGAAGTAGGAGGAGATGTGAGTAACAACGTCCACACCGCGTTGCCCAGAAACGACCGGCCCCTTGATCTTGTCCACGATTTGCCATCCCATTTTCTTCAGGACGATCTAAGCATCGACGATCCGGTGAACGATACCGGACTCGGCCCGCCGCACAGCGATTTGCAAGTTTCGGGTGAGTTTGCTTTTTAGCTAAGCCTGATTTGAAATACGAAGATCTTCATGACAAAAGAAGAAATTCGACTGGCCGAATCTGGCACGCGCAAAAAACACTGGAAGCGTTGGGGACCCTATCTCAGCGAACGCGCATGGGGCACGGTGCGTGAGGACTACAGCCCGCTCGGGGACGCCTGGGAATACTTGCCACACGATCATGCCCGCTCGCGGGCCTACCGGTGGAACGACGACGGCTTGGCCGGGATCAGTGACCGCCGACAGATGATTTGCTTTGCCCTCGCGCTGTGGAATGAGCGTGATCCGATTCTGAAAGAACGGATTTTCGGTCTAACTGGAAACGAAGGCAATCACGGCGAGGACGTGAAGGAATACTATTTTTATCTCGACAGCACACCCTCGCACTCCTACATGAAGTATCTCTACAAGTACCCGCAAGCGGAGTTTCCTTACGCGAAACTGGTGGAGGAAAACCGGCGGCGCGACAAGACCCAACCGGAATTCGAACTACTCGACACGGGTGTATTCGACGAAGATCGCTACTTCGACGTGTTCGTGGAATATGCCAAGGCCGATGTCGAGGACATTCTGATCAAGATCACAGTCACAAATCGTGGCCCGGAGGCCGCTTATCTTCGGCTTCTGCCCACAATTTGGTTCCGCAATACTTGGTCCTGGGGAAACCGTGCCCGACGCCCGAAGCTGCACAATGCGCGCCCCGCTCCCAATCCCGTCATTGAACTGAATCTTTCTCCGCTGAACCAAACTCAGTCCAATACCCGCTGGCTCCATTGCGAAGGGTCTCCGGAACTTCTCTTTACCGAGAACGAGACGAACGCTCAAAGGCTATTTGGAACCGAAAATCGATCTCCTTTCGTCAAAGACGGCATCAACGATTATGTTGTCCACGGTATCAAGGAAGCAGTCAATCCCCAACAGCTTGGCTCGAAAGCAGCCGCCCACTACAAAATGTCACTCGGTTCGGGAGAGACGGTCGTAATAAGGATACGACTTGCCGACTCGGACCTCAACGGAACGAACGCGTTTGGCACCTTCGACGAAACGTTCGCGCTCCGGCAGCGTGAGGCCGATGAATTCTACGCAACGGTGATCCCTGAAGGTCTCTCCACAGACGCCCGGAACGTCATGCGCCAGGGCTTTGCGGGAATGCTCTGGTCCAAGCAGTTCTATCACTACGTCGTCAAGGACTGGCTGCAGGGCGACCCGGACAACCCGCGCCCACCCGAGGAGCGAAGGAAGGGGCGCAATCATCAATGGACCCACTTGTACAATGCTGACGTAATTTCCATGCCGGACAAGTGGGAGTACCCGTGGTATGCGGCATGGGATTTAGCGTTCCACTGCATTCCGCTCGCCCTGGTCGATCCCGACTTCGCCAAAGAGCAACTCATGTTGATATTGCGCGAGTGGTACATGCACCCCAACGGGCAGATACCGGCTTATGAATGGGCTTTGAGCGACGTTAATCCCCCCGTGCATGCATGGGCCGCGTGGCGGGTGTACAAGATCGACAAGAAGCGAACGGGCAGAGGCGACCGCGAGTTTCTCAAACGCGTTTTCCACAAATTGATGTTGAACTTCACCTGGTGGGTAAACCGCAAGGACGCCGAGGGGATGAATATCTTCCAGGGCGGATTTCTCGGCCTGGATAACATCGGCGTGTTCAATCGCAGCGATCCACTGCCGACCGGCGGCTATATCGAGCAGTCCGATGGTACCAGTTGGATGGCTATGTATACCCTGAATCTGCTGGCAATCGCTCTGGAATTGGCCAAAGAAGAATCCTGCTATGAAGATCTGGCCAGCAAATTCTGGGAGCACTTTGTTTACATAGCACATGCCATGAACCATCGCGGTCGCAACTCCCTGGGACTGTGGAATGAAGACGACGGTTTTTTCTACGACGTGCTGAAGCTGCCTGACGGCTCACAATTTCCGATGAAAGTCCGCTCAATGGTGGGATTGATCCCGCTGTTTGCAGTGGAAACTCTGGAGCCGGAAGTGCTCGATCGGCTGCCCGGCTTCAAGCGGCGTCTGGAATGGTTCATCGATAACCGTCCCGATCTCACGGAAAATTTTGCCTGTATGCGCAGCGAGGGAATGGGTGAACGCCGGTTGTTGTCCATTGCAGACAAGGATCAGCTTCGCAGCATTCTCAAATACATGTTGGACGAGCGTGAGTTTCTATCACCGTACGGGATCCGCTCACTGTCTCAGTTCCATCAGAAAAGCCCTTACGCACTTCACGTCAACGGGACCGAGTACCGTGTGGATTATGAACCGGGCGAATCGTCGAGTGGACTATTTGGAGGTAATTCGAACTGGCGTGGCCCGATCTGGTTTCCGGTGAATTTTCTCCTCGTCGAGTCCCTGCAAAAGTTCCACCACTATCTAGGCAACGCTTTCAAGGTTGAGTATCCGACTGGATCGGGAAACATGAAGACCTTGTGGGACGTGGCGGGTGAGCTGTCACGCCGGATGACGAACGTCTTTCTTCGCGACGAAAATGGTCACCGGCCGGTATTCGGCAACCTGGAAAAGTTCCAGACAGACCCCCATTGGCGCGACCTGCTTCTCTTCCACGAGTATTTCCACGGTGACTCCGGCTCCGGAGTGGGCGCCAGTCATCAAACCGGATGGACCGGCGTCGTCACAAAGTTGATGCAACAGAGCGGCGAATTCCGCGAACGCAAGAAGACTGAGCCGGCGGCTGCCACGGTAGGCGCAGACTGAATTCGTAAGGAGCAGTGATGGGCTACCACGGTCTTCTCAGCCCAAACCTGTCTGTCTCCTCTCGAGTCTCACCTCGCGAAAAGCCGGGTTAGGCCATGTCTCGGACATCTTCGACGATGACGCCTCCATCGCCCCTGCGGATGGATTGCTCGTCCTGGAGCGCGGGCGAGATTCTCCGTGGCTACATCGAAGCGGTGAAGGGTCTGCTTCCGAATCCGCGACCAAGCGGCCCCTCAACCCAAACGAAGACCCGGCTAATCGGTCTGGGGTTCCACCCTTCGGAGGATCTTTACAGGCGCGGATTCTAAGGCTAAAACAGTCGTTTTCTATACCACGGTGGGAACGGCACAAGGGACGCAGATTTCAACCGCGCAAGCCAACGCGGCGCAGAAGTTTTTGGAAGCGCGGGTCCAAGCGGAGAGGATCGAAACCTGGCCGGAGCAGGACGCCGGGGTTAAATCGCTCTTCGAAGCCTTTTTCGAGCCAATTCATGGCTTGATCAGTGTCTCCGAGATACGCGTAGATCATGGCGATCTCCGAAGCATTCGAATGACTGGGGTTTGAGCGCTTCTTCAGGTCGCCCAGCAACTGTACCGCTTCGCTCCCCTTGCCGGACGCGATGTAGGCGCGTGCAAGATTGGCGATGCAGGTCGGGCTGTCCCCAGAGAGCTTCACTGCTTCTTGGAGTTCTGCGACGGCTTCATCGTACATGTGTTTTTGCAAGTATGCCTGGGCGAGCTGATTATGAGCGAGAGCGAAATTAGGATCCATTTCGATCGTCTTGCGGCTCTGTTGTATGGATTCGTCATAAGAGTGCGCAAGGACAAGGACCTCTGCCAAATCGGCGTTAATGATAAGAGACAGAGGATCTAGGTTTTGCGCTTTTCTCATTTCCGCAATTGCCTGGTCATACCGACCCAAAAGACTCAAGTGCCAGGCATACCAATGGTGAGCGGTTGCGTAGCCTGGACTTAGTTCGATGGCCCGCTGAAATTCTTTCCCGGCAGAGTCAAAATCCCAGTCGAAGCCGTCCAGGACGAATGCAAGCGAGTTATGAGCTTCGCCGAGCGTGCTGTCTAACTCCAGCGCTTTGATTGCCGCCGTCTTGGCTTGGGGGAACGCTTCTTTGGGAGTCATCACTGCATACTGCCAGTCTCCCAACAAAGCATACGTGTCGGCTAAGCCAGAATAAGCTTGGGCGTATTTCGGATCCTCTTCGATCGTCTGCTTGAAATATGCCAAGGCGACCTTCAAACCATCCGCCGTTCGCTTGTTCCAGAAGTAGCGCCCTTTGAGATAGGACTCGTAAGCTTCCGGGTTAACAACCTTTACGTTTTTGAGGGCGGCTTGTTCCTGCGGAGTCAAGTTGATCCGAATTTGATCTGCAATGGCGGTAGCCACGCGGTTCTGGAGTGCCAGGGTGTCACGCAATTCACCCTCATAGCTCTGGGACCATAGGTGCTTGTCCGTAGAGGCCTCGATCAATTGCGCCGTGATACGGACCTGGTCGCCGGAGCGGAGCACGGTGCCTTCTACCACAGCATCCACGTTCAGTTCGCGAGCGATCTGCGGCAGAGGCTTGCGCGCTCCTTTGTAAACCATTACGGAGGTGCGGGAGATTACGCGCAAAGCGCTGATCTGGGCCAGGTCAGTGATCAACTCATCGGTCATGCCGTCAGCGAAATAATTCTGGGCAGCGTCGCCAGAAAGGTTTTCCAGCGGAAGGACCGCTATGGATCGGATGCCCGTGGGGGCGGGGGCCCGCGAACGAAGTAGCCAAACGGAGAGAATCGACAAACCAATAACAATAATAATGATGACGAGCGCCAAGGCGCCGACCCAACGCGTCGGCCACCGCCGGCGTTTGGGCGCAACTGCCAACCCGGCAGCTTGGATCTTCTGACCAGGGTCCAAAGCGGGCAGCTCTGCACCTACAGGTTCTTGTCTTCTTGGGCCGGCGTCGGCATCGACGACTGACACGTCCGCAATAAAACGATAGCCACGTTTTGGAAGAGTCTCGATGAATCGAGGACTCTCAGCCGAGTCTCCCAAGGCACTCCGCAGCTTCCCGATGGCGATATTGAGCGCCTGATCGAAATCACCGAAATTTTCGCTGGGCCAAACTCGGCTGCGCAATTCCTCCCTGGTGACAACTTCCCCCGGATGCTCCAGCAAAATCTCCAGCAGTTTCATCGGTTGCTGCTGCACTCTGATCCTCAAACCCGCTTTTCGAACTTCGCCGGACTGGAGAGAAACCTCGAAGGTTCCGAATCGCACGACGGAGTTGGGCTGAAGGGATTCCATATGCTTTTGGGTTCGCACAGAAGTCTAGCATTTCGGTTAGAAAACCGTTTCCTACTCAGGATATCTACAGAATCAACTCATTAGCCATCAATGACTTAACAGGCAATGTGTTGGATATGTGGAAAAAGTCGTCAGTTAATTGACGCCGGAGCGGTTCTGGGCCAGAGTGGGCTGCGACCGGGGTTCGAGTTGATTCACGGAGAAGGCAAATGAGTCGTATTGGACTGGGCTCACTAGGGGTGGTCCGACTTGGAGCTTCGTCCTCCCAGGACGATCAATCATTGGCAGGGTTCGAAGAGCTAGCGATGCCCCTCTTCGATGCCCTCTATAATTTCGCGCGCTGGCTGGCGCGCGATTCGAACGAAGCCGAAGATCTCGTACAAGAGACTTATCTCAAGGCTTTACGCAGTTTCACGTCGTTTCAGTCAGGCACCAATTTCCGGGCATGGATATTTCGAATCCTGAGGAACAACTTTCTAAGTTCGTGCTCAAAACTCGAGCGACGCATGACCGCTGCGATCGACTCGGAAGAGGACGGCCCTGAATTGGCAGTTGCTACGGAAACTCCCGAAACCATTCTAATGAATCGCTTTAATTCCCAACTGGTGCAGCGCGCGATCGAGGATCTGCCAGTGCACTACCGGGAGACCCTCCTTCTTTGTGAAGTGGACGAGATGTCTTACCTGGAGATCTCGGAAATACTGTCGATCCCGATCGGCACAGTTATGTCACGTTTGGCCAGAGCCCGGAAGTCAGTTCGCGAGTCACTCCTGAGCGCTCCCGGCGCGCCACAATCGAGAGACTTGTCTCTTCACATCGCGGCGCACTAGAAAGAAGAAAATTCATGGCGGCCACCACCTTGGCAGCAACCTTGAACACCCCGATATCCGAACTCCAATCTCATCCAACGGAGCGGATCTTGGTCATCGAGCATGATGGCTCACTGCGAAAGATCCTGCGACGACTTTTCTCCTCGGAAGGATACGAGGTCGATATCGTTTCCGATGCCGTTTGTGGTTTGGAGAGACTTCGTCAAGGATCGCCAGCGGCGATGATCCTCGATCTACCGCGTCCGGGATCTTCAGGGTGTGATCTATGCAAGAAAATTGCTAATTGGATGCCCGGCTTGCCCCTCGTGATTCTTAGCGGGAGTGTGGATGTTGCGGACAAGGTCCTGCTGCTGGAAATGGGTGCCGACGATTACGTGACCATACCCTTCAGCCCACGGGAACTCCTTGCGCGTTTGCGCGCGTTAATCAGGCGTGCCTCCCGCTTAAGTCCGGAGAATGCAGACGTGTATGCGTTTGCCGACGTGAAGGTGGATTTTTTTAAGACCGAGATCACTCGGGGCGGCGAGAAAATCACAGTTACTCCAAAAGAATTTAAGACACTTGAATTCCTGACAAAGAATGCCCAACGCGTGATCTCGCGGGAGGAACTTCTCAATGACGTTTGGGGTTACGAGCACTACCCTTGCACCAGGACGGTGGACAACCACATGCTGAAGCTACGACAGAAACTCGAGAGCGACCCTTCACACCCGTTACACTTTCTGACAGTACACGGCCGAGGCTATAGGTTTTTGCCATAAGCCATTCCGGCACATTTCATAGCGGGCATTCTACTGGAACCACAGCTCCATCGATCCGCGGAAGTCGGCGCAGGTGCCCTCTTAAGGCAGGAATCTGTGAGTTGCGATGACGGCACCGCAACTCACAGGAGGAATTTACGGAAGTTAGAACGCTGCGATTCCGTTGAAGCCGCTGAGTGGTGAGACACCACTGGCAAACCCAACATTAAGCAACGTCCCGTCCTTCTGTACGGAAAAGATACCGATCGCTCCAGCGACGGAGTTCAAGGTATAAATGAACTTGCCATCGGAACTGACCGCGATATCAAGATTGGTAGATCCCTCGGGATTCGTGCCGACCACCGTTCCTGGTAACGCAGTCAATGCTCCAGTGCCCGCGATGGTAAAGCCAGAGATGGTCGACGAGCCGGCGTTGGAAGTGTAAACAAAGCTGCCGTCAGGGGTGACCACGTTCCAGCAGTTCGCGGCTCCTAGCGTCGGAACACTGGTGCTGATTGGCGTTAGTACGCCATTGGCTGCGATCTCATAGGATGAGATAGCCGAGCCGTTGGCTACTCCAGAAGGACCGGTCTCGGAGATAAGAGCCGCTCCGTCCGTGGTTAAACTCACTGAGAATGCGCCCGGGCCTGCGCTAGGGTTCACCACAATCGGAGACAAAGTGCTGTCACCCTGGACACTGAACACGTCAATGTCGTTGGTCAAGCGTTCAACCACCACCAGAAACCTGCCGTCGGGGCTGAATGCCAAACCTCCCGCGCCCGAATTGTTAGTGGAAAGAAAGCGTGTGGAGTTGGGAATTTGCGTAAGCTTGCCGTGATCCAGGCGGAAACCAACCACACTGCTGCTGCCACCAACGTTGCTGACGTACACAAGATTTCCTTGCTGCGCCACTGCATTGGGCTCACTGCCGCCGGAGATCACTTTATCCACCAGTGATAGTTGTGAGCCGTGAACGCTAAACACAGAAACACTGCCGCTGCCGGCATTCACTGCGAACAGCAGCGTGTGATCCTGGCCGAGAGTTAACGAGCCTTGAGATTCCAAGGGATCGTTATTACCACCACTTCCCCGGCCGCCGGTTGCGAACCTGCCGCTTTCTTGCAATGTTCCATCGGTAGCACGACGGTATGCGATCACTTCGTTGTTGTCGACCGCATTGGTCATCACAAACACTGCACCTGCGTCGTGTTTATCTCCCTGTTGTGCTTTACTAAGCACTGGCGAAGCCAAACCAACAGCGAGTCCGGCCATGAATAGCGTGCGAATTACTTTACTCATTAAATTAACTCCCACAGTTTTTAGTCGCATACCGCCTGATCAAGAAGGCAACGAAATTAATCCGTTGCCAAGAATTCAGGCACTGCGCGGTGATGAGACTAAGGTCGCCGAGAAAAGTTACGGAGCGCGCACCATGGACACCACAGCGCTCCCACATCCGGAAGGATGAGGATATTCAGTGTTCGCGCGGCCCCTGAACCCCGACTACTTGACGAACTC
>Ga0210407_10000746_pt1 | contig 34105 bp, 36 predicted proteins | sample IncBWC27MmetaG_FD_150860 | JGI IMG/M metagenome (GOLD analysis project Ga0210407, IMG submission 150860) | Forest soil microbial communities from Barre Woods Harvard Forest LTER site, Petersham, Massachusetts, United States - Inc-BW-C-27-M | ecosystem: Environmental > Terrestrial > Soil >...
GCAGCGGGCCCGCGCGCTCGCCATGCTGGCGCCGCAGATTCCGGCCGAGCAGGCCAAGCAATGGGGCCTGATCTGGGACGTCGTCGAGGACGGCGCGCTGATGAAGACGGCGACCGAGCTCGCCCGCCGGCTGGCCGAGGGGCCGGCCCTGTCGCTCGCCCGCATCAAGGAGGCGATGAACCGCGCGAGCGGCAACGACCTCGGACAGCAGCTCGACGTCGAGCGCGATTTCCAGCGTGAGCTGGGCCGCAGCGAGGATTTCAAGGAAGGCGTCGCGGCCTTCCTCGCCAAGCGCCAGCCCGCCTTCAGGGGCAAGTAGGGGAGAAACGACCATGACGACGCCGCACAGGGAGATCACCACGGGCCTGAAATTCCCGGAAGGCCCGGTCGCCATGCCCGACGGGTCGGTGATCCTGGTCGAGATCGCACGCCAGACGCTGACCCGGGTCATGCCCGACGGCAAGCAGCACGTCATCGCCAAGCTGGGTGGCGGGCCGAACGGCGCCGCCATGGGGCCCAAGGGCAAGATCTATGTGACCAACAACGGCGGCTTCAACTGGATCGAGCGGCCCGACGGACGGCTGTTTCCCGGCACGGTGTCGGCCGACTACAAGGGCGGCTCGATCCAGGTGGTCGACCCCGAGAGCGGCAAGTTCGAGACGCTCTACGATTCCTGCAACGGGCGCAAGCTGAACGGTCCCAACGACCTGGTGTTCGACGATGCCGGCGGCTTCTGGTTCACCGATCTCGGCAAGACGCGCGAGCGCGACAACGACCGTGGCGCCGTCTACTACGCGAAGGCCGACGGCTCGAAGATCGAGGAGAAGGTCTTCCCGCTGGAGCGGCCCAACGGCTGCGGCCTCTCGCCCGACGGCAAGGCCCTCTACGTGGTCGAGACGCCGACCGCGCGCTGCTGGGCCTTCGAGCTTTCCGCGCCCGGCGTCATCAAGGACGCCAACGGTCCCTATCGCGGCGAGAAGGGCCGGGTGATCGCGGGCCTCGGCGGCTATCAGATGTTCGATTCGCTGGCCGTCGATTCGGCGGGCCATATCTGCGTCGCCACGCTGATCACCGGCGCAGTCAGCGACATCTCGCCCGACGGCAAGGCGGTCGTGCAATACAAGCTGCCCGATCCGATGGTCACCAATGTCTGCTTCGGCGGCAAGGATCTGCGCACCGCCTTCGCCACGCTGTCCATGACCGGCAAGCTGGTGAGCTTCGAATGGCCGCGGCCCGGGCTGAAGCTCGAGTATCTGAACAAGTAGCGAAGTCCTATCCCTTCGCCAGCGCCCGCACTTCGCGGCTGGCGACGATCCTGCCCGAGGCATAGGCCTCGTGGTTGGCGTCGACGTCAGCGAGCTTGTAGCGGTAGTTCACCATCATGGCGTAGGACTGTTTTAGTCCGTTGGCGCTGGTGTCGGCGAGCCAGTTCAGCCGCTCGACCACCGCGCCGTTGCCGAGATGGAAGTGCGCGACCCGGTCGACGGCGCGGCCGTTCTCGTCGCTCAAGAGATAGCGCGCCGCCAGCCGGGTGAGGATCGGCCGCAGCGCCTTGTTGATCGCCGGCACCTCCCACCAGCTCGGCCGGTCGAGCAGCTTGCGCACGGCGGCAGCGCCCTTTGCTTCGCTGATCACCGGCACCAGCGAGGCGATTTCGCCCGCGGTCAATACAGCGTCGCCCTCGTTCTTCAGCCGGCCGTCGATGTGGTGGCGCAGACCCGGGACGGGCGAGAGCGTGGCGAAGTCCTTGATGTTGGGCAGGTCCCTGGCGAGCTGGTCGGCCACCCGCTTGATCAGGAAGTTGCCGAAGCTGATGCCGGCCAGCCCTTGCTGGCAGTTATTGATCGAATAGAAGATCGCCGTGTTGGCCTGCCGGGCATCGTGCGTCTCGGCGCGCGCGTCGAGCAGGCGCTGCACGTTGCCGGCCATGCCGTTCACCAGCGCCACCTCGACGAAGATCAGCGGCTCGTCGGGCATGCGCGGATGGAAGAAGGCGAAGCAGCGGCGGTCCGAATCGAGCCGGTTCTTGAGGTCGCGCCACGAGCGGATGGCATGCACGGCCTCGTAGGCCACCAGTTTCTCGAGCAGCGCCGCCGACGCCCGCCAGTCGATGCGCACCAGGTCGAGGAAGCCGACATCGAACCAGGCGCCGAGCAGCGGCCGCAGATCCTCGCTCAGCATGCGCGCCGCGGCGTCGGTCCGGCCCAGGATCATCAGCTCGGCCCGCAGGTCGACCACGAACTTCACGCCCTGCGGCACGCCCACGAACTCGTGCAGCAGGCGGACGGCGGGTGGCTCGAGTGCCTTGCGCAGGGCACGCGGCGGCTCCTTGGAGGCGCGCCAGCGCTCGACGACCGCCATCGCCGCTTCGCGCGGCAGGCCGTAATCGTGGGCCAGCGTCAGCAGGAACTTCTTGCGCCCGGCGGGCGACAGCGACAGGTAGGCTTGGCCGAGCTCGGCGGCCCGACCGCGCCGCGCGGTCTCGCCGCCCTTGCCCGCCAGGCAGGCGGCGATGCGGCTCTTCAGTCGCGGGATGTCGTCGTCGGGCAGATCGGGCCGCAACGGTGCGCCCACGACCTCGCGCGCGCCACGGGCGGTTTCGACGAAGGCGGTACGCAGGCGTTCGAGCGTGCGATCGACGGTATTGGACAAGTGAAGAGCCATGCGCCGATTATGTCATGGAACGTGACACTCCAGTGGCGCGCGTGAACGCGGCTTTACCGACTGCGACGTTACGACCTGTTCAACGTCTGCCACAGATACCAGCTCGCCACCGTGCGATAGGGCCGCCATTTCTCGCCGGCCTTCTCCAGCGCCTCGCGCGAGGGCAGCGTGCGTTTTCGGAAGGCGGTCGCGTAGGCCTTGCGCAGGCTGTAGTCGTCGAGCGGCAGCACGTCGGGCCGGCCGAGACGGAACATCAGGAACATCTCCGCGCTCCAGCGGCCGATGCCGTGGATGGCGACCAGCCGCTCGACGATCTCGGCATCGTCCATGCGGCGCGCGGCGGCCAGGGTCGGGACCTCGCCGGCAGCGGTGCGGCGCGCGAGGTCGCGCAGCGACTTGAGCTTGGCGCGCGAGATGCCGGCGGCGCGGATCCTGGCATCGGACAGCGCCAGCAGACGCTCGGGCGTCAGGCCGGACGGGCCGCGCGGGAAATGACCGCATACGCGGCCGAAGATGGTCGCCGCCGCCTTGTTGGAGAGCTGCTGATAGACGATCGCCTCGGCCAGGGCGGCGAACACGCTGCGCGCCTTCTTGAGCTCCATGGCGAAAGGCCCCGCCTGGTCGATGATGCGCGCCAGCGCCGGGTCGGCGGCCTGCAGATGAGCAACGGCCTTGGCGGGCTCGAAGCCGAATTCGGCCATCGCTATTTCAGCCGTTCGAACAGCGGCCCGGCGCCCACCGCCCGCGCGCCCTCGATCTCCAGGATGCGCCGCTTGGTGGCGACGCCGCCGTTGGCCGAGAAGCCGCCCATCTTGCCGTCGGCGCCCAGCACGCGATGGCAGGGCACGATGATGGCGACGGGGTTGCGGCCGAGCGCCTGGCCGACCTCGCGCGATTCGTGCGGCGCGCCGAGCTTCTTGGCGATCTCGCCGTAGGTCATGGTCTGGCCGGGCGGGATGGTGCGCGCCACCTCGTAGACCTTGCGATGGAAGTCGGGCGCCGCCGCGAGGTCGAGCGTAATGTCTCCGAGATCGACCGCCTCGCCCGCGAGCAGCGCCAGGATGCGGTCGATGGCGCGTTGCACCTCAGGAGGCGGCGCGGTCTCGGTGACACCGGCCCATCGCCGCCGCATGCGGGCGCGGGTTCCCTGGGCGGTGGTCTCGGGCAACTGCAGTCCGGTGATGCCACGCGGCCCCCAGGCGATGCCGCAGGCGCCGATCGGCGTCTCGAAGATCGCGAAGCCCGTTGCGTCGATTGGATCGGCCATGACGGCGACACGGTCCACCTAACCGGTCATCCCGTCAAGCGGGCAGGCTTACGCCACCCGCCGCAGGCGCGCCAGCTCGCCTTCCATCAGTACGCGATAGGGGCCGCCGCGGCGCAACAGCTCTTCGGGCGAGCCGTCCTGGACCACGCGGCCGCGGTCGAGAACGACGATCCGATCGAAGCTGCGCAGGGTCGAGAGGCGGTGGGCGATGGCGATCACGGTGCGGTCCCGCATCAGGTGGTCGAGCGCCTGGCGGATCATCTCCTCGGATTCGCCGTCGAGCGAGGACGTCGCCTCGTCGAGCAGGATGATGGGCGAGTCTTTCAGGAGCGCGCGGGCAATGGCGATGCGCTGGCGCTGGCCGCCCGACAGCCGGGTGCCACGGTCGCCGACGACGGTGTCGAAGCCGCTGGGCATGGCTTCGATGAAGTCGCGGCAGCACGCGGCTTCCGCCGCCGCCACGACCTCCGCGTCCGAGGCTTCGGGCCGGCCGTAGCGGATATTGTCTAGGATGGAACGGTGCAGCAGGGAAATGTCCTGCGGCACGAAGGAGATGGCGCGCCGCAAGCTCTCCTGGGTGATGTGGGCGATGTCCTGGCCGTCGATCAGGATGCGCCCTCGATCGAGGTCGTGGAACCGCTGCAGCAGCGCCAGCACCGTCGACTTGCCGGCGCCCGATGCACCGACCAACCCGGTGCGCCGGCCGGCGGCGACCCGGAGGCTGAAATCGTCGAACACCTTGGCGCCGTCGGGATAGCCGAACGAGACGTTCTCGAACGCAACGCCCTGGCGGCGAGGTACCAGGGGCACCGCTTTGGGGTGCTCGCGCAGGCTGTGCGGCTGCAGGAGGGTGGCGATGGCCTCGGCGAGCCGCGCCATGTGCTGGGTGACGTCGACCATCGCCACCGCGAGATCGCGCGTGGCGTGCAGCACGGTGAAGCCCAGCGTGCATACCAGCACGACATCGCCGGCGCTTGCCCGACCGTGCTGCCACAGCACGATCGCCCAGGCCACGACCGCCACGGTCAGTACGATGGTAACGACGGCGTGCAGCAGGCGCAGCCCTTCGAGGTATTGCAAGCTGCGGCGACGGGCGCTCATTTCGCTGTCGACCGTGCGGTCGAAGCGGCTGTGCTCGCGGGCGATGGCGCCGAAAGTCCTGACCAGCGGCATATTGCCGATAACGTCGGCCAGCTCACCCTCGACCCGTGCCGCCCGATCGGCGAAACCGTGGTGGAGCGGCGTACCGCGCGCCGCCAGCCGGAACAGCAGCAGCATGACGAAGGTGGCGATCGCCAGCAATGTCGTCGCCATCGACAGGCTGACCGTAGCCAGATAGGCGATGGCGCCGATGGTCGCCGCGCAGGGCGGCAGCACATTCCAGATAAAAAGGTTCTCGACGGCGAAGGCGGCATTCGATGTTGCGGTCACGCGCCCGGTCAGCGTCCCCGACAGTCGCTCTGCGAAGTAACTTGGTGCATGGCCCGTGAGATGGCGAAACAGCTCGCTGCGCAGATCGCCGGTAACGGCGACAAAGGCATGGCTAGCGATCCAGCCGGCAAGACGCCACAACAGGTTGTCTGCGGCGATCAGCGACACCAGAAATCCAAAGGCGATCCACACGGCATTGCCGCTCGGACCGGCCGACAGCGTGTCGACCAGGAATTTCACACCGTATTGCGTGCTTACCGAGCAGGCGACGGCCGTAAGCACCGCCGCCAGAATCGCGGCATGAGAAAGCTTCCGCCGCCGCACATAGCGCAGCAGGAAGGCAACCGGCCGTTCGGCGTAACTGCTGAGACGATCCATCCTGAGAACCCGCCCCCGAGTACTTGCAACGCCCGTGCCTCGGTTTCGTTACACCACAGTAGGGGAGATTTTTCCGTGACAAAACCAAGTCTGCCGTCCATCTGCTGCATTTCTCCCTCATCGAAATTGCTTAGCTGCCGAACCCCGGCGTCTGCCGGGGTTCGGTGCGTTTGGCAGACATGCTGACATATAGTTAGTTCGTCCAATGCCGGCGTACAGTCGGTTCAAAGGAGACAGTTCTCATGCGTATCGCGCAGATTGCACCGTTGACCGAGGCTATCCCGCCTAAGCTCTATGGCGGCACCGAGCGGGTGGTTTCCTGGCTCACCGAGGAGCTGGTGGCGCTCGGCCACGATGTCACGCTGTTCGCCAGCGGCGATTCGCAGACCTCGGCGAAGCTCGAAGCGATGTGGCCGCGCGCCCTGCGCCTGGACAATTCAGTGCGCGATCCGATGGCCTTGCATATGGCCATGCTGGAGCAGGTGAGACAGCGTGTCGACGAATTCGACATCCTGCATTTCCACCTCGACTATTTTCCGTTCTCGGTGTTCTCGCGCCAGGCCACGCCCTTCATCACCACCATGCACGGCCGGCTCGACCTGCCCGAGCATCAGAACGTGTTCAATGCCTTCGCCTCGGTGCCGGTCATCTCGATTTCCGAGTCCCAGCGCCGGCCCGTGCCGCAGGCGCGCTGGCTGCGCACCATCCATCACGGCCTGCCGGCCGATTTGCTGGAGCCGCGCGCGGTGAAGCCCGGCTATCTCGCCTTCCTGGGCCGCATCGCGCCGGAGAAGGCGGTCGATCGGGCGATCCGCATCGCCCAGCGCTGCAAGCTGCCGCTCAAGATCGCGGCCAAGGTCGACCGCGCCGATCGCGACTATTTCGAACGCGAGATCCGCCCGCTGCTCGGCCTGCCGGGCGTCGACTACATCGGCGAGATCGGCGACAAGGACAAATCGGAATTCCTGAGCGGAGCACTGGCGCTCCTCATGCCGATCGACTGGCCCGAGCCCTTCGGCCTGGTGATGATCGAAGCGATGGCGTGCGGCACGCCGGTGGTCGCCTATGGCAGCGGCTCGGTGCCCGAGGTCGTCGAACACGGGCTGACCGGCTTCATCGTCGACAGCGAAGCTGCCGCCGCCGCCGCCATCGACAATCAGCTCCCCCACCTGTCGCGTCTCAAGATCCGCGCACGCTTCGAGGAGCGCTTCACGGCCCGCCGCATGGCGGCGGACTACATCGAGATCTATCGCGGGTTGATGACCGGAACCAAACGCCCACTGCGGACGGTCAACGGCTCGGCCAAACGTCCACAGGACGGCCGTCATCAAACTGGCATCGATGGTGGGCTATATATAGGGGATTGAGGCGATCCGGAGTGGATTTGGGTGGTCGATCCGCGGACTGAGAGTCACGTCCGACTGAAAGATGCGGTCCGCCGTAATCGCGCCTTTTCCCGGGAAGGCCTGCTGGAGCGGCTGTTCGAACGGCTGTTCCGCGGCCTCGTCTACACCCAGATCTGGGAGGATCCCGAGATCGATCTCGAGGCGCTGGCGCTGGGGCCGGATTGCCACGTCGTGGCCATCGCTTCGGGCGGCTGCAACGTCCTCTCCTATTTGACCGCCGATCCTGCGCGCATCACGGCCGTCGATCTCAGCCGGGCCCATGTGGCGCTAAACCGCCTGAAACTGGTCGCCGCTACCCGGCTGCCGTCGTGGCAGGCCTACTACGGCTTTTTCGGCACGGCCGACGATCCGGCGAATGTCGCGGCCTATCACCGGGTGATTGCGCCTTATCTCGATGCCCAGAGCCGCGCCTACTGGGAAAGCCGCGGCCTGCAGCATCTGGGCCGCCGGCGGATCTCGATCTTCGCCCGCAACGCCTACCGCCACGGCGTGCTCGGTCGCTTCATCGGCATTGCCCATGCCGCCGCCCGGATCTACGGCGTCGACCTGCGCGATCTTCTGTCCGCGCGTTCTCTCGAGGAGCAGCGGCGCTTCTTCGAAACCGTGCTGGCGCCGCTGTTCGACAAGCCCGCGGTGCGCTGGGCGACGGCCAACCGGCTGTCGCTCTACGGCCTCGGCATTCCGCCCGCGCAGTACGAGGCTTTGGCCGGCGGCCGCGACATGGGCACGGTCCTGCGTTCCCGGGTGGAGCGGCTGGCCTGCGGCTTCAGCCTCGATGACAACTACTTCACCTGGCAGGCGTTCGGCCGGCGCTACAGCCGTGACGGGCAGGGCCCGCTGCCGCCTTACCTGCGGCGCGAGCAGTTCGACGCCGTCCGTGCGCGGGTCGATCGCGTCGAAGTGCTGAACCGTTCCGTCACCGAATATCTCGCCGGCTGCCCCGACGCCTCGCGCGACCGCTACGTTCTGCTCGACGCCCAGGACTGGATGACCGACGCCCAGCTCACCGCGCTGTGGGCCGAGATCACGCGCACGGCGCGGCCCGGCGCCCGCGTGATCTTCCGCACCGCCGCCGAACCATCGCTGCTGCCCGGCCGCCTCGACCCAGCGCTGCTCGCGCGCTGGCGCTACGAAGCGGCATTGTCGCGCACCCTCACCGAACGCGACCGTTCGGCGATCTATGGCGGCTTCCATCTCTACATCCTCGAAGGCTGAGGTGGGCGACGCCGCCGGCGCGGCCCTCATGGACCGCCTCTATCGCCGGCAGCGGCATTTCTATGATTTGACGCGCAAGCACTACCTGCTGGGCCGTGATCGCCTGATCGAGGGTCTCGCGCCGCCGTCCGATAGCCGGGTGCTCGAAATCGGCTGTGGCACGGCGCGCAATCTGGTCGCTGCCGCCCGCGCCTGGCCGGAGGCTCAGTTCTTCGGCATCGACATCTCGGCCGAGATGCTGGACACGGCGCGCCGGGTCGTCGGGCGGGCGGGGCTCGCGGCCCGCATCGAACTCGCCCGCGGCGATGCCACCTCGTTCGATCCGGCATGGCTGTTCGGCGTGCCCTCCTTCTCGCGCATCTTCTTCTCCTACAGCCTGTCGATGATCCCCGAGTGGCGGGCGGCGCTCGCCCAGGCGCTGCTCTGGCTGCCGGCAGGCGGCGAGCTGCATATCGTCGATTTCGGCGGCCAGGAGCGGCTGCCGTCGTGGTTTCGCGCCGGCTTGCGGCAGTGGCTGGCGCGGTTCCACGTGAGCCCGCGTGACGAGCTCGCGGCCGAGTTGGCGGCGCTCGCCGGCCGCGCCGGTACGCTGCACCGCCTGGAGCGCCCGCATGGCGGCTACGCCCAATACGCCGTATTCCACCGGGGCTGCACAGGATAATGCCCGGCGCATGGCCCCTCTGCCCGTAAGGCATTTGGCAAGCCTATGAGGCGATGCTACCCCGGCAACACCGTCTGTGTCGGGAGTATCCCAAATGACCGAAGCCTTCATCTGCGACGCCGTCCGCACGCCCGTCGGCCGCTACAATGGCGGGCTTGCCGCGGTGCGAGTCGACGATCTCGCCGCCCATCCCATCAAGGCGCTGATGCAGCGCAATACCGGGGTCGATTGGGGCGGGGTCGACGATGTGATCTATGGCTGCGTCAACCAGGCGGGCGAGGACAACCGCAACGTGGCGCGCATGGCGGGCCTGCTGGCCGGCCTGCCGGTCGAGGTGGCGGGCGCCACGATCAATCGCCTGTGCGGTTCGGGCCTGGAGGCGGCCGGACATGCCGCGCGCGCCGTGAAGCTCGGCGAGGCCGACATGATGATCGCCGGCGGCGTCGAGGGCATGACCCGCTCGCCCTACGTCATGGGCAAGCCCGAGGGTCCGTTCGACCGTTCGATGAAGCTTGAGGATACGGTGTTGGGTTGGCGCTTCGTCAATCCGCGCATGAAGGCCGCCTACGGCGTCGACGCCATGGGCCAGACCGCCGAGAACGTCGCCGGCGAGCATCAGATCAGCCGCACCGACCAGGATGCCTTCGCCTATCGCAGCCAACGCCGCTGCAAGGCGGCCCAGGAGCGCGGCTTCTTCGACAAGGAAATCGTCAAGGTCTGCGTCAAGAAGGGCAAGACCGAAACCATCGTCGAGAAGGACGAGCATCCACGCGGCGACACTACGATGGAGATCCTCGCCAAGCTGCCGGCCGCGTTCCGCGACGGCGGCTCGGTGACGGCGGGCAACTCGTCGGGCATCAACGACGCCGCCTGCGCCATGATCATCGCCTCCGAGGCGGCGGCCAAGGCCAACGGCCTCGTCCCGCGCGCGCGCATCCTGGCCACCGTCTCGGCCGGCGTGCCGCCCCGGGTCATGGGCATCGGCCCGGTGCCCGCCACCCAGAAGCTTCTGGCCAAGCTCGGCATGACGGTGCGCGACTTCGACGTGATCGAGCTCAACGAGGCGTTCGCGGCCCAGGCGCTGGCCGTGCTGCGCCAGCTCGGCCTGTCGGACGACGCCGAGAACGTCAATCCCAATGGCGGCGCCATCGCGCTCGGCCATCCGCTGGGCGCCTCGGGCGGCCGGCTGATGATCACGGCGCTCAACCAGCTCGAGGCCACCGGCGGCCGGCGCGCCCTCTGCACCATGTGCATCGGCGTCGGCCAGGGCATCGCGCTGGCGCTGGAGCGGGTCTGAGCGCTACGCCGTCGCGTTGAGCTTGATGCCGGCCTGGCGCATCTCGGTCAGCATGCGCTTCTTGCTGCCGTCGAGGTCGATGGCGGCGGTGGCCTCCTGCACGACGGCAACGTCGAAGCCTGCTTGGCGGGCGTCGATCGCCGACCAGGCGACGCAGAAGTCGAGCGCCAGCCCGCAGAGCACCAGCCGGGTGAAGCCGCGCGCCTTCAGGTAGCCGTCGAGGCCGGTGCGCGTCATGCGGTCGTTCTCGCGGAACGCCGAGTAGGAATCGATGCCGGTATGGAAGCCTTTGCGCACGATCATCTGTGCCTTGTCGACATCGAGCTGGGAGTGAAAGGCCGCGCCCGACGTGCCCTGCACGCAATGGTCCGGCCACAACGTCTGCGGCCCGTAGGGGAATTGCACGGTGCTGAACGCCTCGCCACCCGACCAGGCGCTGGCAAACGAGGCATGGCCCGGCGGATGCCAGTCCTGGGTCAGCACGACATGCTCGTGGCGGCCGATCAGGCGGTTGACCACCGGCACGATCGCGTTGGCGCCCGGAACGGCCAGCGCGCCGCCGTCGCAGAAATCGTTCTGCATGTCGACCACGATCAACGCCTCGTTGGGCATACGCTACGCTCCGTCTGACGGCGGAATGTCTCCGCGCTGTTGTTCGGCTTCGAATGCGGCAATCCAGGAATCGAGCGAGCCGGTCTCGATGGCGCCGCGCAGCCTACGCATGATGTCCTGGTAATATTGCAGATTGTGCCACGTGAGCAGCATGGCCGCGAGAATCTCCTCGGCGCGCACGAGGTGATGCAGGTAGGCCCGGCTGTGATGGCGGCAGGCGGGACAGGCGCACTCGGCGTCGATCGGCCTAGGATCGTCGCGGTGGCGCGCGTTGCGCATGTTGAGCTCGCCGCGCCGCGTGAAGGCCTGCGCGGTGCGGCCGCCGCGCGTGGGCAGCACGCAGTCGAACATGTCGATGCCGCGCTTGACGGCGCCGACGATGTCGGCGGGCCGTCCGACCCCCATCAGATAGCGCGGCCGGTCGGCCGGCAGCAGGGGCAGGGTGACGTCGAGGGTGCTGAACATCGCCGCCTGGCCCTCGCCGACGGCGAGGCCACCCACGGCATAGCCGTCGAAACCGAGGTTGGTGAGCGCCGCTGCGCTCTCGGCGCGCAGGTTGGCGAAGGTGCTGCCCTGGACGATGCCGAACAGGCCGTAGCCCGGCCGTTCGCTGAAGGCGCGCTTGCCGCGCTCGGCCCATTTCATCGACAGCCGCATGGAGGCGGCGGCCGCCGCCTCCTCGACCGGCCAGCTCGTGCATTCGTCGAACGACATGGTGATGTCGGCGTCCAACAGCTCCTGGATCTCGATCGATCGCTCGGGCGTCAGCCGGTGCTCAGAGCCGTCGATCGGCGAGCGGAAGGTGACGCCGTCGGCATCGAGCTTGCGCAGCTCCTTGAGCGACATCACCTGGAAGCCGCCCGAATCGGTCAGGATCGGCCGCGGCCAGTTCATGAACTTGTGCAGGCCGCCCAGCGTCGCCACGCGCTCGGCGCCCGGCCGCAGCATCAGATGGAAGGTGTTGCCGAGCACGATCTCCGCCCCGGTCTCGGCGACCGACTGCGGCAGCATCGCCTTGATCGTGCCCGCGGTGCCGAGCGGCATGAAAGCCGGCGTCTCGACCGTGCCGTGCGCCGTGCCGATGCGGCCGCGGCGGGCGGCGCCATCGCTGGCCAGAAGCTCGAAGGAAAGACTCATCGCCGCAACAGACAACAATCGCCGTAGGAATAGAAGCGGTATCGCTTGCGTATCGCATGCGCATAGGCCCGCTTCATGCGCTCCAGCCCGGCGAAGGCCGCCACCAGCATGAACAGCGTGGACCGCGGCAGATGGAAATTCGTGAGCAGCAGATCGACGGCGCGGAAGCGAAAGCCCGGCACGATGAAGATGTCGGTCTCGCCGGTCCAGGCTTTTAGGGCGCCGTCATGATCGCGCGCCACCGTTTCGAGCAGGCGCAGCGCGGTCGTGCCGATCGACACGACGCGGCCGCCGGCGGCGCGCGTCGCCTCGACGGCGCGGGCCGTTTGCTCGGGCACCTCGCCCCATTCGGCATGCATGGTATGGGCGTCGGTGTCGCGGGCGCGCACCGGCTGGAAGGTCCCGGCGCCGACATGCAGGGTGACGCCGGCGGTTGCAATGCCGGCTGCGGCCAGTGCCGTCATGAGTCCGGGCGTGAAATGCAGGCCGGCCGTGGGCGCGGCCACCGAGCCGTCGTACCGGGCGAACAGCGTCTGGTAGTCGGCGCGATCCTGCGCATCGGCCACGCCGCCCCGTATGTAAGGCGGCAGCGGCACGGCGCCGCCCTTCTCGAGGGACGCCATGAAAGCAGGACCAAAGCTCTCGAAGGCGAGCACGACCGAGCCGTCCTCGCGCTTGGCCTCGACCTTGGCGCCGAGGCCGCCCGCGAAGGCCAGCTCGTCGCCGGGCCGCAGCCGCCTGGTCGGCCGGGCGAAGGAGAGCCAGCGCCCGCCGCCCAGATCGCGGATCAACAGCGCCTCGACCGCGACGTCCTGGCGGCCGGCCGCGCCGCCGCGCACGCCTTTCACTCGCGCCGGGATCACTTTGGTGTCGTTGAAGACCAGCAGGTCGCTGCGGCGCAGCAGGTCCGGAAGATCGCGGACGAGCCGGTCCTGCAATCCGTCGGCAGTCGCGTCCAGAAGCCGCGCCGAATCGCGCGGCGAGGCCGGGCGCTGGGCGATCAGGTCGTCGGGAAGATCGAAGTCGAAAAGATCGACGCGCATGCAGGCGAAAGATAGCCGGCGTCAGGTCTGGCCGATATCCATGACCTCGGAGTCCGAATCGTCGAGCGGCGGCTGGGTATTGGCATCAACCAGGGCGACGAAGCGGTGCACGCCATTGCTGACTACGCGCTTCACGCGCGCGCGGGTTTCCAGGCAATGGAGATGCGCCAGGGTCTCGCCGAAGGCGAAGACGATCTGGTTGTTGTCGAGATGACGCGGGAACAACACCGGCACCATGTCCCAGCCGGTCGCACCCTCGGCGCCGCGATGGGCAATGGCTGAGGTCATGTCGTTCAGCCGCGCATCGTGATGGGAAACCAGCTGGTCGAGCCTTGTGTGCAGGCCGATGAAGGGAAAGCCGTGGCTCGGCAGCACCAGCGCGTCGGCCGGCAGGCGGCGGAAGCGCGAGAAGCCGTCGAGGAACCAGGTGAGCGCATCGGCCTGCGGCTCGTTGGGCCACACGCCGACGTTGGTGCTGATCTTGGGCAGCACCTGATCGCCCGCGATCAGCACGTTGAGCTCGGGACACCACAGCGAGGCATGCTCGGGCGCGTGGCCGCGGCCGACGATGACGTCCCAGCGATGGCCGCCCAATGTGATCGGATGGGCGTGGATCATGCGATGGAAGGCGGTGGGCAGCGGCACCACGCCCCTGGCGAAGCCGCCCTTGTGGCGATGGAACAGGGCGATGCGGTCGGCCGGCACGCCGTTGCGCGCCAGATGAGCGGCGCGCACCTCTTCGTTTTCGATGAAGTCGTTGCGTGCGGCGATGGCGCTCATGTATTCGCCCAGGGTCATCCAGAGCGGCGCGTTCCAGCGATCGCACAGCCAGCCGGCCAGCCCGACATGGTCGGGATGGAGGTGCGTGGCGATGACGCGCGTCACCGGCTTGTCGCCGAGCTTTTCGCTGAAGATTTTCTCCCACAGTTCGCGCGTCGCCTGCGTATTGATGCCGCAGTCGACGATGGTCCAGCCGTCCTTGTCCTCGACCAGCCACAGGTTGATGTGGTTGAGCTGGAAGGGCAGCGGCATGCGCAGCCAGTAGACGCCGGGCGCGACGTTCTTGATGTCGCCGGGCTCCGGCACGTCGCCGCAGGGAAAGCGCAGTTGCGCCAGCAGGCGCTGGGAAAGGTCGGGTGAATCGGGCATGGCTCGACCCTAGCCTCGGAGGCGTGACGGTGTCACTTCTGCCGGCCGACTGCCCGCCATGCGATATCGCGCCGGCAGAAACCCTCCGGCCAGTCGATCAGGTCGACGGCGCGGTAGGCCCGCGCCCGCGCCTCCGCGACGGTGGGCGCGATGGCGCTCACGTTCAGCACCCGCCCGCCATTGGCCAGTACGCGATTGCCGTCGGATTTTGTGCCTGCATGGAAGATCTGCACGCCCTCGACCTTGCCCGCCGCTTCGAGTCCGCGGATCTCGCTGCCCTTCTGGTAGGCATCGGGATAGCCCTTGGCCGCCATCACTACGGTCAGCGCCGTGTCGTCCGACCAGCGCAGGTCGAAATGCTTCAGCCCGCCGTCGGCCGAGGCGATCAGCGCCGGCACGATGTCGGACTTGAGCCGCATCATCAGCACCTGGCACTCCGGATCGCCGAAGCGGCAATTGTACTCGAAGATCTTCGGGCCCTCCGGGCCGATCATCAGTCCGGCATAGAGCACGCCCTTGAAGGGCGTGCCCGCCTGGGCCATGGCGCGCACCGTGGGCAGGATGATCTCGTCCATGGTGCGCTGCTGCATCGCGGCGTCGAAGATGGGCGCTGGCGAATAGGCGCCCATGCCGCCAGTGTTGGGTCCCTTGTCGCCGTCGAAGGCGCGCTTGTGGTCCTGCGCGCCGACCAGGGGCAGCGCGTGTTCGCCGTCGCACAGCGCGAAGAAGCTCGCCTCCTCGCCGACCAGGAATTCCTCGATCACCACCGAGGCGCCGGCGGCGCCGAAGCGATTGCCCGACAGCATGTCGCGCGCCGCCTCCATCGCCTGGTCGACCGTCTCGGCCACCACGACACCCTTGCCGGCGGCGAGGCCATCGGCCTTGACCACGATCGGTGCGCCTTGCGCCCTGATGTAGGAAACGGCCTTGTCGGCGTCGGTAAAGCGCTCATAGGCGCCGGTCGGGATGTTGTGACTCCGGCAGAGCTCCTTGGTGAAGCCCTTCGAGCTCTCGAGCTGGGCGGCCTTGGCCGATGGGCCGAAGACTTTTAAGCCGGCCTCGGCCAGGCGATCGGCCAGGCCCGCCGCCAGCGGCACCTCGGGTCCGACCACGACAAAGTCGATCTTCTCACGCGTGGCGAGCGCCACCTGGCCTGCGACATCCTCGGCCGCCACGCCGACGCAGTCGGCCACTTGGGCGATGCCGGCATTGCCCGGGGCGCAATAGAGCTTGGTGCAGAGCGGGGAAGCCGAAATCGCCCAGCACAGCGCATGCTCGCGGCCGCCGCCGCCCACGACCAGGATTCGCATGGCGAGGCTTTGACCACAGTTTGCGCTCTCGGCACAAGCGGTTAGGCTGCGCCGAACCATGGATAACATCGATCCCGCTTCTGGCCCCAGCAACGTCCCGGAATTCACCGTTTCGGAGCTCTCGTTTGCGCTCAAGCGGGAGATCGAGACGGCGTTTCCGCGCGTGCGCGTGCGCGGCGAGATCAGCCAGCCCTCGTTCCCGCGTTCCGGCCACTGCTATTTCCGCCTGAAGGACGAAAACGCCGTGCTCGACGGCGTCGCCTGGAAGACCACGATCCCGCGCCTCGGCCTCAAGATCGAGGAGGGCATGGAGGTCATCGCCACCGGCAAGCTCACCACCTATGCCGGCTCCTCGCGTTACCAGATCATCGTCGAGCGCCTGGAGCTCGCGGGCGAAGGCGCGCTGCTGAAGCTCCTGGAGGATCGGCGCAAGCGGCTGCAGGCCGAGGGCCTGTTCGATCTCGACCGCAAGCGGCCGCTGCCCTTCCTGCCCGAGGTGGTGGGCGTGGTGACTTCGCCCAGCGGCGCGGTGATCCGCGACATCCTGCACCGGCTGGCCGACCGCTTCCCGCGTCATGTGCTGGTGTGGCCGGTGGCGGTGCAGGGCGAGAAGGCGGCGGCGGAAGTGGCGGCAGCCATCGCCGGCTTCAACCGCTTGCCCGGTCAGGGCGGCCCGGTGCCGCGGCCCGACATCCTGATCGTGGCGCGGGGCGGCGGCAGCCTGGAGGATCTGTGGGCCTTCAACGAGGAGATCGTGGTGCGGGCGGCGGCGGCGTCGACCATTCCGCTGATCTCGGCGGTGGGCCACGAGACCGACACGACCCTGATCGATTTCGTCTCCGACCGCCGTGCGCCCACGCCGAGCGCGGCCGCCGAGATGGCCGTGCCGGTGCGCGCCGACCTGATGGGCCAGACGCTCGATTTCGGCAAGCGCACCATGGCCTGCATGAACCGCGTGCTGCGCGAGGCGAACCTGGCGGTGAGCGGCCTGGCGCGAGGCCTGGGCGATCCGCTGCGGCTGATCGAGGAACGCCAGCAACGGCTCGATGTCAGCGGCGAGCGGCTGGCGCTGGCGACGCGTCAGCTCGTCGAGCGCCGTGGACATGCTTTGGCGGCGGCCCGCCTGGTGAGCCCGGTCGCCGTGCTCGTCGCCAAGCGCCAGGCGCTCGTTGCCGAGGCGCGCGTGCTCGAGGGCGCTATGCGCCGCTATGTCGGCGATACGCGCCAGAAGATCGAGCGCACCACCGACCGGGTCGAACAATACGGCGAGCGCCTGCGCCGCTGCGGCATCGAGTTTCTGGCGCACGGCCTGCGCCAGGTCGACCAGCTCGGCAAGCTGCTGGAAAGCTACTCCTTCCATTCCGTGCTGAACCGCGGCTTTGCCCTGGTGCGCGACCAGGACGGCCATCCGATCATGACGGCTTCGGCAACGCACGCAGGGGATACGATCGGCATCGAATTCGCCGACGGCCGCGTCGGCGCCAAGGTGACCGATGGCCTGGCGGCTGCGCCGCGCGGCGCCGCCCCGCCGCGCCGCCGCGAGGGCGGCAGCGGCAATCAGGGATCGTTGTTGTAGGGGAAACATCATGACTGCCGCGCCGCTGTCGGCCGAGACCATCAAGAACTTTCGGTATGCCAGCACGGCCACCGTGTCGATGCAGATGCTGAAGCGCGGCTTTCGCAACAGCGCCATCAACGGCGTGCGGCCGCTCAATCCCAAGGCGACGCGCCTCGTCGGCCCGGCCTTCACCTTGCGTTACATCCCGTGCCGCGAGGATCTCGACAAGCCGCCCACGCCCAGCGATCCGCCGAGCGCGCAGCGCGAGGCGATCGAGGGCACGCCGGCGGGCCACGTGCTGGTGATCGGCACCGAGGGCACGACCCGCGCCGGCACGCTGGGCGACATCCTGGCGCTGCGCCTCAAGGTGCGCGGCGTGGCGGGCGTGATCTCGGACGGCGCCATCCGCGACACGCCGGTGATCGGCAAGATGGACTTCCCGGTGTACTGCAGCGCCGCGGCCGCGCCGCCCAGCATGAACAGCCTGCACCCGGTGGAGACGCAGACGCCGGTCGGCATCTGCGGCGTGCCGGTCTATCCCGGCGACATCATCGTGGCCGACGACGACGGCGCCATCGTCGTGCCGCGCCATCTCGCCGACGAGGTGGCGCGCGATTCCTTCGAGCAGGAGCGGCTGGAGAAGTTCGTCGCCATCCGCGTCGGCCAGGGCAAGCCGATCACCGGCACCTATCCGCCCAACGACGAGACCAAGGCGCTCTACCAGGCCTGGATCAAGGCCGGAGAGCCGGCCGGGGGCTAGCCCCGCCGCGGATCGAGATGGCTGAGCGGCAGCGGCGCGCCGGCTTTCAGGGTCTGGATGGCGATGTTGCTGCGCACTTCCCGAACGATGGGAAGATTCAGAAGCTTGTCGACCAGGAACCGCCGGTAGTGGTCGAGGTCGGGGACGACGATTTCGAGGAAGTAGTCGGATTCGCCCGAGACGAGATGACACGCGACGACCTCGGGCATGACGACGACAGCTTTCTCGAAGCTGAGCGCGCGTTCGTTGGCGTGGCCGTCGATCTTGACGCCGACGAACACCGAAAAGCCCAAGCCGACTCGGTCGCGCCGCAGAACGGCGCGATAGGCCTCGATGTATCCCTCCCGTTCCAATCGCTTCACCCGACGCAGGCAAGGCGATGGTGACAGGCCGATCCTGTCGGCGAGGTCGACGTTGGCCAGCCTGCCATCCGCCTGAAGCGCCGCGACGATTCGGCGGTCGATGGCGTCCAGGTCCGTTTTTGGCATGACTGATCATCCTCGGGTCAAAGAAGGGCATGACATTGCCAATGCGCGCCATTTCTTAGCGCATTTCGCAAGGACTTGCTTCTGGCCCATCTGACATGGTGCGCCCGCATTTGAGCCCTGCAACCGAGGATCTCGCCATGACCGACCCATGCCAGCCGGATCACACCGCCGTCGATGCTTTGAGGCAAGCGGTGAAGCGCTATTTCGACCTCATGTACGATTCCGACGTGTCGTGCTTCGATCGCGTCTTTCGGTCGACGGCCCAGCTGCATGGCGTTCGTCATGGCGAGATGCGCCTGCTGACCGCCCAGGCATACAGGGATGCTCTCGCGCGCACGCCGTCGCCGGGATCGCAGAACGCGCCTCGCCACGAAGAGATTCTTCTAATCGATGTCGCGTCCCGCAACCAGGCGCTGGTGAAAGTGCGCGTCAGGATCAATGCGATCCTTTACGTCGACTACCTCAGCTACCACTGCGTCGACGGCGATTGGCTGATCACGTCCAAGTCCTTCCATGTCGAAGGCGAAAACCTTCCGTCGACGTGATCGCGGGCACCGCGCAGAACGGTTGAAGGGCCTTTGTCGGGAACAACGCGCCGTGCCACACTCCGGTCGCCGCGCCGGCAGGCGACGAACGGGGGGATCGATGCGTCGGGGAATCATTGGGGGAGTGATGGCGTTGCTGAGCGGCTGCGGGGTGGTCGCCCAGATGGCGATGGCGCCGCCGGCTCGGGACGCCGCCGGAAAGCCGTTCAACCTGCCGCCCGCCGGCATGGCGGTCCTCTATTTCTACAATCCGCTGGCCAGCGGTAGCGGCGTGCTGGCGGGCCGCCGCGCGCTGCGGCAGCATAGCGATTGCGGCCTCAGCTTGGCGGCAGTTCGCCGTAGGATTTGGTGATCAGCTCGAGCAGGTGGCCGTTGGGGTCCTCGAAATAGACGCCGCGGCCGCCCCAATGGTGGTTGATCTCGCCCGGCCCGCCCTTGTGGGGATCGGCGAAGTAGGCGATTCCCGCGCTCTTCAGCTTGGCGAACGAGGCGTCGAACTCCTCGTCGTCGACCAGGAAAGCGTAGTGCTGGGTGCGCACGTCCTTGGAATCGACGAAGTCCAGCGTGACACCGTTGCTGGTCTGCACCGGCCGGAACGGACCCCATTGCGGTTGGGCTTTCACGCCCAGGATGTCGGCGAGGAATTCTGCCGAGGCGTTTTTGTCCTTGGCCGGAACGATGATGTGATTGAGGGCTGGCATGGGATCCTCCGCAGGCTTGCCCCTGAGGTAGGCGCGCCCGGCCGGGAGTTCAACCGTCTCAGGACGCCGCTGCGTCGGGCATAACGCGGCGCTTCAAGGGCTGCCAGACGCTGCGCGGGATCGGCCGCAGGGTGGCGAGGAACTGCTCGGCGCAGTTTGCCCATGTGAAGGCCTCGGCATGGCGCCGACAGGCGGCGGGATCACCCTGCACCGCGGCGAGACAGGCCGTGCGGAGATCTTCGTCGACCGCGCCGACATCGGGCACGGTCACGACATCGAGCGGGCCGGGCACCGGGTAGCCCGCGACCGGCACGCCGGAGGCCAGCGCCTCGACCATCACCAGGCCGAACGTGTCGGTCCGGCTGGGAAACACGAAGCAGTCGGCTTGGGCGTAGCGTCGCGACAGCTCCTCGGTAGCGACCGAGCCGAAGAAGCGTACATCCTTGTAGCGGCGCTTCAATTCCTTGAGCTGCGGGCCGCCCCCCACCACCCATTTGCTGCCGGGCAGGTCGAGATCGAGGAAAGCCTTGATGTTCTTCTCGATCGCCACGCGGCCGGCATAGAGCCAGATCGGCCGCGCCTCCTCGGTCTCCGCACGCGGGCGCGGGTGGAAGGCCGCGATGTCGACGCCGCGCGACCACGGCACCAGGTTGCGAAAGCCGCGCCGGCTGAGCTCGTCGCGGATCGACTGCGCCACCACCAGCACGGCCGCCGAAGGTGCGTGAAAGCGGCGCACGAAGGCGTAGCTCCAGGCGAGCGGCACGCGGATGCGGGCGCGCACATATTCGGGAAAGCGCGTGTGATAGGCCGTCGTGAAAGGGATGTCGCGTCGCAGGCAGAAGGCGCGGGCGGCCCAGCCCAGCGGCCCCTCGGTCACGAGATGGATCGCGTCGGGCGCATAGAGCTTCAGCATGTGGTCGAGCCGCGCCGCCGGAAACAGCGATAGGCGGATCTCGGGATAGGTCGGGCAGGGCAGGGTGCGGAAGCGGTCGGGCCCGAACACCTCGACGTCGTGGCCCTGGGCGCGCAGCAGCTGCGCCACGGTCTCGATGGTACGCACCACGCCGTTGATCTGCGGCCGCCAGGCGTCGGACACGATGGCGATGCGCAACCGCGTCTACTCCGCCGCCAGCTGCGTGGAAGTGAGCCGCGGCAGCGCCGCCTGGCGTCGCGCATGTTCCTGCGCCCAGTGGACGATGCGCAGGCGGCCCTCGAAATCCTCGACCAGGGCCGTGCAGCTCTCGACCCAGTCACCGTCGTTGCAGTAGAGCACGCCGTCGATCGTGCGGATCTCGGCGTGATGGATGTGGCCGCACACCACGCCGTCGACGCCGCGCCGGCGCGCCTCGCTCGCCACCGCGTGCTCGTAATTGTCGATGAACTGCACTGCGTTCTTGACCTTGTGCTTCAGGTAGGCCGACAGCGACCAATAGGGCAGGCCAAGCTTGCGGCGGCCCCAGTTGTACGTCGTGTTGATGCGCAGCGCCGCGGAGTAGGCCCAGTCGCCCAGGATGGCGAGCCAGCGCGCATAGCGCACGATGCCGTCGAACTGGTCGCCGTGGATCACCAGGAGCTTGCGGCCGTCCGGCGTCGTGTGGATCGCGTCTTCCTGCACGTGCACCTCGCCGAAGGTGAGCTGGCAATATTGCCGCGCCGCCTCGTCGTGGTTGCCCGGGATGTAGATCACGTTGGTGCCCTTGCGCGCCTTGCGCATGATCTTCTGCACCACGTCGTTGTGGGCCTGCGGCCAGTACCACCAGCGTTTCAGGCGCCAGCCGTCGACGATGTCGCCCACCAGGTAGAGATGTTCGCTCTCGTTTCTCTTCAGGAAATCGAGCAACAGCTCGGCCTGGCAGCCGCGGGTGCCGAGATGGATGTCCGACAGGAAGATCGTGCGGTGGCGCGCGGGTTGGTGACGCTCGATCACGGTCATGTGGATAAGACTCGATCGACACAAAATCTGTCGTGCGCGATTGCACGGGACGCAGCAGATTGTGTATGGGAGCCGTTGCGTGGCCGTGAATCGGTTGTGACGGTTCGATGACATTCGACACTTCCAAGACAATGCTGCTGATCCTCAATCCGATGGCAGGCCGCCGCCGCCGCGGCCTGGTGGAGGCGGTCGTGCGCCAGGTGCGTGCCGAGGGCTGGACGGTCGACGTGGTCGAGACGGCCGCGGCCGGCGATGCGCGGCGGCTGGCCGAAAGCTGCGACGTGGCGTGTCATGCCGTGATCGCCGTTGCCGGCGGCGACGGCACGATCAACGAGGTGGTGAACGGGCTCGCCGGGCGCGGCGGAGCGGCGCCGGCATTGGGCATCGTGCCGCTCGGCACCGCCAACGTCCTGGCCCACGAGCTGGGCCTCGGTTTCTCGGCGGCGGTGATCGCCCGAACGATCATCGCCGGCCACGAACTGCTGGTGCAGCCAGGCGAAGCGGCCAATGGCGCGGGCGTCCCGCGCTGCTTCTCGCTGATGGCGGGGGCGGGCTTCGACGCCAAGGTCGTGGCGGGCGTCAGCGCGCCGTTCAAGCGGCGCTGGGGCCGCGCGGCCTATGTCTGGCGCTCGCTGGTCGAGACGCGGCGCTATCGGCCGGTGCGCTATGGCGTGGAGATCGACGGCGTGCGGCACGAGGCGTCGTCGGTGATCGTGACGCGCAGCCGTCACTATGCCGGGCCCTATGTCGTGGCGCCCGAGGCGGCACTCGCCAAGCCGCTGCTACATGTCTGCCTGTTCGAGCGCTGGGGGCGTTCGCACACGCTGCGCTTCGGACTCGCCTTGCTGCTGGGACGGCTGCCGCGTACCGCCGGCTATCGCGTGGTCGCCGGCCATGACGTGCGCCTCTCGGTGCTGAGCGATGCCGGCGAGGCTGGCCGCCAGCCGGTGCAGATCGACGGCGACGACGCGCTTACGCTGCCGGTGTCGATCGGGCTCGCCACCGGCACGGTGCGTCTGCTGCGGCCGGCCTAGAGGTCGGAGTGCGCGGCTACGGCTTGTAGAGCGCGGCAAGCTCATCCAACGACAGCCCAAGCCTTCTGCCGATTCGCTCGATTTCATCGTCGGTAAATGCTTTCACGGAAACATTTTCGTCCAGTTCGGCAAACAGTATGTCTTCTGCCCGCACGAACTTCCAGGAACGCGGCTTGGCGGTTCTCGACCTCGATCTCGCAGGCTTGCTGGAAACCAACTCAAGCGCGCGTCCGCGCGCCGCATCGACGTTAGCGGCCACCATCAAACCAAGAGCGGTCGGTTGAAGTTTCTTCGTCATGGAAGCAATCCTACGCGTCGGAGGTATATAAGCGCTGAAGACTGGTCAGAAAAGTCCAATTCTCCGTCCCAGCCCTCGCCCAGCAGGAGATGTTTGCCGAGAGTTGTCGTGCCGACCGGCGTGAGGGCAGCCGCGACGGCACGAAGGGCGAAGCGATCCGGCGACGACAAGACCTGGTCGATGGCTTGCGCCTGCAATTGCGGGAGCGGCGGCGCCAGCGCGGCAAGCTTCGCTCGCAGCCGGGCCGCCAGCAGCAGCCATTTTGCGTCGGTCGCCGGCAGGAAGCCATGAATGGCCCAAACGTATCCGCCGTGGGACAGCCCGGCGTGGAGCGTGACGCGGGTTATGCCGCAGGCCCGCTCGATCAGGAGCAGGTTTTGCAGCAAGGGCTTCGAGACGAGGCCTCTCCGTGCGCGGGGAGCCAGGACAATCCAACTGAGATGTGCCTGGTGCAATCGCGGGGCCAGGCGGAAAGCCATCGTCGCCACCGCTGCCGGCCCTTGGAAAATCCGGACCCGGACCAACAGCCGATCGCCGGAGATGACCCGCAATACGACAAAAGCCGCATCGAATCGTGCCGCCAGCGTCTGAGCGAAGTGAAGGGCGTCCTTGCCAAAATTGGCGCTGCACCACCTGTTCACGTCGACGATGGTCGTTCCCGCAAAGCCGTATTGACCGCTGCGGTTATTCAGGACGATGAACGCCGTCACCTTGACGGGCTCGGCGGCTACCGTGCCGCCTGCTGCAGGCGCCGTACGACGTCGGGCGTGGGATGGCCGTCGGCCGGCAGGCCGACCTGCTTCTGGAACAGCCGCACCGCCGAGCGTGTCTTGGGACCCAACAGCCCGTCGGTCTCGTCGGTATAGAGTCCCAGCCTGGCGAGTCGCGACTGCAGGTCGATGATGGTATCGCGCGACAAAGGCTCGTCGTCGGCCGGCGCCGACTGCATGACCGGAGGTCCGCCCGCGATCTGTTGCGCCAGGATGCCGACCGCCAGTGCATAGAGCGTCGAGCGGTTCCAGTTCATCACCGCCTTGAAGTTGGGATAGAGGATGAAGGCGGGCCCGCGCCAGCCGGCCGGCAGAATGATCGACGAGGGATCGTCGACATTGGGCAGGGCAGCGTTGCCCGCGCGCCTGACGCCCATCGCCGCCCAGGCGCGCACCGGCTTTTCGATCGTCGAGTCGGCCTGGTCGAGCGGAAAGCCTTGCGGCAGGAACACCTCCTCGCTCGACGGCAGGCCGGGCCTGAAGCCGACGCCACGCAGGTAATTGGCGGCCGAGGCGAAGGAATCGGGCAGGCTGGTCCACAGGTCGATCTTGCCGTTGCCGTCGCGATCGACGCCCCATTTCATGAAGGTCGAGGGCATGAACTGCATGTTGCCCATGGCGCCGGCCCATGAGCCGCGCAACTGCTCGCGGGTCATGCGGTCCATGACCAGGATGCGCAGCGCCTGCACCGTCTCGTTGCTGAAGAAGGCGGTGCGCTTGGTCATGCAGGCCAGCGTCGCCACCGAGCGCACGACCTGGAAGTCGCCCATGTAGCCGCCGTAATTCGTCTCGAGGCCCCAGAACGCCATGATGTACTGCGGCGGCACACCGTACTCGCCCTGGATGGCATCGAGCAGGGCGCGGTTCTGCGCCATCTTCTGCTGGCCCTTGGCGATGCGCTCGGGCGACACCGAGGAGCCGACATATTTGGCGTAGGTCAGCGAGAATTCCGGCTGGCGCGAGTCGAGGTCGATCACTTTCTGGTCGGGCGTCAGGCCCTGCAAGGCGCGGTCGGCGATGTCGGGCGGCACGCCCAGGCGCGAGGCTTCGGCCTTGATCGGCTGCAGGCAGGCCTGGAAGTCGCTTTGCGCCAGCGCCGGGCTGGCGAACAGCGCCATCGCCGCAGCGAGAAGGGGAGTTCTCGAGAGGGGGCTCATGTCGCCGATTCTATCACGAGCCGGCGACGGTCAACCCTTCGATTCGCACCGTCGGCGCATTGGTGGCGCCCTTGAACTGCAAGTCGCTGGCCGGCGTCATGTTGAGGAACATGTCCTTGAGATTGCCTGCCACCGTGATGCCGCTCACCGGCCAGCCGAGCTTGCCGTTCTCGATCCAGAAGCCCGATGCGCCGCGGCTGTAGTCGCCGGTGACGCCGTTGACGCCGAAGCCGATCAGATCGGTGATGAAGAGCCCGCTCTTGATGTCGCCGATCAACTCGTCGACCGAGAGCTTGCCCTTCTCGAGGTAGAAGTTGGACGTGGTGGGCGAGGGCGGGCCCGATGTGCCGCGTGCGGCGTGCCCGGTCGGCTTCAGCTTGAGCTGACGCGCGGCCGCCAGGTCGAGCAGCCAGGTGGTGAGACGGCCGTCATCGATCACGGCATAACGCCTGGTCGGCAGGCCTTCGGCGTCGAACGGCCGGCTGCCCAGGCCGCGTTTGCGCAGCGGATTGTCGAGGATGCGGAGGCCGTCGGCGAAGATCTTGGCGCCCATCTTGTCCTTCAGGAAGGACGTGCCACGCGCCACGGCGCGGCCGTTGATGGCGCTCGCCAGGTGGCCGATCAGGCCGCCCGAGACGCGGCGGTCGTAGACCACCGGGACGCGCGCGCTCTGCGCCTTGCGCGGGTTGAGACGGCGGACAACGAACTTGCCGGCGTTGCGGCCGACCCGCGCCGGCGCCATCAGATCCTCGAAATGGACGGCACTCGACCATTCATAGTCGCGCTCCATGCCGGTGCCCTCGCCGCCCAGCACCGAGCAGGACAGCGAAATGCCGCTGCGCCGATAACCGCCGGAGAAGCCGTTGCTGGCGGCCAGGACCACCGAGGAGCGGCCCCAGCTCGCCTCGGCGCCCTCCGAGTTGGTTACGCCCTTGACGGCGCGGGCAGCGTCCTCGGCCTCCGCCGCCATCGCCAGCAGCGAGCGGGCCGAGGGCCGCCGCTTGTCGTCGAGATCGAGGTCGGGCCAGTTCCTGGCCAGCAATTCCGCCGGTGCGATGCCGCAGACCGGATCCTCGGGCACCGCGCGCGCCATGTCGACGGCGCGTTGCGCCAGCGTGCGCAGCGCCGGGACCGCGAAGTCGGTCGAGGAAACGAAGGCCTGGCGCTGGCCCACGAACACGCGCAGCCCGAGGTCGCGGCCCTCGCTGCTCTCGAGCTTCTCGCGCTTGCCCATGCGCTGGGCGACCGAAATCGACTCGCCGTTGACATAGACGGCGTCCGCGGCGTCGGCGCCGGCAGCCTTCGCCCATTTCAGCAGGTCGGCGAGCAGATTGGCGTCCGGCGTGCTCGCCGGACGCTTGCGGGGGGGAGATTTCCGCGGGGACTTCTTTTTCACCTTGGCCATGACGGCCGTTCTACGCGCTCACGGGCCGTGTCGTCGAGGTCTCCCGCAGCGCACCGCGTCAGGGGCCGGCGTAGGCGATGCCGGCCTTGGTCTCGCCGATCGCCGAGTCGAGAAAGCCGAGGGCGCGCTCGCGATGGCCGCCCTTGTTGGGCGTGGCGCGCACCAGTTCGGCGCGCGCGGCCTGCATGGAGCCCAGGGCCGCCTGCATGTTGGGTTGCGCCGCCATGGCGACGCAGGCGCCGACGATCGCGCCGGCGGTACCGCCGATCAGCAGGAGAGCGACAGGCGACTTGGGAAAGAAGCGAGCCATTGAAGCGATCCTCCAGACGTTGAACGGGCGGAAGCCCCGCCCGTTCGCGACTCTAGAGCCGGCCATGCGGCGACGGTATCGCTATTTGAGTTCAGCCTTGATGAAGCGAGCGGCGTCGCGTGTCAGTAGCCGGAGTAGGCCATGCCGGCCTCGGTCTCGTTGATGGCCTGGTTGACGAAGTTGATCGCACGCTCGCGATGACCGCCCTTGTTGGGCGTCGCCTGGACGAGATAGGAGCGGGCCTGCTGCAAGGAGCCGAGGGCAGCCTGCATGTTGGGCTGGTCTGCGCCCGCCGCGCAGGCGCCGGCGAGACCGCCGATGGCGATGCCGATGAGCACGTAGGCGATCGGTGAGAGACGGGAGTCGGACATGGTGTATCTCCAAACGTTGAACGGGCGGGATTTTGCCCGCCCGTTCGCAATCGTAGAGAACGCCATTGTACGACGGAACCGCTATCTGGCGGCGACCGCGCGGTTGGCCGCCGACGTCACCGCCTTGAGCGAGGCCGCGACGATGTCGGAGTCCATGCCGCGGTGTGCATCAGTCGCCGGCGTATCTGATACCCCGCTCGGTCTCGTTGATCGCTTCTTCGGTACGTGTGATCGCGCGCGCGCGATAGCCCCCCTTGTCCGGTTCGGCCTGTACCAGCTCTGCCCGGGCCGCCTGCAGCGAGTTCAATGCCGCCTGCATGTGGGGCTGGTTGGCGCCGGCGGCGCAGGCGCCGCCGACAGCACCGATGGCGATGCCGATGAGCAGGTATGCGGAGGGCGTCTTGGGGCGGAAGAATGACATGGGCTGTATCTCCAGACGTTGAACGGGCGGGCATCTCGCCCGCCCGTTCACAATCGTAGAGAACGCCGTCGTGCGACGACACCGCTAGCTGGCGGCGACCGCGCGGTTGGCCGCCGACGTCACCGCCTTGAGCGAGGCCGTCACGATGTTGGAATCCATGCCGACACCCCACAGCACGCGGCCGTCGCTGGTTTCCGCTTCGATGAAGCTGACGGCTTGCGCATCCGAGCCGGCGCCGGTGGCATGCTGGTGGTAGTCGCGCACCTTGATGCCGACGCCGCAGTTCTTGCCGAGCGCATCGACATAGCCCGCGATCGGGCCGTTGCCGCGGCCGCTGATCTTCTGTTCCTTGCCGTTGAACTTCACCTTGGCGTCGAGAAGACGCACGTCGGGGTGGCTGGGCTCGGGCACCGTGGTGTGGCTGATGAAATCGACCGGCGTCACCTTTTCGAGGTACTCCTTGCGGAAGGTGTCCCAGATCAGCGCCGGCTGGATCTCCTTGCCGGTCTCGTCGGCGATCTGCTGGATCACCTTGGAGAACTCGACCTGGAGAAGACGCGGCATGTCGATGCCGTAGTCGCTCTTCAGGATGTAGGCGATGCCGCCTTTGCCCGACTGGCTGTTGATGCGGATGATGGCCTCGTAGCTGCGGCCGAGATCGGCCGGGTCGATCGGCAGGTAGGGCACTTCCCAGACCTTGCTGTTCGAACTTTGCAGCGCCTTGAAGCCCTTGTTGATGGCATCCTGGTGCGAGCCCGAGAAGGCGGTGAACACCAGGTCGCCGCCATAGGGATGGCGCGGATGGACCGGCAGCTGGTTGCAGTATTCGACCGTCTGGCGGATCTCGTTGATGTTGGAGAAGTCGATCTCGGGATCGACGCCCTGGGTGTACATGTTGAGGCCCAGGGTCACGAGATCGACATTGCCCGTGCGCTCGCCGTTGCCGAACAGACAGCCCTCGATCCGGTCGGCGCCGGCCATATAGCCGAGCTCCGCCGCCGCCACGCCGGTGCCGCGGTCGTTGTGCGGATGGAGGCTCAGCACCATCGAATCGCGGTACTTGAAGTGGCGATGGCACCATTCGATCTGGTCGGCATAGATATTGGCCGAGGCCATCTCGACGGTCGCCGGCAGGTTGATGATCATCTTCTTGTCAGGCGTCGGCTGGTAGACGTCGCCGACGGCGGCGCAGATGTCGCGCGCGAACTCGAGCTCGGTGCCAGTGAAGCTCTCCGGCGAGTACTCGAACACCCATTCGGTGTTGGGGTCGGCGTCGGCCAGCTGCTTGACGAGCTTGGCGCCCGACACGGCGATGTCGATGATGCCGCTGTAATCCATGCCGAACACGACCCGGCGCTGCAAGGTCGAGGTCGAATTGTAGAGATGGACGATGGCGCGCTTGGCGCCGCGGCAGGCCTCGAAGGTGCGCTCGATCTGCTCCGGGCGGCTCTGCGTCAGCACCTGGATGGTGACGTCGTCCGGGATCATCTTCTTTTCGATGAGCTCGCGCACGAAGTCGAAATCGGTCTCCGACGCCGCCGGGAATCCGACCTCGATCTCCTTGAAGCCCATGTCGCAGAGCAACCTGAACATGCGCGTCTTGCGGTCGGAATCCATCGGCTCGATGAGCGCCTGGTTGCCGTCGCGCAGATCGACCGCGCACCAGACCGGCGGTTTGGTGATGACCTTGGAAGGCCATTGTCGGTCGGCGAGCTGGATGGGCTTGAAGGCAACGTACTTCTCGCCCGCGGTTGGCATCATGGGTTTCTGGGGTGACATCGAAAGACTCCTCGCGCCGCGCACGGCCAACAGGCACTAAGCGAACACTGCGATGGAACGAAACGGGGTGGCGGCGACTGGTGGAAGGATTGAGACGAACGACAAGCGATCCGCAGGGCCCCCTCCCAAGATCCCGGGCAGGGGCGGCGGATCAGCCAATAAGTCGAAGCGTCGTCAGTCGCAGCATAGGGCCCAGAATAAGGCCCTGCCGGCAGGAGTCAACCCGCCGGACGGAGGTTCGTCCGGCGGGCTATCGGGTCGACGATCTATCAGCGCAGGGGGACGGTGAAGTTGAGATTCAGGCTCGACGGCATCGCCGGCGTATAGACCGGAGCAGGTGCCATCATGACTGGCGCCGGCGCCACGATGACCGGTGGGCGCTCGTAGACGACGCGCCGTGGCGGATCATGGCGCCAGTGTTCGTGCTCTTCGACGTACTGGTGGTGTTCGCGGCGCCAATGCTCGTCACGCCAATGATCGTCGTCGTGGGCCTGGGCACCCACCGCCAGGAAGATACTGGAACCCGCGATCGCGGTGGCCAGGATGGTCTTCCGCACAAGTCCACGCATTACAGCCTCCTGTGACTACACGGGATGACATCTGCTTGTCGTCCCAACGAAACGGGATACGTGTCCGATTGTGACGGCACGGAGGAGTTTGTGGGTCGCTTGCGAGGACATTGGCCGCCCAGCCGCCCGGCCTTGTGACCGATCCGTGATTGCGGCCTGAGCGACCGTTGCGCCGTAAGGTCTGCGAAAATCGCTTCTGCATTGCGGCGGCAATGAGAAAGCTCGCCGGTCATGTTTCGCGCACACGCAGACCAACTTATGGTAGTCGGAAAGAAAGCACTGGGGAGGTAGCGTCGATGGCGGGCCCGTTGGACGGCGTCAGGATTCTCGACTGCACGACGGTCGTGCTGGGACCGTGGGCGGCCCAGCAACTGGGCGATCTCGGCGCCGACGTGATCAAGATCGAGCCGCCCGAGGGCGACACCACGCGCCAGCTTGGACCGACGCGCAATCCGGGCATGGCCGCCTTTTATCTCGGCTGCAATCGCTCCAAGCGCTCGATCGTGCTCGACCTCAAGCAGGAGGCCGGCCGCAAGGCGCTGTTCAAGCTGGCCGAGACCGCCGACGTGCTGATGCACAACTATCGGCCCGACCCCGCCAAGCGGTTGGGGGTGGAGTACGAGGCGTTCGAGAAGGTCAATCCGCGCCTCGTCTATCTCGCGACCTACGGCTATCGCGCGGCCGGGCCGATGGGCGCGAAGGCCGCCTACGACGACATCATCCAGGCAGGATCGGGCCTGGCGTCGCTGCAGACCGTGGTCGCGGGCCAGCCGCGCTTCCTGCCGACCATCGTCGCCGACAAGACCAGTTCCAACGGCGTGGTCTCGGCGCTGCTGGCCGCCCTGTTCGCGCGCGAGCGCACCGGCACGGGCCAGGCGGTCGAAGTGCCGATGTACGAAACCCTGGTCTCCTTCGTCATGGTCGAGCATCTCTACGGCGAGACGTTCCGGCCGGCGCTCGAGACGGCGGGCTACAAGCGCGTGCTCAACAAGGAGCGGCGGCCCTATCCCTCGAAGGACGGCTACTTCGCGCTGTTGCCCTACACCGACGGGCACTGGAAGGAATTTTGCATCCTGATCGGCCGCGACGACCTGGCGAAGGACCCGCGCTTCACCTCGCTCGCCATTCGCCTCAAGAACGTCGAACATTATTACGCGACCCTGGCCGAGATCTGCGCCACGCGGACCAACGCCGAATGGATCGCGCTGCTCAAGAACTCCAACGTGCCGCACGGGCCGGTCAACACGCTGGACGACCTGTTCGTCGACCCGCAGCTGCAGGCCACCGGCTTCTGGAAGGAAGTCGAGCATCCGACCGAAGGCCGGCTGCGCATGCCCGACATCCCGCCGCGCTTCAGCAAGACCAAACCCGAGGTCAGGCGCCTGCAGCCCCGGCTGGGCGAGCACAGCGTCGAGGTGTTGCGCGAGGCCGGCTACACGGCGGGCGAGATCGACGCCATGCTGGCGTCGGGCGCAACCAAGACGGCTTGAGCCTCGCGCCCTCAGTTGACCGTTGCGCTTAGAGGCTTGCCGCGCGTCTTGCTGATATACAAGCCGGCCACCGGCTCGAAGCTGTTGCCGACCCTCTTGTAGGCGGCGAACAGGTAGTCCGGCGTTGTTTGCCAACCGATGGCGAAGTGGCCGAGACGGGCAAGATAGGTCTCGCCCGCGACAACGACCGGCAGGATGACCGACTCCGGTCCAAATTGTGCCTGGTCGCTTCCGTTGGGAAAGTAACTTCCGTGAATGCTGCCGCCAAAGGTCGGAAACGATTGAGTGTCCTGCGGGTCTTGGTCCGCCAGTTCTTTCATTGCCTTGAATTTCCCGTCCTGGCCGCCGGCGTTTTGCGCGGCCTGCGGGTCTTGGTCGACCTTCTTGAGGAGCGACAGGGCCTGGTCCGCCATCTCGTTGCAGTTCACGCCCTGGCAGAACCGGTCGGTCACCTCGAATAGATCGCTGAAGCGAATGACGACTGTGCACTCGCGTTGCCAGCCGCCATCCCGCCACGGCGTGAAGGACAGCTCGACCGTGTTGTCTCGATCGGTCTCGACGATGAAGGCCGGCACGCCCGCGACCTCCCCGGCATAGGCCGTCATCTTGTAGCAGAACGAGGCTGGCTCGGCGTTCCGGACAACGGGTGGATCGACGATTGCGTGCGCGGCTCCGGTCGAGGAAGCATCGAAGAACACAAAATGCTGGCAGTGAGCCGTTCCACTGGCGACCTGGGCCATGTGCAGGGAACTCCTGCCGAAGCGATGGAGGGAAACGCCCCAACCGTCGCCGTGCAGTTGTCCGACCGCTTCCAGCAGGCTTGGCTCGGCTCGATACTCGGCGCGCAGCCTACCCAGCGTTTTCTGGGGCTCTCCGAGCTGGCCGTCCGCATCGATACCGACAACGCCATCCGACGCTTTGCCAAGGGCGCGAAGCGGTTGCCCCCAGGCACCACGCCAGCCGTCCGGCGGCCGAGCGGCAAGGACGGTGCGGGCGACCGTGTCGCATATGCCCCGATCCTTGCGCGCTTCATTCGGTGACTGCGCTTGGGCTGCCCATGGCGAGAAGACCGCAAGCGCGATCGCTATCGACCGAAGTCTTCGACGGTTCTGCAAATTCGTCATCACCGGGCACCCGATCGGTCAGTTGGCTGCCGCGCTCACGGGCTTGCCGCGCATCTTGCTGATGTAGAAGCCGGCCACCGGCTCGAGGCTGTCGCCCACTTTCTTGTAAGCGGCGAACAGGTAGTCCGGCACCTTGCGCCAACCGACGGCGGCGTGGCCCACGCGGCCGAGATAGGTCTCGCCGCTAACGACGACCGGCAGAAGCACCGAGTCCTCGGCAAAATCGTTGTAGGCGCCGCCAAACAGGCCGTGAATTTGACCGCCGAATGTCGGCAATTGATTGTCCGGTGGCCGATCGTCCGCCAGTTTCTTCAACGCCTTGAATTTGGCGTCCTGGCCGTTGGCCTCATCCTGTGCGGCTTGCGGGCTTTGGTCGACTTTCTTGGTGAGAGACAGGGCTTGCTCCGCCGTCGCGTTGCAGTCCACGTCCTTGCAGAACCGGTCGGTCATCTCGAAGATATCGCTGAAGCGGATGACGACTGTGCACTGCCCTTGCCAGCCGCCATCCCGCCACGGCGTGAAGGAGAGCTCGACCGTGCTGTCTCGATCGGTCTCGACGACGAAGGCTGGCACGCCGGCAACCTCTCCGGCGTAGCCCGTCGTCTTGACGCAGAACGTGAAGGGCTCGGCATTCTCGACGACAGGTGGAGCGGCAACGGCGTGCGCAGCGCCTGCCGGCGGCGCATCGAAGAAGACGAAGTATTGGCAGCTCGCCGTTCCCCCGACGGCCTCGGCCATGCTCAAGGAGCTTCCGCCAAAGCGGTACAGGGAGAATGTCCCGTTATCGTCCCACAGGCTTCCGATCGCCTCCGTCAGACCGGGCGCGGCCCGATAGTCCTGGCGCAGCCTGTCCAGCGCTTGCACCTTCGTCTTGGCGCGCCACCCCTTCGCATCGATGCTGACCATGCCGCCCGGCGCTTTGGCGAGAGCGCCGAGCGGCCATTGCCAGGGACCGCGCAAACCGCCGGAGGGGTTCATGGCGAGAACGGTCTGGGCGACGGTGTTGCAAACACTCTGATCCTTGCGCGAATCGCCCGGCGCTTGCGCCTGGGTTGCGTGCGGCGAAAGGAGCGCAAGTGCGATCGCCATCTTCTGCAAGGTCGTCATCGCCGACACCTGATCTATCCAGGATGCCACTATAGCGTGCGGCGCGCTTTACCGCCGGGTAATTCGACGCCATGCAAAGGCCCGGTCTGGCTCGGCGTGATCAAGAGCCTGGACGTCGCACTAGTGTCTCCGACGAATGCGGAAATCGTTCAGGTCGAAGCAACAAACAAGACCTCATCCTGAGGAGCGCCCCCCTCGAGTACCTCGGGGTAAACTCAGGGCGCGTCTCGAAGGATGGGCACAGGCACGGGCGCGTTGCCCACGACAGCGCGGGGGTAGCCCACGTGATCGAGACAGCCGCTTCGTGGCCACCTCAGCCTGAGGAGGCCACGTCTCGGGCGGAAAGATTCTAGGCGACCCTCTGCGCGAGGAGCGACCGATCGTCGGGGCTGACGGCCATTTCGAAGCCCGGCTCGGCGATGTGCACGGCGATCTCCGGGAAGCGTGAGCGCAGCGCCGCGGCGAAGGCGGGCCAAGGCTCGGATACGACGCCCATCATGGCGTGAAACTTGTCGTGCGGCGGATAGAGGACCACGACCTTGGGTCTGAGCGCCGCCACGCCGCGCACGACGTCGTCGATGAAATTGAGCTGCATGCCGGCCAGCAGGACGTCGGTGCGGTGACGCCGCCCGAGGTCGCCGATCTCGGCGTCGGTCATCTTGGTGTTGAAGCCCTCATTGTAGTTCAGGATCGTGAGCCCGCCCGGCAGTGCGAC
>Ga0210407_10000747_pt1 | contig 34094 bp, 32 predicted proteins | sample IncBWC27MmetaG_FD_150860 | JGI IMG/M metagenome (GOLD analysis project Ga0210407, IMG submission 150860) | Forest soil microbial communities from Barre Woods Harvard Forest LTER site, Petersham, Massachusetts, United States - Inc-BW-C-27-M | ecosystem: Environmental > Terrestrial > Soil >...
TCACTTCCGGAAATCCCTGGCGCAACGCGCGATGATGGTCAATCTTCGCAAACCCCAAATCCTCGTAAGGCCATTGGCGCAGCTGTTCCACGGCGCGCTCCACCGGCAAACTCCCGCGCTTCACCGCCTCCAGAAATTTCCGTACGTCGCCTTCGTCCATGTTGTCCCCTCGGCAAACTCCGCATTCTAACACCGCTATCGCGCCGTCTGCCCGATGCGCATCGCGCCGTGCGGATTCGTGCTAGAGTGACGCCCAGTGCAGCGCCGACAACAATCGCTGCGGCGCGCGCGGTTACTCTCGAGCCTTCGGAGGCGCACACATGGGGTTGCTTTGGGAAATTATCATCGGTATTCTCGCCGGCTTCCTGGCGGGAAAAATCGTGAAGGGTTCCGGCATGGGCATCCTGCTGGACCTCATCGTTGGCATCGTGGGATCGATTCTGGGCGGCTGGATTTTTGGTTTGCTGGGACTGGCGGCGTACGGATTGATCGGCCAGCTGGTGATGGCCACGGTCGGTGCCATCGTCCTGCTGCTGATCGTGCGCGCGATAAAAAAAGGCTGAACGCCGCGCACCGGCTATCGGTAGGGGCGGGACCCGCATCATTGTACGGGACCCGCCGCTAACGCAAACAGCAGCCTGCGCGGCTAAATCTAGTTTTCAGCTTTTCCCGTAACGTCCACCACACTCACCGTGCCGTACTTTTTCAGCACGCTTTCAATTTTCTTGCGGTCCCCCACACAAATCCATTGCAGGTGATCCAGGTCCACGAATTTCTTCGCCGACGCCTGCACCGCGGCCGCGTCGATCCCGCCGATGTGGTCCGGATACTTGTCCCAATAATCCACCGGCAAGCCGTAATACTGCATGGTGAGCCAGTCGTTCAAAATCTGGCTCGGTTGCTCCAGCGAAAGCGCGAAGTTCGCGATGATTGCCCGGTGCGCGTCGTCCATTTCACTCTGCGGCACGAGCTCGTTGTTGACCTTCTTGAATTCATAGAGAAACCGGTCCAGCGCATCGCCCGTCACATCTGTGCGCACCGGCGCGGACGCCTGCCAGTCACCCGGATAAATCTCCGCGTTGAACCGGCTGTAGGACCCATAAGTCAGGCTGTGCTCTTCGCGCAGGTCCAGAAACAGCCGCGCCTGCGGTCCGCCTCCGAGGACCTGGTTCATTACCGCCAGTCCATAATATTCCGGATCGGTCCTGCGAATTGCGCGGTCGCCGCCGATGATGAAGGTCTGCACCGAAGCCGGACGATCCACCAGTGTGATTTTCGTGGGTTGTGGCGTCACCGCCGCCGCAAACTTTTCCGGCGCTTCCGCCGCTCCCGTCCAAGCTCCGAAATATCTTTCGATCGTCGCGCGCATTTCACTCGCGGTGAAGTCGCCCGTCACGCCCAAAATCGTGTTACCTGGCACGTAATGCTTCTCGTGGAATCGCTTCAAATCCTCCACGCTGATTTTTTCGATTGATTCTTTCGTCGCGGAAGCCAGCGCCATTGGCGTATCGCCGTAGCTCACCCTGCGGAATCCCTGCTGCGCCAGAAATGCAGGATTCGCGAGGCGTTGTTCCAGGCTTGCTCCCTCGCTCTGTTTGAATTTGGCCAGTTCGCCCGCCGGAAAACTCGGGTGCAGCACCACATCGCTCAGCAAGTCCAGAATTTTCGCAGTGTCTGTGATCAGGCCGGAAGCGTTCACCGACGTGTAGCTCACGCCAAATCGCGAGCTTGCGTCCAGCGTCGCGCCCAACGAGTCGACTTCACGTGCAATCTGCTCGCTGGTCCGCTTCTCAGTCCCTTCGCGCAACATTCCCGCGGTAAAAGATGCCAGCCCCGGCAAGTCGCTCGGGTCCGCCAGCTGACCCGGGCGAATCCACATCGTGAAGGCGATCGTCGGCAGCTTGTGATCTTCTTCGAGCACAATCGTCAAACCGTTTTTCAGCTTCACCACAGTCGGCCGCGGCAGCTGCACGCGCAGGACTTCTTTGTTCACTGGCGCGCGCCCGAGCCGCTGCACCTGGCTCAGCGGCGCGCTCTTGTCCTGGCCTTGCGCCAGTGCCGCGCTCGGCAGCAACAACCCTGCGAGAACCGCCAACGCCGCTAATGTCGCCTGCGCGGCGATCGCCGTTCCTGCAGTCCGCAAATTTCCGCTGAAATGTTTCATCGCGCTCCCTCTCATTGCGCCCCCTTCGACGACGCTTTCTCATCCGCCGCCGGGTAAGTGATCACCACCGCGCGCTGCTCTCGCACCAGGTATTTTTTCGCCACGGCATTCACGTCTTCCACCGTCACCGCGTGTTCCTTGTCCACAATCGTGTTGATCAGATTCGGATCGTTGAAATACACCGTATAATTCCCGATCAGAACCGCCGTGAACAACGCCGAACGTCGCCGCTCGATGAACTGCCGCAGCAACTGCGACTTCGCTTTCGCCAGCTCGTCCGGCGTAATGCCGCTTTTCACCACCGCGGCTATTTCCTCGTCAATCGCTTTTTCCAGGTCTTCCACTTTCACTCCTGGCCGCGGATTCGCCGAAATATAAAGCTGGCTGGTGCCAATCCGCGTGTCCGACTGTACGTTCACCGTCGAAGCGAGTTGCTTCTCCTTCACCAGGTGCTGGTAAAAACGCGAGCTCTCTCCTTGCCCCAGGACGTACGTCAGTTGTTGTGCCGCGTAATTTTCCGGCGTGTTGCCCGCCGGAATGTGATAGGCCACATCAATTTCCGGCAAACGCGCCAGCGGATCGTAAATCACTTCGCGGCGCTCGCCGTAATGCGGCTCTTCGGCCAAATCCACTTTTGGCGGCGCGGGCTGCGCCGGAATCGCTCCGAAATACTTCTTTACCTTGGCCAGCGCTTCATCCGGATCGAAATCGCCCACCAGCGTGAGCACCGCATTATTCGGCGCGTAGTAAATCCGGAAAAAATCTTTCACATCGTCAATGCTCGCCGCGTTCAAATCGGTCATCGAGCCGATGGTCGAATGTTTGTACGCGAAATTGTCGTAAGCAAGATTGTCCACATCCAGCTGCGCCCGCCCGTACGGCTGATTATCAATCCCTTGGCGACGCTCTTCCTGCACTGCGTTGCGCTGGTTGTCCAGGTTGGTTTGCGTCACGTTCAGCGCGCGCATGCGGTCCGATTCCAGAAACAATCCCAAATCCAGCTGGTTTTTCGGCAACTCTTCGAAATACGTGGTGCGGTCTTCGTTCGTGGTGCCGTTCATATTGCCGCCGTTGTTGAACACCAGGACAAAATGCTCACCCTTGGCCACGTTCTCGGAGCCTTCGAACATCATGTGCTCGAACAAATGCGCGAAGCCCGTGCGTCCCGGACGCTCGTTGCGGCTGCCCACGTTGTAGCAGACGTCAATTCCGAAAACCGGCGCGGAATGGTCCGGCACCAGGATCACGCGCAAGCCGTTCTCCAGCTTCATGTCGCGAACATCCAGCTTCGGCACCTTTACGCCCGCGCCTGCTGCCTGCTCTTGTGGGGGCGCAGCGCTTAACGCTCCGCCCAGCCCCAGCGCAATACCGAGCCCGGCGAGCGCGGCCGCGCGCAACTTTCCTGTAACATTCATTTCCCAGCCTCCGAACGGCGGCAGGTATTCTCCATCTTTGTAGCGTATGACGCAAACACACCAGCTTAGACCGCCGCCGCGGCAGCCGAGCTCCACCGCCCCTCGCCTTGACTCCGCCGCAACTCGCCACCTAAACTCGACAGTTGATCAACTACCCATGTCGAAATCCAGCGGCAGCGTTATTACAGTCGGAATCACCGGTGCGAGCGGGGCGGCCTACGCGCAATCCGTCCTCCGTTTGCTCGATGCAGATCCTCGCGTCCAGCGCGTATTTCTGGTTGCGAGCGAAGCGGGGATGCGCTTGCTGGCGACGGAACTCGGCGTGGTGCCGGCGGATGCGAAAAAACTTCCATCACTCCTGACCGGCGCTGCTGCAAAAAAAATCGAATATTTGCCGAACAAGGATATCGGCGCCAGCATCGCGTCCGGCAGCGCCATCGTGGATGGCATGGTGATCGTGCCGTGCTCCGCCGGCGCGCTCGGCTCCATCGCCGCCGGGACCGCGAGTGACCTGCTCACCCGCGCTGCAGACGTCTGCCTGAAAGAGCGCCGCCCGCTGGTTCTGTGCCTCCGCGAAACCCCGCTCAACCGCATCCATTTGGAAAATATGTTGCGTGTGCACGACGCCGGAGCCACCGTAATGCCCGCGATGCCCGCTTTTTACTACGCGCCCAAAAAGATTGACGACCTGATCGAACAGTTTGCATTCCGGGTGCTGGCGCAGCTAGGGTTGCCGCAGGAAAAGCAGTATCGTTGGAAGGGCGGGAAGGAATAGTTTTTATTTTATGTCTGTATGTTCGGCGGATAGGTTTGATCTCATGAACGTTCTACAGCGATCGAGACGCACGGCTTCAGGGGCTAAAGCCCGTGGGCTTGCTGGGCTTGACGGCGGGGCTGAAGCCCCGCCCTTCCGGATCGCTGGTTTGTGATATGACTTCGAACAACATCGTGGCGAAGAACCGCATCCGCATCCGCATCGTGCTCGAAATGATTAAATTCGAGCACTCTGTTTTTGCGCTGCCCTTCGCGCTCGTCGGCGCATTGCTCGCCGCCCGCGCCGGGGGTGCTTTCCCCACATGGCGGCAACTCCTGTGGATTATCGTCGCCATGGTAGGCGCGCGGTCCGCCGCGATGACCATGAACCGCATCGCCGACCTGGAATTTGATCGCCGCAATCCGCGCACTGCCAATCGTGCACTGCCCAAAGGAGAACTCTCGGTGGGCTTCGCGGCCGTCTTCACCGTGATCGCGTCTGCCCTGCTGGTCTTCGCCGCATGGCGATTGAATCCGCTGGCGCTAAAACTCTCTCCCGTCGCGCTCGCCGTATTGTTTTTCTATTCCTTCACAAAGCGATTCACTGCGTGGTCGCACTTCGTACTTGGCTTCTCGCTTGGCATCTCGCCCGCCGCCGCGTGGATCGCGATACGCGGCTCGCTCGACCTGCGCATGTTGATCCTCTGCGCCGCCGTAACACTCTGGGTCGGCGGATTCGATGTTCTCTACGCTTGTCAGGACGTGGAATTCGACGAGGCCGCTGGACTCCATTCCATCCCCAAGAAATTTGGAGTTGCCCGCGCCCTCCTGATCGCGCGCGCGATGCACATAATAATGGTCGCGTTACTCGTTTGGCTGGCGCTTAGTTTTCAGCTTGCGTGGCCTGCCTGGGTGGGTATTGCGGTGGTAGCGGCGCTGCTGGCCTACGAACACTCGCTCGTCCACCCTCAAGACCTGAGCAAAATGAATGCTGCGTTTTTCGCCGTGAATGGCTATATTAGTTTGTTGTTCCTGCTCTTCTGGGGCGCGGCGACGTTCGTGGGCCGCCCCTGAAAGCGCGGCGAAGGAATCGGGATTCGTAAATGGAACTGAAACTTCACACCCTGCAAGTAACCGACGCTCACCTCGAGCCAGTAGCTGCAAAAGTGCTGGCCGGCGAACGCCTGAACGCAGCAGACGGCCTCGCGCTGTATCAATCGCACGATCTTCTGGCGGTGGGCTGGCTCGCGAATTTTGTCCGCGAAAAGAAGCACGGCAACGTCACCTATTTCAACGTCAATCGCCACATCAATCCCACCAACGTCTGCGTCGCGCACTGCAAACTCTGCGCGTTTGGCCGCTCGCCCGATGCGCCCGGCGCCTACAACTTTCCTCTCGAAGAAATTTACAAGCGCGCCGGAGATGGCGTGGCGGAAGGCGCGACGGAATTCCACATCGTCGGCGGCCTGCATCCCGATCTGCCTTTCGAGTATTACCTCACGCTGATTCGCGGTCTGAAAGAGCGCTTCCCGCAAGTTCACCTGAAAGCATTCACGATGGTAGAGGTCGGCTATTACTCGCGCATCTCCAAGCTTTCCATTCGCGACACGCTCCTCGCGATGAAGAATGCCGGAGTGGATTCGCTTCCCGGCGGCGGCGCCGAAATTTTCCATCCGCGCGTCCGCAAAATCATTTGCGATCACAAAGTGAGCGGCCAGCGCTGGCTGGAAATCGCGCGCACTGCGCATGAACTGGGCCTGCGCTCGAACGCCACTATGCTCTACGGCCACATCGAAACGGCCGAAGAGCGCGTGGATCATTTGCTGCAGCTGCGTGCGACGCAGGACATCACACACGGCTTCGTCACCTTCATTCCATTGGCGTTTCATCCCGCGAATACCGGCCTGGCGCATCTTCCCGGGCCCACCGGCATGGACGATTTGAAAGCGATCGCCGTCTCGCGCCTGCTGCTCGATAATTTCGATCACATCAAAGCTTATTGGATTATGCTGACGCCACGCATCGCGCAAGTGGCTCTGCGCTTCGGCGCAAATGATTTGGACGGGACTGTCGTCGAGGAAAAGATTTATCACGATGCCGGCGCCACCACTCCTGAGTTCATGACTCGCGCCGAACTCGAGCGCCTGATTCGTGCGGCTGGCCGCGTCCCCGTCGAGCGCGACACCCTGTACAATCCCGTGGACCGCGTTAAGTATCCGATGCCGCCGCCGCGCGTTTCGCCGAACCGCACTGATGGCTTCGTACCCGAAACATCGCTGACCTTGAACGTTTAGGATTTTTCATCACGGTGTGAAACCTGTGGAGTTCTGTGGAAGCGATTCCTGAAGCGGAAGCTTCTGCTCGCACGAACAAGAAGTCCCACCGTCACCCGCCCGAGTCGCCAGCAGATTCTACCGGTTGGAATCGTCCGGCACACCCAGCACCTGCACGTGAATCGACCGCTCGCGCGGGCCATCCAGTTCCGCCAGTATGATCGATTGCCAGTAGCCCAGCGCGAGTTCTCCGTTTCGCAGCGGAACGGAAAGCGTGTGCCCCAGCACCATCGCGCGCAAATGCGAATCGGCATTCTGCCGGCTGCATTCGGAAAGATCCGGATCGTTGTGCCGCCAGTAATCAATGCGTCCGACGAGCCGCTCCAGAAATGATTTAATGTCGTCGAGCAACGCCTGCTGAAACTCGTTGATGAACACCGCCGTGGTGGTGTGCAGCGACTGCACCAGCACGAACCCCGCCTTCAGCCCATTCTTGCGCACGACTTCGTTTAGATCTTTCGTAATGTTAATCAACTCCAGGCGTTCGCGCGTCTTGTAGCAAAGCGTTTCCAGATACATCTGCAAGCCACTGCTGGAACGAGTTTCCGGCGCGAGCTGCGGTGCTTTCGCTTGCACGGTTTTCATTCGGAATAGTCCTTGATGTCCACGATTTAGTTGAAATTGAAGCCCTGAAGATTGGATGCCGCAATGGCAGGCGAGTTGCTTCAATCGTCATCCCAGTTGCGCAATCAGAAATTGAATCGGTAACCGATAATTCCTTTCACGATCAGATGATCGGTCGTGCCAGTCAGTCCGACGCCCAACCCGAAATTGACTTCCCATTGCGGCGCCAGGTTCAGATCGATTGCCGGAAAGATTTGCTGCTGTTGCTGATGGATCGGTAGAAAGTCGGTGGCCGGACCGACGGAGCCGTAATATTCCAGTCCGCCTGCGATTTTCGGTGTGAAGTCGTAACTGAATTTGAAATTTGGCGAAAATACGAACCCTTGATTTTGGCTCAGGCCATGCATCGAATAGTCAAATGTGGGATTGAACGCCCAGTACCAGCGGCCGACTTTCTGGTCCACGATCGGGCGCATTTCCCACGTCCACGTGTCGGTCGAAAATTGCCTCCGTTGATAGCCCACTTCGTTCGAGAGGCTTACGCCCACCGGCCAATGCCATTTCTCCGGAACGCGAAAGCGCGGCCGAATATGGTCGCCCACCCATTGCCATCCCTGGCCGGAGCGCGCCGAAGTAAAAATGTAAAATCCCACCTCGAACCAATCGTTGAAGCCGTGAGTGATTTCCACGGTTTCGTGCTCGGCGTGATTGGTTGGGTACACGCCATCCGTGATTTGCTTGGTGCCGTCTATCGTGAAATTGCTGTGCAGCTCGACCATCGTGTGACCAGGCTCGACCGTCTCCGCGTCGTATACCTGGATTTCGTAGTTGTCTTGCGCGGCCGTAGGCGTGGCAAACGACACCAGGGCTGCAAAGACCGCAAACAATAGAGTGCCGCTCAAACGTTTCAATCGAAAATATCGCCGTCGCTCGGATCGCACATCCGTAGAGTAGCGCGAGTGCCTGTTAAATTCCAAAAACGACGATACGGTTCTCAGGCGTGCGGGTGGGATTTGTCGTACACGGCCATCAGTTGCCGGATGCTTGTCTGCGTATATCGCTGGGTAGTGGAAAGCGAAGCGTGGCCCAAAAGCTCCTGAATGGCGCGCAGGTCGGCGCCGTCGTTCAGCAGATGCGTGGCAAAGGCATGGCGCAAGGAGTGCGGATGCAGATCCAGATTGCTTCCCGCCAGCAGGCAATATTTTTTCAGGATGTAACGAACCGCGCGGTCCGTCAGCCGCCCTCCCCACGGATTCAAAAATACGGCTTCGGCATTCGGGGTCCCGCGCGCCTGTTCCAGAATCCGGTCGCGCACCGGCCAATAAACTTCCAGCGCTTCCTGCGCCTTCGCGCCGTAGGGCACCACGCGCTCCTTGCGGCCTTTGCCCAGAACTCGCAGCATTTGTCCGGCCTTATCGAAACTGCCCAGGTTCAGGCCCACCAACTCGCTGACGCGCAGTCCGCAGGCATATAGCAATTCAATCATCGCGCGGTCGCGGCGAGGCATCAGCTGCGCGTTGGCCTTGGCCGATGAGTTTTTCCCGTTTTTCGCGCGCGTCGGCGCGGGCTTGGCAGCTGCCCCGCCAGGCAAGCCATCCAGAAAATTATTGATCTCCTCCGCGGTCTGCACCCGCGGCACCAGTTTGGGAAGTTTCGGCGTGCTTACCAGCGCCGCCGGATTCGTCCGCGTGTATTGCTCACGAACGCAAAACTTGAAAAAAGTTCGCAGCGCGGAAAGCTTGCGCGCCACGGTGACCTTCTGCAGTTTCCGGTCGTACAGCCAGCCCACGAATTCGCGAATCACGCGGTGGTCCACGTCCGCCAGGGGCAACGTCGCCGCGCCCGGCGGAGTCAGGAATTGCTGGAACAGCCGCACGTCGCCGCCATAATCGTCCACAGTTTCCGGCGAAGCGTTGCGCTCGTAGCGCAGATAGCCGATAAATTTTTCGATGATCTGTTTCATGGACGAAATCACTCGCTCGCGCTGGTCAACGCGTGCCGGCCGTCGCCCGCCGCGCCAGAAATGCGGCCGGGAGAACGCGAGAGAACTGGTACGCCGCCGTGTGCAATATCGGCACTGCAGGCTATTATCTTACCGCGATTCTATATCAGCTATTAACCACTTTAGGTTATGGGGCCTGAACGGGTCAATCGAAACGAGCATTGCGCTCTTTTGCAGTTATTTGTGCGCGAACCGTTGGCGTTGCGCGGGCTGCACCTGAAACTCGCTGGCTTCCATAACAGGCGTAGCCGCCGTTACATACGTCTGTGAGATACGGTCCTGCCACGTAAACCGATCTTCATCCCACAGCGACCACAGGAATCCCAGCATCATCGTCGCTCCGGAAAGCAGATAGCCGAAGCTCCGCCACAGCAGCTGCCGCGTGTCCGGCAGGCTGCCGTCCAGGCGCACGATCGTAAGTCCGCAAAGTTGCATTCCCGGCGTAGCTCCCGCAAAAGTGGTGAACAGAAAAAAATATTGCGCGTAGAAAAGGTAGAAAGTGGCCAGATACACGATAGCGTCCACTTTTTCGAGCACCAGTTGGCCGCCCAGCGATCGGAACAGCCCCAGAAAACCCGCGTAGGTCAGCGAGAGGAACAGCAAATCCAGCGCACCTGCGTGCCGCCGTTCGGCCAGGCTCGCGACAGGCACCAGCGCCGTTTGCGGATGCGCCCGGTCGTCCGGGAAGCTGGTAAAGTCCAGCTCCGGCTGAATATTGATCTCAACGCGCTCATTTTGCAGTTTCTTTTGCAGCGGCCGCTGCACAACACGCGCGCGCTGGCGTTCATACAGCTCGAGCTCTTCGATTTCGCGATCGTCTTCCTGCAAAGCAGTCGCTGCGCGCGAGAACGGCAGCCCTGATTGCGGATCGTCCGGCCGGTAGCGCCCGCGGCGCACCCGATAGGCTTCCAGCCGGCGCGAAACTTCACGCCGCCATTCGGGTTCAGCGGAACTGGCTGTGTCGGGGTCGTCGTCTGCGTCGGAAGCACCATGAGAAGTTTCTGGCCCGGACACACGTACAGCCACAGGTTCGGAATTGCCGCCGGAGTCGGCGAGCGGTGCGTCACAGAACGAGCAATTTTCGACGTCCTCGAGCAAGAGGGCGCCGCAATGCGAGCAAATTTGTATCACTGGTCCGTTTTGCGCTGCGGTATTCCAGTGACGGAACAGCGCTATGGTAGCACGCGGCCAGGCGACCGGGCGCCCGGGTGGAGCGCCTAACGCGGGAAGTGTTGCGTATAAGGCAACCCACAAGCACGCGCCCTGTTCTGAATGAATTGGAAGTGGACGTACTAGCGCCCGTGTTGCTCCACTCCGTCCTGGCGAGTAAGGCGAGGGTCGAATCTCAGGACGCCGCGGCGGGAATGCACAGTCTGAGTCGTCAGCATGGCTGATTGCGGCCCTGCAGCACGCGTGTTAGGCTCGAATTTCTTTTTTCATGACAGGAATGCGATTTTCACGAGGCGTGCCGAAAGCAACTGTCTTGCAACCTCTTCGCAGATACGCTCTTCTTCCGTTGCTGCTGCCGATTTTGCTTGCGAACCCTTGCCTCGCGCGCACGCAAAGCGCAGCGAGCGCGCCACAGCAACCCTTGCAAAAGAAACAGGCCAAGCCTGCCGCCAAAAACGGGCCTGGAACCCCGGGCGCGGAAGCGACTCTGGAAGCGAAACAACAGCGGCAGGTGGGCCAAATCTATTACGCCGATGGCGACGTGGATGTCCGTTACCAGAACACCCGGCTGCGCGCCGATCACGTCGAGTACAACGAAGACACCCGCGTGGTCATTGCACGCGGACACGTGCAACTCGATTACCTCACGCAGCACCTGGAAGCTACGGACGCCCGGTACGAACTCGGCACCGGACGCGGCACCTTCCACAACGTGCGCGCCACTTTTGCAGTGCAGCGCCGAGCCCCGGCGCCCCCGCGGCAAGTTAACGCCATGGAACGCCAACCCGCGCAGACTCTGCTCATCAGTCCCAATCCAATATATTTCGAAGCACAGGAAGCCGAGCGCATAGATGAAAACACCTACATCGTGCACCGCTCCTGGATGACGGTCTGCGATCCGGACCACCCCACTTGGAAGTTCTATGCGCCCAAAGCCACCGTTCACATCAAGACGTCGCTGCGCCTGGAAAATGGCAACTTCCGCCTTTTTTCCGTTCCGGTCTTGTATTTGCCCTACGCGACATTTCCCGCGGAAAAGCAGCGGTCCTCGGGCTTCTTGCTTCCTGATTCCGGCGAGAGTTCCAGCAAAGGATATATTTTTGGCGACGCCGTATACTGGGCGCCCACGGATTGGGCGGACCTCACGCTCGGCGCCTACTACTACAGCCGACGCGGCTGGGCCCAGCGCGGGCTGCTGCGCATGCGTCCCTGGGAAAACGCGACGCTGGAGGTAAGCTACAGTGGTGTGGAAGACCGCGGGCTGCCGCAACCCACGGGCCCTCCTATCAATCAGGGCGGACACGAAGCCCGTTTGCTTTTTACGGCGCTGCTTCCCAATGGTTGGCGCGCCGTGGCTGATCTCGATGACTTGTCCTCGCTCACCTACCGGCTGGCTTGGAGCGAGACCTACGTGCAAGCCGTCAACTCGGAAGTCCGCAACAGCGCCTTCCTCACCAAGAATTTCCGTGGATTCAGCCTGAATTTCGCCGCCCTCAGTTACCAGAACTACGTCAACGCCACGCCCTCTCAGTTCGTGTCACTGCGCACCGCGCCCGAGGTGCGTTTCGGCTCGGTGGACCAGGCGCCGTGGCAAAACTTGCCATTCTATTTTTCCTTCCAGGCGTTTTCAGACGCGGCGCATCGCTCGGACACTGTGACCAACTTTGGCACACCGAATTTTGTCGAGCGCAGCGAGATTGCGCCCAGCGTGACCATGCCGCTGCACTGGGGCTCGTGGCTGGACGTTACCCCCACATTTACTCTGCGCTCCACATACTACGGCGGGCAAATTCAGAATGGCTCGTTTGTCAATCTGGGATTCTTCCGCAACACCGAGGAACTTTCCGTGGACATCCGCCCGCCCACACTCGAGCGCGTCTGGGGCTCTGCGGGTTCCGGCACGAAATGGAAACACGTCATCGAACCCGAAATTGTCTACAACTACGTCAACGGGGTCACCGCTTTCAGCCGCTTTGTGCGTTTCGATGAAGACGAAACCCTCACCGACACGAACGAACTCGAATACGGAGTGACGCAGCGCCTCTACCGGCGCAAGAAAGACGGCACCGCCGAGGAATTTCTCAGTTGGAAGCTGGCCCAGAAATATTTCTTCGACCCTAATTTTGGTGGCGCGCTGGTCGTCGGGCAACGCAACGTCTTTCAAACCACCGACGCGCTCACGCCTTTTGCCTTCGCCAGCCAGCCCTACCAGTTTTCGCCGATCGTCAGTGACCTGCGCATCGAGCCGGGAAAGCACTTCGACACGCAGTTCATCGTCAATTTCGATCCCCGGCACGGGCAATTGACCGCCGTGGGTACTCTGATGAAGCTGAAACCATACAAAGAAACGTTTCTCACGCTCGCACACTTTTCCGCGGTGAATCTGCCGACGCCTCCCCAGTTCAATCCCACCGATTTTATTTTCGAGCCGCGCTCCAATCAGGTGCGCGCCCTGATCGGCTACGGAGACCTTACCCGCCGCGGATGGAATGCCACTTTCGGCGCCAGCTACGACATCACCCAGCATCAATTTCAGAACCAGGTAGCCGAAGTCATCTACAACAGCTCCTGCTGCGGTGTCGGCGCGGGATACCGCAAATTTTCCTTTGGCAACATCCGCAGCGAAAATCAATATCTCTGGGTCTTCCGCATCGCAAATCTCGGCTCCGTCGGCACTCTCCTCCGTCCGGAAAAAATATTTTGAGCCGCGAAGCTGACGGGCGACATCAGCGGCATTCAGCGGAGGGTTAGCCCTAATAAAGGAGATTCCAAATTCTTTGAAATAGGTTCAGACGCCGTCCAAAGATCACCAGTTCTCCGGGGTTAGGATTTCCCGAGAACTTCGCCGTGCCGCAATCGTTTTCTCCGGCCATACCTTTGACGAAGACCTGATCAATCGAAACTTCCCAGTCGGAGCAGATATCGATAAAGGGAGAACTGAGCCAAGGATGCCCGGTGGGGAGCGGATCGGGGAGATGGAAAGCTGCATTGCCAGCATCGCTGGTCTCTACACTTGGCAACTCTGGGCCCTTCAACCATCCGAGCCAGACCCGTACGTGCTTCAATGGTTTAGCGTTTCTCGCGTCTAGGACCCTGACCGTGAGAATGTGTCCGGTTTGACAAAACTTGCCGATGGAACAGCCGCGATGAGCAAGCAGACCACGTTAAAGCTCTTCAACATTCTCGATGTAATAGCATCTCCTTTGTGCCGGATGCGACATGACGAACCCATAAGGTCGAGGTGAACTCGGCGTCACCTAATTTCTGGTACGGCCGCTGCGCGTTCCATCAACCACTGTCCCGCTGTCCAGCCAGTAGCGCCTACGGCAATTCCCGCGAGCACGTCGGCGACGTAGTGGTAGCGTCCGTATACGGTTGCTACACACATGCTCAAGAAAAATGGCAAGAAAATCCAAAACAGCCAGGGCTTGTACCGCCGCGCCGCCAGGATCGCGACCATGGACCCAGCCACATGCGCCGAAGGAAACGCCGCCCCGTGCACGCGGCCGAAACGCTCAATGACCTCAATGGTGGTTGTGAACGCTCCACCCGAAAGCGCCGGAAGATTCAAAGATGCCAGCGCGAAATAGGGACTCTCCACCGGCAACAGGACAGCTATCACATACACGGAATAATGCGCGATGGCTGTCGAGACCATCACAGTCCAGAATGCTGCGTGCTGCTTTTGCATATAGAGGATCGCAGGCAGGATCACCAGGTACAGAAAATAGGTTATGTAGGAAAACTGCATGAAATCGTTCAACGCAGGAGTTGCAAAGCGCGCAAGCCACGCAGCCGGATGCACGCCGGCAATATTGAAGTCGAACGAGATGAGCCAGCCATCGAACCAACCGGGAAAAATCGCGTGCACCAGTCCCTGCAGCTCCTCGAAAAAGAAAATGTAAATCGCCAGGGGATACCAATGCCGCGCGAATTGCCAAGCGCGGTTCGCAGAGCGCGCGCCGATCCATCCGAGAGTGAGAATTCCCGCCGCGATCGCGCAATGAATCGCAAAATAACGTGCAGCGTGCGGAATATTGCGGCGAAATGCGCAGAGCAGCACGAGCATCCAGCCCAGATAACCCAGCGTCACCCATTCGAACGCTCCACATGCGCGCCACACCCGAGCCAGCCGCCGCGATGCCGCCTCCGATTTCGCGGTCTCCGTCGCGGGGCTTAGCGTTTCTACACAGCTGATCGGGGACCCGCCCCTCCAAATTAAGACGCCGCGCGCGATGTTCATCGCGCCGCCTTCGATGCCAACTGCCGCGGCGCCACGTTTGGAATGTCACCAAACGTTTTCTGCCACGCGAATGTCTGCCATCTACGCTTCCGCGCCACGTACGCCAGACGCCGAGTTGGATTCACCGCGAAAGAACATCCCACACCTTCGAGCATCTGCAGATCGCCGGCGCTATCGCCGTAGGCATAGCTGCGCGCAAGATCAAGGCCATAACGTTTAGCGAGCGTACTGACCGCACGCAACTTCGCAACTCCGCTCATGTGCTCGCCCCGGATGCGCCCATTCCAGATTCGCGTGGCGCCCGGCGCGACTGCCAGTTCCGTAGCGCACACCTCGATTTCCGCAGAAACCAACGCGGTGAGCCTCCGCGCCACCACACGCGCCAACGGCGCCAAAGTCCCGGACACGATAAACAAACGATGACCCTGCGCCCGGTGCCAAACAATCCGTTGCAGCGCTTCGTCGAAGAATACGAGCGCATCCCCGCGAAAAAATTCCCGGGCGAACGATTGTTCCCAGTCGCCCACCAGCAATTCGCTGACTCCGCAGAGATACCGTTTGTTTCCCGCCGTAGCGCCCTGCAAATCGTGCCAGAACCTTCCGACAAATCGCGCCAACCACCGTCCCGCATGCTCGCTGGAAATCTCATCGCGCTCGAGCAAATATCCGATGAACCGCCACTCCAACGACGGGGCGGGAAGCAGCGTGCCATCCAGATCGAAGAACGCGCCGACCTTCTCTGAACTCATCGCGGCCCGCGTCACCTGATCGCCCCGATTGCCGTCGCGCCCCGCGCCGGAAGTTTCCGTTCGACTGCGCCAAGATACCGGCGCCCCTCCCACGCCACCGGCACAGCCCGCACCACGCAGAAAACCGCCGCAGCCGCGGCCAGGATTTGCCCCACAAGCAAAAGAGAATGACGCACATTCGTGTCCAGCCAATCCGTGTGCCAACGTGCGACGGGCAGCAGTAATCCCAGATAGCAAAAACACACGCACTTCAGAATCGCGTAAGCCGCGCGGCTGGCGCGTGACGCCACCAGCGCCCGCCCCCACCACGTTTCAAGCATCGAACGTTCACCAAATCCGTTGCGTCCCACCCGACTTGCCATTCCCCGCAGAAGATCGATCAGCGTGCCACGCACAAAAAATAAAATCGGCAGCCACAACGAAACCAACCCCGCCACCGCAAAAAATGTGAAGAAAAGGTTCTCCACCACGCGATCTCCCAGAATATCCAGCTGCGCGCCGAGCGGCGTGGCCAAACCGCGCGTCCGCGCGATGTACCCGTCCACGCCGTCCAGCGCAATCGCCGCAACGGTAAGCAGCACGGCAGCCAAGTCCGCGGCGGGTGCGTCGCCGAAAAATGTAAAAAGAGCCACAGCCGCAAACGCCGCAGCAATTCGCGTGGCCGTCACTTGATTGGGTGTCATCGCGCCTCTCCATCCGCAATCTCGCGCAAGAATCGATAGGCCCGCCACCGTGAATGGCAAACTTTCCGCCGCTCGCGGCTCCAGCAGACGGGCCCGTGCCCTGAGGAATTGCACTCACCATGCCACCAGCGTCATGGTGTTTAGTCTTGTTTTGTCAGATACTTACCGCGAACGCGAAAAGACTCGGTCGTCGCGGACCGCTGGATTTTGCCGACACCTGACGGTTTTTTCCCCGCAGCCGTGAGACTGCGAAAAAGCGCGGGCGTGCATCCAAGGGATGTGGGAAAATTGCAAGTTGCAAGCGCATCGTCGCCGCATCTGACACATCCGACGATGCGGCACCACAAGGAAGCTAATTAATCGAATGGACGTCTCCATATTTGCGGCATTTGTCGCCGGCCTCGTGTCGTTTCTTTCACCGTGCGTGCTCCCGCTCGTGCCCGGCTACATATCCATGCTCTCGGGCATCGGCGTCGAGCAACTGAAGGAAGGCAAGACGCCACGCGCAGGCTTGCTAGCTTCCGCGCTGGCGTTCGTCACTGGATTTTCCGTGGTCTTCATTTCCTTCGGAGCTTCGGCCAGCGCGGTCGGTTCGTTTCTCTTGCGGAATCGTTCGTCGCTCGCACCGATTGCCGGGGCGTTGATTGTGTTGTTCGGTCTGCACCTCACCGGGCTGCTCGCGAAAATTTCCGTGCGCACGGGATTGCTGGTAGGCTGCGCGCTGGTCGCCGCCGGAATCGCGCTGAGCTTTCGTGCAGACCTGCTCGTCGCGTGGCTGAAGCCGATACATTTCATCGCCATCGCCCTGATTTTTCTGTTGGGCCCTTCGCTTACGCGCTGGCTGAACCGCGACGTTCGTTTTCAGAATCTCGGCGGCCAACCGGGAGCCGCCAGCGGATTCCTGATGGGTTTCGCCTTCGCCTTTGGTTGGACGCCCTGCATCGGCCCGATTCTCGCCAGCGTGCTCGCGGTTGCCGCCACACGCGACACGGTGTGGCAGGGAATTTTTCTGCTGGCCGTCTATTCCGCCGGTCTGGCGATTCCATTTTTGATTACCGCGCTGGGCATCGGCGGCTTCCTGCGCTTTTATCAGAAATTTCGCCGGCATTTGCACACCGTCGAGGTTTTCAGTGGTGTGCTGCTTCTCGCCGTCGGCGGCTTGGTTTTTCTGAACCGGCTGACTTGGCTTTCCGGCAAGCTCGCGTTTCTCAATAAGTTTTCTCTATGATGGGAGTGTTGCGCATGCGCGTATCTCTGAAATTTTCGATGCTCGTGATCATGCTCGCCGCTGCTGCCGCGGGCTTTGCAGGATGCAAAACCGGTGGCAGCCAGGCCGCTAGCCTCGGCACGGCAAAGCCCCTGCCCAATGAACCGGAGGTCACCTTCAAGGATCTCGAAGGCAAGGAAGTCTCCCTCGCGAGCCTGAAGGGCAAGGTCGTGCTCGTCAATTTCTGGGCGACTTGGTGCGAGCCTTGTCAGGTGGAAATTCCCTGGATGATCGGTTTCCAGAAAAAATACGCGGATAAAGGTTTCACGCTGCTGGGCGTCGCCATGGACGAGGAAGGGAAGAGTGTCGTCGAGCCGTACGTGCAGAAAACGCAGTTCGATGTGGAAGGCCACCCCATGCCCATGAATTACCCGATCGTTCTGGGCGACGACGACCACGCCGCAAAATTCGGCGGCCTGCTCGGTCTGCCCACCACCTACGTAATTTCACGTGACGGCAAAATCGCCAAACGCTACATCGGTCTGGCCAGCGAAAGCGATCTCGATAAACTAATCCAGTCGCTGCTCTAGCATTTTGGCAAGAAAGTGTTATTTGCTGTCATCCCGAGCGCAGCGAGGGATCTGCTTGTACTTTAGCGCTAGCTCAAAATGCATACTTGTAATCGGTTCGACACTCGCCTTCCTTGCCCCCGCTCGCAGAACTGCGGTAACCTGCCATTGCCATGATGAATGAGCACGAATTCGCAAAAAAATGCGACGCCACCTTCGAAGCCCTGCGCAATCGCTTGCTCGAGCTGGGTGACGCCAACGATTTCGAAGTGGAAGGCGGCAGCGGCAAACTGGAAATTGAATTTGAAGACGAAGACGAAACGCGCTTCGTCATCAGCCCCAACACGCCCGTCCGGCAAATTTGGATTTCGGCTCTGACCACCAGCTTCAAGCTCGGCTGGTCGGATTCCGCGCAAGCCTTCGTGCAGGAAAAAACCGGCGAGACGCTGAATCAAATCATGAGCCGCATCCTGACCGAAAAACTCGGCGCGCCCATTGAGGTTTAACAGGACGATGCGAATCAGAGGGACTGCTATTTCATGCGCATTGCTTCTGATGCTTGTTGCCGGCCATTTTGCGCCGAGAGCGAGCTCAGTCGCCGCTGCGCAAAACTCAACAGACGTCCCGGCTCCGGCGGCAGTCGTAAAACCCCGCGCTTTCGTTTCGACGTCGCCCGTCCCGCGCGGAAAAGAATTTCAAGTGGCCATCGCAGTGGATATCGCGCCCGGCTACCACATGAATTCGCACCACCCCACCGATCAATATCTGATCGCCACGACCCTTACCCCCAAACTTCCCAGCGGATTCGTGCTTCTGGACACCCTCTACCCGCCAGGCCGCGTCGAGAAATTTTCATTTTCGCCGGACAAAGGTCTCGACGTGTATTCCGGCAACGTAACCCTGAAGCTTCGTCTAATCGCGCACAACGACGCGCCCATCGGCGCCGTAACTTTTCCCGTGACGCTCCGCTACCAGGCCTGCAACGACACAACCTGCCTGCCCCCGGTGAAAGTTCCAGTGGATGTGCGCGTGGACGTGGCGGCGGCAGGCTCGGCCACCCACGCAACCCATCCTGAAATTTTCTCCACGCCCGTCACGAAGTAAGTCCGCGAATCGGCCGCGGGCTTTCGCGACATCGTTCTATCGAAGGGATTTCCCTGAAATGATTTCGCGGAAGCTACCGTGAAGAGAGAAACGTCAAAGCCCGCCGCAGCCGCTCGACCACGCGTTCTTTGCCGAGCACAACCATCGTATCGAAAAGCGGCGGCGCCACAGCTCGCCCCACCATCGCCACGCGCGTAGCGTTGATCAACAACCCAGCCTTCACGCCTTCCGCCGCCGCAACTCCGCGCAGTGCCGCATCGCACGCGTCATGATTCCAATCCGGCAGCGCCGCCAGCGCTTCAGTCAGCTTCGCCAGCAGCGCCGGAACCTTTTCGTCTTTCCAGAATTTATCGCGCGCTTCCTGCTCGTAATCAAACTCATCGCTGAAAAATGCCCGCGCCCAGCGGGTAAAATCGGTCAGCAAACGCGTGCGCGGGCGGATCAAATCCACCGCATGCGCGAACCACGCGCGCTCCGTCGTCGCCCACACGTCCTTCCACAATCCCGCGCGGCGCAATTCCGCTTCCACAAACGGCAGCAACTCTTCCACCGGCGGCTTCTGCAGGTATTGCGTGTTGTACCATTCCAGTTTGGCGCGATCGAAAATCGCATTCGTGCGGCTCACGCCCGAAAGCTGGAAGCGCTCGATCAGTTCCGTGGTGCGCATAAATTCGCTGTCATCGCCCGTGGACCACCCCAGCAGCGCCAGAAAATTCCGGAACGCCTCGGGCAAAAATCCTTCATCGGCATACGATCCCACGCTGGTCGCACCATGACGTTTCGAAAGCCGCGTGCGATCGGGACCCAGAATCAGCGGCACGTGCGCGAAAATCGGCGGCGTCGCGCCGAGCGCGTGATAAATCAGCACCTGTTTCGGCGTATTCGACAAATGATCCGCGCCGCGAATGATGTGCGTGATACGCATGTCAATGTCGTCCACTACCACGCTCAGCTGATAGGTAGGCACGCCGCTGGACCGCAGCAGCACAAAATCTTCGATGTCCGCATTCTGGATCTCGCGCGGCCCGAACACCGCATCCTCGAATTTCGTCACGCCCGTGCGCGGAGTCTTGAAACGGATCGCCCGCGGAATGCCTTCCTTGTCCTTCGCCGCGCGCTCCGTATCGGAAAAATCGCGGCAAGGGCATGCCACGGCCTTCAAAGTCTTCGGCCCTTCGTCGCCTCCCTCGCCTTCGTGATCCTCATTCTCCGCCGCGGAATAATCCCCGCCCGCATAAGCCGTGGCCTTGCAGTAGCACGCGTATCCGGTGCCGCTCGCCAGGATACGCTCCGCTGCAGCTCGATACATTTCACCGCGCTGCGATTGAAAGAAAGGCCCTTCGTCCCACTCGATTCCCAGCCACTTCAGCGCGACTAAAATCCCGTCCACGAGCTCGGGCTTGTTGCGCTCCACGTCGGTGTCTTCCACGCGCAGCAGCAGAGTGCCGCCCTCGTGTTTCGCGAATAGCCAGTTGAACAAAGCGGTGCGCGCTCCGCCCACGTGCAAATAACCAGTCGGAGAAGGCGCAAAACGCACGCGCGGTTTTTGTGCGGCTGACATTCTGTCGGATTCCTTCCTCGTATGAGAGCCATCCATCTTATCGGAACCACGCGCCAAAATCGAGTGAGCCTCAGGCAACGTGTCTTTCTCGCGTGCGCCGCGAAGAGCAATCGTTCGCGATTTCAAAAGCGTGGAGGTTTGCTACCAGTAGCCAGCCGCAAGCGCGCAGCTTTCTAGCCACTAACCACTCATCACTCGCCACTGCCGTTATAATCAAGCGTGACCAATTCCGTGCTGCGGCAATCTGAGAAATACCTGGAACTTTTTTCCGCCGCCAGCGTATCTAGAGATGAGCCCATGCGCACACGTCTGCATAGTCTGCTCTTGCCGTTCGCCTCCCTGCTCTTGTGCATTGCTGTGCCGCTGCACGCGCAGGATGCCATCAAAGTCTTGAATCAATACGTGAAGGCCTCAGGCGGCGCGCGCGCGCTTTCGAAGATTCAATCGATCACATTGGAAGGCACCGTTGCAGCGCAGAACGGCGGCAAGCCCGGCGCCTACACCTTCGACGTGAAATTGCCGAATCGCTATTACTCCGAACTGGTCATCGGTGACCAGACCTTGATCGAAGCATTCAACGGCAAATCAGCCTGGCACCAGGACGCCGGCGGAGAAATCTCGACGCTGGTCGGCCTCGAAGGGTTGCAACTGGAAGCCGCCGCGCGTTACTACAATTCGCATCTCGTGAACCCGAAGAAGAACAAGCTGGTCATCACTTACGTAGGCGCCGCGCAAGTGCGTGGCAAGGACGCGACCCAGTTGGAAGTCTCGACACCCTCCGGGGTGAAGTGGCAAGTCTTCTTCGACGCGCAATCGCACCTGATCGTGAAAGAATCCGCGCAAGTAGGCGGCGTGAAGCAGGAAGTTTTCTACGACGACTACCGCCCGGAGAACGGCGTCCAACTGCCGCACAAGCTCGAGCTCCACCTCGGCCCTGACGTCTACTCGATTGATGTAACTCGCGCAGCCGTGAACGAGCCCGTCGGCGAACGCGTCTTCGATTTTCCCAGGAAATCGCAAGTGCAGCTCCCGGACCTGAAAGCTCTCTTCAAACAAATTGACGCTAACCAGCAGGCTCTCGACAAAATCAAAGAAAACTACGCCGGCACCAAGGTCGAAGAAGAAACCGATTACGAAGGGAGCGGCAAACCGAAGAAGCCGGACGTCCGCGAATCCACTTTCTTTTATCTCGACGGCACCGAAGTCTCCACTCTGGTGAAAATTAACGGCCAGCCTCTCAGCGCCGAAGCCCAGAAAAAAGAAAATGCCCGCGTGGTGAAACAGATTGACGAGCTTGAAAAAAACGCGAGCAAGAAAGCGAGCCCGGACCAGAAGGCCAAACAAGAACAAAAGGACGAGGAGGAAGAAGATGTCTCCATTGACGCTTTTCTCCGCGCCTGCCAGTTCGTCAATCCGCGTCGCGAACGTTTCCGCGGCCAGGACGTCCTGGTTTTCGACTTCGAACCCAACCCAGAATTCAAAGCGCGCAGCCTCGTGGAAAAAGTCATCCAAAAGCTCGGCGGCGTTATCTGGATCGACGAAAAAGCCCTCGACGTCGTGCGCCTCGACGCCTTCTTCGTCAACAACGTGAAATTTGCCGGCGGCCTGCTCGCCGATCTGCAGAAAGGCACGCGCGTCGTGCTCGAACAAACTTACGTCAACAACGAAGTCTGGCTGCCGACCTATGAGGAGGTCCACATAGACGTCCGCGTCCTGCTAGTGAAGGGAATTAAAGTGGACGGCACCACCCGCTACTCCGATTACAAAAAATTTAACGTCGAAACACTCTCCACAATCGGCAAGCCGAAAGCCGTCGCCGATCCCACTGACGCAAATTCACCCGCAAAACCGCAGTGAAAAAGGCCTTCTAGCCAGACGCAGCCGCGGAAACCCACCGCCATTCGCACTCCCATATAGTGCGCAAATTGCTGATCCAGCAAGGGTTGGTACGCCGGTACTGTTGACCCGGACACCCGCGAATCAGATAGTATTCGCAGGCGGCAACAGAACGGGCCCAGGCTACGCAATGTGCGTTTTCGTCCGATTTTCGGCCATTTTTCGGCTGCATTCAGCCGTTGCTCGGATACGTATCAGTACAGGTGACCTCCACGAAACTCGCCTGGACACTCGGCCGAGCGCTCGGCAATTTTCTGCTATTCTCAGGGGAAATCTGCAGCTCCCTGGTTACGGAGTTTTGAGTTGTTAAGTCATCTCAATACGAGTGCGATCGTCCTCCTGGCTGGAGCGTTTCTGCTCGGCATATTCTTTGCCTACGTGTATCAGCAGAAGCGCCAGGCGTACCTAATGGTGTGGGCCTCGGCGTGGCTACTCGTTTCGCTGTACTTCATGCGCTCTGCATTCGCTGGTCCCGCACCTGTTGCCGGATGGGATGTCGTCATCAGCGAATGGGTGATGGCGCTCGCTGCTCTCGCGTTTTATTGCTCGGCCCGCTTGTACGCCCGCCTGACGATCTCCGCGCGCCGCGTCGCTTTGGCGGCCGCCGGCGCCGCAGTCTGGTCGTTCGCCTACCCGCGCGAGTGGATCGCGATTCCCTTGGCGTTCGGAGTTGCCGTCGTTTTCTTCCTCACCGCGCAGGTTTTCTGGCAGGAAGGCCGCAAACAGGAATCCCGCGCGGATAAGTTACTGGCCGGCACGTTCGTCGCAACCGGCGGTTTGCGGCTGCTCTTCATCTTCCAGGCGCGCCTCGGCCCACTCGCCCATGCCAACCTGCTGCCCTTCGCTCTGCTCGCGGAAATTATCGGCGGCGTATTGATGTTGATGGCTGTGTACGACGAAGAGCGTCGCCGCGTCGAGCGCAACATGCTGGCCCTCTCTAATCTGAATCTAGCCACTTCCAGCTTCGCTGGCGGCGAAATCCAGAAAATGCTGGCGCAGGCGCTGGACCGAGTTCTCAACGTCGTGCGCATCCCAGCTGGCGCGCTCATCTTGCACTACGGCGATGAAAACGGTCCGGCATCGGTCGTCGTCACCGGCTTGGACGATTCCTTCTGCACCTCTGTTCAAGAAAGCAATCTCGACGATTACCTCGTCAGGCTCGTCGCCCGCCTCGGCGGACTCGTCGTGCTGCGCGATCTTGCGCGCGACTCCAACTGGGTGGCGCTGGAAAAAGAAGAGCCCTTCCGCCACCTTCGCAAAATGCTGCTCGCCCAAGGCCTGCGCACCGTGGTGGGCATCAGCCTGCAAGCCAAGGATCGCGTTTTCGGAATGCTGCTGCTTGGCACACCGGACAATCGCAATTTTGCTCCGCCGGAATTGCGGCTGCTCCTCGCCTTAGGCCACCAGATCGGCATGGCCGTCGAGAATAGCTATCTGATTCAGCAAACCGCGCGCCGCAGCGAAGAGTTGCACATTCTGAACGAAATCGGCCGCGCGTTGAGCTCGACGCTGGAACCCGACGCGCTGTTCGAGCGCATCTATTCCGAAATGCAGCGCCTGCTGGACGTCAACAGTCTCTTCATCGCCTTCTACGACCGCAAGATGGAACAGATCCGCTTTGATATTGAAGTCGTGGAAGGCCAGCGCCAGCCCAAAAGGTTGCGGCCGATGGGCAATCATCTGGTGGAATACGTGATCCGCACCGCGCAGCCGCTTTTGATCCGCGAGCAGTTCACTGAAGAAACCGCGCGCATGGGTTTTGTGTCGAACAAACAGTGCGGCTCGATATGCGCCGTTCCACTCATCTTGTATGACCAGGCCGTTGGTGTGATGGCCGTGCACAGCGCCCAGGAACGCGCTTTCGACGAAGGACACGTGGAACTGCTCCGCGTGCTCGCCAGCGAAGCCGCGGTGGCCATCGAAAACGCCCGCCTCTTTTCCGAAGAGCAGAAGAAATCGAAGCAGTTGATGCTCATCAACAATGTCTCCAGTCACGCAATCACCACGCTGAATCCCGAGGAAATGCTCGCCAAGATCGCCGCGGAGATCGAAAACGCGCTCACTTACGATCACATCGGCATCGCCATTCTCGATTACTCTTCGAAAGAGCTCGAGATTCAGGCCGAAGCCGGCGCGCGGCGCGACGCACTGGGTCGCCGCATCCTTCTGGGAGAAGGTCTGGTAGGCCAGGTAGCGCGCTCCGGCCAGATCGCCGCCGTCACGACCGTCGGTGCGGAATCACCAAGCCCCATTCTTCCCGGAACGGTTTCCGCGATCGCTCTGCCCGTTACTTACGCGGAGAGCTTACTCGGCGTGCTGTACGTCGAATCCTCCAAGCCCTGCGAATTCGCGGACGAAGAGATTCGCCTGCTGCGCACTCTCGCCGACTTATTTGCCGGCGCTCTGCACAATGCCGTCATATTCCAGAAAGCGCAGGAGCAAGCCATTACCGACGGCCTAACCGGCGTCAAAACGCACCGTTTCCTGATGGAAGCGCTGTCCTCTGAATGGAAGCGCTCCACTCGCGCGAACCGTCCCTTCGCGCTGGTCCTGATGGACCTGGACCGCTTCAAATTCGTGAACGACTTCTACGGCCACCTGGAAGGCGACGTCGTGCTCCAGCGCGTCGGCCACATCCTGGAGCAGAATTGCCGTCGCTCCGATGTCGTCGCGCGTTACGGCGGCGATGAATTCGTCATCCTGATGCCCGAAACCAGCGTCGAGCAAGCCATTCAACTCGCCAGCAAGCTGCGTGGCTGGGTCGCCGCCGATCCGCTGCTGCGCGATAAAAATATTACGGCCAGTTTCGGCATCGCCGGTTTCCCGCTGCACGGCTCTACTCCGCAAGAACTGATTCAGGTCGCGGATTCCTCCATGTACCTCTCGAAACATCAGGGCGGGAATTCGGTTTCCAGCGCCGAACAAGGCGACCCCAACGACACCAAGCGCTGGAAAAAAGATGTCCTGGAAGCCTATCTGGGCGTGACGCTCAAGCGCCAGTTCTCCACCGGTCCCGACGCTTTCGAGGAAATTCACCGCCGCCTCGAGCAGTTCACTCGTTCGCTGATCGAGCATGGCGACGGCGCAGCGGGCGATCCCGTTCCGCCCGCGGTCGTGGACACCGTTACTTCACTCGCGCTCGCAATTGACGCCAAAGACCGCTATACCCAGGGCCATTCGCAGAAAGTCTCCGCGTACTCCGTGATGATCGCGCAGGCGCTGCGCATGAACCAGGCCGAAGTCGAGGAAATTCGTCTCGCGGGCTTGCTGCACGACATCGGCAAAGTCGGCATTCCCGAAACCATTCTGAACAAATCCGGGCCGCTCGACGCCACGGAATGGTCCACCATGAAGACGCATACCGAGCTGGGCGCGAAAATCCTCGAGCCCCTTGCCGCCATGCATCGCATCCGCGAAATGGTTCGTCACCATCACGAATTCTACGACGGCACGGGCTACCCGGATCGCCTCGCCGCCGATCAGATTCCCCTCGGCGCGCGCGTCATCGCCATCGCCGATGCCTACGACACCATCACCTCCGAACGCACCTACAAGAAGGCGCGCAATCCGGAAGAGGCATTCTGCGAGCTCGAACGTTGCGCCGCAAACCAATTCGACCCCGAAATCGTCCGCGGGTTCGTCGAAGCCATGCGCCGCTCCCCACAACAACACATAACAGCCTCCGTAGGCGCCTCGGAATCCGAAAACCTCAGTTCCTAGCCCGAATCGCCGCGCCCCGCAGTATTCCCAGCATCACGGTACGTTTTAAGATACGATCTCTACAACAGCACAGTAGAGGACCCCTTCCTCATTTTATTGATTGGCCCGCCGGGCGCCGGAAAGACCATACTGGCCAAACGCATCCCCACCATTCTGCCGCCCATGTCGCTCGAGGAAGCCCTTGAGACCACACGCATTCACAGCGTCGCCGGAGTGCTCGAAGATTCGCGTGGCCTCGCGTCGGCACGCGCCCCTACCGCTCGCCGCATCACACCATCAGCGATGCAGGACTTATCGGCGGTGGAGCGATTCCGCGACCTGGAGAAGTTTCGCTCGGCCATAACGGCGTCGTATTTCTCGACGAGCTGTCGGAATTTCAGCGCAACGTCCTGGAAGTGATGCGCCAGCCTCTCGAAGACGGCAACCTCACCATCGCCCGCGCTGCACTCTCCGTGAATTTCCCTTCGCGCTTCATGCTGGCCGCCGCCATGAATCCATGTCCCTGCGGATTTTTCGGAGACACCAAACGCGAATGCCACTGCTCGCCGGTGCGAATTCAGCGCTATGTCTCCAAAATTTCCGGCCCTCTGCTGGACCGCATCGACATTCACAGCGAGGTTCCGGCAGTGCAATACAAAGAACTACGCGGCAACGCGGAAACCGAAAGCTCCGCTTGCGTCCGCAGCCGCGTCATCTGCGCCCGCGAAATCCAGCTCGAACGCTACCGTAGCGAAAAAAACATCTACGCCAATTCGCAGATGCCTCCCAAGCTCATCCGCAAACATTGCGCCATCACCGCTGAAGGCGAAAAAATCCTGGAGACTGCCATCCAGCGCCTCGGCCTCTCCGCTTGCGCCCACGATCGCATCCTGAAAGTTTCGCGCACCATCGCCGACCTCGAGGGCGCGCCGTCCCTCGCCCCCAAACACCTCAGCGAAGCCATCCAATATCGCACCCTCGACCGGACCTATTGGGCCTGACGACCGGTTGGTCGAAGAGCAGTGCCGCGCGGCGTGACGCGGCGTCCGCATTCGTGCAAACGTGCATCGCTTTTGAGCCGGAACGAAATTTGTACTAAACTCCACCCGCGCGCCGCGCCACCGCCCTATGACAGCTGCCATCGTTCCCGAACCTCGTTGGCCCGCCTTCGTCGCGATGCTTGCGGCTGGCGGCGTGTACCTGGCGCTGCCGGAACGTTTGTCGCTGGGACCCGGCTGCGCATTGCTCGCAATAATCTTGGTCTTGATGGTACCGATCGCGGTTTCGAACCGTCGCGGCGACTTCCACATCACCAGGCCACTGGTGGTTCTAGCCAACGGCGCCATCACCGTCGCTATGATCGCTTCACTGGCTCTGCTGATCGAAGGTATCCCCCAACATCGCGACTCGCCGATGGCCCTGTTGCGTGGTGCGCTGGCGCTCTGGTTCACCAACGTCGTGGTCTTCGCGCTGTGGTACTGGAAACTGGATGCCGGCGGCCCTTCGCGGCGCGACGCGCGTAGCGGGCGCCTGAAAAGCTCCTTCCTGTTTCCGCAGATGTTGAACGAGGAAGGCCGGGATCCCAGCTGGTCGCCGCAATTCATGGACTACTTGTTTCTGGCTTTCAATACCAGCACGGCATTTTCGCCGACGGACACGGCCGTTCTTTCGCGTTGGGCCAAAGCAGGCACGATGTTGCAGTCGTTGATCTCGCTGGCGATTGTGGTGCTGCTCGCCGCGCGCGCCGTGAATATTTTTTAAGTTCCTCGTTCCACCTGAAAACGCCCGGGAGGACCGCGATGCTGACATCCAGCAAAATGGTCGGCTTTGTTCCCACGCGCGATTCCAAAAGATCGCGAGAATTTTACGAAGGCAAACTGGGATTTCAATTTGTCAGTGACGATCCCTTCGCCTTGGTGGTGCTTTCGGGAGCGAATAAAATCCGCGTCGCGAAAGTTCCCAAGAACTTCGCGCCTGTCGCGTTCACCATTCTCGGCTGGGAAGTGCAAGATATCGAAGCAGTCGTCGCCTGGCTCAAGGGCCGCGGCGTGACTTGCGAGAAATACCCGTTCGTGCAGGATCAGGAACTGGGCATCTGGACAGCACCCAACGGCGACAAAGTTGCCTGGTTCAAAGATCCCGATGGCAACGTCCTTTCAGTCGCCCAGCATGTCTGAATCGCCCTGCGGGGCGATTCACCCTTCGATGCGGCAGTGCCGCATCGAACGGTAGCGGCGCACTTCAACGCGCCATCGGTATCGTCCGCAACCCGCAAGGAGGCGCCATGACAAAATCGTTGATCCTCGGAACTATCCTCGGCGGTCTGGCAGCTTTCGTATGGAGCTCCGTGTCGTGGGAACTGATTGGCTGGCACGAAAAAACCATGGTCGCGTTTCACAATGAGGACGAAGTGTCCGCGGTGATTACCTCGCACGCCGGCCAGGACGGCACATACATTTTGCCCAGCGTGCCGCCCACCGTAGGAATGACGCCGGAACAAAAGAAAAGCGCGCTCGCCGCCGTGATGCAAAAGATGCAGACCGGCCCGATCATGGTCGCAGCAGTGCGCCGCGGCGGATTCGGTTCGTACAGCCAAGGTCTGCTCGTTCAGCTGTTGAGTCTGATGGCCGCCGCATTGCTGCTCACGTGGCTGCTGCTGCAAACCTCAGGATTAAGCTATGCACGAAGGGTAAGTTTTCTCGCGATTGTGGGCCTCGCCGCCAGCGTCATCGTTGACCTTCCCAATTGGAACTGGTGGGGCTTCTCCGGCGCCTTCACGGCCGTAAACCTCGCGGATTCCACACTCACCTGGCTAGTCGCCGGCCTCGTCATCGCGAAGGTGGCGAAGCCGGCTACGAATTAGACTGTGCGTCCCGTCCAACCGTATTTCGCGCCGCACACATCTAACCTTTCGCAGTCTGTCAGATTGCTGTTTGCGAACCTCGCAGTGCGCGTCGCAGTCCATACCGAGACTTCATTGACTTGCACTCCGGCGCTGTGATAACCATACTCGCGTTCTTTTAAAGGACTATCCCCGACCTCGGATGGCGGCCAAAACTCAGCGGATCGAAGTCATGCTCGAGACGCTTCTCGAGAGCGTGGACCTCGCGGAAAGCATTTCCATGCGCGTGGCTGAAGCCGCCGGCTTCCCCGAAGAAGAAGTCCACAAGATCGGCATGGCCGTTCGCGAAGGCGTGATCAACGCTTACAACTACGGTAACCAGCAGGATCGCCAGAAGAAGATCATGATGACCGTTGAGCTCCAGCCGGACAACATGATCGTTCGCGTGCTCGACCAGGGCAAGGGGTTCGAGCTGACCGAAATACCCGATCCGCTCGCGGAAGAGAACCTGCTGCGCACTTCCGGCCGCGGCCTTTTCCTGATGCGCGCTTTCATGGATGATTTCAGAGTTGAACGCGGACCGGAGGGCGGCGCCCACTTGATAATGGTCAAGAAGCTGCCCCAGCCAGTTTCTGATAACGGCAAGCACAAACCGGAGTAGAATCACTACACGAGGATCCCGTGCCTCTCCAAGGAACACGCCGCACGTTGGGCGACGTAACGATTGTTGATTTCAGTGGCAAGATTACCCTGGGCGAGGGCAGCGCCATGCTGCGCAATACCGTGCGCGAGCTGGTCAACTCCGGCAGCAAGAAAATCCTGCTCAGCCTCTACGACGTGGATTACATAGACAGCTCCGGCATCGGCGAGCTCGTCAGCGCCTACACCACCGTGAAAAACGCCAGCGGTGAACTGAAGCTCCTGCATCTCACCAAACGCGTTCACGACATCCTGCAGATCACCCGCCTGTTCACCGTCTTCGACGTGCAGTCCGACGAAAACACCGCCATCCGCAGCTTCAAATAAAATTATTTCGCGTCGCGCATTCGCAGACCACAAGCCAGAGCGTCAGCCACAGCAAGGGGGCCGGTTGTGAATCGCGATGGCGCGTGATTCATCGTGAGATCCCGCTCTACGGAATCGAAGGGTCACGCCCCGACTCACCACTACCCTTGTTTGGTGCCCTTGATAGTGACGTAAGGTTGGTAGGTGAGTGCCTTCGTGGCTTCGAGCTTCTTGGCTTTCTTCAGGTGCGTGGTGCGCTCACCGACTTTCTTGGTTGCCATGCGATTTCTCCCTCTCTGTTTAAGATTGCCCCTCGGGCGACTGTGCAGTTATATGCAAATTGGGGACCGCATGTCGAGATGGCAGCGTCCGCAACCTATCTCCCTTTGGAATGTGGACAATCCGATGACCGGGCCACGTCGACGCGGTCAGGGTACGCTGGCAAATGGCGTTGAATAAATCAACGCAAGCTGAGAAATTCAGCAGGCTGGAGACTCGGCGCAGCCGCGGTGGTCAACGCTTCTGGTACGGGTGAAAGATGTATTCCTTCGCCTTCACGTCCGTATGGCACGTGTCGCGTTACCGGCAGCTGAGCCACTGGCCTCTCCACCGTTTGCCGCATGGCATTTCCGTCTTTGTGCTAATATTTACGTTTCCAATCTCGCTCGGGGTGCACACTTGGCGCAGCATATTTCCCGCAAGGAATTAAAAAAGGACGAAGTTCGCGACACACTGGCGCACGGCGCCGACGCCGTCCTCTCCCACAAGCAATTGACCGCCTATATTTTGCTCGCCGCCGTGCTGGTTGCCGTCGGTATTTTTGGCTGGCAGACTTACACCGAGCGCCAGACTGTGAAGGCTACCGCCGGCTACGACGACGCCATGAGAACCTTCCAGGCGCGCATTCGCACCGCAGTCGAACCGGCGCAGCCCGGCGAAACCACCTACATTGACGACAAAAATAAATATTCCGACGCCGCGCAGAAATTTGCCGCGGTCAACGCGAAATTCGGCCACACCCGTCCCGGCCAGCTCGCCGCCTACTACGCGGCTTTGAGCGATGAAAAGCTCGGAAAGAATGATGAAGCGAAAAAATGGCTGCAGGGCTTGTCCGAAAGCGGCGTCGAGGATTTCGCCGCCATGGCGCGCTTCGAGCTCGCGCAATTGAACGACCGCATGGGCCAGGGCGATGAAGCCGTCGCGCTGTATAAGCAATTGATCGCCAAGCCTGTCGTGCTCGTCCCCAAGCCGGTGGTGATGCTGGCCCTCGCCGAACACTACGGCGCGAAAAATCCAGCGGAAGCCTCCAAGCTCTACACTCAGATTAAGTCCGACTATCCCGATACGCCCATCGCCGACCAAGCCACGCAGGAACTGAATCTCCTGCCCGGCAAGTCCTGAGCTCGCGCAGCCTGAACGCTTCCACTTTTTCCTAACGCGCGTCGAGGTTTCGCCTTTGACTTTGTAGCGGCGGTCTTCAGACCGCGATCGATCCGCGGCGCAACACCGATGGCGCACTAATGTGCGCCGCTACAAAAGCAGAATCAAAGGCGCCCGGCTGAAGCTGCGCCTAATCCCCGCTGAATATTTCCACGATACCGTCTAGAATGACCTGAAAGCATGCTCGCACCCTACGCCATGGACGTGCGCCGCACGCGCGGCCGCCGCTTCCCGGAGCCGCAACATCCCTATCGCAACGATTACGCGCGCGACCGCGACCGCGTAATCCACTCCCGCGCCTTCCGCCGTCTCGAAGCCAAAACGCAAGTCTTCACCACGCGCTTCTCCGATCACTTCCGCAATCGCCTCACCCACACTCTCGAAGTCGCGCAAGTGGCGCGCACCGTCGCCGGCGCTCTGCATCTGAATACCGACCTCGCCGAATCGCTGGCGCTCGTCCACGACATCGGCCATCCACCCTTCGGCCACGCCGGCGAAAAGCAGCTCGATCTGCGCATGCGCGCATTCGGCGAGCGCTTCAACCACAACCTTCACGCGCTCTATATCGTCGAGCAATTCGAGCAAAGCTATCTCGATTTCACCGGCTTGAATCTCACCTTCGAAGTCCGCGAGGGCATCATCAAACATTCGCGCGATTATTCTCCAGCTGAATTTCCTCAGCTCGCCGAATATCTGCTCGACCAGCGCCCCCCGCTCGAATCTCAGCTCATCGACTTCGTCGACGAGATCGCCTACAACACCGCCGACCTCGACGACGGTTTCGAAGCTCATCTGATTGATCTCGATCAGCTGCGTGCCGAAGTCCCCATCTTCAATACAGCGTATGAGGACGTAGATCGCCGCTATCGCGAGGCCAAACCTAAACTGAAATTTAACGAAGCTCTTAAACGCGTTCTCGATCTTCTAGCCACGGACCTGATTGAAACCACGCAAACTCGCACCGCAGAATCCGGCGTCCAGACGGTCGAAGACATTCGCCGCCAGTCCCGGCGCCTCGCCGGTTTCTCACCAGACATGGCCAAGCTGAACGGCGACTTGAAGCGCTTCCTCTTCGCTCGGCTCTATTCCCAACCATCCATCGTCGAAGATCGCGATCGCTCGGTAGCCGCACTCGACGCGCTTTTCTCATTTTTTCTTGCTGATCCCAAGCGCATGCCGCTCCAATACTCCGAACTAGCCCTGCACCAGCCGCCTCACCGCGTAATCTGCGAATACATCGCCGGCATGACCGATCATTTCCTCCTGCGACAGTGCCACGAGCTCCTCGGTATTTCCGCAGCGCATTTCCTGGGAACGCCAATCTCCTGATTGGCGATTCGCGCCACGGTTGCTCAATGTTTCCAGGTTTCTGCGCCGATTCCAGGGGTCGCACCCGCTCTTCCCCAGATTCTCAGAGCGTTTTCCCTTATTTGTCGCAGATTCCTTCGATTTTTAGCCGCTTCTTCCAGCGTAAAATGGTCATTGTCCGTTTAGTGTCAGTCAAACTATCTCCACAGGCGGCTTCCTTGACAACGCAGTCACTGGACTTATAATTGAAATTGCTCTATAACCACGGGGAAAGCCAATGTTTCTGGATGTAAACGAACTCGCGCTGCGCAAGATCCGCATCCGGAAGAGCTACACCCCCGGCACGCTCGATTTCCATTCCGGTGAGTTCCACCAGGTCGAGCCGCTGGAAATTCGCGCGACTGCCGAGTTGGTCGAAGGCCAGATCCGCATCTACGGGAATCTGCACACCCGCGTGGAGCTGATCTGCGCCCGTTGCCTGGATACCGTCGTCGAGGAAATCAGCCGCGATTTCGACCTCTTCTACCGCCCCATGACCTCCATGGCCGTGGACGAGGAATTTCACCTGAATTTGGACGACACCGAGGTCGCCTTCTTCGAAGGTGACGGCCTGTTCCTGGCTGACATTCTGGCCGAGCAGGTGAATCTGGCGCTTCCCATGAAGGTCATCTGCCGCAGCGATTGCCGCGGCCTCTGCCCGCATTGCGGCGCCAATCTGAATAACGAAGAATGCCGCTGCGAAAAGCATGCCTCTGATCCCCGGCTCGCCCCGCTGGCCCGTCTGAAGCAGGACTGGTTCAAAAAGCAATAAGACGCTACAATACCTTTTCCATTTCGGCCGCTCTTGTAGCGGCCTGTCAATTGAGGAGCTGGAATGCCTAATCCAAAACGCCGTCACTCGCATGCGCGCAAGAACAAGCGGCGTGCCCATGACTTTCTTACTCCCTTGTCCCTGGCCGAATGCCCCAACTGCCACGAGAAAAAGCTGCCCCACAATGCGTGTCCCCATTGCGGCTTCTACAAGGGCCGGGAAGTGATTGACACCGCGGCCAAGACAGCCTAAGTTTTCATCGCCTACCTTTCCAGTTTGGTGCTCTCTGGGTGCCCATGGGTGTATAGATGACCACCATTGCCGTTGACGCTATGGGAGGCGACCATGCCCCACGCGCCGAAGTCGAAGGCGCGATTCTGGCTGCCCGTGAGTTAGGCGTCCGCATTCTGCTGGTGGGCATCGAAGCCACCGTCCGGCAGGAGCTTGGCCGGCACGGCCATCGCGGCCTGCCCATTGAGATCGTCAACGCCACCGACGTGATCACCATGAGCGATTCGCCTTCGCAGGCGTTTCGCCGCAAGAAGGAAAGCTCGGTACACGTTGCGGCGCGGCTGG
>Ga0210407_10000748_pt1 | contig 34080 bp, 29 predicted proteins | sample IncBWC27MmetaG_FD_150860 | JGI IMG/M metagenome (GOLD analysis project Ga0210407, IMG submission 150860) | Forest soil microbial communities from Barre Woods Harvard Forest LTER site, Petersham, Massachusetts, United States - Inc-BW-C-27-M | ecosystem: Environmental > Terrestrial > Soil >...
GGTGGTGCTCGTGAAGCTCGGCCGTGCCGCGTGCCGGTCGTAATAGCGGGTCAGGTGGGTTGCGGCGGCGAGCGCCGCTGCGCCTTCAGGCGCCTGTCGGACCCGATAGAGGATCGGCAGCAGGTTGATGTCGGCGTAGGTGAACTGCTCGCCGACGAGATAGCCGGTCCTGGCGACCGCCTTGTCGAGAACCCCGAGCTGCTCGTGCACCGCCGGCATGACGGCGTCGATCGCCTTCCGGTCAGGCGATCCGTCGGCGGTCTTCGGGGCGATATAGGCAAAGAGATAGGTTCGGATGAGGGTGCGGTCGATCACGGTGTTGACGAGCGAGACCCATTGCTCGGTGAGCGCGGCGAGGTGGGGATCGGAGGGGAAGACGAACGGCGCCGGGAAGCTGCGATCGAGATAGGTGGCGATGGCCTTCGATTCGAAGAGTTCGACATCGCCATGGCGCAGCACCGGCATTTTGCCGAAGGGATGGATGGCAAAGATCTCCGGTGCGTGCAGCGGCGTCTCCGTCAGCACGTACTCGATTGCCTTCTCCTGGCAGACCATGCAGGCGGTGCGGGTGTAGGTCGACCGCATGGAGCCGATGATTTCCGGTGTCGCCACGGCGTGCCTCCCTGCCGTTGTCAGCCTGCAGCCTCGGTCAGGCGATCGAAGCTCGACGACCAGCCGACGATGTGGTTGTCGCACGCCTGCTTGCTCTCGAAGCGCTGTTGCACCAGCACGAGCCGGGTGCCGCCGGGCGTCGCCTCGAAGGTCACCGTGACCTCGGTCTCCTGGCCTCGCGTGCCGCTTTCATCTTCCCAGGCCCAGGTGAAAGCAAGACGGCGCGGCGGCTCGACAATTCGGTAGACGCCGCTTACCGCCCGCACGCCGGTGCCGGACCGGCGCAAGGTGATGCGCCAGCGGCCGCCCGGCTTGGTGTCGAGGGAATGAACCGAGGCCTCGTAGCCGTCCGGCCCCCACCATGTGAGCAGTTTCGCGGGCTCCGTCCAGAATGCGAACAGAACTTCGGGCGGCGCGGGGATCAACCGCTCGAGGCGCAGCGCGGTTTCCTCCATCGTGCCGTTGCTCATGACTTCTGCCGCCTCGGGCTTTGCGCGGCAACCGCCGCTTCGAGCCGGTCCAGCGCCCCCGTCCAGGCCCGGCGCTGGCGCAAGAGCCAGCTCTCGACTGGCGCCAGCGCGTCGGTGCGCACCCGCACGAAGCGCCATTGCCGGTCGATCCGGCGTTCGATCAGCCCAGCCAGCTCGAGGACCTGCAAATGGCGCGAGATCGCCGACGGGGTGACGGCAAAAGGCGCGGCGACATCGCCGACATTGAGCTCACCCTCGGCGAGCAGCCGCTCGACGATGGCGCGCCGCGTCTGATCGGCGAGTGCCGCGAAGACGTTGTCGAGCTGCAATGCATGCACGGCCGGCATGGCAGGAAATCCATACCATTTCACCAAGTCGTTAATTAACAAATCATTGATTCTAGGTCAATGGCGGCGGTCACGGACGGCTCGGCCGGAGAGTCACTTCCCAGCCGCGAGGCCTGTCGTCGCTTTCCGCGCGCGGGCGACCCCCTCGCGCGCCATGTCGGCGCACAGCCCGGTATAGGCGGTGGGGTCGAGCAGCTTCCCGATCGCCTTCTTGTCCATGTGCGCGGTGAGGCGCGTGTCCGCCGCCAGAAGGTCGGAGAACGACTGGCCTTCCACGAAGGCGGCCTGCGCCGCGTCGTAGACGACATCGTGCGCATGCTGGCGGCCGATCGCGGCGCCCAGGTCGAGCATCACCGCTTCGGCCATGATCAGCCCGCCGCCCAGGTCGAGATTCGCCCGCATGCGCTTGGGGTCGACCCGCAAGCCGCGCATGATCTCGCCCAGCCGGCTCAGGATATCGCCCGTGGCGATGCAGGCGCGCGACTCGGCGCTGTCCATCATCAGGCTGGTGGTGCGATCGGCCTCGTGCTCGGTGGTCATGGCTTCGAGGGCGAGCGGCACCAGAGCGCGCACCTCCGCCGCGGCCGCGATGATGTCCTGGCAGAGCTTTGGGTTGCGCTTTTGCGGCATGGTCGAGCTGCCGACGGTGCCGGGTGGCACGGGTTCCTCGACCTCGCCAAACTCGGTCTTCATCAGGGTGTAGACCTCGCGCCCGATCTTGCCGCAGGTGGCGGCGAGCAGGCCCAGGATGCAGATGTTCTCCGCCAGATGGTCGCCGATGGCGCGCGACGGCACGGTCATCGAGCCGAAGCCCAGCAGCCGGCCGATCGCCTGCTGTACCGGCGGTCCCTGCTTGCCGAGCGAAGCATAGGTGCCGGCGCCGCCGCCCAGCATGGCGATGAACAGGCGAGGGGCCGCCTGGCGCAGGCGCTCGACATGACGCAGCAGCTCGTCGATCCAGACCGCGACCTTGTAGCCGAAGGTGGCGGGCACCGCGTGCTGGCCATGCGTGCGTCCGGCCATCGGCATGTCCGCCGTGCGTTCCGCCAGATCGGCCATGGCGGCCAAAACCTCGCCGATCTGGCGCAGGAAGATCGCGTGGGCCTGGCGCAGCACCAGCAGGTCACCGGTCTGCGTGATGTTCTGCGTGGTGGCGCCCCAGTGCACCCAGCCGCCATGCGGTTCGCCCACGATGCGGCCGAGTTCCCAGACCAGCGGGACGATCGTGTGGCCGGTGCGCGCGAAGCCTTCGTCGATGCGCGCCCGGTCCATCAGCTCGAGCTTCGCCTTCGTGGCAATCGCCTCGGCCGCGTCGGCGGGAATGATGCCGAGCTCGGCCTGGGCGCGCGCCAACGCGGCCTCGACGTCGAGCCACGCCTGCCATCGGTTCTCCAGCCGATACAAAGCGCGGATGCCGGGGTCCGATACGCGGGTCGCGGTCGGGAGAGTGTCGCTGGTGGCGGCCATGCTGAGCGGCTCCATCATTGCTGCGCGATGCGCGCTGTGAACGCCACTGTGCTTAAGGCCATTCAGGCCAGGAAGGTCAAGGCAGCGGACACCGTGAATCGCGCCTCTCGCCTGTGCAGGATGAGGAATACTTAAACGCAGTAGGCGTCCGGTCTTTCCAAAAAATGAATTTTCGGACGCTATGGCGCCCGATTATTCGGGCTTCGGCACCGCCTGTCGCCATGATTTGCTTAAGTTTTTCCGATACTTGCTTGACTTTTACTTAAGGTCGGATTATCATCCTTCCGTGCATGACTTGGAGGCTTGATGATGGACGGACCGGGATCGCTGCGCTTTCGGAATTTGCCGAACAGGCCGTCGCGCTTTGTCTGGCTGGTGCCACGAGGAAGCGAAGAGCGCTCGGGGAGAATTCCGAGCCGACGCGCCCTGGCGAGGCGGCCGAGGCTGCAGAGATAATCTCGATGGATGCCGCCTCAGGCCTTCACCTGCTCGCCCAGCCAGTCGATCGCCGCCTGGGCGCCGCCCTTGCCGTGCGGGACGCCCAAAGCCTGCAGCCCGACCTCGATGACGCTCAACGTGCCCAGGATCATCGGCGCGTTGACATGGCCCATATGGGCAATGCGAACGGCCTTGCCGGAGAGCTCGCCGATGCCCTGGCCGAGAATGACGCCGCATTTCTGGTTGCAGAAGGTGCGCAGCGCCTCCGGATCGTGGCTGCCGTTCATCAGCACCGCGGTGACGGTGTTGGAACGCTCGGCCGGCTCGATGATGTTGACGCCGATCGCCTGGCCTTCCGCCCAGATGCCGACGGCGCGGCGCACCGCTTCCGCCAGCAGCCAATGGCGCCGGAAGACGTTGTCGAGGCCTTCCTCGAACAGCATGTCGAGCGCCTGGCGCACGCCGAACAGCAGGTGCTCGGGCGGGGTGCCGGCGTATTTCTGGTAGTGCTGGTCGCCCTCGCGGTCGGTCCAGTCCCAATAGGGCGTGCGCAGCCCGGCCGTCTTGTGGACCTCGCGCGCGCGGTCGTTGGCCGCGACGAAACCCAGCCCCGGCGGCGTCATCATGCCCTTCTGCGAGCCCGACATCGCCACGTCCACGCCCCAGGCGTCCATCTCGAACGGCATGCAGCCGAGCGAGGCCACCGCGTCGACCATCAGCAGCGCGTCGTGCCCGGCCGCACGCATCGCCTGGCCGATCGCGGCGATATCGTTCACGACGCCCGAGGCCGTGTCGATCTGCGCCACCAGCACGGCCTTGATGGTGCGGCCCCCATTGGATTTGACGTCGGCCTTGAGGCGCGCCTCGACTTCGGCCGGCCGCACGGCGCGGCGCATGTCGCCCTTCAGTACCTCGACCTCGACGCCCAGGCGGCGGGCATTTTCGCCCCAGCCGATGGCGAAGCGGCCGCTTTCGAGCACCAGGATCTTGTCGCCCTTGGACAGCACGTTGGTGAGGGTGGCCTCCCAGGCGCCGTGGCCGTTGGCGATATAGATGTAGGCGCGGCCCTTGGTGTTGAACACACGGGCGATGTCGCGCAGCAGCCCGTCGGTCAGCGCCAGCAGGGGGCCCGAATAGATGTCCACCGCCGGCCGATGCATCGCCCGCAGCACCTCGTCGGGCACCGTCGTCGGCCCGGGAATTGCCAGGAATTCACGCCCCGCACGCACGCTCATTTTCTTCCTCCACACGCCTCCGGCATCGCACTGCTGCAAACACTAGCATAACCGCCCTGTCAATGAGCGACCGTCGCTGGTTGATGACCCAAAGTCGATTGCTTCGCCCTTCATACCTGACCTACGGTCGGTACCGATATCCGTTGAAAAGATAGGCCGCTTCACTCCATGACTGCCAAAACCCACTTGCCCGCCTCGTCGGGTTTCGATGCGCTGAAATGGCGCTGCATCGGCCCCTCGCGCGGCGGCCGCGTCGTCGCCGTCTCGGGCGACCCGGCGAACAGGATGGTGTTCTATTTCGGCGCCTGCGCCGGCGGTATATGGAAGACCGAGGATGGCGGCGTGTTCTGGCGTTGTGTCTCGGACGGCTTCATGGGCAGCTCGGCGGTCGGCTCCATCGCCGTCGCGCCTTCCGATCCCAATGTGATCTATGCCGGCACCGGCGAGACCGCGATTCGCCTCGACGTGTCCTATGGCGACGGCATCTACAAGTCGACCGATGCCGGGCGCAGCTGGCGCCATGTCGGCCTGAAGAACAGCAAGTTCGTTGGCCGCCTCTGCATCCATCCGCAGAATCCCGACCTCGTCTATGCCGCCGTGCTGGGCGACATCTTCGGGCCCAATAGCGAGCGCGGCGTCTATCGCTCGAAGAATGGCGGCGCGACTTGGGAGAGAATCCTGGTCCGCAACGACGTCGCGGGTGCGATCGATCTCACCATGGATGCGAATAATCCGCGCCTGTTGTTCGCCTCGATTTGGGAGGCGCGGCGCAACTTCTGGAACATTTCCAGCGGCGGTCCGGGCAGCGGCTTGTTCCGCAGCACCGATGGCGGCGACACCTGGGAGGAGATCTCCACCAAACCCGGCCTGCCTTCGGGCATGCTGGGCAAGATCGGCGTGTCGATCTCGCCCGCCCGCTCGGGCCGCGTCTGGGCGCTGGTCGAGGCGGAAGGCGACAAGACCGGGCTGTACCGCTCCGACGACTTCGGCATGCGCTGGGCCATGGTGTCGCCCAACCGCGACCTGATGCATCGGCCCTGGTACTACACCCATGTCTTCGCTGACCCGGGCCACGGCGACACCGTCTACGTCACCAACCTGCAGATGTGGAAGTCGACCGACGGCGGCACGACCTTCAACGAGGTCACAACGCGCCATGGCGACAACCACGACCTCTGGATCGATCCGAAGGATCCGACGCGGATGATCGAGGGCAATGACGGCGGCGCCAACATCTCGTTCAACGGCGGCGCCTCGTGGTCGACGATCTACAACCAGAAGACCGCGCAGTTCTACCGCATCGACGTCGACAACCAGTATCCCTACCGCGTCTACGGCACCCAGCAGGACAACACCTCGATCTCCGTCCCGAGTGCGGCGGAATGGGGCGTGATCACGCTGGCCGACTGCTCCTATCCCGGCACCGGCGAGAGCGGATTCGTCGCCGTCAACCCGCGCGACCACAACATCGTCTATGTCGGCGCCGTCGGATCGAGCCCCGGCGGTGCGGGCGCGCTGCAGCGCTACGATCACCGCACGCGCCAGATCCAGCTCGTGAATGTGTGGCCCGAGGAATCGACGGGCATCGCGCCCAAGGACCTCAAATACCGCTTCGCCTGGACCTTCCCCATCGTGTTCTCGCCGCACGATCCCGGCACGCTCTATGTTGGCGGCAACTGCGTGTTCCGCACCGGCGACGAGGGCATGAGCTGGGAGCGCATCTCGCCCGACCTCAGCCTGAACGACCGCAAGCGCCAGGGCGCGTCGGGCGGACCGATCACCCGAGAAAGCGCCGGCGCCGAGGTCCATGCGACCTGCGCCTGCGTCGTCGAATCGCCGCATCGCCGCGGCGAGATCTGGGCCTCGACCGACGACGGCCTGGTCCATGTCACACGCGACGGCGGCAAGAGCTGGAAGGACGTCACGCCGAAGGGCCTGCCCGAGCTGGCCTATGTCGGTTGCGTGGAGGTCTCGCCGCACGCCGCCGACACGATCTACGTGGCGGCCACGCGCTACAAGCTTGCCGACTACCGGCCGCACCTGTTCAAGAGCACCGACGGCGGGCGGAGCTGGAGATCGATCAACGGCAACCTGCCGAAGGACGAGATCAGCCGTGTCGTGCGTGCCGATCCCGTCGCCAAGGGGCTGCTCTATGTCGGCACCGAGACGGGCATCCACTTCAGCCTCGATGACGGGGCGACATGGACGCGCATGAGCGGCCTGCCGAACGTGCCGGTCTACGACATGAAGCTCAAGGACAGCGACTTGGTGGCGGCGACGCATGGGCGCTCGTTCTGGATCCTCGATGACGTGACGGCGCTGCGCGGCCTTGCCGATGGCCGCAAGTCGACACGGCTCTTCGCGCCACGCACGGCGATCCGCACCAAACTGCACTGGAGCGTCGGCGCCAATGTGCGCACCGGCATCGCCTACGGTCCGGCTTTCGGCATCGACGGCAGCACGGTGATGGTCGAACGGGCCGACGGCACGCGCTACCGCGAGCACCTCGATGTCGGCGAGAACCCGCCCAACGGGGCGATTGTCTACTACTGGCTGGCAAGCGACGCCGCGGGACCGCTGACGCTCACCTTCCGTGATTCTGCGGGCCGCAGGATCATAGACTACGCCAGCAACGACGAAACGCTGCTCCCAGCGCGGCGGCCCGGCACCAAGGCGGGGCTCAACCGCTACGTCTGGGACATGAAATATCCCGGGCCGACCAGGCTCGACTACGGCCTGGCGCCACCCCGACCCAAGCCGTTGGTGCCGGATCCCGAGAATCCGCCCGGCCCGACGGTGGTGCCCGGCAGCTACGGTGTGGAGCTGACGCTGGGCGAAAAGGGCAAAAGCAAAAGCTACGCGGCGAAGTTTTCGGTGGTCAAGGACCCGCGGCTGGCCACCACGCCGGCCGAGTACGCCGCGCAATTCGCCCTGCACAAGGACCTGATCGCGTCGGTGTCCAAGCTGAAGCGGGCGGTCAATCGCCTGCGCAAGATGAAGCGTCAGCTCGAGGAGGCGACCGAACATCTCGGCAAGGGCGAGCGCGCCTTGAAGAATCGCGCCGCGGCAATCGTTCGCAAGCTCTCGGCGATCGAGAGCGTGATGGTTGACCCGCATCGCAAGTCGGTGCGCGACGTGCTGCGCAACCCGGCGGGCCTCAACGACACGCTGATCGACATGGTTGCCATGGCGACCACCGCCGACCGGCCGCCAACCTCCCAGACCACGGCCGTGTCGCGCGAGGTCATGGACAAGGTCGACAGCGAGGTCGCGAGGTTCGAGACGCTGGTGGCCGGCGACATGGCGGCGCTCAATGCGGCATTCGCCAAGGCCCGTGTCCCGCACGTGACGGCGGTTTAGCTTATCGGCACCGACAAGGAGAACAGGCAATGGACTTCATCGAGCAGCTCTTCGGCCTCTCGCCCGACAACGGCGACGGCTCGACCGAAATCCTGTGGCTTGTCGTCCTGGCGGTCGTCATTGCGGCGTTCGTCTATTTCAGGATCCAGCGACGCCGGGCTGGGCGGTAACGTCTCCGCCTTCCATGATCCACTTCGCGCCGGAGGCGAGCGCGACTTCGCGGACCTTGGCCAACAGGTTCGGGCCGACGGGGATGCCGGTTTGCCGGCGCTGCGCGGCGGTGCGGCGCTCGGGGTCGCCGGCGACGAGGACGGGCCGGCCGGCGTCGGCGGGCCGGGTGGCGCGCAGCGTGTCGCAGAAGGCCGCGACGTCGGCGCGGAAATCGGCGGCGTCGCGGAACAGGCCGGGATCGAGCGCCAGCAGGAAGTGGCCGATGCCCATCGTGCCCGGCCTCTTCGTGTGCAGGGGATCGGTGATCATGCTCGCCCCGGAGAGCGCGGCGGAGAGGATGTTGACCATGGCGGAGAGGCCATAGCCCTTGTGGCTGCTGCCTTCCGGCGTGCCGCCGAGGGGAGTCATGAATCCGCCCTTGCTGACCTCGCGCGGGTCGGTGCTGGGCTTGCCTTCGGCGGTGACGAGCCAGCCGGTTGGCGCGGGCAGGTTCTCGTTGGCCTTGTTGCGGATCTTGCCGGCGGCCACCGTCGTGGTCGCCATATCGAGCAGGAAGGGCTCGCCCGGCTTGCCGGGGGCGGCGAAGGCGATGGGATCGGTGCCGAGGCGGGCCTGGGCGCCGAAGGTGGGGGCGACCTGGATGCCGCTGGCGGACGTCGTCACCATGCCGATCAGACCGGCCTCGACCGCCATCAGGGCGTAGAAGCCGCAGGCGCCGAAATGCGCCGAGTTGCGCACGGCGGCGACGCCGATGCCGGTGGCCTTGGCCTTGTCGATGGCGAGCTCCATGGCGCGCCGCGCATTGGCGTGGCCGAGACCGCCGCCGCCATCGACCAGCGCGGAGACCGGCGTTTCGCGAACGACGGTCGGCTGGGCGCGCATGTCGATCCGGCCGGCGCGGCGGCGTTCGTCGTAGGGCGGCACCATCGAGATGCCGTGCGTGTCGATGCCGTGCAGGTCGGCCCAGCTCATGATCTCGGCGGTGCTGGCGGCGGCCTCTTCGGCCATGCCCCAGGCCCGCAGGATGAGTTCGAGCTGATTTCGATGGGTCGCATAGGATGCGGGCATCTGTCTTCCCCCGGTTCGGTTCTGGAGCGGCGTTACCTTAGCATCGGCGATCCGGCGCCTATCGATCGGCGTGACGCCGTCAACAGCGCCGGTTCGCAGTGCGACGGCGGGCGCGCGGCGTTGACGACGCCTGGAGGCGCGCGCAGGCTCCGGTCAACAGAACAGGGGAGAACGTGCCGTGGCCGGTGATATCGATCTTCAGACGGAGCGTCCCGCCGAGGTAACAGCGTCACCCGTCGTCGAGACCGCGTCGGGTCGCGTCGCCGGCGTCACATCCGGTGGCGTGCACGTCTTCAAGGGCATTCCCTACGGCGCTTCGACGACCGGCGCCAACCGTTTCATGCCGCCGCGCAAGCCCGAGCCGTGGAGCGGTGTCCGCGAGGCAATCGTCTATGCCGGCCGCTCGCCGCAGGCCGCCGCCGCCGCGCAACGGCCGGAGCTGGCGACGGTCTGGGGACCGGTCGACATGCTGCCGGTCGGCGAGGACTGCCTGACCCTGCATGTCTGGACACCCGCTCTCGATAATTCGAAGCGCCCGGTGATGGTCTGGCTGCACGGCGGTGCCTTCTCCTACGGTTCGGCCAACTCGCCGCGCTACGACAGCACCAAGCTCGCCCGACGCAATGATGTCGTGGTCATCGCCATCAACCACCGTCTGAACATCTTCGGCCACCTCGATCTGTCGCAAATCGGCGGCGAACGCTTCGCCCAATCCGGCAATGTCGGCATTCTCGATCTGGTATTGGCGCTGAAGTGGGTGCGCGACCACGCCGCCCGCTTCGGCGGCGATCCGGGCAACGTCACGATCTTCGGCCAGTCCGGCGGCGGCGGAAAAGTGAGCGCGCTGCTGGCAATGCCGGGCGCCAAGGGCCTCTTCCACAAGGCGATCATCCAGAGCGGCGCCAGCGTGCGCTTTGCCGAGCGCGAGCGCACGGGGCGCCTGGCCGACGCCGTGCTGAAGTATCTCGGCCTCCGCGCCGACCAGGTCGACGCGCTGCAGGCGCTGCCGCTCGCGCGCCTGCAGGAAGCGGTTGCGCCGACGCAGGCGACATTGCCACGCCCGCGCTATCCGCTGCTCGACCGCTACAATTTCGGGCCGGTGATCGACGGCAGCGTGATGCCCGGCCAGCCCTTTGATCCCGCCGCACCTTCGGTATCGGACGACGTGCCGATGCTGATCGGCGACACCAAAGACGAGTCGGCGATCTTCCTCGCGCCTGACGACGCAGTGTGGAACCGCACCGTCACCGAGGACGATCTCCGCAAACGCATTGCTGCCGTCGCCGGCGAGGCGACCGACGCTTTGCTGACCTACTACAAGCGGCGCGACCAGGCGGCGAGCCCCTCCGATCGGTTGATCACGGCGCTCACCGCGTCGAACTTCGGCGTGCGCACCGTGCTCCTGGCGGAGCGCAAGGCCGCGCGGGCCAAGGCGCCCGTCTGGACGTACCGCTTCGACTGGGAGACGCCCGCCTTCGGCGGGCGGCTGAAGGCGCCGCACTCCGTCGAGGTCCCGTTCGTCTTCGATACGCTGCATAAGATCGGCGAGCCGCACCGCAGGCCACACGCCCAAGCGCTGGCCGATCGCGTGTCGAAGACGTGGGCCACTTTCGCGCGCAACGGAGATCCCGGCAACGCGACGATCCCGACTTGGCTGCCCTATGCCGCCGAGCGCCGCGCGACGATGCTTCTCGACGACGAATGCCGCGTCCTCGACGACCCCGATGGCCAAGTACGGCCGCTCTGGAGCAAGGTCGCTGCCGGCTGACACCGGTCAAGGAGCCTGTGCGAGAGCCTTGGCCACGGAAACTACTGCGACAGGGAGGCAGCGACGGGGGCCTTTGTCGAGATCATCCGCGAGGCCTGGTGCAGGGTGTTGCTGGGACATCTGCCGCCGCGAAGCACCACGCTGCCGGCCATCTCGACCGCGGGCAACTTTGCGTCGCCTCTTGCGAGCCGCATGGTCCGGCGGGCGTTGGATCGGGCGCTCGCCGATGCAGGTGGGCCGCCCGACTGGGTTCGCGCGATCGACGGCATGTCGGGCCAGAAGTACCGCACGTTCATCAGCGAACTCGTCAAGTCCCTGCCCGACGCGCGATATCTCGAAGTCGGCTCCTACGTCGGTTCGACGGCGGCAGCGGCGCTGGCCGGCAATGACGTCACGGCTGTCTGCGTCGACAATTGGTCGCAGTTCGGCGGGCCCAAGGAGACCTTCCTGGCCAACATGGCGCGCGTACGATCGTCTTCGCCCGGTGTCGACTTCCGCTTCATCGAAGGCGACTTCCGGCGCATCGACTTCGCCTCGATCGGACGATTCAACATTTATCTGTTCGATGGCCCGCATGAGGAGCAGGACCAATACGACGGCATCAAGATGGCGATGCCGGCGCTGGATCGTTGCGTCATTTTGATTGTCGACGACTGGAATTGGTCGGCGTCGCGGATCGGAACCTTTCGCGCCATCAGGGCTGCCGGCTGCTCCATTACATGCTCAGCGGAAATTCGCACCACGCTCGACAATTCGCATGCCGCGAACTACGGCAAGTCGAGCGACTGGCACAACGGATATTTCTTCGCAGTACTGACCAAGCGCCACTGACACTGGGTCCGCGTCACACGCACTTTGCGTTGTGCCATCAGCGGATGCGCACACAGCGGGAGCGGCCAAATTGGGGTCTTGCCTGACTGATGCGACCCACGGTGGCCGCCCCCGGCGCGCCGTCCGTATGATCCCGCTATGCTGGTGCCCGAACGCTTGCGCCAGCAATCGTCGCGGCACGTTGACCCGGTGGAAGCATCTAAACCTCCGTCTCGGACATCGAACGCCATAATCCAGACACGCGACGGCCCGCCTGTCAACGTCGAGTGAGACGAGAGTGCAACCTTGCTGTGCTGAAAGTCACAGTCACAAGCGCGCGTTCTGGTGCTCCATGCCCTCCGGACGCTTGTTCGCCGTTGGAGGCGGAGAAATGAAGAGCATTTGTTTCCTGTCGCTGATCGTTTTGGCCGCGCTTGCCTGGGCATTCGTCAGTCCACCGGTAGCGGAGCCGCAGCTTCGATCGGTTGCGTCGGGCGCGACGACGTCCGACCCGGGGATCGCGCCACACGCCACCGCCGTTTCGAATCTTCTGGACGCGCATCGGCCGCCGATTCCCCTGATGCGAAACGTTCGCGCGTTGCCGACGACTGCGGCCACCCCCGATGTCGCCGTGGCCGATGCGGAAGTCCAGCCGGCGGACAATCTCGACGTCGGAACGGCCAAGGCCGCAATCGAAGCCGACGGATACAAACGCGTGAGCGTGCTCGGCAAGGGCAGCAACGGCAGTTGGCGAGCCAAGGCCTATCGCGGCCAGACCGAAGTCGAGCTCATCGTCGACGGCACGGGCCGGGTGTCCGCCCAGTAATCGCGCCAGGCCGTCGCCCAGGTCCGTTGGACCTGTGTGCGCACCGCGCCATTACCGGCGCACGACGCTTGTCAGGGCATCGAGAAGATTCCAGCGCGGTGGCCGTTCGGACCGCGACGTTCCCTTTATCCAGTAGTCGATCTGTGCGTCTCGAAAGCCGTCGGCGGCCTTGAGCTCCAGCCACTCGTTGAGATAGTGCCGGAAAATCGCGGCATTGGGCGGCACCAGATAGGTGAACAGGATGGGCCCTCGCGTATTGGCCGGTGCGACGGCGGTGAAGCCGGGATGCGCCGCCGCCCAGGGGATCGCCTGTTGCAGCGACCAGATCACGCCGTCGACCTGACCGCCGCTGAGGGCGGGCAGGACGTCCTCGCCGCGCAGCACCGAGACGCCGGCCTTGGGAAACAGCAACTGCACCATGGGCTCCAGCACCGGACCGTCGCGGACCGCGAGCCGCAGGTTGGGCATCGCATCGATCTCCGCGCGGTCGAGAAAGTGATGCGCGCGCTCGGAGCGCACGATCACGGCGAGCGGGCTTTGGTAGTAGGCATGCGAAAGCGCCAGCGAGCGCAGCCGATCGTCGGTTTCGTAGATGCCCGACATGGCTATATGGAAACGCTGCTCCTGCAGGTCGCGCTCCAGATTGGCCCATACGTAGGGAACGAGCTCGAGCCGGACGCCGAGATCGCGCGCCAGCTCGTAGGCGAAGGAAATGTCGAAGCCGACGAGCTCGCCCCGTCCATTCCAGTAGCTGAACGGTGGCGCGTCCGCATTGTAGCCGACGCGCAGGACGCCACTCGCGCGGATCGTCACCAGCGTCGGATTGCCGTCGGGCGCGACTGCGGTTTGTGGCGTGGCCGGCGAGCGTATCACGGTGACATCGAGCCCCTCCGCGAGTCGGGGATCGACGGTGAGGGCGTGAAGCCCGCTGACGGCCGGCCGCAGCAGCAGCGGGCGCAGCGCCGTCCCTCCGGCCAGCGCGATGCCGAACGTCGCAACCGTCAGCGCCGCGGCCACGGCGGCGCGGCGGGGCCGCAGCCGCACCTTGCCGAAATAGATCAGGGGAACCAGCATCGTGGCGAAGCTGAAGCCCATCACCGACAGCACCACCTGGCCGTACCGCGTCACCGTCCAGGTTTCGAGGAACAGGTCCGTCAGCTCCGGCGGCAGGTGCAGCCAATGGCCGATGAAGACGACGCCATCGACGACGGCGGTCGGCGAGCCCAGGCCCGACAACAGCGTCCACAAGGGCAGCAGCAGCTCTTCCGGCGTCGTCAGCGTCACCTTGTATTCGTAGGCGGCGTAGAGCATCAGCAGGTAGAGGAAGTAATTGCCGAGCTGCGCCAGCACGTAGCTCAGCGCCAGCACGGCCTTGATCACGTTGCTGCGCTCCTCGTTGTCCGGACAGCCCGCCGCAGTCGCCATGCGCCCGGCCGCGCGCTGGACGAACGGGAGGGACACGACGGACAGGGTGGTGACGACCGAGATGACCAGCGCCGGCTGCAGCTCCTTCACGATCTCGCGGTGGCTGCCCGGCACGAGCGCCGCCATCACGGCGGGAAGGACGACGAAAGCGAGCAGCAGCGTGCCGATCAGGAACAGGGCGACATAGAGCAAAAGCCCGCTCAGGCGCGCCGGCTCGATCGTGCCGGCGGCGACGGCGAACAGCGCGAACACGCCGATGGGGGCAAAGCGGACGATCCAGCCCCATAGCGTGACGCTCGCCACCTGGATGGCTTCGAGGACCTCGAACAGCGCCGACTTGCGCTCGATTTTCTGGATCGCGATGCCGTAGACGATGGCGAAGACGGCGATCGCCGGCACATAGTCCCGCCCCAGGGCATCGATCAGGTTGGCCGGAATCAGCAGCTTGAGGAAATCGCCTTCGCCATGAATGGCCGCCGGCGTCAGCACGCTGGGGTCAGGCGTCGGCGGAATGACGCGCGCGAGCAGCCAGATGGCCGCCAACGTCACGCACCACAGGAAGAGATAGACGCTCCAGCCCGAGCGAAACAGCCGCCCTGCCTCGGCCGGCGTCAGCCGTCCCAGGCCATAGATCAGCGCGCAGATCAGATAGGGATAGACCGCGATCCGCAGCATCATCGCATAGGCCGCGCCGAGCGGCTGCAGGACGATCGTCCGCTCGCCCAGCACCACGCCGGCGACCATTCCGGCGACCGCACCCAGCACGACCCACATCGGCAGGGGAATGGTCCTGAGGCCGCGTTTCCCGGCTTTGGCGACCGCGCTCACGATCGGCCGCCGTTCCGGTTCACGACACCGAGCCCAAGCCGGCGACCCGCACGGACGGCCGGCGATCGGTGCGCGCCGCGAGCAGCCTGCTGGCGTCGGCATCCCGGCCCGCCTTGAGATAGGCCGCCACGAGCGTGTTCTCCACAAGGTCGCGTTGAGCGCGGCTGCCGCCGATGCGCACGGTCTCGGCCAGCGCCGGTTCGAGCGTGGCGATCGCTGCCGTCCAGTCGCCCCGGCCATAGGCGGCAAGGCCCGCCGCCAGGCGCGGCACCACGTCGCCGGCCGGCGAGCGGCCGGAGGCGGCGCGCTGCTCGAGTTCCGACACGATGCCCGCCAGAGCATCCTGGTCGCCGACCGCGACGGCAGCGAGCGCCCGGTGGACATCGACGAAGGCGATGCCGGCCCTGGGGAAGGATTTTTGGGCGTAGTCGCTCGCCTCTCGCCACAGCGGCGTCCGCCGGGCATGGCCGGCCAGTTCGGCGCGCCACAGGAAGGCCGGCGCATCGGTGGCGACATTGAGGGCAGGGCCCCAGGCGCCGCCGGGATGGACCTGCTGTTCGTAGACCTGCCAGGCCCGCGCCGTATCGCCGAGCATCAAGGCGAACAGCGCGACGTGCCAGGAGATGTGGCAGTGCATCAGCCCCTCGCGCGGATAGGCCGGCAGCCACGAGTCGAGATAGTCGAGCGCGGCGCGATCCTGGCCCTGCTCGTACAGCACGTGGGCCTTGATGTGCGCGCCGTGCGCGTTGCGCGGATTTTTCGCCAGGCTGCGCTCGATCAGGTCGAGCGCCTCGTCGAGCCGGCCAACCTCTTCCAGCGCGAACGCATAGACCGCCTGGAACCACCAGTCGTCGGCGAGATGCGGACCGAGCGCCTCGAGGAAGGCCACTTGCTCCGGCTCGCGACCCTGCCGCCCGCTGAAGCCTATGAGGCCGAATACGCCGGTGGCCGGCGCCGCGACCATGGCGTCGCGCGGATGCGCGGCGAGATGCAGCCGTGTCGCCGCCAGCGCTTCGACCGGCTTGCCCTCGATGGCGAGGCACAGCGCATCGACATGGCTCTGCTCGCGCGATGTCGCGCCGAAGCCAAGCGCGCGGGCACGCGCCGCCGACTGTCGCGCACCGCCAACGTCGGCCATCAGGAAACGCGCCCGCGCGAGTGCGGCATGGGCGAGCGCGAAGCCGGGATCGGCCTCCACGGCGCGCGTCAGCAGGGCTGAGTCGCCGTGCCAGGCGGTCAGCACACCGTCACAACCGGCGATATAGGCGTCGCGCGCCGTTTCGGATGGCGTGCTGATCGGCAACCCATAACGGTCGGCGAGCATGACGACGATTCCCCCGCAATCTGCCGTCGAGCGTGCCGGCAATGCCGCGGCCATTCAAGCGAGAACGCCCGAATGACGGTTTGTCGTGCGGGACGCGGGTGTTATCTCTCCGTTCAGATCCAGGCGCAGGGAGGTCTCGTGTCCAGTGAACTGAAGGGAAAGGTCGCGCTCGTCACCGGCGCCAGCCGCGGGCTGGGCGAGGGCGCAGCGCGCGCGCTCGCGGCGGCCGGTGCGGCGGTCATGGTGGCGGCACGCGACGGCGCGTCGGCCGGCATCGTGGCGCGCGATATCGCCGCCACGGGCGTTCGTGCCCTGGCCCGGTCCTGCGATGTCTCGGACTATGCGGCCATCCAGAAGGTCGCCGCTGAAACAAAGGCGAGCCTGGGCAGCATCGACATACTGATCAACAATGCCGGCGTGATCGACCCCATTGCCGAGGTCGCGAACTCCGACCCGGCAGCCTGGGCGCAGAACATCTCGATCAATCTGATCGGCGCCTATCATGTCGTCCGTGCGGTGTTGCCCGACATGCTGGCCAACGGCGGCGGGTCGATCGTCAATGTCTCGTCGGGAGCGGCCTACAGACCTCTCGAGGGATGGAGCGCCTACTGCGCCGGCAAGGCCGGGCTGGCGATGCTCACCAGATCGATCGAGCTCGAGACCGCAGAGAAGGGGATCCGCATCTTCGGCTTCTCGCCGGGTACCATCGACACCGACATGCAGGCGAAGATCCGCGCGTCCGGCATGAACATGATCAGCCGTATCCCGCGCGGCGACCTCTCGCCGGTCGAGCATGCGGTTCGCGGCCTGATGTATTTGTGCACGTCGGCCAGCGACGATCTCAACGGGCAGGACGCCTCGATGCGTGACGAGGCCTTTCGGCGCCGTATCGGACTGGCTTGAGGTCGCATCTTGCGAGCGTCCGACCGTGGCGTAGACTAGGCGACGTGAAGCGCCTTCTCCTGTCCCTGTCGGTGCTGATGCTGGCGCCGGCGGGCCCCTCTGACGCACAAAGCGGCGACGCGGCCTATTGCGCCCAGCTTACCTTGCTCTATCGCCGCTACGTCGAGAACTCGCCGGGCCGCCAATACGACGCCGATGCGGCGATCGCGCTCGACGATTGCAAGAACGGCAACACGGCAGCGGGCATCCCGGTTTTGGAGAAGAAGCTGCTCGAGTCTGGATTCACGCTGCCTGAGAGACCCCGGCAATAGCCGAACGCGGCGATCTACTGCGCCTTCGATCGTTTGAAGTCGCGATAGCTTTGCCAGGTTGCAGCGACCAGACCGGCAGACGTCGCGGCCCAGGCTGCGAGCGCCACCCAGACCATGACACGCGATATGTCTGCCAACGGCGGAAAGTCGGCGGCAAGCGAGAGACGCAGACTGGCCAGGGCATACATGCCGAGCGGGAACACCAGGCTCCAGAGGATCGGGGTGTAGACGAGGGGGACGCGCCGCACGCCGTGCTTCCAGATACCGAGGAACACCAGGAGCGGAATCCACCATGTTGCCCATGCCCACATCATCAGCGTGACGCCGTCGATGAAGGGTCGCATCGCGTTCAGGAACGGCATGCCGCTGTCGGTGGCGATGAGAACCGAGCCGGCATTGGTGCTGATCGCCGCGGCGCCCATGACCACCCACAGCAGGGCCGTGATGTCGTCGGGTCCGACGTCGAAGAAGAAAAGCCGATAGGCGAAGAGCGCGATGAAAATGCCGTAAAGTCCGAGCCCGACACCCCACAACATGTGAATGAGCACGAACACGCCGTTGCCGAGATCGCCCGGGCCAGGCGCGACGAGGGCGCCCAGGACGACCAGCGACTGGGTACCGACAATGGCGTTGAGCCAGGCGCCGTGTATCACGTCGGCGCCCCGCTTGGTGTTCAGGAAGGTGAGAACGGCAAAGCTGAAATAGATCAGCGCGACCCAGACGACCAGAGCGAACAGCCATAGGTAGAGCGCGGCGCTCGCCTGGCCGCGCAGATGGAGGCCGACGCCAAACACATCGGTGCCGGCGACGATGGTGAAGAACGCGAAGACAAGGCGAGGATCGATCAGGTCCGACCACGCGGCCCGCCGGAAGCGCGCAAACCGTAGAACCGTGAGCGCCATCAGCCAGGGATAGGCGACACTGTTGACGGCAAACAGCGCATCGGACCATTGGCGATGACCTTCGAAGAACAGGCCGTTAGAGATGATCCCTGTCGCCATCACCAGGGCAAAGCTGCCCGGATAGAGCGTCGCGATCTGGCTACCCGACCAGGTTTGCGGCTTTGGCAGCACCGACGCTGCCCGTTCTGAAGGCGACATGGCGCCCGATCACTAAGCGAGGGGTCAGCCGCAATCAACTCGGTTGACGGGCCTGCGCCATGTCGTTGCCTGCCGACGCGGCGGCCTGCTACATAGCTTTTCGCCCGCGACGCCATTGTCTCGCCCGGAGGATCCGTCTTGAGTGCTGGAGATCGACCGACGAAGCCGTCGATCTCGGATGGTCTCTTCTACTGGGTCGCCGGCGCCTGCGGCTTCGCCACCGGGATCGTGGGCGGCGCCTTCCATCTCACCGTCGATGCCCTGTCGCGCTGGCCGATCTGGCTGACCGAGCGTCTCGGCCCCGGCCCGCTCACGATCGCCGCCGCCGCGGGCATCGCCGCGGTGGGGGTTACCTTGGCGTTCCTGCTGACGCGATACGTCGCACCGGAGGCCGCCGGCAGCGGTGTCCCGGAGGTCGAAGGCGCGCTCGAAGGATTGCGCGAGGTGCGCTGGCGGCACATCCTGCCGGTGAAGTTCCTGGGCGGCGTGCTGGGCCTGTCGTCGGGCCTGGTCGCGGGTCGCGAAGGGCCGACCATTCACATGGGTGCGGCCATTGGCGCTGCGCTATCGGAGTGGCTGAAGCTGAGCCGCCTCGATCTCCACGCGCTGCTGGCCGCCGGCGCCGCGGCGGGCCTGGCCGCCGCCTTCAACGCGCCGCTCGCCGCCATCCTGTTCGTGATCGAGGAAACGCGAAAGCAGTTCCGCTACACCTTCCGCTCCTATGTCGGCGTGATCGCGGCGTCGGCGGCGAGCGCGCTCGGCATGGAGCTGGTGGGCGGCACCGCGCCGCCGCTCAGGATCGACACGGCGGCCGTGCCGCTCCTGCTGCTGCCGATCTTCATGGTGCTGGGCGCGGGCCTCGGCATGTTGGGCGTACTGTTCAATCGTTGCCTGGTCACGGCGCTCGACTGGCGGGCCGCGGCGTTCCGACGCGCACCTTTCGCCTTCGCTGTCATCGTCGGAGCGGCGGTGGGGGCGCTGGCGACCGTCCTGCCGTTCGCGGTACGCGGCGGCGAGACCTTGATTCCGCGCATGGTCGTGACCGAGCTGCCGATCCTGACCCTGCTGCTGATCGCTATCGTGCGCTTCGTCGGCACGATGGCGAGCTATCCGGTGGGCGTCCCGGCCGGCATCTTCTCGCCCCTGCTGGCCTTCGCCACCATGGTTGGCCTGATCGCCGGCAGACTGATCGAGATGCTGCTGACGGCGGCGGCGCTGCCCGTGCCGCCGCTGGTCGGCGCCGCCTTCGCCGTCGCCGCCATGGGCGGGCTGTTCTCGGCCACCATTCGCGCGCCGCTGGTCGGCGTCGTGCTGGTGGTCGAGCTGACCGGCGGCTACGAGCTGATCCTGCCGGTGATCGTCACCTGCGTGACGGCCCATGTCGTCGCCGAGTGGCTGCACGGCCGGCCGATCTACGAGGTCCTGCTGGAGCGCAGCCTGCGGCTGGCCGGTCACCCGCCGCGCGCGCCGTCGACCACGGTTTCTTCGCCGGTCGGGATGGACGAGCCCACGATGCTGCGCGACCCGCTTGATCCCGACGCCGCCCGCCGCGATCCTGATTGAGGGTTTTGGGGGAAGCTTCCATGGCCGTCGGCAACACACGCAAGGTCATCGCGGCCGGTGCCATCGGCAACGTACTCGAATGGTACGACTTCGCCATCTACGGCTACTTCGCCGCCGCCATCGGCCGCGCCTTCTTTCCGCAGGAGGACAAGGTGGCCCAGGTGCTGGCAGCCTTCGGCATCTTCGCCGTGGGCTTCCTGATGCGGCCGGTGGGCGGCGCGCTGATCGGCTATATCGGCGACCGCTTCGGCCGGCGCGCCGCACTCACCGTCTCGGTGGCGGCGATGGCCATACCGACATTCCTGGTGGGCGTCCTGCCGGGCTACCAGACGCTGGGCGTGGCGGCGCCGATCCTGCTCACGCTGCTGCGCATGATCCAGGGCCTGTCGGTCGGCGGCGAATACACCACCTCCATCGTCTTCGTGGTCGAGCATGCGCGGCCCGACCAGCGCGGCCTCATCGGCGCCATGGCGGGCTGCGGCGCGGTCGGCGGCATCCTGGCGGGGTCGGCAACCGGCGCCGTGCTGGCCGCCGCGATGCCCGCCGAAATGCTGGAAGCCTGGGGCTGGCGCATCCCCTTCCTGATCGGCCTGGTCGTGGGTCTCGCGGGCTTCGCGCTGCGGCGCGGCATCCAGGAGGAGGCGAGCGCCAAGAGGCCCGACCACTCGCCGCTGCTCGATACGCTGCGCCATCACGGGCCGTTGCTGCTGCGGCTTGCCGGGCTCTCGGTCTTCAACGCGGTCAGCTTCTACCTGATGTTCGTCTACATCGTGAGCTGGCTGCAGTTCGCCGACGGCGTGGCGCCGGCGCGGGCGCTCGAGATCAACAGCGCGAGCATGGTCGTGCTGTTGCCGCTGATGGTGGCCATGGGCTGGCTCTCCGACCGCATCGGCCGCCGGCCGGTGATGCTGGGGGCCACGGTGCTGGGCCTGGTCGGGGCGTGGCCGCTGTTCTGGCTGATGCATCATCCCGATCCGGCGCTCGCCTTGCTGGGCCAGCTCGGCTTCGTGCTGGCGGTCGGCAGCTTCATCGGCTGCCAGCCCGTGGTCATGGTGGAGGCCGCGCCCTGGCAAGTGCGCTGCACGGCGATCGCGCTCGGCTACAACGTCACGCTGGGCGTCGTCGGTGGCCTCAGCCCGCTGGTCGCGACGTGGCTGGTGGCGCGCACCGCCAACGACTACAGCCCGGCCTTCATGATCATGGCGGCCGCGGCGGTTTCCTTCCTCGCCGTCCTGACATTCAAGGAGACGTTCAGGACACCGCTGCAGGCCGCCTAGGCTGCTCCGACGATTTGTCTTGGCCGGCCATCATCGTCGACGGCAACGAAGGTGAAGACGGCGTCGGTCACCTTGACGCGATCGCCCTGGCCCTGGCGGAGGGCCCAGACTTCGATCGACAACGTGATCGAGGAACGCCCCGTGCCCAGCGTCTGCGTGTAGCAGCAGACAACGTCGCCGACCTTCACCGGCTCGCGAAACACGATGCGGTCGACGGCGACCGTGACGACCCGGCCGTTGGCGACGGTCGTCGCCGACATCTTTCCCGCCATGTCCATCAGCGACATGATCCAGCCGCCGAAAATGTCACCCTTTGGGTTGGTGTCGGTGGGCATGGCCAGCACGCGCGAAGCAAGCTCGCCGCGTGGTCCGCGCAGTTCGTCCGTCCCGTAACCGGAATCGGGCATCAATCCCTCCACGCCAATTGCTAGACAGGCGGGCGTCCTCCCGATGGCACCATTTTGCTGCAGTGCGCTATGTTTACATAGCGAAAGAATAAGGCGATTCCGAGAATATTGCTGCGACGCACAAATCGGCAGTGTGCCTGTTCTTCAGTCACCTGCGTTCGATCGCGCTCAGGCTCCCGTCAGCCCAGCTTGACGTGGGCGTCGGTGATCAGCGTGCCGAGCAGGGTGCGCTGGCCTTCCAACCAGGCCTTGAACGCAGCGGGCGTATCGGCGACCAGCACGGCGCCCGCGGGATCGAGCCGCTCCCTGACCTTGGAATCCCTGATCGCCTCGGCGCACACCGCCTGCATGCGGGCGATCAGCTCGAGAGGCGTGCCGTTGGCCGCGAACAGCCCGTTCCAGTCGCTCATGTCGTAGCCCGGGTAGCCCGACTCGGCGATGGTCGGCACGTCGGGGAAAGTGGAGGCGCGCTTGAGGCTGGTGACGGCCAGCACGCGGACCTGGCCCGCAGCGAGAGGCGGTCGGATCGACGACGTGGTGATGATCACCGAATCGACGGCGCCCGCGCCGATGTCGCGCGCGGCGTCGGCGCCGCCGCGGTAGCCCACATGGATCAGCCTGATGCCGGCGCGGCGCTGCAGCTCTTCGCCCGCCATGTGACCCATGCCGGCGGCCGGCGGCGTGCCATAGCTGATCGTTGCCGGCTTGTCTTGGGCGGCGGCGATGTACTCCTGGATCGTCCTGGCCGGAAAATCCTGTTTCACCGCCACGACTTGCGGGAAGTCGGAGAGCTTGGTCACCGGCATCCAGGTCGCGGCGTAGTCGAACGGCAGGTCCTTGATCAGGAACGGGTTGGTCACCTGGTTGGCGGCGTCGATCAGGAAGGTCTGGCCGTCGCGCGGCGCCTGCAGCACGGCGCTGGCCGCTACCAGCGAATTGCCGCCGGTGCGGTTGTCGATGATGACCTGCTGGCCCAGGATCGCCGACACCCGCGCACCGACGTTGCGCGCCACCGTGTCGGCGGCGCCGCCCGCGGCGAAGGCCACGATCCAGCGGATCGGGCCCTTGGGCCATTCGGATTGGCTGAAGCCGGAGGTGGCAAGAAAAGGCGTCGCGAGGCCGCCGGCGATGAGGCTGCGGCGGGAGAGCCTGCTCACTACGCCTGTTCCAGCAACTCAGGCACGACCCACAGCGCGGGCTCGCCGCGTGCCACCCTCTGGACGTTGTCGAAGCCGTTGCGCAGGCGGGTGATGTTGCTCTCGAAGGTCGGGCCGGCGAGATGCGCCGTCAGGATCACGTTGTCGAGCTTCAGCAGCGGATTGTCGGGCGGCGTCGGCTCCTCGTCGAAGACGTCGAGGCCGGCGCCGAACAGCTTGCCGGCGCTGAGCGCGGCGGTCATCGCCTTCTCGTCGATCACCGGGCCGCGCGAGGTGTTGACGATGATGGCCGACGGCTTCATCGCGGCAAGCTCGGCGGCGCCGATCATGTGCTGCGTCGAGGCGTTGAGCGGCACGTGCAGCGAGACGATGTCGGAGGTCCGCAGGATCTCGGGCAGCAGGCGGAAGCGCACGCCGAGCGCGTCCTCCTGCTCTTCCTTGAGCCGGGCGATGTCGTAATAGTGCACGATCATGCCGAAAGCCTGCGCCAGCCGCGCCACCTTCTTGCCGATCGTGCCCAGGCCGACGATACCCAGCACCTTGTCGCGCACCTGATGGACGGTCGGCGGTGCATTGCCGTGCCAGCGCCCCGCCGTGACGTTGCTGTGCTGGGTGATCAGCCGGCGCGACACCGCCAGCATCAGCAGCAAGGCATGCTCGGAGACGGCGACCGAGTTGGCGCCGCCGTTGTTGCACAAGGGCACACCGCTCTTGCGCGCCGCCTCGAGGTCGGCGCGATCGTAGCCGGCGCTCAGCATCTGGATCAGTCTTAGCCTGGGCGCGTCCTTGAAGAGCTGCGGATTGACGTATTGCTGCACGAAGCCCACGAAATAGTCGGTGCCGGGGATCGCTGCCTTCATCTCCGGCGAGTTGTGCAGGGCCTTGACGATCTCGAAGCCCTTGGGCGCGAGGTCGTCGACCATCGCTATGCAATCCTTCGGCCCCACCACCAGAACACGTTCGACCATCACAATGCCTCCGCAGCTAGACGATGACCCTTCAACAGACCGGGCAGGCGCCCGGGTTCGGTGCGGCCCCAGCCGCATTCGGCCGACAAGCCGAAATCGCCGGCATGCCGCCTTGCAACATCGATGCGCTTCCTGTCGCCGGCCGCGTCGTCGTGATGCAGCAGGCCGAGATAGAGTTTCGTCCCGTCCGGCCGCTTGAACTTCTTGATCGGCGCGTAGTAGGCGTCGTCGGTGCGGTCCCTGGGCACGGGAATGTGCAGGAAATCGATACGCCGCCGGGTGGCGGCGGCGATGCCGTTCATCATTTCGACCAAAATGGCGGAATCCCTGGGCTGAACCAGATGCTCGTCGCGCGGCGAGCCGTAGCAGAGGTGATAGCCCATTTCCACGCCTTCCGGCACGGCATCGCCCAGCCGTCCCAGCATGTCGAAGATCTGCTTCTTGTAGTGGGCCGGGCGGTCCCTGAAGTAGTTCTCGAAGGCCAGTACTTCCTGGCAGACATCCCACTGGATCGACAGGTCCGCCGGGATGGCCTTGACGATGTTGGCCAGCGCCGTCTTCAGAGCGCGTTCATAAACACCGAAATAGGTCTCGCGCGCCGGACCGCTGACATAAAGGTAACCGCTGGCCTGCGGCGTCGGCAGGCAGACCTGGAAGCGGACGTGCCGGGGGATCGCACCGGATGAGCGCAGCCGCTTGAAGACTTCCCAGGAAGCCAGAGCGGCCTTGTCGTAGCCGGTCTCGAACACCACCGTCGCCGGATCGATGCCGGGTTTGAAGCGGAGCTGCTCGATCTCGCGCACGACCTTGCCGTCCCATTGGACGAACCTGTAGGGCGGCACCGTCGGATCGATCTCCATTGCAGGATGCGCCTGCAGCATCTGGCGCTGGAAGTAGACCCAGCGCGAGCGCTCGCCGGTCTCGCCGTCGGGCATGCAGCGCAGGAAGGGCCCAAGCTCGGCGGCCAGGCGGCGGAACACCTGCTCGCTGTCGGCGAGCGGGATGCTGCCGATCAGGTGCAGGCGATCACTTGCCTCCATCGGGCGCCTCCACTAGTGCACCTTCTCGAGCTTCTGCAGCGAGCGCAGATACTTCGGCACCGGCACGCCGGGGTGCGTCCCGGACCAGTTGGTGTAGCTCACCTCGCCGACATAGATGTCGCCCTTGCTGTCGACGGCGAGGCCGTGCGGCGACAGGAAGCGCCCGGGCTCCTGCCCGGGGCCGTGCTCGCCGCCCAGCCGCGCGATCACCGCGCCCTTCTTGTCGACGATCGTGAGGCGCGGGCCGATGTTGGTGTGCTTGCTGTTGACCGGCATGCCCGGCCCCAGCTCGCCGATGATGAACTGAGGATTTTTACCGCCGCCGGCGCAGCAATAGAGTGCGCAAGGGCGATGCATGTTGTTCCACTGCATCTCGTACTTGCCGGCGCCGTCGAACACCTGCACGCGGTGGTTCTCGCGGTCGGCGACATAGACCCAGCCATCCTCGTCGGTGGCGATGTTGTGCACGATGTTGAATTGGCCGGGATCGGTGCCGGTGGTGCCCCAGCACATCAGGTGCTTGCCGTCCGGCGAATATTTGTGGACGCAGGAGTTGCCGTAGCCGTCGGAGACATAGATCTCGCCCTTGGGCGACAGGGCCGTATGGGTGCAGCGGTTGAACGGTTGGCCGCTCAGGAAAGGCGCCGGCCTGTTGGGCACGCCGATGGTCAGCAGCACCTTGCCCTCGGTGGTGATCTTGCGGACCGTATGGTCGCCGTCGTCGGTGCAGTAGAGCGTGTCGTCGCTGTCGATATGGATGCCGTGCGCCCGGCCGAACAGGCCTTCGCCCCACGAGCGCAGGAAGTTACCGTCGCGGTCGAACACCATCATCGGATGCTGGCCGCGGTTGAAGACATAGACATGGTCCTTGCTGTCGACCGCGACCGCCGCCACGTCGCGGAACTCCCAACCGTCGGGCAGCTTCGCCCAGTTCTCGATCACGCGATAACGATGCTCGCCGCTGCCCAGGATCACTGACATTGCTCACTCCATTTCTGTCGTCCTGAGCGTAAGCGAAGGACCTAATCGCCGCTTACCACCGGCATGAGATCCTTCGCTTCGCTCAGGATGACAATGACATTGCTTCCGAAATCTTCTCCGCCGTCTTGTGCCAAGGGAAATTCGTATTGGCGCAGGGCACCACGGGGAACACCGAGGCGTCGACCACCCGCAGGCCTTGCACGCCCCTGACGCGACCCTGCGTATCCACCACCGCCATCGGATCGTCGGCGCGGCCCATGCGGCAGGTGCAGGAGGCATGCCAGACGCCGATCGCCGACTTGCGCACGAAGGCTTCCAGTGCCTCGTCGTCGGCCATCACCTGGTCGAAGGTGAAACCCTCGACCACGAACTTGTCGATCATGAAGCGCCGCAGGGGCGCCGGTCCCTCGAGGAACTGGGCGACGATGCTGGTGAGGACCTTGTTCTTGGTGTTGACCACGCCGATCGCCCGCACCCTGTCGCTGTAGGCGGCGGGGAAGGGCGCGTCCGTCACCTTCTTCAGCGCGTCGGTCATCTGCACCGCCGCCATCAGCTTGAAGCCGCTCATCAACCGGTCGAGGTCGCGCTTGTCGGACAGCAGGTTGAACTCGACGACGGGTTCGCTCCGGTAGTCGCGCGAGGCGAGCTTCACTTGTCCGGTCTCGGAGTAGGTCTTGTTGATGAAGGTGAGCAGCGAGGCGATTTGCTGGCCGACCGCATGCCAGGCCGACTTGCTGACCACCGCCACGAACATGTCGCCCATGGGTACGCCCGGCAGGTTCGAGGAGTAGCGCAGGCCGACATGGATGTGGCGGCGCGTATGCTGGTTCATGCGCGCGCCGCGGCGAATGAAAGAGGAAAGCGCGATCGAGGGATGGTCCATCAGGCGCTGGCCGACGCCGGGGAGGGCCGCGATCACGGGGATGCCGAGGTCGTTCAAATGCCCCACCGGGCCGATGCCGGCACGCATGAGATGGGCTGGCGTGTGGATGGCGCCCGATGACAGGATCACCTCGCGGTTGGCACGGAACTCCTGCTCCTGCCCGGCGACCATGGCGGTCACGCCGACGCAGCGCGTGCCGTCGAACAGCAGTCCTTTGACCTGGGTATCGGTCGAGATGGTGAGGTTGGGGCGCTTGCGCGTTTCGGCGTCGAGATAGCCCATAGCCGCCGACACGCGCCGCTCCTCGGCGTTGGAGTGGGTTACCGGGAAATAGCCCTCGACGAACTCGCCGTTCTGATCGGGCAGGAATTTGAAGCCCTTGGCCTCGAAGCCCTGGGCCACCGCCTTGGCATGACCGGTCCAATGCTCCGGCGGGATGCGGCGCACCGGGATGCGGCCTTCCTTGCCGTGGAACGGCCCGTCGAAATCGAGATCGCGCTCGACCTTCTTGAAGTAGGGCAGCACGTCGTTCCAGCCCCAGCCGTCGGCGCCGCGCTTCACCCACTCGTCATAGTCGGTCGGCGCGCCGCGATTGGCCATCTGGCCGTTGATCGAGGAGCCGCCGCCCAGCACGCGCGCCTGCTCGTACTTGCGCAGTGGCGGCCGGTTCTCCTGCGGATTGTTGTGCGACACGACCTGGGTGTGGACCTTGAGCTCGGTCCAATGGAAGCGCGGGTCGAAGTAGGCCGTGCCGGAATAGCTGTCGGCGATCTCGGGCGGCTCCTTGCCGGGCGGCGTGTCCTGGCCGGCCTCGCACAGCAGCACTTTGTTGGCGCTCTTGGCCGATAGGCGATGGGCCATGACCGAGCCGGCCGAGCCGCCGCCCACGATGATGTAGTCGTACACAGGCGTTTCCTCAGTTTGTTGGGCAGACGCTAGCACGCCTGCGGCCAGGTTTCTGCGTTCAACCTTGCCGACCCCCATCAAGCCTGCAATCGTTTGGCCCAGTCAGCGAGGGAGGTTTCGTATGCCGGACATCACAGCCGCAAACCCCGACGTCGCCACGCCGGAACTCATGAAGGCGATCTCGGCTTCCTTCAACAGCCGCGACGTCGATCGCATCGCCGAGCATTTCACCGACGATGCCACCTTCTGGCTGGCGCGCGGGCCGGAGCCGGTCGGACGCACTTTGAAAGGCAAGGAGACCATCCGCAAGACGCTGGCCGACCGCTTCAAGGTGATTCCCGACATGCGCTGGGACCACAAGGAGTACATCTACGCCGGCAATCGAGCGATCTCGATCTGGACCGTGCGGGGCAAGGGCGCCGACGGCGAGGACCTGAACTACCAGGGCTGCGATATCTATACGTTCCGCGGCGGGAAGATCTGCGCCAAGGATACCTACTGGAAGATCGTCGAGCACAAGGACCGACTCTGATGGCACTCGACCTCGTCATCCGCGGCGGCAGCGTCGTCGACGGCTCGGGCAATCCGCGCTTCGGCGCCGACCTCGGCATCAAGGATGGCCGCATTGTCGAGATCGGCCGGGTCAGCGGCATCGCGGCGCGCACCATCGATGCCGATGGGCTGATCGTGGCGCCGGGCTTCATCGACGGCCATACCCACATGGACGCGCAGGTCGCCTGGGATCCGCTGGGCAGTTGCTCGTGCTGGCATGGCGTGACGTCGGTGATCATGAGCAATTGCGGCTTCGCCCTCGCGCCCTGCAAGCCCGCGGACCGCGACTGGTATGCGCGCTGTCTTTCCGCCGTCGAGGATATCCCGACCGAGGCGATGGCGGCCGGCATCGAGTGGACCTGGGAGACCTTCCCGGAATATCTCGCGACCGTCGAGCGCCTGCCCAAGGCGATCAATTACGGCATGTATATCGGCCACTCCGCCTTGCGCATGTACGTCATGGGCAAGCGCGCATTGTCGGAAAAGGCGACCGGGGAGGACATGAGCCGCATGGCCGCCGCCGTGCAGGAGGCGCTCAGGGCGGGCGCCATGGGCTTCTCCAGTTCGCGCGCCTCCACGCACGTGACGCCGGACGACACGCCGGTCGCGAGTCGCATCGCCGAATGGGAGGAGATCGACCGCATCATCGGCGCCATGGCCGAGCTCGACGCCGGCATCTTCCAGGTCGGACCGGACATCGCCAGCGGCCCGCGGCATCGCGCCTTCCTGGCGCGGCTGCGGCAGGTCGCCTTGCAGTTCAAGCGGCCGATCATGTTCGGCGTGCTGGCGACCCGGCAGGGCGAGGATCCGTTGGGCGGCGCCTATCAGACTAAGTACATCGACGACACGGTCGCGGCGGGCGGCCGCATGTTCGGGCAGGGCACGACCAAGTCGATCAACGCGATCTTCTCGCTGAAGTCGTACCTGCCGTTCGACGTGCTGCCGGGCTGGCGCGAGGTCCGCGCCCTGCCGCTGGCCGAGCAGAAGCGCCGGCTGGCCGACCCGGCGGTGCGGCGCGAGCTGGTGGCTGCCGAGGCGAAGATGAAGCCGCGCGACAACGTCGTGCAGGGCGGCGGCGCGGCCACCACCGACCCGCGCAAGCCCGACTACGCCAACCTGTTCGCCATGAAGGACGTCGACTGGGACGATCCCACCGTGGCCGAGCTCGCCCAGGCGCGCGGCCAGCATCCGGTCGAGGTGATGATCGACCTGTCGCTGGCCAACGACGATCAGGTCTATATCCAGCCGATCGTCAACGAATCGCCCGATGATGTTTTGGGCATCCTGAAGCACCCGCGCACGCTCGCGACCTTCTCCGACTCGGGCGCCCATGTCTGCCAGGAGATGGGTTCCTCGCTGCAGACGCATCTGCTGAGCTACTGGGTGCGCAAGCGCGGCGCCTTCACGCTCGAACAGGCGGTGAAAAGACTGACGCACGACAATGCCGTGGCGTGGGAGCTCAAGGGCCGCGGCCTAGTGCGCGAGGGCTACAAGGCCGATCTTGTGCTGTTCGAGGAGAACGGTATCCGGCCCGCCATGCCCACGGTGGAGAAGGATCTGCCCGGCGGCGCGCGCCGGCTGGTGCAAAAGGCGGAGGGTATCAAGGCGACTCTGGTCAACGGCGCCGTGGCGTTCGAGGACGGCGAATCGACCGGTACCTATTTCGGCCATGTTCTGAAGGGTAAACTCGCCTCATGAGAACTCTTCTCCTCGTCCTGGCCGCGGTCGGCTTCGCCGGCGCGGCCGAGGCGCAGAGCAAGTCCGCTCCCGGCGGCATGATGGGGACCGCGGGCGTGAAGACGCATCTCGAGGCGCTGCACTACAAGGACGTCCGCGACCTGCGGCGTGGTCCGGACGGGCAGTGGGTCGGTAACGCGACACAGGGCAATGTTCCCAAGATGGTGACGATCGCGCCCGACGGCACCGTCATCGCACGCTAAGCTGGGGGCGCGCGACTCCAGTCGCGCGTCTTCTCTTGATGCATGATCGCGCCACTGGAGTGGCGCGCCCCCGGCAACTTAGCCGAGCTCTTTCCGCACGATCGCCGCGCCCTCAGCCAAAGACTTCAGCTTGCCGAACGCCGTCGCCCGCGGCAGATATTTCATGCCGCAATCGGGCGCGGGCAGGAGCTTGTCGGGTGCCATGAATTTCAGCCCGGCGCGGATGCGCTCGGCGATCTTCTGCGGCGCCTCGATCTCGGGATCGTCGAGATCGATCACGCCCAGCATGACCTTCTTGGGCGCCAGGTCCTTCAGGACGCCGAGGTCGAGCTTGGGCTGCGCCGATTCGATCGAGATCTGCTGGGCAATGCTGTCGGCGAGCTGCGGCAGGAAGGCATAGCCCGTCGGCTTGCCGCCCCTCACCACGGCGGCGTAGCCGAAGCAGAGATGCACGACGGTCGGAACCGTGATGCCCTGCAGCGCGCGATCGATGACCTTCACGGCGTACCGCTTGGCCTCTTCGGGGTTGTTGCGCAGCCACGGCTCGTCGAGCTGGATCACGTCGGCGCCGGCCTTGACCAGCTCGTGCGCCTCCTCGTTCACCGCGGCGGCGTAGTCCATGCACATCGCTTCGGCGTCCTTGTAGAACTCGTCCTTGACCTGCTGGCCCATGGTGAAGGGGCCGGGCAGGGTGATCTTGGCGAGCCGCTCGGTGTTGGCGCGCAGGAACTGCATGTCGCGCAGCTCGACGGGCTTGCTGCGCCTGACCTTGCCGACCACGCGCGGCACCGCCGTCTTCTGGCCACGGTTGTTGACGATCTCGGCCGGATGCTCGTCGTCGATCCCGTCCAGCGCCGTGGCAAAGCGGTTCGAGTAGCTCTCGCGCCGCATCTCGCCATCGGTGATGATGTCGATGCCCGCCCGTTCCATGTCGCGGATGGCAAGCAAGGTGGCGTCGTCCTGCGCCTGTTCGAGGAACGGCTCTGGTACTCGCCAGATCTCGCGCAGCCGCGTGCGCGGCACGACCTTGCTGAGCATCTGGCGGTTCACCAGCCAGTCGGGCTGCGGATAGGAGCCGACCACCGTGGTCTGCAAAAGCGGGTTTGTCATGTCATTGCACCGTGATGCCAGCCTGCTTCACCAGCTGGGCGTTGTCATTGAGCTCCTGCGCGATCATCTTGTCGAAGTCGGCGGCTGCCATGGGCGCGGCATCGGCGCCAAGCGCGGCCAGCCGATCCTTGACCTCGGGCGAGGCGAGGGCGGCCACGACTTCCTTGTTGAGCCGCTCGACGATGGCGGGCGGCGTGCCGGCCGGCGCCAGCATACCGACCCAGAAATTGTAGGCACTGCCCGGGTAGTCCGCCTCCTCGGTCGTCGGCACGTCGGGCAGCACCGAGGCGCGCTTGGCGCTGCCGACGGCCAGCGCCGTCACCCGGTTGTCGCGGACCATCGGCAAGGCGGCGATGACGGGCGCGAAGAAATAGTCGACCCGGCCGTTCATCGTGTCGGTCAGCGCTTCGGGCGTGCCCTTGTAGGGAATGTGCACGGCGTCTATGCCGGCGCTCACGCGGAACTTCTCGGCGTTCATGTGGGTGGCGCTGCCGGCGCCGGCCGAGGCATAGGTGAGCTTGCCGGGCTCGGCCTTGGCCGCCTTCACCAGATCGGCGGCGGTCTTCCAGCTTTTCGACGGCGCCACGACCAGGATGTTGGGCTGTTCGGCGAGCAGGCTGATGCCTGTGAAGTCCTTGGCCGTGTCGAAGGGCAGGCTGGGATAGATCGAAGGATTGACCGTGTGGCCCGACGAGTTGACGAGCAGCGTGTAGCCATCGGGCGCCGACTTGGCGACGATGTTCGCGCCGATGGTGCCGCCGGCGCCCGGTCGGTTCTCGACCACGAAGACCTGACCGAGACGGCTCGACAGCGCCTGCGCCACCGTGCGCGCCACCACGTCGGTGGCGCTGCCCGGCGTGAAGGGCACGATGACATGCACCGGCTTGGTCGGATAGGTCTGGCCGTGCGCGGCCGAGGCCGCGAGGGCGACCGCCAGGGCCGTCATCATGAGACGCATTGAAAACCTCCCGTCGCTTTTCATTGAGCGGCAACCTGGCGGCTGACGCTTTTGACATCGAGACGCGCCAGGATGCGTTCGCCCGATTGCGCGAGTTTGCTGCGCACCGCGCCGAGATCCTGGCGCAACAACCGGCCGTCGCGCTTGACGAAGTTGCCGGCCACCAGCACGTCGCGCATCCTGGCGCCCGAGCCCTGCATGACGACCGACGCCACCGCATCGTGCACCGGCCACATGGCGAGCGGGCCCAGCGACATCACCGCGATGTCGGCCTGCTTGCCCGTCGCCAGGCTGCCGATGCGGTCGGCCATGCCGAGCATCGCCGCACCGCGGGTGGTGATCCAGTCCAGCGCTTCGGCGGCGGGCACGGTCGAGGTCGCCGGGATGCCGCCGCTTCGCCCGCGTTCCGCTGCGTTGTCGAGGGCGCGCTGCGAGGCGAGCGCCATGCGCGCCTCCGTGAGCATGTCGCCGCTGATCGCCGATTCGAGATCGACGCCGATCGACGGCGCCGAACCCAGCGCGCGCAGGCGGCCGGTGATGGGATGGCCGTGACCTTGCGTCATCTCGTTCGCCGGCGTGATCGAGAAGCTGACCCCGAGATCGATGAAGGCTTTCAACTGGACGTCGGTGAGGTTGTTGCCATGCACGATATTGATGTGCGGACCGACCAGGCCCCGCGCCATCAAGGCCTCCCAGCCGCCCGGCGTCTTGGCCTCGCCGCCGCCTTGGTGCATGGAGGCGACCAGGCCCATTTCCTTCGCGAGAGCGAAATCGTGGGTGCTGACCTCGAGCGTCGAATAGTGCGGACCCAGCACCGCCATGCCGAGCGTGACCAGCGCGTCGCGGTCGGCCAGCGGGCCTTTCAGCAGGCGCTCGATCTCGCGGCGCGGATGCGGGACCTCGGAGAAATGCGGCTCGCCGGGCTTGGGATCGGGCTTGGGCGAGCCGTGGAAGAAGGCGGCGCGGATGCCGCTTTCCTTCAGCGCGGACACGCCGGCATCGGTGTGCTCGGGCGTCGGATTGTTGTGGGCCCAATCCACCAGCGTCGTCACACCGTGGTCGAGCTGATTGAGCGCGCCGGCCAGGGTGGCGATGTGGATGTCGTCGGGCACGAATACCGTGGCGAGGCCGGCATGCACGTGGCGGAAATATTCCAGTAACGTCCAGTTGGCGGCCACCGAGCGCAGCGCCGTCTGCCAGGTGTGCATGTGGGCGTTTATGAGGCCCGGCAGCACGAAGTGGCCGGCGCAGTCGATCGTCTCGGCATCGGCGTCAAGCTTGGGCGCGACGGCAGCGATGCGGCCAGCTTCAACGAGTACGTCGCCAGTCGGCAGCACGCCGAGTTTCGGATCCTGCGTGACGACGATGCCGGATTTCAGGAGGAGCTTGGTCATGGCTGGGCGCGCGCCCCAGCGTCATTGCAGGCCATCGCTCACCTTCACATTCTCGGGTTCCAGCTTCATGCCGGCGGCGCGCGCCAGCTCGAGCAGCAGCACGGAGAAATCGATGTCGCCGGGGTATTGATGCGACAGCGCCAGCACGCTGTCGCGCGTCACCGAGGCGGTCGGCATCATCACGCCGAGCGACTTGGCGGCGCCCATGCCGAGCTCCATGTCCTTCAGCAGCAGCTTGGGCGTGAAGGTGGTGGTGAAGTCGAGGTTCACCAGCGCCGGCGTCTTGTACCGGGTGTACATCGAGCCCAGCACGCTTTGATTGATCGATTCCAGGAAGACGTGGCGCGGGATGCCAGCCTTCTCGGCCAGCAGGGTGATCTCGCAGAGGGAATGGATGATGACCCCGAACATCGTGTTGTGGGCGATCTTCCAGATCCTCGAAAGCTCGCCTTCGCCGACATACATCGCCGAGCGTCCGAGC
>Ga0210407_10000750_pt1 | contig 34045 bp, 32 predicted proteins | sample IncBWC27MmetaG_FD_150860 | JGI IMG/M metagenome (GOLD analysis project Ga0210407, IMG submission 150860) | Forest soil microbial communities from Barre Woods Harvard Forest LTER site, Petersham, Massachusetts, United States - Inc-BW-C-27-M | ecosystem: Environmental > Terrestrial > Soil >...
CTCTTATCCTTTGGAAGTCGGCGCACTTCGGAAGCCGTTTGTGTCCGAACATAGTGAAGGAGCCGCACCGGATCGGCCCTTTCATCAAGGAAATGCAGCGGCCAGGTCTTATCGTCCTGCAGGTCGCCTTTGAGGATAGACAAAATGGCATCCTCCCGACCCATCGACTCTGGTGAGTCCTTAAGCGATTTGACAATCTCGCTGACGATGGTCGAATCCCATTCCCAACTGAGGCACGCTCGTAGAACCTGCCACGCTCGGATAACGCCAGCATGCGCCAGTCGTTCGAGAACAAGGTGAGCGGCATATCGAGTATCGGTGGTGAGCCCAGGAACCGAAGCAACCATTTCAAGATCTTCGGCCAGCCGTTGTGCCCGATCAGATGTCGCTTCAGCTAATTTCTCCCTCGGCGGCCATAGTTTGTCCGACTCGAGTCGCATGTGGTAGTACATCAGTGTGTGTGCCTTGTGAGGCGCCGGCTTGTCCCCGAACGCACGGACATATCTGATGATTTGCCAGACCCATGCGGTCAACCATCCGAGAACGTCATGCTCATCGATTTCGGGAATCGCCGTTGTTGTATTAGGGCCTGCGCATCTTGCGGGGTGAGCTAGCAGTCGAGGCCATGGCGGCGGCGTCGTCGAGACGGATATATGGTTGAGGTCGCGGAGACGCGTGGCTGCTATGCTGACCTCCGCAGGGTCAAGGACCCCATCAGGTGCGCTGAGTATGACCTCGCAGGCTTGCAGCCACTCTGGTATCACACTCTGGCTAATCTGTGCGACGAAGAGGCGCGGAATGCCAGTCGCCAAACTTGGGGCGCGAGCCGCCAATGCTTCGGTTCGCACCCACTTATGATCCAAAAGCGGGACGCCACTCACCGTCACCAGGACTGAGCGAGAACGGGTAAGCCCCCAAATGATTCTCGTCGCCCATAGTCGGTCGTCCATGGCTTGCGTCTTGTCGTACCAAACGCGCACGTCATGGGCCCGGAGCGCGTTAACAAGGTCCTCGGAACGGTCGCCCGATGCATGGCTTACAAAAACATCGTAGAAGAAACAGCGCGTGCCGTGGGTTTCGGGCGACCAGTGCCGGGGAACATAGAATATGTCCTCAGGAGAGGTTTGCAGTGACACTTTGGCACCAAATCTATAGGATAGACTTATCCCATAATTTCGATAAGCAGTCAACGGATCAAATCACTTCCATCGCCATCGACGAAGTAACGACGTACGCAATGCTGTGAATGGCGTCGACGACGACATGATTTGAGATGGCTTTTCGTCCTGCTCCGTAGGCGATAGTGAACGAATCACGAAGGCCCGATACAAACTCGAGGAGGAACGTGTTCATTAGCTCGCCCATGGAGGAGCCGAAGGGCACCCGATGGAGGATACGCCGGCAGCTTTATGAATGCTCGGACAGCCCGCCATACGAGCCGTGGATTTATGAAATTGAGGGCGTGCAGCTCGCGCCTTCATCGACGAAGGCGTCAAGGAGTGCCTGAAGTTGGGCAACTTGCACACACTGGCTGATCTTCGCGCCGCTGAGTCCTACTACCAACTCACTGAAGTGTAGTTAAGGCCACACTTTCGACCCTTTTCTAGGGTGGCGCAAAAACTTCTTCGCTCGGCTGCCGCTTCGTAAGCAGTCCTTTTTCGAGGGGCCTAAGGTGCTACTCCAATTCCCTCCCAGCTCCTTTCGTCGTGCATTTCGCTTCTAATGAAGGAATGACCTTCCCGCTGCTAGAATGGCGCCAGCATGATCGCCCGCGACAGGATCCTCGTAAGCTACAGCCTACAAGGACAAGAAACTCTTTGACGAGTTCAAGACCATGGTGGCCCCCGCCATCCAAAGCGGCCTGCTGGATTTGCGGGCTGACGGCGAGATTCCGAATCGGTTCGGGATGGAGGGGACGAGATTCAGACGGCTTTGTTGTCGGCTCGCGGGGCGGTTCTGTTGGTGAGCCAGAATTTCTTAGCGTCGCACTTCATCGCGGAGAATGAGCTGGCCCCACTGCTCAAGGCCGCAAAAGGAAGAAGGGGTTGTTATATTCTGGATTTATCTAAGTTCTTGCTTGTTCGAGCAGGCCTAATGGACGGTCGGCGCAGAATTGGACTGAACAGATCACCGCGTTTCGTGTTTGAAGTCGACGACCCGCGCCTGACAATGGATCGGAAAGAGCGTCGCCACCGATTGGGTCGCCTCAAATTGTTTGATCGCCTCGCCCCGTTTGAGGCCATGCACTTCCGGGCTCTCGATTTCCCGTACATCCAGCCAAGCCTGGAACCGCCGTGGACTGACAGCAAAAAGCAACTGTTACTTTGCTATGCCGCTCCTGGTCTGCACGAAACATTGCCAAAATCAGACGTCATAGATCTTCTTACCTGGTCCTATATCGAACTCTACGGTGATGACATATTCGAGGATCCTGTAACGCGTGCGGCTTACAGCCAAAGAATCCCTGAGCTGCTCAATTCCACCGTCGAGAAATTGCCGGAACAAGTCGGCTTGTTGCGATACCGCGACATTGAAGAGCGATAGCCGAGAAATATTCGCGGTTTTGCAATCACATCCCAAATTTGGTGTAGCACCAAGTTGGGAGCCTAGGCGCGTTTGAGAGAGCATCGGAGTGCCGCTGTGGATTGGGGTGACTCTTGTTTCGAGAATGTTTTGAGTAAGGTAGATTCTTAGGCGAGACACTGCTCACAGAATTTGCCGCCTCGGAAGCGAACCAGTCGACTTTTTCAGGTTCGACGACAGCCTTGTTCGTATTTCGTAACAAGACTAATTTCCCGCTTGACAAATATATTCCTGCATTGCTTAATCAGCTGTTTCTTCCCCCGTCCCAGGCTCTTAGCAGATAGTTGGCGAACGGCAGATTTGCGACACCTTTTCAAAACGTAGTTCGCGACGGTACAAACCTCGGTTTGTCGACGTATTTGTCTCTCTGACTAGGCGTGAAAAGGTTGGCTGCGGGTGCGAGGACTTTCCCTACGGCGTGAATTGACGTTTGCTAACCTTGGCCCTGGATTCAGGGGGGTCGGTCCTCTGCGTCCTGGCGTCATTCGGAGGCTTATGAAGCATCGAACTACTTTTCCGCTGGTTGTCCTACCGCTACTCTGGTCGTTCTCAATTAGCCTCGAAAATTTACAGGCGCAGGACTCCTTATCGTTGATTCAAGAACCAGCGCAAGAAAGAAATTTGCTGAACGACACAGTCTCCGTAACATCGGGCTTTACTGCGGTCCTTCTTCCTGCGGAACAGACCGTTGCCACGAGTAGCCCGGCTGCGGGTCCACGAAGTCAGCGAAGACGTGGCACCACAGATAATGTAGGTTTTGACCCCGCCACTTTTGTGCGCATTTACGAGGATACAAAAGATCATGGGCATCTTGAGATTCACAATCCGAGATCCCGCCGCGACGCCGGAAGCCACCTAAGTGTTGATGCGGACAGTTCGATAGTCATTGTGCCGGACCCGAGTCTCTTACAAAACAGCGATCTCTCCCTGAATAAATTGTTCATCTCGGCCGTTCTTGCTTCTGGCGACAAGCAACAGAATGTGGAAGTAGTTGGTTATTCAGAGATTGGAAAAGATAAAGCCTCGACCGAGGCACAACGAGGCATGGCATTCCAAACGACGGACAATATCAAGAACATGGTGGTGGATATGGTGTTCACTTCCGTCGATATTTTGAAGTACGTCTACAAAGTTGACCCCAGCACTTCCATTCTCGAAGAAGCGGTTCAAAAGAACATCAGATCTGCCACCGTAGACGACGCGCTGCTGCAACGTGCGAAGGATCGCTTTGGGCTCTACCAACCCGAGATTCAGGCCACTGCAACGTTCTTCAGCGATCAACACAACCTCTCAATAGTACGTTTATTGGGCAGTGAGATTTTTTGGATTGACAGCAACTCGCTTGAACAAATCGCCAAACAGTATCAGGATGACCTACGGGTTGCATTTGATCCAAACAGCAAGGAACCGCCGGCTAGGGCCGCATTAGCTGAATTGCTGGAAAGGACGAAGCTTGTTGTCGAGGACTTCCGCGATCTACTGTTGGCAGTCAGAGCGGAGGAAACAAGGAGTTGCACGGGAGATGAAAAGGAAGGCACATGCACCTGCGTTCAGAAGGGGATAGGAGCCGGGCTAACGGAAGAGGACAAGAAAACCCTCACAAAAACTCTCATGAGGACTTGTGCAATCGAGACCATCTCCGAGGACATGCGTAGCAAGGCTTTTAGAGGTCTCTCGAAGTTGTTCTCCCCTGGAGCCGTCTCACTTAGAGCAGCCAAGGCGGCCGACGGGAACCTATTGACATTGACGTTGGAAGCGGTCGGCGCCGATGGGAGTCCGGTCGGGATCCCCGCCGTCTTTGAGATCGATATCAAGAAATATGGCTCCAAGATTGTCTGGGGTCCGTCTCTATTGTTTGTGCGTCGCCTTGGGGTAACGGCGACTGAAGCTTCTCCACCAACAGGGTCCACGACAGCTCCAATCAACAGAATCAATTTCGCACCCGCGCCGGGGGTGACATTCGGTATTGCATATTTCAAGAGAGGAACGATCGCAGGGGACAAACTCCTTCGGGGACGTTCATGAATTTCAACGATCCGAGCTTCGACCTCAGCACTCAAAAATTTGTCAATACCACCGGAACCAAAGTGCAGGTTGGGGCCGGTGTGATCGGGTCGTTGTTCGATAACAAGATCCAATTCAGCTACGGATGGAACCTAAACGTGGAACATCGGCGAAGTTATTTCGGGATCGGGTTTGGGTTTATCGAAATCGGCAAGGAGCTCGGAAAGTACATCGGTAAGTCTTAAGGCGTGTGCATGTATAAAGTAGTGCACGACGGATAAGGACAATGCTCTGGTACATCTTTCGAGCATTGCTTGAGCCTCGAGATCCAGATTGCTTCAAAATGGCTTAACGGTAAGCTATGCGGGGGCTCGCGAACTTCAGTAATGGGCCCCCCTCACTGAGGGCGAAACGCCTTGAAGATGTGAGCCGTAATTGGTGAGGAGGAGCCTTTCGTCATGAGACCGCAAGCGATGATCAGTTCTGTGACCAAGGATTACATTCCGCTTGGCAGTTTAAGCACACTCACGCCGGTCTGGTTCGAGTCCGAGAAACTAGCGGAGCGTCTCAAGTCTGTGGGTTTGAAAGACGATGCCAAAACAAAGATTCCATTCGACTTCATCCGCCAAGAAGTTAAGCATCATCTTGTTGGAAAGTACGCGTGGGAAGTCTACCTGTTTGAAGATCATGCTGGGGAGAAAAGTGGAGAAAAGGACACTCTCAAAGCTGTCAAAGACAGCCAGCTTATCATAGGGATTTTCGCATCAAGTACAGGCTGGCAAGTCGGCGATCATGATCCCTTAACGCCAACACTCCGGGAGTGGCGGACCGCATTGGCGACACCTTTAAAGTTCAAGCTGTTCTGTTCGAAGGACGCTCCCGATGCTAACAAATTACCGGGAGAAGCCGGAGCCATACTGAGGAAGATTTTTGATTATGCAAGCGGCAAGATGTACAACAAGTTTTCTGATGCTGTTGATCTCTTTATTCGCATCGATCAAGCAGTACAGGAATACATGCATCTCGCAGTCTTCCGGTATGTGAAATACGCGGCACCGGCTGAGGATGAAGAAAGCGAAGACTGGCTGCTGTCGGCTTATCGTGTTCGTCACAGCAAGATGCAAACAGCATTTGAGAAACAGAGTCAGTCATTGGGCATGCAGGGCAATGTGATCCAGATTGGGGCTGGCTATGAGCAAGCGATTGCGCTCCATTCCACTCCTGACAGCTTTTCGATTCCGGAGTCTCGAAAGTTCGCAGCTTACATTTTCGATGATGAGGCCTCGGCTCGACGCCTGAAGGACATGGGACGCTTGCATGTCGTCGCGGTATTCGGGAATGTGACCGAGACGCAGATTCGGCGCCATTTGGGCAATTTCGAGGCAGCTGAAGTGTTTAAAGCGGATTGGGGATACTTTGGAATGGAACCAGGCACTGGGATTCAGGCTGTATATCTGCCACACTGTACAAACTCTTTGATGATGCAGGCGAGAATTTCAGAAGCACTGGAATGGCTCACTGCCAGAGCCGAAAAGATCGCGGGATTGGCACTTTACAGGCAGCAACTCCTAGATCTAAGCCTCAGTCGCGCAGTGCCCAATGTGAAAAAGGCTGCGCGGTCAACGAAGAAGGAATAGTTTTCCGGCGCGTAATGTTTCTCTTTGCACGATTCTCATGCTCGAATGGTTCGAGGCCGCTATTTCGGTTGGGCAAACGTGAATAGAGAGCCCAGAACATCCTCCGCTGCTTTACGTTCTTTCTGAGATGTACGTCCCGAGTAATTTCGTAGGACGAACTGTGCCGTGTCATACGCCGACGACCACATCCAGGGCGCGCTGACTCGTCTGTATAAATCCTGGTAGCCTCTTGCCAGCGATTCGCGAGCGCTCGCGAGCTTGCCAGCAGCCATCGCCATATATAGCTGCAACTCCGTCTGACCAATGACGCTCCAGAAGTCGGGGACAGCAAGATTTTTTGCATCGAGGCTGGCCCGCGTCGACTCAACGACAGACGGGTCCAAACCCTTCCATCCGCGCCTGCCAGCATTCAACGACAGTTCTGCAGAGAGGTAATTGAGTGCCGGATAGAATATGTCCGGCGACTGACTCTGACGTCCAATTTCCGCCGCCCGCTGATAGTGCAGCTTCATGCCTTTGATCGCCTTCTCTTCCTCCTGCGTCCGACCCGCGGCCGCCTCGATCAGAGCAAGGCGCTTCCACGTTGAACCACAGATGCTCTCGCGTTCGATCGTTGACTGGATGGCCACCAATTTGTCGAGCAGGGTCAGCGCATCCTTCACCGACTGGCGCGCTGTTTTCATAGAGGCTTGAAGTGCCCTTTCTGCTGTTGCGAGGGAACGTTTCGCCTCAGCCCGGGTTTTCTTCGCGGCACGTCCGCTCGTCGCTGCTTTCAACCGCGCCGCCATATCGTCGCGGTGTTTCTGCGCTTTTGCGACTGTCTCCCAGGCCGCTCGGGCGCGCACATTCGCAAGCTGTTCGGTTGCCCTCATCGATGCGGTGCCGTCGCTTGCGGCCACCGCCTGCTCGTACCATCGAATCGCGCTCTCGGCGTCGCGCGCCGCCGCGTAAGCTCGTCCGAAATGCTCGGCGACAGAACCCTTCCCGCCCCACTTCGGAGCGAATCGTTTCTCCAGTGCACGTACTTTTTCGAGTTGGCTCTTCGGCGCGGCGCCCTGGAACGTTGTCTGAACCGCGATTGTCTCTAAAGCCAGAATCAAGCCTGTCGGCGACGCCACTCCGCCAAACTCGTCCACCGATGTGGCCGCCGGTGCATCAGATTCCCCTCCTTCGGTGCGGAATACCCAATCCGGATCTCCATAGCACTGGTATGCCGCCCAGGTATTGTCTTCCGTACTGTAGATTGCTTCGCGCGCTTCCGCCACGGCATCAATGAACCGATTCCCCCGCAGCAGGGCGCCATAAAACCTAGTTGCGAAGTTGCGCGCCGCCATGTCATCGACTGCCCAGCCGGCTGCGATCACACACCTCACGCCGATCTTGATCAATTGTTCGGCGACTCCGGAAGCAAAGAGCGCGCGGTTGTAAGCTTGCGGACTGTCTCCTCCAAGCAATTGACCTTCGCTGCGAGCAGCTAGGTGGCAGCAGTTTACGAACACTAACTCGGGCACCGCGCGCATGGTTTCAATCTCGGTGGCCCCAAGAAACGATCCGTTAGATAGCACGACGCCGCCGGGTATACCGTCCTTGGTGGGTAACTCGCCGTGTCCAGCGATGTGCACGATCCGCCACTGCCGTTCCAGCAACGCGTTGATCACGGCACGTGCATCCGGTCCCACGTGCGCAGGGTCGTCGCTGAAGAGACCTCGGACTCGAGTCGGGTCCAGCGCTCCCGGAATGGTGAGACACTGCCGGACCGCAGCCGCTTCCTCACGCGCTCCCAAGAGCCGCGGGTACTTCTCAGGGCATTGAGGTTCCCCGATCACCAGCACGCTCGCATCCGCGTCGGTGTCGATCACTCGTTCGCGAAAGGTATCGGTTCGCAGCTTTCGCAGCAGCTTTGCCCGGATGGCCCAGGGCTCTCGGTCGGGATCGCCCTCGTTGTGGTCGGTGTCGAGCAGTTCCCAGGGAATACCGGCGATTTCCGGATCGAGCTCAAGCTGCATTTCGGCGGAGCCTACGAGAAAGGCCTCCATCTCTAGTGGAACCAGCAGCTTGAACAACGTGCGGCCGATCTGGCGATCTGTGTTCTGTGCGCCCGACGCGGTGGCTACAAGATCGCGCAGGAGTTTTCCCTGGGTCTTCTGCGCTCGCACCTCGCTCCGTGCACGCTTCGTGTCCAGCGTGTAATGGATCGATGTCTGGCCCTTGCGTCCCGTTACCAACTCTGCGCTGATGAAATCGTAGTCAGCGCCACGATAGCCCGAGTCAGGCGGGCGGGGCAGAGGTCCTGTTCCTGTTTTCACTTCATCGATAATCTTGTAGCGGTCGGGTGCTGTGGTGGCTTGCAAATTCAGCGCGCGCCATGCTTCTGTGGCGCGATCCAGATAGAGTTCCACGAGGTGGAGGTGGCTGACCTGTGGCCACTTTCCGCCGTCGCTTCTGTTTTCGTTACTCAGCAAATCGTTCGCCTCGTAAACTCCCTGGGCGATCCGTTGCGCAGCTTGACCGGCCGTAACCCCGGTGCCGCCACTCCCGATAAGAGTGGCGACCAGGCGGAAAGATGCGGGCGCTCTCCTACCCGATTCGGTTGTGCGCTGAGACCAGGCAATTACGGCTTGCCTTACGGTGTGCACCAGATCGGCGGCTTTCAGCTTTCCTTCCTCGCCCAGACCGACAACGATGACCGCCTTTGGCCGCGGCATTCGCTTAGGGCTCTCGGGATTCACTCGCGTGTTCATGAAAATCTGGTGTGTCCCGGGAGCCAGCGGATACAACCCGAGATCGAGCGACCGTTTCATTGCGCCGCCAATTAACCTGTCCATCACGCGCTCTGTCCCGGTCAACCTTGTGGCGCGATAGTGCCCTATGACGAGCGGTTCTTCCTCAAACGTGAGATCGCCATTGACAACGGTAATCTCCAGCGGGGCCTGAGTAGAGGGCCGCATCTCAGCGGGCGCTGGACCAGCTTTCGCCGCGCCTTGTTTCGTTCCGGCGGCGGTCGCGGGCAGACCCGGCACGGCACTCATCGCACCACGAATGAGGCGGCGGTCGGGCAGGATTGTCATCGGGTCCACGCGCCTCAGCTGCTGTTGTTCGCCAGAAAGAACCCGGGCCAGAAAGTCCACTGTTTCGGGTTGGGAAAAAAAGTTGACGTGAGTGATCGAATCAGGCGCCAGATTTCCTCCCGGACCGAAGCATCCGATACGCGCAGATGGGATGAACATCGTCCCTGGTTGATCAACACGCCACCCGCCCTCGGAAGGCACGACCAGATCGTTCGCGGATCCGAAAAATTGATCAATCCCGGTGTCCAGCATCCGCAGCAGCACAGCGCCGCTCGGGTTGTAGTTCGAGACCAACGCGGAGTACGCATTCATCGGCGGACCGGGCGGTGCCTGTAGAGCCGCGATCATTTCGCCGTTACCATCCATCGAGTGCAGCCCTGGGATGTCGCCCGAAGCATGCCGTGCGAGCCATACCAGCCCATTGGCCACGAACTCCGCACCCGTTGTAAACGGGTTGTCCGGGAACAATTCGAGCAGGTTTGCGATCCAGCCGACCGTGTCTCCCCAACGCTGCGGAGTCGCCAGCGGCGTCCCTTCGTTCGGCGAAGCAACGAGTACGGCCCGGCCAAGCTTGAAGCGCTGAGCGATTGGTCCAAGCGCATCAGAACGCTCAACCAGGTTGCGCAAAACCAATCCTCCGCGCGAGTGTGTGATCACATCAAACGTGGTGGCTTGGTCGGGCAAGCCTTCGAGCAGCATCCGCGCGTTCTCTTCCGGAGTGCGGCTGAGACTAAAGTGATCGAACGCAAACATCCGGTCGTCATATAGATCCTTCACACGATCGAAGAAATTGGATCGTGCCAGAGCACCATAAGCCGACGCCGCATTCGAGAACGTTCCGTGGATGAACAGGAGCGATCGCTCCGGCGAAGTCGGTTTTCCGGATGCCAGGGCGGCACCCGCCAGTGTCTCTTTTGTTACCTTGAGCCACCCTTCTTTGAGTCCCCGCTTGTTCCAGGAGTTCTTCTCGAACGCGGCTACCAGCTTGGGCAGCACGAAACTCACGGCCTTGTCAGCTACAACCTTGCCGACCTTAATAAGGACGGCCTTCACGACCTTACTGACGATTCCTCTTTTTCCCGTGGCGATGTCTGTCGACCGGACAGTAACGACAAACCGCGCCTGATTGCCCTGTCCACGGCCGCGGCCGGTGTATTGGACCGGCGCATGAAACGTCAATGCACCCGAGGGGTGCCGGATCGACAGAATCGCTGCTTCCCCGTCTGCGAGGTCGTAAGAAAAATCGAGCGCAGCGGGCGCTACGGATTGCCCGCGCGTCGCCGCCTTGGGCTCGGCAACGAACTGTTCGGCAACTACAGATTCTTCTGTCAGAAATTCCCTAGGAAAGTCCGGCTCTGCGGTGCCAGCAGCCGACCGCGAGCTCCTAGACACAGCGGATCGCCGGATCGACCAAGCAGACGTATTGGGCTGCAGGATTGGCACAGCTGCTTCCCTAACGGGCCCAAGGGTAAATGAGGTCGGAACACTCTACGTCGACGCAGGCTTATCATACTCCTTGAGCCGACGTTCAGGATAACGAACGACGCGATGAGCGAACTTGTTTGGATTTCGGAGACGCCTGTGCGAGGTAGTGGAATGGATATGTGGAGGCCCCACGGTTACGCACCGAAATCAAGCAGGGAATAGCACGAGTTGACTGTCGAGAGGAGGAGGTTCGGTGACAACCTATACGCCGAAAACAATCGATACCTCGCATGTGCAATTGACTCCCGATGTTGAAGAACTGGTGGAGAGACTCGCCGAAAACAACCACGATATCTGGGCTCAGAAACGCATCGACGAAGGTTGGCGTTTCGGGCCCAGGAGGGACGACGACGCGAAGGAGCATCCCGATCTCGTGCCCTATGACCAGCTACCAGAGTCCGAGAAAGAATACGACAGGAAGACGGTCGTCGAGGCACTCAAAGCCATTGTCGCGTTTGGTTATGAATTGAGGAAGCGCCGCTGAACGAGCACTTGTTCCCATAGTGAGACACCGTGTCAGATGCGCCGATCAGCCAGGCCAGCGGGCTTTCAGGGATGACGTCTTAGCTACTTTCACTCGAGGAAGTGACGCCTAGGAGCGTCCTCACAGTGACTTCAGACGAACAGATTCCCCCTACAGATGAGATAAACGGCCAAAAGCCCAAGCCAAACTACGGCCGGGCCCTGAGCAAACAAAAAACCGTGCTCTTCATCGAGGACGATCCGTACGTAGCTCAGGAATACGGGCAGTGGTTGAAAGTGAAAGGCTTGAAGGTTTCATATGCTAGCGACGTCGATAACGCACTCTACCAGGCTCAGCAGTATCGGCATTTCGACTTTGTGATCGTTGATATAAGGATGAGTTCTGGAAGCTTTGCGGATCAATTCGAAAGTGTGATGGGAACAAAGACGGGGATATTGATCGCCGAGGAACTTATGAATAACTATTTGCCTGATGCGACTTTCCTCGCATTGACTAATTCCGAGAGAGCCGACGATGAGGCATGGTTTGAAGCGCGTGGATTCGCTTTTCACGTCAAGCGTGACATGAATCCGAGGAAATTTGCGTCGTACCTTCGAAGGAGAGCGATGAGGGAAAGACCCAAGGTGTTCATCGTTCATGGTCACGATCATCATGCACTCCGCGCACTGAAAAATTATCTGCAGCACGATCTCAGGTTCGAAGAACCGGTTGTCCTTTGGGAACGCAAGTCCAAAGGTGCAACTGTTATAGAAAAACTGGAGCACTACGCGGAGGAAGCCGAATTGGTTTTCGTGCTAATGACACCAGACGACCACGTGGATGCAAGTGGTCGCGGCCGCCCTAGGCAAAATGTAACCCTCGAATACGGGTACTTTCTAGCGCGGCTTGGGCGGAGTAGCGGCAAGGTCATTTTGCTATATAAGAAAGGTGTGGAAATGCCAAGTGACCTGTCGGGTATCGTCGCTATCGACATTACGAATGGAATTTTATCCGCAGACGAGGAAATACGAAGAGAAATCTCAGGCTATTGGTGATGTGAAGCGCAATCCAAGATTACCGTCACTATGTCGCACCATGAGGCTGGGCCTTATGAGCCCGGCGACTACGTGACGATGGAATTTCCCGGCGAGGCCACCGGCATTTGGCAGTGGATGTCGGTACGGGTGGTCCGATGCGACGACGAAAACCAAATCGTCTTTGGCGCGCTCGACAACGAGCCGATTGGTGAATATGGAGGAAAAATCGGAATCGGCGCGGAGCTTGCGGTCGCGTAACTCCCAGATACGCGAGCACGAGAAACCCGCCGATTCTCAAGACGAATCAAAATCCCCCCGCGCCTTATGGGTTAGTGTTAGGACTGTCGTTTCTTGTTTCGTATTCTCCAACGCGTTCTAGAAGAACGGCCATGAATTCTTGGAAAGGAGCCGCGAAAGATTGGCCCGACGTGACAAAATGATGGGCTACTGCCACTGATGTGAGAAAGCCTTCCTGAAATACGCACTTACTTGAATTCCCGCGGATGTCACCATGCTGGGAGAAGCCTTTCGACCACACTAAATACTAGTGACGTGGGCTACTAGACCGACTAAGTGGCCTCCCTAGATTTGACAATCCTTCCAGCAACGCACATGATTGCAGCGCTGTCGCAATGGAAACATAGCTGCGAATGCAAGGATCGGCAGTCTGTCTGTGGTTGAGCTCACTCTCCCAACCTTAGCGACATATCTGCCTGGACAGAACGGAGGAGTTGTATGGCACGAATACTTGTGGCGGGCGGGTTGTACAGCGACGCATCCGATCCGGTTATTAGCGCAGCAAGAGCAGCTTTTGCCGACGCGATTGGTCGTGAGATTGTTGCGCGTGGGAACATTCTTTTGGGTGGCTGCAGGACGCAACTTGACGCTAGGGTGGCGATCTCCGCAGCGAAGGCAATACGAGACCGCAAGCTTGAGCCCAGACGATGTATCAAGTCGTGGGTTACGAAGAGTACGAGTCCTACCCACAATGAGGGCGACATCATTCGTTCGCAAATGAACGACTGGCAGAACGTGCCTCGTGGGCTTGTATATCCCGAGCCCTTTCAAGAAGCTGACGTCGTCGTAATCATCGGTGGCTGGGATGGCACGCACTATGCCGCGAGTTGGGCTCGACTCGCAAACAAGCCTCTCGTACCAGTTGCCACGTTTGGGCTCGCCGCCGCCGAGATTTTCGTAGATGAACTTGCGAGCTTTGACCGTCGTTATTCGAGCAAAATTACGCTCGATGAATACCGCTGCCTAGACCGGCTCCTACCGAACTGGGATCAGCCAACAATTGAAAGTTTCGCCACAGAGGTCATCTCTTTGGCCGAGCGCCTCGTCAAACCCTCTGAAGCCTTTGTCATTATGTCGTTCGCCCAGAGAGGCGAACTTAAGGATGTTTACAAGACTTTTGTTCGGGTTTGTGGTCAGGTAGGTTACACGGCTTTCAAGGTGGATGATCATCTGGATTCAAAACAAAGAATTGTTCCCAGCATTGTCAGCTCGATCCGCAGATCTGCTTTCGTGATTGCCGACGTGACAGATCCCCGCCCAAATGTCTATTACGAGCTCGGCTACGCTAATGCCCTGGGTAAGGACATCGTACTCACAGCAAAGGAAGGCACTACTCTGCCATTCGACATCTTCGATGTCCCAACTCTCTACTGGGACTGCCAAGACACTCTTGAGGACAGGCTTACCACGCAACTAGGCAAAATGGGGTTTTCGACTCTGACGCGAGTTTGAGCACCTGAAACCGCCTTGGACCCTTCCGGGCCGACCGCGATGAACCTAGGAGGTTGTTTGGCGTTGAGACTGTCGGAACTTACAACCAATCAGAATACGCGCGAGGATCAGGAATGCGCGGCGCTCCGACTTTCTTAGCGACCCAACCGCAAAAATGTCCCAGTCCGGCACCGCGCTGCCGAGCAATCCGGGGAACCGATCCCAAGTATCGTCACCGAGGCAGTGAAGCCGTGGACGAACACCACAGCACGGTCAACGTTGCTTTGCCTGATCGCGGTAATGTTGGACTCTTGGAGGGGCATTCCTTTTCTCGGGTGATTGTACTCCGGTGAAATTGCGTCCGCCTTCTATCGGGCCGGACCGTCCCCTTTACGTGGTCTCGAAGCCCGTTTCTGGATAGCTTCCGGATTGTCGACGTTCGGATCGCATGGTCCCGGAGTACTCAGTCACACAATCAGGGGACTCCCGAAGCCCTATGCGTTCCGTGTCTTGGCTCCGATGATGAACGACAAGCCGGAATCGCGGATCGCTTCTGCTCGTTTTGTCTTCGTTTGAAAAGCCGCTGCAAGGAGGCCCGCGCCCAATGTCAGTAAAGGTGTGCCGATCGCTCCCAGATTCGTCATTGTCGCGATGCCGAACGAGACAGCCTGGGAGATGAAAGATCCCGTCGAAAGAAGGTTCTTCCCAATCTCCAGACCTGGCTTTTCGAGCCGCCTCTCAAGGCGGCGGAGAGGTCTTTGTATTCTTACATCGACCTCGTATTCAATATCATAGTTGGTGACGTCGCCTTTCTTCGCATGAGCCAGGTCTGCTGCAATGTCGTCGAGTGCTGCCCGAAATTCGTGCAGTTCATCCGACAGAGCCTGTCTTATCTCCAGTAGGGCATCCGTTGATTTGGGCATCACTAAGGGAATTTTGCGTAACACGGTTGCTGTCAGACCGTGTGCCAGACGAGCTTTATCAGGAAGTGTATTTGATGACACCTTCGAAAGTGCACCCGCTTTGGACAGTCGTTCCAGCATTTTGCGCTGCATCGGGCCATAAACAATCGGCCTTCCGATTCCTGAGCATGCTTCGCAGTTAGCCACGAAATCGACTAACGCAGGAATCGCCAGGCAAGCCCGGACGACGGTAGGATCGGTAGAATCGAGCATTTCCGGGACTACGTCATCAAGACTTTCGATCAACTCTGGTATTACGTAGGCGTAGGAATCCGACTCGTTTTCAATTTGGAATATGTCGTCATTTTGGATGAACTGATCTAGGCTCCTGACAAAGGCCTTCAGCATGCCTGCCATGTCTTTCTTCATAAACTCGTAGTGGTCGGTTTCTTCTCGCTTACAGTACGACCAGGTCCGAATCACACCTTCTTTTTGCAGCTGGTCGTATGCCTTCCCAACAGCAAAGACTTGATCGACACAGCTTCCATAGCTAACCCAGAGCAAATCGCGACCAGACACTCCTTTCGGGAGATCGCGGACGTTCAACAACAAAGACGATCCACTGTTTCTCATTCGTCTCCGCACCCGATCAATGGCTTCATGCGCATTCTGCTGGTCTCGTAACAAGGGAGGGAATACCGCCCCGGTGTGAACGACTTCGAAATAGAGCAAGGATGCTACTACCCTTACATCTAGATCATTAGAAAGCAAAAACCGGTCGTTAATCGGTGGACAAGTAAACCTTCCAAGTAGATGTCCTTCCATTTTAAGCGCCCCGGACCAAGATTCTACGCCATCGCTGAAATCGAACAATAATGGCTAAGTAGTTCAATCCCGAGTTAAGGGCAATCCGCCCACAATGCCGGACCGGGGCGGTCCAGAAGTCGGCTTATGGGAAATCTGCCGCTGACAGTCACTGAGATTCCGTTCGAGCGACGTGCCAGGCGGAGACTACCGTCTTCAAGATCGCTCATATATACTGGCCTGCATTTATGAGCGAGCCTTGAGTACTCAGGGTGTTCGTTGCCTCCCCGGATGATGTTGCGGAAGAGAGAAATACCCTTGCGAAACTTTTATTGGCTAAGGGTTATAAATTGCGGACCATGCTTCTGCCATTCCCAAGGACGAGTCGGGACAACTTGGTCCGGAGAGTCTGACCTACGTAATTCCAGCCCTGCTCACCACGGCGCGCTTACTCCAAGTGACTGGATTGAGCTCAACAGAGTCGATCGAAAGGCCGACTCTTGCCAACCGCGACCGATTTGGCACGATCTCAAAATCAGGCCCTTGTTGTCCAGGGTGAAAAACATACCCTCTTTAGAGAACTCAGGCAGCGTGAGGCCTAAGGTCCCCATTGTCTCCAAGGTTTTATGCCACTCCGCTTGCACATCAAGTTTTCGAGTCGAATCGTCCACTGCGTAAGGCATTATGAAGATGGTCTTCGGAAAGTACCCTTTGTCCTTAATCCATTCAATCTCCCACTTTGTTCCGATTTGATGTGATGGCACAACAAAGATTAGGCTGGCTGCCTCTGATAACTGCTTGATTGCAACTTGCCATTCGGATTCATCTAAGAGCAGACGCCCTGCACCGACATGTTCACCTGGTTTGCCGAGACCGTACAGTGGAACGGATTTAACAAGGCAATCTGCAAGCAAGGTCTCTAGCTCAATGTCAGTATTCGTCCACAGGCCTGAGGGAGTGGCGTAGTTACGAAATCGGGGTCGTGTCAGGAGCTGGCCCGTACTTTTAAAAGGTCTGAGATAAAGTGAAAAAGGGCCGACGCTCTCACCGGCCGCAATTCCTCGAGCCAACTGCAATGCCCTCTGATTTCGATCATCGACCAGCTCTTTCTCGTGAGCCGCTGCAAAGAACGCAGCGACAATTAAGCAAACAAGTCCTATAAGGAAATGAGGTGCCGAGCTAGTAAAGGGATCACCAAGTGTCTTCAATCCATACAGAATCTCTCCTCCTCCGAAAAAGAGAAAAACTTTGCCGACGAAGGGAACTCCTGAAGTTTCACCGGTCGTGGGGAGATTGAGGACTTTTGACGATTCTTCTTCATGCTCTTCAAGTTCTCTCCGCCGAACATCGATCCTTTCCTCGTTCCATCCTCTGCCCAGAAGCTCAGCCGATAAGATCTCTTGGGCTTCAGGAATTATACGATTGGGTTTCACCTGTAATAATTCGTCGTCGGACATTCGTGAGTACTTCTGCCTTATCCACTTCAGTTCTCGTGCACTGATTTTGTGAGCCATAGTATTTCCTCGATGACGAGTTCTGACGACGTCCCTAGGGATTCCTTGGTACGGGCTTGACGTTCTTCTATCCACCAGCAAGCCAATCAAATATATTGCCTGTGTTCATGATCGAGGATCGTCCGAGTTTTCGGCACTTGCGATTTCACTCTGAGGGACGACAATGTAACACGGAAGCTACACTGTTGGAAAGGCATCAACGCAGGGGAAACGGTTGCGAATGTGCCTTGCCTATGCACCTCGTCGGGAACAGTCATCGAAGCCCGTTTCGGCATACCGTTCTGCAATTGTGAAATCCACTATCAAATATGAAACGACTGCTCGCTGCCTTGTCCACCACGGCCCAGACGGCTCCGCGCTTCGCACAGACACATACACAGGATTTCGGGCCTGGAAATTATTCTTCCGTCATTAAACAGAAGCCAAGTGCACGGACAAACCGTGATCTCTCTTCTTTTCTAAAATGAGAAGCTTGTTGGACAGTTGCAGCGCCAAGTGTGAATTAGACATCAGAAGAACTCCGGCCCTTGGGCTAAGTCGAATGCTGCCGTCTCATCCGCGCCGAGCTGTCTGTACAGCCCGATCTCCTCCGCCGTGCTGACTAAGGAACGCTCCCGCGCGTCATGTTGGACCACGACTGTCTCGTCGGCCAACTTGTACTCCGACGGACGTGCCACCAGCGACAGGCAGTGCACGAAAGCGTCCACTTGGTCCTTGTCCGCGCAGAGAGGAAAGTTTTCAAGCTCCTCAGTGAAGTCACGCACCCATGCGCCGCCGATAGGCAGCTGGACCTGCCCCCTGTTCGGGATGTAGCAGACGGACTCCGCGCGCTCCTCCTTGCTTCCCTTCGGGATGACCGGCTCGATCGGCATCTTCCCCGAGAGGTGGTCGATGATGCCGTACCCCGCGGCCGCGCGCTCGACCAGCACCTTCATTGGCTGCACTCCGGTGAGGCGCGTCATCGCCCTGTAGAACTCCCAGAGCTCGTCGATCATCACGTCCTGCCGCCAGCGCCCCCGACGCGCCCCCAGGACCTTGAGGTGGTCGCCGCAGGAGCCGACGCAGACGAACGCGGTGTAGGAGCCCGAGGAAGTGGCCGTGTTCCCCGCGTCTACGCCTATCCACGTGGCCTCGACGTTCTTGGTGTGCTCGTACCTAGGGAACTTCGACACGTCGAAGTAGCTTAGGTCGCCCATGCTCGGCACGGCCTGGTATTGCGCGTTCCAGAAGTACGGCGTCACCGTCGCCCTGATCTCGTCGAGCTTCTCGCGCGAGTACCTCGTCGGCCAAAGCGCGGCGTACGCCGGAAACTTCGTCTCCTCTCCGGAGTAGCCGTCGCTGAACCACGCCTCCGTGCCCGAGTCGTTCGTCGCAGGCAGGTGAAGTTGCAGGAACTTCAGGTGCTCCAAACCGAGCAGCTTTCCGATCGTGTCCTGCTGGTGCAGCCTCGCCTGCAGCGCGACGATGATCCCGTCGGGCGTGAGTCGGTTGATCGCGGCCGACACCACGTTCTCCCACACTCCCTCGCGCACCGTGTCGGACTTCGCTTCCTGGCCGGACTTCAGCAGGTCGTCGAACATCACCGTGTCGAATCCGTGGCCCGTGAGCTGGCCCCGGATGCCTGCGCCGAGGTACGTATAGTTCAGGCTCTTGAGGTTCTTCACCTTCCACTGCGCGTCCCGGTCGACCTCAAGCGGCAGCTCGCACAGGTTACGGCAGGCCGACGAGAACTTCTTCGCCAGCGCGTCCGAGTTCGTCACCAGCCCGAACATCGAGTCGTAGTGCGAGTCGAGGCGCCACGCGGGGCCGTACACGTCCGCGATCTCCGACTTGGAGTGACGCGGCGGGCACTCGATGATCGCGTTCTTGCGCTCTGTGTAGGCACGCTCCAGCACTCGGCAGATCCACTTGTGGTGCCAATTCGTTTCGTAGTCACGCGGCCTCTTGGCCTCGTAGTACTCCAGCAGCGTCATTCGTCCTCCTTCTTCTCCGGCATAGGAAACCAGGTTGCGTCGATCGGTTCTGGCACTCGCGTCAAAGACGCGGCAAAGCGGTTCACTTCCGCAAGCTGGCCGTCGTCGAGGCCCGCCGTGGACTTCTTGAAGTCGAGGTACGCCGGGTCGGAAGTGGCGGAGAACGTAGCGCTGATGCTCTTCGTCGGCGCCTTCGTCCCTAGGAGGTCGATCTCGCGGTCGATGATCGCAAGCGCGAGCTCAACCTTCTTTGCGGGAGTGATGGCCGGGCTGACGAGCTGGGCCTTGAGCTCCGACAGCTCGATCAGCTGCGCGGCGCGGTACTCCTGCACGGCCTCCGACGCGACGTCGCCGAGCCGCTGCTTGTGGTAGCTTACGGTGTTGCGGTGCACGCCGAGCGATTCCGCCGTCTCGCCTACCGTCTTTCCGTTAGCGAGATCCTGCGCGACCTTGTCCTTGGTCTTCATCTGCCTTCCTCCTTTTAGTATTCACCGCACGCCCATCTCATCTCCTGCGCGTCCAACTCCTGGCCAGCTATCTGGAGCGGCCTTGAGTCGGCCTTCAGCAGGCGGTTCCATATCTTCTTGCGTTCGTGCTCTATGGCTTCGACCGGCGCGAACCACCGCGGAGGGGGATACTCCAGCATCACGATGAGGTTAGAGTGCGCGACCAGCCAGTGCTTCAGCCTCTTAACCTTCCTTCTTTCTGCAGCAGTGAGCTTCATTCGTCCTCCTCTTCGGCCAATCTCTGAAGCCAGTCCTCGATGTCTTGGCGCCTGAAACGGATGTTGCCGTTCATTCTTATTACTGGCAGGGGATGACGCATCCGCAATTGGCCGCGTTTGCGGAGCATCGAGCGCACCTGGGAGCTGGTCAGCTTCAGCCACTGGCACAGCTCGTCGATGGTGAGCACCTCGGTCATTTGTCGCCCGCCGCCTTCAGCGTCTCGACGTTTGTCGTGCACGCCAGCTCCTCCCCCCACAGCCTCCCCTCGGCGGTCAGCTCCACGAGGCGGGAGTTGCCGTGGCCAGTCAGCTCGACGGAGACGAATCCCCACTCCTCAAGCCGCATCACCGCGTCCCGCCACGCCGGAGCGTTCATCTTCAGCGAGCACTTGCCCGCGAGCAGGCCCTCGACCTGCTGCCCGTGCCGGAACAGCAGGCGCAGCACCCGCTTGTCGAGCACCGCCTGCTCGGTGGTCACTTCGCGTTCTTGCCCTAGGTGCCTCACATGTCCTCCTTGAATCCGATGTTCTCTTGCTCTTCCTGCGACTGCTGCTTGCCTTCAGCCTCGGCAAGCCTTTCTAGCCACCGCTGGATCTGTCTCTCGCTCACGTTGAAATGCTTCGCAACTTCTTCCAAGAGCTTCCCTTCGTCGCGCATCTTCTTGGCCTCGATCCATCTCGAATCGACCCTGGGCGACTCGGGGTCGCTTCCCTTGTCGTACGCCTTCAGCTCCTCGTCGAAGAGGCGACACTGCCACTTGTGCATCCTGAAGTCGCCTTCCTCGTCGATGTGCGGCCGTCCTTTGATCTGGAAGGGAGGGAGCGGCTCGAAGTCCTTGGGCTTCACGCACTCGACATGGATCAAAGTCTGGTCTCGCGTCTTCCTGTCGAGCTGGTACACGCCGTGCCCGGCAGCCAGGTTGGCGGCTATGTCGCCAGAACCACGGAACACGGACTCCTGCGTCATCACGAAGGGGAAGGACTCGCCGGGTTTGCGCGAGTGGTGGGCGACGACGATCGCCACGGCGCTGGCCGCGAGCAGCGCGTTCATCAGCTCGAACAGCTGGGCTATGTCCGTGGAGCTGTTCTCGTCTCTCCCGTCGAGGAATCTCACCAGCGTGTCGAGGAACACGACCTTGCCCTCCGCCGCCCTCAGCAAGGAGGGCGCGTCGAGGGCCAGCTTCTTGCCCATCGACATGGTGCGGATGAGGAACCCCTCGTCGTCGATCAGCTCCTCTGCGTCGCCGAACCTCAGCATTCTGAGGCGCCGAACTCGGTCCATGACGGCCCGGTCGCCTACTTCGGGAGTGAGGTATAGGACCTCGAACTCTTTCGGCACGACCAGTCGGTCCCACAGCTTGCATGGTCCGTTCCTGAGGGCCTTCGCGATCGACAGCAGTATCCAGCTCTTGGAGTGGCCGGGGACGCCACCGACGCCCGTGATGCCGTCCTCCGGGATGAAGTTGTTGACGACGAACGACAGCGGGGCTTGGCTGAGCTGCAGCGGCGAGCGGAAGTCCCGGCGCCAGCGGGGGACCAGGATGTCGGCGAGGTCCATTCCCAGGAATTTCATCGCGGCGGTGCGTTGGCCACCCTCGACGCACTGGCACGCGGGAGAGAAGCAGAAGTGTCCCCAGTCGGACGAGTCCGCCTTCATGTAGTAGAAGCCGCACTTCCGATTGTTGTCCGCATCGTGGTGGGCTTCGCCCTTAACGCAACAGGCGCCGAAGTCCTTGTGATAGTCCAGCCAGATTCGGTCGCCGCCGTCCCGCTTCTTGTATTTGCCTTGCAGCGCGGTGCCGTCGAGCACCTTCTCCAGTGCGAGCCCCCTGCGCAGACCGACCGGCTTCAGCTCGGGAGCGGACTCAGGCTTTCTGATGAAGCACAGCTCGCGGAGAAAGGAAACGAAGGCTTCCTGCGCCTCTCCCATCTCGGCCAGCTTCCACTCCCGCTCCTGCCATCGCTTGGTCGGCAGGTACGGATTCCCCGTCTTGGGGTGGATGGAATAGGGCGCGACGACGTTGCGCGGAAACTCGATGAGGTTCGCCTTTTCAGTCTGCTGCTCCTTGGGCTTGGTCTTGTCGAAGCGCGGGTTCGCGACCGACTTGGCCCAATAAGGGCGGCGCCCCTTCACGTAGATGTGGCACCCGCTTCCGCCCCCGCTCATCACCATGAGTCCGTCAGGAGGGGCGATTTTGCGCGCGGAGAGCTCCTCAATCAGCCAGTCACAGTTGTCGGCGTCGAGGATCCAGTACGGGTCGTCGTCGGAGCAGGCGCAGCCCCATCCGGTCATCACGCCCTGGAACTTCTTCAACCAAACGTCGACCCGGCCTTGGTCAACGGTGGCCTCGACGAGCCAGTCGTCGACGAGCGCGGCCTTCCCTTTGACGGGATGAACCCTGAGACCAAGCTTCGTGAGAAGCACTGCCTGTTCTTTCAGATTGAGAGTCTTCATCGTCGAGTGCCTGAATTACTGGACTTCAGTATTCAGGCTCGACAAGGAGTTCAACCTTGGCAGCTTGGCGGAAGCCCTACAACCCGGGGATCGAGAAGCTTGCTTGAGTACCGGGACTTTCGGCCCCGGGATCGGCATTTAGCTTCGCTCCCGATTCACCGACGGGAGTCGGTGCTCGTGGCTTCGATTAAAAGCATATCGTGCGGGGGATAGTGAAGTACACCCACTAACGCAAAAATAGTTATCAGCCACAGCAGACCTAGGCGACAGAGCGACGTGGGCGCGACGTCGCTACGACGCCACTTCCACCTCACAGTGCCAGCTCACACCCCCCTGCCAAAAGCGGGGGTTGAGCGCAGCGAGGCTGGCGACGCGACATGCGACATATTCTTAAGGGGGGACGTCGCGTCCGTCGCCTGTGCGAAACCCGTGCAGTATCGTTTTGATACGAGTTCTGCCATGTCCCCCGGCCCCTCGAACCGGGATACCGCGCGGCCCAACTAGCTGCATCGGAACCGCATCGCTCTAGTCCGTACTCGAAGCGATCGAGTACGACGAAATGTGACCTAACGGAATGAAGTGCTTACGGGCGAGGCCCGGAGCTCATCTTGCGAGCTCCGGAACCCACGATTGCCGAACGCCTACCCTGCCGATCCGGACTCCCCCACGGAGACCGTATCGCGAGCCCGGGGACTATCCAGTCGAGCCCGCCGCAGGCGTCGACGAAGTCCCGGATGAACGCCTCCGCCTGCTGTGGCACAATCGCATTGCCCGCTCCCCGCAGGAGAGCCAACCATCCGGGAACCCCATCAGCCACAAGGCGTGACCCGGGTCTACGAGCGCGCTTCCAACCGTCCGGGCATTGAAACCACTCGGCGACAGCCCAGAAGTGGCGCTCCAGGCCTGCTCCAGGAGCCCCTCGCCTCGGCTTGGCGACGCGCGGTGCATGCCGGAAGCGGTCGGAGTCCGCCACGAAGTACAGCCGGTCTCGGATGTGCGGAGCGCCGACGCATGCAGCCGGGAATACCTGCGACCCGACGGCGTAGCCCGCTTCCTCCAGGTCACCCTCAACCAGGTCGAGCCAGCCATGCCTGATCGCCGCCGCAACCTGCTCGCCAAAGACCGTTTGAGGAAGGCACTCCGAGATGAGGCGGAAGAACTCCGGCCAAAGGTGGCGGCGGTCGTCGAACCCGCGGCCCGCACCTGCGGAGCTGAAGGGCTGGCATGGGCAGCTTCCGGTCCAGACGGGCAGGTCGTTTGGCCACCCCGCGAGCCGGAGGGCGAAGGGCCATCCCCCGATACCGGCAAAGAAGTGGCACTGCGTGAATGGTCTGAGGTCAGCCGCCTGCACGCACTCGATTGGCCGCTCATCGACCACCCCCTCTGGGATTAGCCCCTCGTCCATGAGTTCCCTGAGCCACGCTGCCGCGCCACGGTCGATTTCGTTGTAGTAGATCATGCACTGGCTCCTCCCCTCGCGGCTGCGGCGGAGAGAACATCTTCGGACTTCACGACCAGCCGATAGCCGAACGCGTCGACCAGGCTGTGCAGCTTGCCAACGATGTCGCCGCCTTTTAGAGGCTCCCGCTGCTTCAGCATGATTATGGCGTCGGCCAAGGGCTTGAACTCCGCCGTGGCCGTCTCCCAAGTGTGCTGGCGCGGGGCGGGCTCCTCCTTCTTGGCGCGACGGTTCCGGTCTTCGTTCCCCTCGACTACGTTCATCCAGTAGCGCGCCTTCTCGTACGTGATGCGGAGCTGCTTGAGGCGCGCGATCCAGTTCCTGCCTCCGCTCGCCTCGATTTCATTTCGGAGCTCGATCATCGCCTCGCCGAACTCGATGCCGGGCTTGAAGTTCTGCTCGGCTTTTTGGAGCGCGGCGAAACACTCTACCGCCCTCTTCTCCTTCTCCGAAATTTGGTGTGCACCAAATTTGGCTACTGTCTTTCGTTGCTCTGACACGGCTCCCATGCATTGCTCCTTTGAATTGGATTAGCTGGAAGCTTCCAGTTGCTTGCGCGCAAGTCTATTAAACATCTTTCACCCTCACCGTGAGGTCACACTACTTACAGCGCGCGGTATCCTTATAAAGAGCCATGAGCGACCTAATCCGAACGGGCCGCCGCAAGAACCGCCGCTGCGTAGAATGCGGCGCGGAAGTCAAGGCCGACGACCCCTGGGTAGGCCCAGCGCGCTGCGAGAAGCATGCGGGGGAGCACGCGGAGGCGCAGAAGCAGAGGCGCGAGGCGATTAAGAACAAGGGCTACTGCCCGCAGTGCGGCAAGGTCAAGCTGGCGAAGAAAGAGAAGAGCTGCCTCCGCTGCATGCTAAAGGTGAATGAGAAGGACGGCGACGACTTCGTCGGGCCGATCGTGAAGAGCAGGAACTGGGCGAAGAGACTGAAGGAGAGCTAACTATGCCAGGAGTGCAGCACGTGGAGGCGAAGGACTGAGCGGCCCTGGAGCTGTGGCTCCGAGCGAACGTGTTCGCGCTCGACAACCCTGGGAGAGGCGACGAGATTCCGGGGCTGACGATCTGCGTGAACTGCGCGGACCCGACGGCGCAGACATCAGGGCTGGTCGTGAGCCTGGAGTCGCGCGGGGTTGTGTTCCGCTTGGAGTAGAGTGTGACTCATTATGGCAGACTTTCCCGCTGCCGGACCCGGAGCGCCACTTAGACCGCATGCTAGGTAGTGGGCGTCTAACGCCCTGCTTTGGCGGACTGATGTCTGCTGGCGGTGTCAGTGCGGAAATGTACGTACTTCCGCATTGACCAGCACAGATTGGCCATCACCCTGGCGTTGGAGATGTGGTCCCACAGCCGATGCCTCGCCTGCTCGATGTCAGTCTCCGTCTGTACCTCGTCGAGGTCGATGCCCAGTGCGTTCTCGACCCGTCTGGCCCAGTAGAGGGCGTTTTCCTTCGTGCCTTTGGCCCACGGCTGGTCCTCCACCCACTCCCTGAATCCCTTTTCGTCCATGGCCAATCGTCGCACGGCCTCTGCTTTCGCGTCAGGTGACGGAGGTCACGGGCCAAACCCCTACCGCTATTAGAATATGGGTAGGTGGTGCGTTGTGATAGCTTTTAAGCCAAACCAGGACGGCGTGCTGGGCGTAAACGCCTCAATCTGCGGGTTCCCCGTTTTCCTCGATCAATTCGCGATGAAGGAGCTTGCTTGCCGCAGCCCGTCGCGCCGAAAGAAATTCCTCGAAGCAGTCCATTGCGGAGCAGAGGTTCTGTTTTCGGTCTCCAACGCGGCCGAGCTGACCGGCCCGCAGGGAGATTCATTCCAAGAGATCAGGAACTTCCTCGATGAGATTGGCCCCCGTTGGTTTCCGGTCGAGCTCAACCCGGTAGAGATAGTCAATAGGGAGAGACGGGGCGAGCCCGCCGAAGCATGCTGCGTCTGCAAGGATTTCATGGTTAGGCTCTTGGCCTTTCACAACAGAAATCACCCGAAAGACCAAGTGTTCGGCATTTCCTCGGACTTGTTCAATCTGCGCCACGTGATGGACTGGCTCTCGCCGCAAAGGGAATCGATCGCAAGAGGCAAGAGGGAAATGGACGCCGCGCTGATTAAGAGGGTCGAGGATCATCGCGCGAAGCATGATGCTGACCCCCAGTGGCTAAACAAGAATTTCCCAGCTCTGCAATTCCAACCTTCGTTCGCGGGGACGTTCGCGTATGTCAGTATGGTTAGGCGCCTGGTTCTAGAGTCGAAGTCCTATGCGATGCAACCCGGCGATGGGATCGACTTTTGCCAAGCGGTGATCGGCAGCGCCTTTGCGTCTGTCGCCACGCTGGATAAGAAATGGAAGAGAAGGATCGAGATGATGCCGAAGCCGAACCAGCTGGCGACCATCTACTACGCACCTGAACTGGACAAGATGGTGGACGACCTAGAGTCAGAAGCCCGGCATTGGAGTCGTGCTAGTTATTCACTGGTCTATCCAAATCAATAAAGGTGGGCTTCACGCGTCTTTTGAGAACTGCGAACCCTCCTACTTGAGGTAGTGCTTCGCCTGTTCGACGAGCGTCATGATCGCGGAGGTGTACGGCGCGACCTTCGTAGATAGGTCAGTCGCCTTGTCGACGAGTCCCAGGATGGCGCTCCCGCGTTCGAGTAGAACTGTCCAGTTTCTCTTCGGTTCCGGCTGCTTCTCTTCAATTGCTACAGCCTCAATATGGGCGAAGCCTTCCTTCACTTCTCGAGGAGTGAGTTCTTCGCTCCGCTGAAGGAGGTGGGCAATCTCCTTGAGGCTGGACCCAACAGTTGTTTCCCCCATCTGGCCGATGTTCTGGATCGCCCCGTCCGTGGCAATCGCCTGACAGTGTATCGTCAAGGGCGCATTCAAGGTCTGCGTCACTCCGTCATTCCCACCCCTGCCCCTTCTTGTTGGTGCAGGCGCGGGCTGCTCTACGTGAACGCCGAAGTCCTCGACGTACCTTATCGCAGCCCTGACCGTCGCGTCAGCAATAACTGCACCCCTCGCCGAAAACATGGAGATCCTCCTGAGAGAAGTAGCCGGGCGTCGGGGCCGATCCCAGGGCATTGCCCCAGAAGCGCTATTTAAGCGACTCTTCCAAGGCCCCCAAATGCGGAGCTCTCGGACAAAGCTGCAGTCGACGAAGCATCGGAAGAAAACAGGAGCCTCTGATCACGGCACCCCTGCAGTTCATCCGGCCGCTGTGCCACGTAGAAAGGTTTCAGTGGCGGTGGAAAACACAGGAGAACAAAAGCAACTGAAGAAGCAGTAACATGTGAGGCGCCCGAAATCACCATAATGTTTGAGGACGGAACACCGTGGCAGAGGTCTTCATGTCGTACTCCCGCAAGGACAAGGACTTCGTGCGCCAGCTTAACGAAGCCCTCGTCGGCCAGAAGCGTGAGGCCTGGGTCGACTGGAAAGACATTCCGCTGACGGCGGAGTGGCAGCAGGAAATTCTGACCAACATCGAGACCACGGAAAATTTTATCTTCGTCATCAGTCCGGAGTCAGCGAGTTCGCCCAACTGCCGGAAAGAGATTGATCACGCGGTAGCTAACAACAAGCGGATGTTTACGATTGTTCGCCGACCCGTGCCTGATGATGCGGTTCCAGAAGCTCTCCGTAAGTATCAATGGATAGATTTCAGTGATGACAACGCCTTCGAAGGAAGATTTGCAACGCTCATCGCGGCTCTTGACACCGATCTAGCTTGGGTCAACATACATACCCGCTTGCTAACCCGGGCCAAAGAGTGGGAGCGAGAGGGAAAAGACAAAAGCTTCCTGCTTCGGGGCAAAGATCTACGCGATGCGGAACAGTGGGTGGCCAAGAGCTCTGAAAAAGATCCTAAGCCCACCACTCTGCAATCGCAGTACATCTTGGCTAGCCGTGAAGCCGCGACGAAATTGCAGAGGGTCATCACTGGCGCCGTTGCCGCCGCCTTCGTCGTTGCTTTGGGATTCGCAGTCTATGCCTTCATTCAAAGGAACCTGGCTCAAGACGAAACTGCCGTTGCTCAACGAAACGAGCGCGAGTCCAAAGCCGGAGAGTTAGCCGCGTTCTCAACTCAAAGCCTCAGCGAGGATCCTGAGAAGAGCATCCTTCTGGGCATGCAGGCGGTGAACGCCACGCTCCGATTTGGTCAGCCTCCTGTGCCTGCTGCGGAAGAGGCGCTGCATCAGGCGATCTTGTCGTCTTCGATACGCACGACCGTGCGGGGCCACTCGGACGTGGTTCACAGCGTAGCCTTCAGCCCGGATGGCAGGCGCTTCGCGACCGCCAGCAGTGACGCCACGGCCAAGGTCTGGGACGCGGGGAGCGGCAAGGAATTGCTGACCCTGCGCGGCCACTTGGGTCCTGTAGAGGGTGTGGCCTTCAGCCCCGACGGTAAACGGCTCGCCACGGCCAGCTATGACAAAACCGCGAAGTTGTGGGATTCGGAAACCGGAAAAGAATTACTCAACCTGCGCGGCCACTCTGGATTCGTTCTGGGAGTGGCCTTCAGCCCCGATGGCAGACGTCTCGCCACCGCCAGTGCGGACGAAACGGCAAAGGTGTGGGATGCGGAGAGCGGCAAGGCATTGCTCATCATAGGCGGCCACTTCGGCACCGGTTTATCGGGTGTGGTCTTCAGCCCAGATGGCAAGCGTCTCGCCACCGCCGGGTGGCAAGCGGCGAAGGTGTGGGACGCAAAGAGCGGCAAGGAATTGCTGACCCTGCGCGGCCACTCGCACTTTGTCAACAGCGTAGCCTTCAGCCCGGATGGCAGGCGCCTCGCTACTGCCAGCAGTGACGCCACGGCCAAGGTCTGGGACGCGGGGAGCGGCAAGGAATTGCTGACCCTGCGCGGCCACTCCCCCGGTGTTTTTGGGGCCGTTTATGGTGTGGCCTTCAGCCCGGATGGCAAGCGCTTCGCGACCGCCAGCAGTGACGCCACGGCCAAGGTCTGGGACGCTGAGAGCGGCAAGGAATTGCTGACCCTGCGCGGCCACTTGGGTCCTGTAGAGGGTGTGGCCTTCAGCCCCGACGGTAAACGGCTCGCCACGGCCAGCTATGACAAAACCGCGAAGTTGTGGGATTCGGAGAGGGATGAGGAATTGCTGACCCTGCGCGGCCACTCGAGTGGTGTTTTCGGTTTGGCCTTCAGCCCCGATGGGAGGCGTCTCGCCACCGCCAGCAGCGACGCCACGGCCAAGGTATGGGACGCAAGGAGCGGCAAGGAATTGCTGACCCTGCGGGGTCACTTGGAAGCTGTTGAGGGTTTGGCCTACAGCCCCGATGGCAAGCGTCTCGCCACCGCCGGTTCTGACAAGACAGCCAAGGTATGGGACGCGCTGAGCGGCGAGGAACTGCTGACTCTGCCAGGCCATTCGAGTATTCTTAGGGGAGTGGCCTTCAGCCCCGATGGCAGACGTCTCGCCACCGCGAGTGACGACGGAACGGCGAAGGTGTGGGACTCGGCCAGCGGCAAAGAATTGCTAACCCTTGGCAGCCATCTGGGAGCTATTGACGACGTGGCGTTCAGCCCCGATGGCAAGCGTATCGCCACCGCAAATGGAGACCAAACGGCGGCGGAGGTGTGGGACTCAGAGAGTGGCAAAGAATTGCTCAACATAGGCAGGGACTCCGACGATGTTTTCGGTGTAGCTTTCAGCCCCGATGGCAAGCACCTCGCCATGGCCAACAATGACCATACAGCAACGGTGTGTGACGCGGAGAGTGGCAAGAAATTGGTGTCCCTGCGCGGTCACTCGGGAGGTGTTTTAAGGGTGTCCTACAGTCCCGATGGTAGACTGCTCGCCACCGCGAGTAAAGACAAGACAGTCAAGGTCTGGGACGCCGAGAGCGGCAAAGAATTGCTCAGCCTAGACGATTACTCCGGCGATGTCTTCGATGTGGCCTTCAGCCCCGATGGCAAGCGAATTGCCATCGCCGGTGGGACCGTTCATGTATATGCCTTAGACATCGGCGAATTGCTAAACCTGGCGCGCAGTCGCGTCACTCGCACCCTCACTGCCGAGGAGTGCCAACGTTACTTCCAGTCCGAGGCCTGCCCGCCCTTGCCTTAGACTCCGCATGCTGAATCATCAGACCATTCGTTCGTCCCGCCTCAATCGTTGTCGCCATTCACAGCAAAAGGGGTGACTTAGAAACTCGTCAGCAGGCCAGAGGCGACCATCCAGTCGCTGTCACTCCGCGATGACGCGTCGAGCGTCGGCTGTCATCTAGAAAGTTAAGTTAGCGCTTATGATGGGCATTGCCCAGGGCATTGCCCCGGGCCGATTCCCCGAACGGTGTGAAGGTCATCCGTAAAATCGAGGAATGAAATACTCCCGAATGTCTTGGTGTAGTGCGACTCCGGGCCTAAGAACTTATCCAGCACGCTCCTCCTAGTGTCCTACCAGGCCGAGAACGCTGGGCTCTCGGCATTCAAACCTCGAGCCGGCTGGAGCGGGCTCTCTTGGTCGGGCACAGATAAATTTTCGTGCAGGACTCAGGCGGGTGCAATGCAAATTTGTTGGTGTCAACTCATGTCTTGGCTGCGAGCTTGGCCTCCAGCAGCTTCAGTCCGCGTATCAGCTCCGAGCGGTCGCTCTTCACGTAATGGCGGAACGTCACGTCCGGCGTCTTGTGTCGCAGCAGAAGCTGCGACGCCTCGACCGATCCCGTGAGAGACCACAGAGAGCTGGCGGCGGTCCGGCGGAAAGCGTACAGGCCGAGCCACCGAACTCTGCGCTCCTCGCCGTGCTCCTTGTTCCACTTCTCGATCGCGGGCTTGATACGGTTTCGGATCATCCGCTTGAAGTCCGCAGGCTCGCCCGCGCCGTTCTCGAACACCCACTTCCGCTTCGTCGTCGCGGCCCACTCGCCGAACAGCAGTCGCACGGGGCAGATGAGCGGCAGCGTCTGGGCAGACCCGTGCGTCTTCAGGTCGCCGAGCACGCCCCGCACGAAGGCGCGACGAAGGTGGATCACGCCCTGGTCGAGGTCGACGCAGTCCCACCCGAGCGCGTTCGCCTCGGACGGCCTCAGGCCCAGAAGGCCGCAGAGCCCGACAAGAAGCCTGCAGTCCGGCTCGCTCTCCAGCGCGGAGATCATGTCCTCGACCTCGCGCAGCGAGTAGCTCTCCGTGTCCGCCGGCTGCTTCACCTTAGAGAGGACCTTCGCGCCCTCAAGCGGGTTGCGGTCGATCACGCCGAGGTTCAGCGCGTGGCTCATGATCCCGCTGAGCAGGCTTCGGATGTGGCTGATGGAGTTCCGCCCGAGGCCCGACTCGGCGAGGCCGGTGAGGAACTTCGACGCGTAGCTCGTCTTGTACGCCGCGATCTTCGCTGTTCCGCAGTGCGGCTTGAGGTGCCGGTCCCACAGGTCCTTGTAGGAGGACGACGTGCTCGGCCTCTTGTTCGCCTCGACCCAGGGCCAATACACGTTGTCGAAGAACTCCCCGACCGTGTCCTGCGATTGGCCGAGCTCGGCGTTGACGCGGGCCATCACCTTGGCGGCCGCGTCTCTCACGGCCTTGCACTTCGGCGAGTGGAATTCGTCGTCCTTTATATGGAGGACCTCGTTGCGCTGTACCCTGTCGGACCCGTAGAAGCGGACGTACCACTTGCCGCTCCTCAGGATTGTCGAGCCCCTCTGGTGCTTCCGTGATCTCATGCGCGAATCTTATCGCGCGCGGATCGAGTACGGAGCGCGGCAAAAGAGGCAGCGGGTAACGTCGGTCATGGTCCCTAAGTTGTTTATAACAAAGGAATTATGGCGGAGAGGGAGGGATTCGAACCCCCGGTACCCTTTCGGGTACGCCGGTTTTCAAGACTGGCGCCTAAAACCACTCGGCCACCTCTCCAGCTACTACAGTGTTACTACAGTGGGCGATCGCACCCGGCTCAATGTGTTTGAATTCAATCGCATACAAGCGAACTCCGGAACCTGTACAAGGGTTTTCAAGACCTCCGCCCTGGAAATCAATCAAACTTCATCGATCGCGCAGGGAATTGGCATGCGGCTCTAATTGGCATTTTCCATCTAGTCCTCTTCGCCTGATGTGTTAAAGTATATCAATATCTATCTGTGATATATCGTAATATATATTTACTGGTCATTGATATGCTATATTATATCAACGATGAATACACAAACAGCAAAACATATCAGGCCGCTGCGCCTAGAGGGTCTTCCAGAGGACATGCGCCGGGCCTTGAAGGAGGTGCGGGAAAAGCGTAGCTGGACCCAGAGGGATCTGGCCAGCCGCCTCGGGCTAACCCAGGCGCACATCTCCGGCATCGAGTCCGGCAAGATCGTGCCGCGCTACGACACTCTTCTTGAGCTGGTCCGTATTCTCGACCGCGATCTTCTCATGGTCCCCCGCGCCCTCGTCCCCGTCGTGCAGTCGCTCATACGCGATCATCTGCAGCCGGACCAGAAGGGCGAAGGCGAGGAACGCTCCCTCTATGCCGACGGCGACGAGGACAGCACGCAAGAGCCGCGCGATGAAGTTTGATCCCAAGAAGCTCAACGCGCTTGCGGTGCGCCTGCACGGGAACCAGATCGGTGTCATCAACCGCCTTGCGGGCGACCGCCAGATTTTTGCCTTCGAGCAGGACTACATCGACGACCCGCAGCGTCCGACTTTAAGCCTCTCGTTCAAGGGCCGCACCGGCGGGCTCGTTACGGCCCTGCGCCCGGTGCCGCGCCGCGTGCCGCCGTTCTTTTCGAACCTGCTTCCCGAAGGGCACCTGCGCGAGTATCTCGCAAAGCTTGCCGCCGTGAATCCCGAACGCGAATTCTTCCTCCTCGCGGTCCTCGGCGCCGATCTTCCTGGAGCGCTTGTCATCGCGCCGCTCGAGGGCGATGCCAAGGAGGACGATGCCCATCATGATGATGCCGACGCCGACCATGATGATGGTCGCCCGCGCGAGGCCGTGCTGCGGTTCTCTCTCGCCGGCGTGCAGTTGAAGTTTTCCGCCGTCATGGAAGCATCCGGTGGCCTGACCGTCCCCGCCGGCGGCATGGGCGGGTCATGGATCGTCAAGCTTCCCGCCGCCCGCTTCGCCGCCGTCCCCGAGAATGAATTCGTGATGCTGGAACTCGCGCGCCGCGCGGGCATCGTGGTGCCGGATAACCGCCTCGTCGAAGTGTCGGAGATCAAGGGACTCCCCGAAGAGGCGCGCGCGCCGGGAAGCAAGGCTCTCGCCGTACAGCGCTTCGACCGCGTCCCCGGAGGCGATCCCGTTCACATGGAGGATTTCGCGCAAGTATTTGGCCAATTTCCTAATGACAAGTACCGCTTTCACAGCTATGCCAACATCGCGTCCGTCCTGTGGGCGGAGGCGGGCGAGGAGGCCATCGTGGAATTTGTCCGCCGCCTTGTGTTCTCCGTTGTCATCGGCAACGCCGATATGCATCTCAAGAATTGGTCACTCCTCTATCCCGACCGGCGTAAGCCGGCCCTGTCGCCGGGATACGATTTTGTGGCGACGCTTCCTTATATTCCCAACGACAAGCTCGCCCTGAGCTTCGGCGGCAGCCGCAGCTTGTCCGAAATCACGCCAGGCCAGATGCGGCGCTTTGCCGACACGGCTCGGATTCCCGCAAGCCCGCTGTGGAAGATTGCAGTCGAGACGGCGGAGCGCGCCGCCACTGCGTGGAAGGGCCTCGAACAGGCCGACCTTCTGCCAAAGGATCAGCGCGCCTCCATCGGCAAGCAGATTCTCGCGGTCGCCGCCACGGTCAAGTGACGCTACATCGTGTCCGGCTGGATGGTCTCGACTTACGGCCGATAAGCCATCGTTTTCCCAATCAACTGATGAATGACCCTTTCATGATTAGTTCGTGTGCGAAGTGTGTGTGTCTTATTGCGAGCCAGGAGGAAAATCTCTATGGCTCGCAAAGTTGGCCAGATCATCGCACGCGGTGACCGGAGATGGCTCATCCGGTCTATCTCGGCCGCGATCACGAAACCAAAACGCGCAAATACCACAATCGAACAATGCTGATGTCGGCACTCGCGTCACGCCGCGCAAGTCGTGGTGACTTGCGCGGCGGCCTCCGTGACTTTGTGGTTGATAAATTCGGCGGCGCGTTGTGCGTGAGCGGCGGCGGTGAACACTGCTCGGTTGTCAGCAGCCAGGACTCTCAGCCAGGTTGCGATATAGGACGCATGATCTTCGCGGGGCTCAGG